>OLPZ01000012.1_pt1 | contig 162296 bp, 145 predicted proteins | sample 1672711 | NCBI WGS metagenome assembly OLPZ01 (sample SAMEA3136716, study PRJEB25190) | human gut metagenome
TGCCAGATCGTGAATCCGTCGATTCATGATCCAACACTAGGTTAGTATGTTTCTTTTGTTTTTATTCTGGCTTATTGACGCATTAATGTTAAAATATAAATAATTAAGCGATTACATTATGATTTTTAACTGTTTGATATGTAGAGGGAAATTTAGTTATGGATTACACAATCAAGAATAATATTATCGAAGTAGTGATTTCGGATCACGGAGCTGAGGTTCAGAGCGTTAAAGGAGCTCATACCGGTGAAGAATATATGTGGCAAGCTGATCCAGAGATCTGGGGCAGACATGCACCTGTACTTTTTCCAATTGTAGGGCGACTTAAGAATGATGAATATAAGTATCAAGGTAAGACCTATCATATGGGTCAGCATGGTTTTGCCCGTGATTGTGATTTTGAAGTGGAGAATCATACACAAGAAAGTATCACGTTCTTACTGAAAGATAATGAAAAAACGCGTGAAATGTATCCATTTAAATTTGAATTCAGAGTTAACTATAATTTGATGAATAATTTATTGGAAGAAAACTTTAGCGTAGTCAATAAATCAGATGAAACTATGATTTTTGGTGTAGGTGGTCACCCTGGATTTAACTTACCAGTAAATAATGGGGAAGAGAAAGAAGATTATTATTTCGATATGCATCCATCTATTGCTAGGGTAAAAATCCCACTTAAAGGAGCATATCTTGACTGGAATAATCGTTCTCTAGCTTCGACTGATAGTTTTATTGGTTTAAGTGATGAGCTATTTAAAGATGATGCCTTGATTTATGAATTACATGGTCATGACAATAAAGTATCTTTGAGAACTGATAAGAGTAAATTCCACATCAATGTTTGGACTAGAAATGCACCATATGTTGGCATTTGGTCACAATATCCAAAGACCGCTAATTATGTATGTATTGAGCCATGGTGGGGAATTGCAGATAGAGAAGATGCTGATGGTGAGCTAGAGCACAAATATGGTATGAATCATTTGGAGCCAGGTAAAGAATATCAAGCTGGATTTAGTATTACTTATCACTCTGCATCTGATCCTGAATAAAATATTGAGGAATAAAAATGAAATATTTAACTTTTAATAACGGTGTAAAAACTCCAATCTTCGGCTTTGGAACATATAGAATTCAGCCTAGAATTACTGAAGGAGCGGTTGCCGAGGCTTTGAAGGCTGGATATCGGTTAATTGATACTGCTCAAGCATACAGTAATGAAGCAGAAGTAGGCAATGCTATTAACAAAAGCGGCATTAAACGTGAAGACATTTTTTTGACCACTAAAGCGCAAACAAGTGGTTATAGAGAGACGAAGAAGGGGATTGATGAATCGTTAATTCGCGCCCAGCAAGACTATTTTGATTTAATGATTATTCACTGGCCTATGTCTGATAGTTTAGGTACTTACCAGGCACTTGAGGAGGCATATCAGGCGGGAAAGCTACGTTCAATTGGACTGAGTAACTTCAACCATGATCAAGTAAATGAAATTATGAATAATTTCGATACTAAGCCAGTAATTGATCAAATTGAAACGTCTGTCTTTAAGCAACAAAAGAAAATGCATAAATATTTAATTGAAAATAATATTGTACATGAATCTTGGTCACCACTCGGTGAAGGAATGAAGGCTTTATTTAATGACCCAGCCTTACTTTCTTTGGCTGAGAAGTATAATAAGACAGTGCCACAAATTGCGTTACACTTCTTGGTACAAGAAAATATCATGACTATTCCTGGCTCGACGAATCCGTTACACATGAAGGATAATTTGGATATTTTTGATTTTGAATTTACTGCTGAAGAGATGGAGACATTGCGTGGCCTTGATCAAAAACGTGGTATTGGTGGCTGGCCTGCAAGTATGGACCAAGAATTAGATTATTAATTAAATAAGCATCCCTAAAACGATCTTTTATGGCGTAGGAATGCTTATTTTGTCGTCAAATTTTGTTCATATATTGCATGATTTTTACAAATATTGCAGAGAAATCTAGATTTATTAAAAATATTTCCAACTGTTACGAAAAAACATTTTTCTTTAATCATTGTGTGATCTGGCTGTGATGGAACTGCAACTCGAAGCAGGTATTATATAAAATGTCAATTGCAAGAGAATAATAAAACAAAAATGACGAATAGTAATTGACGTTTTAATTTAAGGAGAGATGTTTTTTGAAAACTAAATCTATTTTAACTAAGACTATTGCTGTTGCTGCTTTATCACTTGCAGGTATTGGTGCAATCAATCAACTAGATAATAATGAAGCACAAGCTGCCGTTGTGCAAAATGATGCAGTAGTGTATACAACTACACAAGCTACTACCGTTTACAATAACTATGAAATTCCAGTTGCAACTGGTCAAACTCTAGCTGCAGGTACTAACTGGAAGATTATAAAAACTGCTTATGATTCAAAGGGACAGAAGTGGTATGATCTTGGCTTAAATCAATGGGTATTGGCAACTAATTATACTACTAGCCAAAATACTCAAGCTAGACAAGAAAATACCTACACTCAAACACAAACGCCAGCTCAACAAACTACACAAGCTAGCCAAAGTCAAAGTTCATACACTTATTCAAATGTGAACTACACACCTAAGACGACAACAACTAGTTCATATTCATCAATCGCAACAGGTTCCGAAGCTAGTGCAAAGGCATGGATTGCAAGCAAAGAATCTGGTGGCTCATACAGTGCTAGAAATGGCCAATATGTAGGTAAGTATCAACTTTCTTCATCTTATTTGAATGGTGATTATTCAGCTGCTAACCAAGAACGTGTAGCGGATAATTATGTCAAATCTAGATATGGCTCTTGGAGCGCTGCTAAAAGTTTCTGGCAAGCAAATGGCTGGTACTAATAGATAACTCCAAGTTCTGACTAAGATAGATTTGTTGAAATTTCACCTTCAACAAACAAAAACGACTACTCGAAATGGGTAGTCGTTTTGCTTGTTTATTTTTTTAATTCAAATTTACTGGTTTCTACATAGAGTGTCATATTTTTACGGTAGTAATTTAAAGTTTTCATTGAAAGATGTAATTTTTCAATATAATCCGCTTCTGTTAATTTTGAATTAGACAAAACAGAGTAGACATAAGACATCCGAAGCTTATGTGTAGTTAATGGCATGCCGACTATTGAACGGTCAGGGGCAATTTTTTGGTTAATATTAAAATCAGAAGCGTAATGTTTGCCATCGCGGCGAGCAAACAGATAGGGATTATCGTTATTGGCAAAATTAGTGTGATTTTGGATATATTCTCTGACATCATTTTCTTTAACTTTTGCTAACAATTCATTTACGTGCAAAATCATAATTTCTTTTGGCTTAAAACCACAAGCAATAGCAGCCATCATCTTGATAGTTTCAGGATGAATATTTTTTATTTGAATTAATTCTGATAAATAATTTTCCCAGCCAATAACATAGTGTTGCTTACGATTGAAGCGATTACCACGTAAAGTGAGCAATGGATAAGTAATGATGTAGCCATATTCATTCAAAAAAACAAAATACATCTTTATGTGACTAAGATATTTATTTACTGTATTGCTTTTCATATGGAGTTTATTTTCAAGTGAATCTAAAAAGTTACGTATATCTCCAGTTGTAACATTTTCTACATTTGCTTCAGTAGCATCTAAACTACCAGAATAATAATCCCAAAAAGTTGAAATTGAAGAACAGGCTAGAGAAATAGTTGAATCGGCTAGTTTCTTTTGTTGTTTACAGTAAATGCGAAATTTATCTTCATATGGAAAAGTCAAGATTGAGGCTCCTTTCAAACATTCGTTAAAAATAATTATACATTATTTCAAGCACGTTGTTACTAAATTTTTTATTAAATAATCAAACTGCGTGTCGCAAAGCGACACGCACACAATACAACTTGCCAACCAAACAGAAAAGTCGTATGATGATAACTGTTAACTGAATAGGCGATGACGTTCGCCATTAACCGAGTAAAATCTAATGACGTCTACTTTATCCGATAGGGGTAGAGTAGACGTTTTTTTGTGGGAGGAATCTGTTTGAATTCAAAATTTATTAATTACATTAGTATCGCTATTTTCGCCTTTTTTGGTGGTATGGCACGTGCTGGTTTAAATGCAAACTTCAGCTATTATGGTACTTTTTGGGGTAATGTCATAGGTTGCTTTTTATTAGCGTTTTTCATCTACTTTTTTATTGAAACTAAAGAGATTAGGCAGTGGCTTGTAGTTGGATTAGGTACTGGCTTTGTAGGTGCATTTACTACTTTTTCAACTTTTAATCTTGATGTTTTAAAAAATATGCAGGCTAATTTGCCAATCGAAGCAGTAATTTATTACTTTAGCTCAATTATTTTTGGCTTTGTTTTTGCTATGTTAGGAATGAAAATTGGTAAAAAAGTTGGTCAATTAGTAAGAAAGGAAAGGAATACACGATGAATTTTTTGCTTGCAGGAATTGGTGCATCAATTGGAGCTATGCTTCGTTATGCTATTACTAATTATGGTAAAAAGCATTGGGAATGGATTGGCAATAAATTTTCTAATTTACCTACACCGACTTTGCTTATTAACTTAACTGGAGCACTAATTTTAGGCTTGATTTTTGGAATTGGTGCTAACACTTTTATTTATGCATTACTGGGAACTGGAGTAATGGGTGGCTATACAACCTTTTCCACTATGAATACAGAATTGGTTGAGCTTTATAAGAGTAAAAATTATCGTGGTCTTGTATTCTACGCGGTGTCATCATATCTGGGTGGCTTGGTTCTAGTTTATTGCGGCTATTATTTAGGAAATTTACTGAAATAATATTGACAGCATGAAAAAAATGGGTTTGCTTGAACAGATTAAAAATAAGGGATTAGTCCTAGATGGTGCAATGTCGTATGAATTGGAAAAACAAGGCGTAGATAATAATAAATTATGGACCGCAACAGCTTTGATTGATCAGTTGAGCAAAGTTTATCAAGCACATTGGGATTGGTTAATTTTTATAAAAATGGCTGGTTCCCCAACGGCTGGGGTGGAGTATTTACAACAATGCTAATAGTAAACTTTGCTTTTTCAGGAACTGAGCTTATTGGCATTACGGCTGGTGAAGCAGAGAATCCTCAGAAAGCTATTCCTGAAGCAATTAGGACAACACTTTGGCGTTTAATTGTCTTCTTTATTGGCTCAATTGTAGTTATGGCTGCATTAATTCCTTATCATACGGCTGGAGTAACTCAAAGCCCATTTGTGTATGTGCTTGACCTAATTCATGTGCCATTTGCTGCAAATATTATGAACTTCGTAGTTTTGACTGCAATTATTTCTGCGGCCAATTCAGGTTTGTATGCTTCAACTAGAATGCTTTGGTCGTTGGGCAACGAAGGAACAATTCCTAAAGCATTCACCAAAACTAATAAGCGTGGTATTCCAGTATTGTCATTAGTAGTAAGTATGTTAGGCGGAATTTTTGCTTTGATTTCTAGTAAAGTTGCTGCCTCGACGGTTTATCTAGTATTAGTTTCTATTTCTGGATTAGCTGTTGTATTCGTTTGGACGGCGATTGCATGGTCAGAATTGAAGTTTAGAAGGGCATTTTTAAACTCAGGTCATCAACTCAGTGAATTGAAGTACAAGACCCCATGGTATCCTGTAATTCCATATTTTGCATTTATATCAAGCCTACTTTCTTGTGTGTTAATCTGGTTCGATCCAACTCAAAGAGTAGCATTGTACTATACAATTCCTTTTGTAGCTATTTGTTACTTGGGACATCATTTTTGGCTAAAATCTAAGAAAAATAATGAAGAAGTTTTATTGGAAAAATAAAAAAGTCACTAGTGATATATGACACTAGCAACTTTCTATAGCTTATATACTGCATTAAAACAAGATCAGTATATAAGCTTTTTTGATACATGTAAAAATTTTTATTCGGCGTCCTTGGTCAATTCATAGATAGCTTCGGCATAAATCGCAATTGAATTAATTAGGTCATCTACCTTCATATATTCATTTGCTTGGTGCATAACCATTGGAGCATCTTCAGGTTGAGCGCCATATGCAACTCCATGCTTAAATAAACGCCCATAAGTCCCACCGCCGATCACGACTTCATGACCTTTATTACCAGTCTGGCGTTCATAAACTTTGAGCAAGGTTTGAACTAATGGATCGTCTCCAGGTACATAATGAGGTTCTTCAAATGAAGCAAAACTTGGAGTTAAGATATCACCAAATTTTTCTTCAACTTGCTTAACCATCTTATCTGGATCAGTACCTTGAGGATAGCGAATATTATCTTTCAAAACAGCATTTCCATTTTCCTCGTAGTCAAACATTGATGGAGCACTTGAGAGATCACCCATCAAGTCATCATGATGAGCAACGCCTAATTTTTTGCCGTTAAAGTCTTCATGTTCAACATCGGCTAAGAAATGAAGCCAGCTTCTATCGCGACCAGCAAAATCAAATTGATCTAGAAATACTGCCAAAAATGTAGCCGCATTTCTACCAACTTGAGGTGCAGATGCATGGGCACCTTGACCAGTTAATTCAATCTTAGCTTCATCGCCCTCAATAGTGAATTCGCCTTCAAGTTTATTATCTGATAAAAACTTAGTATATTTTTCCTTCATTGTGGCTAAATCACTACCAACAATAGTTGCATAGGCCTTTTGAGGAGTTACGTTTTCGGCAATGCCGGCCTTGAATGACTTAAGGATTACTGATCCCTTTTTATTGTCATCTTTAAAGGTCATGGTCAGGGTATAGATCCCCTGTTCACCGTTGATAATTGGAAATTCGGCATCAGGTGAGAATACTTGATCAGGGGTTGGCTCATGTTTTAGGTAGTAATCAATGCCAACCCAATTAGTTTCCTCATTGGTTCCCACAATAAAATCAATCTTTTTCTTAGGTTCAAATCCAGCTTCTTTAAGTAAAAGCATGCCATAATATGCAGCTAGGGCAGGACCTTTATCATCGGCAGAACCTCGACCAATGATTTTACCATCCTTAATTAACATTTTAAAAGGATCAGTTACCCAGCCGTCACCAGCTGGAACCACGTCCATGTGGCCAATAATGCCTAAACGTTTTTCGCCAGTACCATAGTCGACACGGCCAGCGTAATTGTCAACATTTTTGATATGGAAACGGAAAGATTAATATGAGACAACATGTTCCTGAACTCGATCGTAATTTAAGTAACGACGAATTCCTAGATCTAATCGTTGATTGTTTCCATTCAGTAATTTTTGGTACCGTTGATCAAAATGGTGATCCACATACCAATATTATCGATATTGACTTTAATGAAGATGGTCGTCTTATTTTTGCAACGACTAATCAGAAGTCATTTTATCGCCATATTAAGGGACACAATAAAGTTTCAATTACCGCTTTGCGCGGAAGAGAAACTCTCACTAGCATTGGTTTCACTCTAGAAGGCTATGTTGATGAGGTAAGTCCACAATATTTAGAACGAATTTATAAAATCAAACCACAAATGCATCATATTTATGCTAATAAAACTAAAGATATGAACACTTTACGAGTTTTTGCATTAACACCAATTATTGGTTCTGTTTATGATTTACGGTTTGATCATGTTTTTCAAAAACAATTCGACTTTGTTAATGTTCCTAGTAAGATGCAGGTTGAAATCTTAGAATAATAAAATAAACATGCCTCGATTTTCGAACTGATCGAAGCATGTTTATTTTATATATTCATTTCTTTACGTTCTTCGCGTTTTCTTAAGTATGGTAGTAAGAAGCCTAAGCCAAAGAGTACGATAACTGTAATAATATTCATAATTAATTGGTGATTAAAGGCTGCGCTACCGAATGTTGCTTCTGCTTCTTGAGGAATAAATCCTAAAGTAGCACAGATAAAGGTAAAGATTAAGCACCACCAGCCCATGATAAGGGCACCAGTCTTATTTTTAATGAAGACATAATCTGAGTGGAACTTCTCTTGGTGCATCCGTAACATAATGAAAGCGAAGAATACCCAACAAGTCTTGTATGGGGAAATAATACCATTGATATTTAAAAGCCAATTGTAAATTGAATTAATATTTGGCAAAGTCCCAGTAAGTAAAAGCAAGAATAAGGCTAAACCACAAGTTAAAGTGTACGAGTGAACTGGACGACCTGTTTTGTCTTTTTTCCCAGTTAACCATTTTGGCATGAATTTGTCGGCAACGTCACCGGCAAAGACACGACTTGATGCATCAAGTAAAACTGCTAATTGGGCCATCATAAAGAGGGCTTGAACAACAGCAAAGATGTACATTAATACTTTGCCCCAACCAAGGCTTTCGCCTAGTAGTTGAAATGCATAGTAAGGTCCGTTCATCTTGAAATCATGTGGAATATGATGAGCATTGAAAAACATAGCTAAAGCCAAAGTACCGAAGATAGTCAAGAATCCAGTCATCAAAGCTAACATCCACATTGCTTTAGGAAATTCGTGTTTTGGATCGCGCATTTGTACGATATAAGGAGCAGCAAGTTCTGCACCAGACATGGCGAAGATTAGAAGACCAGTGGTAGAAAAGTAACGTAAACTAAATGATGGCTTAAATGCGGCCAAGTTAAATGGTTGGGTAGCAATATGGTGTCCATGCATAACTGACCAAACAGCAAGTAAAACAAAGAGCATAGACATAATAAACATTGCACCACCACCAATTAAAGATAGTAGTTCAAGTGAATTCTTGATTGCATTTTCAACCAAAATAAAGGCAAGAATAATGACAAAGGTCAAAATCCCAAACCAAAAAGTAGACATATGCTTGTCTAAAGTATTGTTGCCCAAAATAATCCATGAAAAGGACACAATAACTGAATTAGAAACATCGACCAAATAAGGAACAGTTTGAACCCAATACATCCATGAAGTCCAGTAGCCCAGTGTATCGTTAGATGAATGACGTACCCAAGATGCCAATCCACCGGCTTGATCAGTAAAGGTTAGGCCCATTTGACTAGACATCAATGCATAAGGAATAACGTAGGCGAAGAGTAGGAAAATCCAAGATACAACTACTGATAAGCCTTGATTTTGAAATGGATAAAAAATATTTTCAAAACTGATAATCGTTACGAAGTCGATCAATGCAATAACCGGCCATGACATGTAGTGTTTTTTGCCGGGTTCGAAATTGACTGTTTCGATTGTTTCTGACATAAAAATTCCTCCAAGTTAAGCTATTTTATCGTTGTGTTGACATAGCTGTTCTCGGAGGCGAGCAAGGCAAATGCACTTGTTAAAAACCTCCAATATTTATATAATAATTTCAGCTGTAGCGTATTTTAAGAAAGAATGCAAAAAGTACGCTATACTGTAGAAAAATTATAAAGACTTTTTAAAGTTTTGCAATATGTAAAACGGTTTCGTGGACAAAATGGAAAGAAAAAGGATGGATTTTTTGAAAATTGCCATTGGAAATGGCGTCAATGTTAATAAGATGAAAGGTTGGTCGTCAATTCCAATTGGCGATGTACAAAATAGTGCTGAACTTGCCGCAATTGTTGTCAAAAATGATGATGCATTAGGAATAAAACAAGCAGAAGCTCTAAGAGAACAATCTGGCTTTCCGATTCCATTGATTAAAGTAACTGATCAGGTAGATGAAGACCAAGTCACTCAGAAAGCTACAGAATATGAAAAGCAAATGGTGCCAGGCTTTTTGACCGACTTGATCAATTTTGCTCAAGCAAAACCAATTTCATTTACTACACCGGGTCACCATAATGGGCAATATTATGACAAACATCCTGCCGGAGTAGTTTTTAATAAGTTCTTTGGTAAAAATCTAATGTTTGCCGATACAAGTGATACTGTTCCTCAATTAGGGGATACAATGACGCATGCTGGAACGCCACTTAATGCAGAAAAGAAAGCTGCTAAAACTTATCATGCAGATAAGGTTTACTTCTGTACCAACGGAACGACTTCAGCTAATTCTATTTGCGCAAGTGCACTTTTATCTGAAGGCGATCTAGTTTTATTTGATCGAAATAATCATAAATCTTTGTATAATTCTGCCTTGGTAATGAGCGGAGCAAAGCCGGTCTACATTCCAACTGATCGAAATGCACTTGGACTAATTGGAGAAATGGATCCAGCCTTCTTAACTGAAGATAAAATTAGAGCTGAAGTAGCTAAGATAGATCCGGCAAAGGCAAAGGCTAAGCGTCCATTTAGGTTAGCAATCGTACAAGCAGAAACCTATGATGGAGTCTTTTATGATGCACAGTGGATTATTGACCGAATCGGTAAACTTTGTGATTATGTTCTGTTTGACTGTGCCTGGGGCGGCTTTGAAGAATTCGTGCCAATTATGAGACATTTATCACCACTTCTACTTAACTTGGGTCCTGATGATCCAGGTATTTTGGTTACTCAGTCATTACATAAACAGCAAGCAGGTATGGCTCAAGCGTCACAGATTCTAAAAAAGGATGCTCATATTAAAGGACAAAAACGATATGTTGATCATAAGCACTTTAATCATGCTTATCTGAAGTTTGTTACTTCCAGTTATGCATACCCACTTTATGCTTCATTAACAGTTAATTCCTACGTTACTGCTGGAGCAGGAAATAAAAAGTGGTGGGATCAAACTCTGCGAATGGGAATTGAATGGCGGAAAAAACTACTCAAAAAGTCTAAGCTATTTAAGCCATTAGTTCCTGACAATTTTGCCGAAATTTCGACTGATGAATTGGCTACCAATGCAGAATATTGGGAAATGGGACAAAATACGGATTGGCACGGTTTCCGTAAAATGGTTCCAGGCGAAGCAATGATTGACCCATTGAAGATTACGGTAAAAACTCCCGGGATTGATGTAAAAAATGAAAAGTATGAGAAAACGGGTATTCCAGGCGCGGTAGTGGCAGAATACTTAATGGAAAATCATATTATTCGAGCTAAAAATGATTTGAATTCATTGTTGTTTTTACTTACACCTGGAGATAGCCAAGCAGAACTAGATACTTTACTTGAAGCTTTTTTAAGTTTTGAAAAACACTATCTAGAAGATGACTTAATGAAAGATGTTTTGCCAGTTTTATATAATGAGTATCCAAAGCGTTATCAAGGCTATACCCTGAAACAGTTGTGTCAAGAGATGCATGAGTACTATCAGGAAAATAATACTTTTGTATTACAGCAAAAGCTATTTTCTAAATCAGGGATGCAAGACTATCAAATGACACCAGCTACAGCTGATCAGCTTTTTAAAAAGGATCAAAATGAACTGGTCAACCTAGAAAATGTTGTTGGAAGAATTGCTGCCGAAGGAGCTTTGCCGTATCCACCAGGAATTTTCATTGTTGCACCTGGTGAAAAATGGGGAGTAGTAGACCAAAAGTACTTTGAAGTCTTGGCGCATGCTATTGAAAAGTTTCCTGGTTTTGTGCCAGAGATTCAGGGAGTATATCTGAGCGAAAATAATAATGGTAGTTTATGCGTACAAGCAGAAGTAATCAAAAATAAATAGGGAGTTAAAAATGAGTTTTTCTTGGAAAGAGAATTTACCAAAAGAGTTAAGCGATAAAGTGACTAAAGTTGAATCAATGATTCAACCTCGTCTAGAAGAAATTGATGAACAAGTTTTGTATAATCAACAACGTGTATTGGACCTATTTAGAAAACATCATGTTGGTGAAGAAGATCTAGTTCCATCAACAGGCTACGGCTACGACGATATAGGTCGTGATAAGATTGAAGATATATATGCTGACTATTTTAAAACAGATGATGCTCTAGTTCGTCCACAATTTGGCTCAGGTACTCATGCAATTACAGTTGGTCTTTTCAGCATGCTTCGCCCAGGGGATACCCTTTATTATTTAACTGGAACGCCATATGATACCATTCAAGAAGTAATTGGTCTTGCTGGTAATAAGCCCGGTAACATGAAGGAATGGGGAATTAATTTTAAGACTACTGAATTGAAGAATGGGGAAGTAGACTACGACCAAGCTAAAAAAGATATCATGGACCCATCAATTAAAGTAGTCGCAATTCAAAGATCATTAGGGTATGCAACTCGTAAGACTTTTACTATGGCTAAGATTAAGCCAATGCTTAAGTTCATTAAAGAAGTTCGTCCAGATGTTAATATTTTTATTGATAATTGTTATGGAGAATTCTCTGAATGTGAAGAACCAACTTTTTATGGTGCTGATATGATGGCTGGTTCCCTTTATAAGAATGCTGGTGCAGGTTTAGTAAAAGGCGGTGCTTTTTTAGTTGGCCGGCAGGATTTAATTGATGGTGCTGGTTCACGGTTGACAGTGCCAGGAGCTGGAAAAGGTGAAGGCGCAACTTGGGGTTATTTGCGCGATATCTACCAAGGATTCTTTATGGCAGCTCATACTACTGGTGAAGCTCAAAAAGGTATGGTCTTTACTGCAGCCTTATTAGAAGAAATGGGGATGCAGGTTTCACCTAAATGGAGTGATCCGCGTAGTGATATTGTTCAAACTGTCACTTTTGGTAAACCTGATCCGATGGTAAAATTCTGTGCGGCTATTCAACACTATTCACCAATGAATTCATTTGTTGACCCAATTCCATATCATCAGGATGGTTACGAAGATGAAGTTGTTATGGCTTCGGGAAGTTTCGTTGAAGGATCAACAATTGAGCTTTCTTCTGATGGCCCTTTACGTGAACCATACATGCTTTATATTCAGGGCGGTTTGTCCTATGCTCATGATAAGATTGCGATTACTCATGCAGTAGAAGAAACATTTTATAAGTAAATTTAACTCTAAAAGATTCACATTTTTCTTTATTTAAAAGTGTGAATCTTTTTATCTTGTTTGGGGTGAATTGTTAATTTAGAATAAAAAGTAGCAATTTAACTAGTTAGGATAAGTTTATGAATCCAGAAGAAGTTTTAAAAGATACATTTGGCTATACAAATTTTCGCCCAGGTCAAAAACAAGTAATTGATTTAGTTTTAAAAAAGCAAAATGTGTTAGCAGTTATGCCAACCGGTGGCGGAAAATCAATGTGTTATCAAATACCAGCTTTGATTAATTCCGGTGTAACTTTGGTTATTTCACCATTAATTTCTTTAATGAAAGATCAAATTGATAATTTAAAGCAAAATGGAATTAATGCGGCAGCATTAAATTCTACTACACCGCAAGAAGAGGTTAATCCAATTATACGTCAGGCATATGAAGGCAAAATTAAGTTAATTTATATTACACCTGAGCGTTTAGCGATTGATTATTTTAGATATCAGTTAAATTTTTTAGATATTGATCTAGTTGCTGTCGATGAAGCACACTGTATTTCACAATGGGGACATGATTTTCGACCTGCTTATCGTCAATTATTAGATGGAATCAATTCACTAAAAAGCAGACCAAATATATTAGCTTTAACGGCGACAGCCACGCCTGCGGTTCAAGATGATATTTGTGAACAATTGAATATTCCCAAGGAGAATATGATTGTTACCTCCTTTGCTCGTCCTAATATATCGTTTAAAGTGGTCAACTCACCACAAAATACTCCATTATATATTTCAGAATATATTAAGGCACATCAGGATAAAGCGGGGATTATTTACACTAATACACGTAAAAAAGTTGAAAGTTTGACAGATTATTTGGCTAAGAAAGGAATCTCTGTTGGTGCTTATCATGGTGGAATGGATTCTTCAGAACGAAGTCAAGTACAAGAAGCTTTTCAATTTGATGAATTTCAAGTAATTGTAGCAACTAATGCTTTTGGAATGGGGATCGATAAAAGTAATGTCAGATTTGTGATTCATGCCTCAAGTGCCCGTAATATGGAAAGTTACTATCAAGAAGCAGGTCGGGCAGGCCGTGATGGGGAAGAAAGCGAAGCGATTTTAATCTATCATCCTGGTGACTTGCGTCAATATCGCTACTTTATTGATGAATCAGATGCGGATGATAAATATCGAGAACTGCAATATCGTAAGTTGCAAACAATTACTGATTATGCTAATACTGGTGAATGTTTGCAGCAATTTATCGTCCGTTATTTTGGTCAAGATTGTCCGCCATGTGGCAAATGCTCAAATTGTCTAAATCAGGATGAATTGACTGACATTACCATTGATGCTCAAAAAGTGATTAGTATGGTTTATGAACTAGATGGTCGCTTTGGAAAAACGATAGTTGCTCAATGTTTGATTGGCTCAAAAAATCAGCGCATGCAAGAAATGAATGCTACACAATATAAGTCTTTTGGCTCTCTAAGAATGAAGCAAAAAGATGCTATAAGCTTGATTGACTATTTAATTGCTTCAGGTTATCTAGAAGTTGAAGGTAGCAAATATCCACTAGTGCATGTAACTAATCATGGGTGGGATGTACTAGATGGCAAAACTGTAGTCAAACTGCGAATTGCTAAGATTTCAGTAACTACTACTCATGCTGGTGAAGAAAGTGATACTTTATTTGAAGCTTTAAGACAAAAGCGTTTGGAATTAGCTAAGCAGCAAAAAGTACCAGCATTTATGATTTTTTCAGATCGCTCTTTGCACGATATGGCACAAATTAAACCACAAAATGAAAGTGAATTTTTAGAGGTAAGTGGTGTAGGGCAAGCGAAGATGAAAAAGTATGGTCAGGCTATGATGGAAATAATCAAAAGAAAAGGAAAATAGCTAAAATAATAATATTAAAATATTGGTCAAACCGGTCTTTTTTTATTACAATAAATGTAAATGAAAGAAGGACTATATTTATGGCTAAAAAAACATTAATTATCTATTATTCTTGGGAAGGCAATACCAAGAACATGGCTGAAAAGATTAACGGCGAAATTGAAAACAGCGAATTAAAGGAAGTAACTGTTGCTCCTGACGCTTTTGATTCAGATATGTACAAGACCAACGATATTGCTCTAGATCAAATTCAAGGTAAGGTTCCTTATCCTGAAATTCAAATGGATGATATCGATTTTAATAATTATGATTTGATTTTAGTCGGTAGCCCTGTTTGGTCAGGCTATCCTGCAACTCCAATTAAGCCATTACTTGAAAAGATGAAAAACTACCGTGGTGAAGTTGCATCATTCTTTACCTCAGCAGGCACTAACCATAAGGCTTATGTCAGTCACTTTAAAGAATGGGCTAATGGTCTGAATGTTGTTGGTGTTGCACGTGATGATAGTGAAGTCCGCGATTGGGTTAAATAATTAACCTTTAGAATATTAAAAATCAGTACAAACTCCGTGTTTTGTACTGATTTTCTTTTGTATTTTAAGAACAAAAATAAGAGTTACAAAATGTAACCCTCATTTCTTATTTATGACACGAATCAAGCGCCGTTACGCATGACTCCTAGCTTGATAGGTGTCTCTAAATATGTGGTATTTTTATATCTATCAAAAGAAAAAACAACGGTTTCTTTAATCAATATCACAACAACACCTCATTTCTATGTCTTTTAAAAGTAAGCGCTTACTTTATCTACTTATAATATATCATATAACACATATTTTTAATAGTAATTTTGTCATAATTTTCCAAAAATTGGTTTGCTTGTTGGTAATTCATGATTATAGATTAAAAGAGATAATGACTAAATATGGAAAGGGGATATTTAATGACGATTCCAACGAAAATTGAAGTTCGTGGCGGACGAGTACATAACTTAAAGAATATTGACGTTGACATTCCTTTGAATAAATTTGTAGCAATTTCAGGACTGTCAGGCTCAGGAAAATCATCACTAGCAATGGGGATTCTTTATGAAGAAGGTTCAAGACGCTATCTTGATGCTCTGTCAACTTATATGCGTAGGCGAATTAAACAGGGAAATCAAGTTGATGTAACTAGCGTCAAACATATTCCCTCCGCATTAGCTTTACGGCAGCGTCCAAGTGTACCAAATGAGCGAGCTACAGTAGGAACCATGAGTGAGACTTTTAATGTTTTACGCTTAATTTTCTCTCGTTTGGGTTCTCCAGTTTGTCCTAATGGACACCGCTTGAAGCCGAGTTTTGCAATTGCAAAGGCAATGAGTATGTCAGGTGAGCAAATGGGACAATTAACTTGTCCAGTCTGTGGTGTAAAATTTTATGCACCAAGTGCCGAACAATTTGCTTTTAATTCAGATGGTGCATGTACTGAGTGTGGCGGAACTGGTAAGGTACGGCAACTAGATGAATCTAAACTGATTACGGATGAAAATTTGTCAATTAAAGATGGTGCAGTTGCATCTTGGAGCTTGCCAGGACGGAACTTTATGTCTAACGTTGCAGAACATGCTGGTGTTAGGATCGACATTCCTTATAAAGATCTTACTGATAAAGAAAAAGATTTTGTCTTAAATGGTCCTGAAAAGAAATATAAAATGGACTTTTTATCAGGAACTGGCAGGGTATTTCATGATTTTAATGCCTTATATGAAAATGCTCGGCAAGCTGTCTATCGTTCAGCAAAGAGTAGCAAATCAGAACGTGCGCAAAAAAGAATAGCCGAATTCTTTACTTATTCGACTTGTCCACTTTGTCATGGTAGTCGTTTGAAACCAGAATTGTTACAACAGCTGGTCGGTAAGCAAAATATTAATCAGGTGGCTGAAATGCAGTTAGGTGATTTAGTTACCTGGGTTAAAGATGTGCAAGCAACTTTACCAACTAATATGCATAAAATGGCTCATTCGATTATTCAGGAGTTTTTGGATAATTTGCAACCATTATTAGACTTAGGGCTAGACTATTTGACTATGGCTAGAAGTGGAAATACCTTATCGACAGGTGAATTGCAACGAATTCAATTAGCAAGAACATTACGTACTGAAACTACTGGAGTTTTATATGTCTTGGATGAGCCTTCTATTGGTCTCCATCCTGCTAATGTTGCAGGATTAATTAAGGTTTTACGAAAATTAGTTGCTCAGGGCAATTCATTAGTAGTTGTTGATCATAATGTTGACATTATTAAAGCCGCTGATGAAGTAATTGAGATTGGACCAGGTTCAGGTAAAAAAGGTGGTCAGATTTTGGATCAAGATTCAATTACTGCGATCAAACATGATCAGCATTCTTTAATTCGACCATATTTGGATGGCAGTGCTAAGCTACTTGCCAGAGAGCCAGCCAATCAAATAAATTCCGATTCTATTTCATTTGAAGTAAAGCAATATTTTAATTTACATGATGTAAAAACTAAAATCCCACTAAACCAATTAACTGCAGTAACTGGTTTTTCAGGTGCCGGTAAAACTAGTTTGATTTTGGATAGTTTAGTGCCCGCTATTATAGCAAAAAGCAAAAGTGAAAAATTGCCAAAACAAATTAGTAGCTTTTCTAGCCCAATTTCAAATGTAGTAAGTGTTGATGCATCTCCAATTGGTAAAAGTACTCGGTCAACTGTAGCAACTTATACTTCAATTATGGACAATTTACGAAAGTTATATGCTAGTCAGCCACTCGCTAAAAAGAAGCATTATACGCCAAGTTGGTTTTCATATAATAATAAACAAGGAGCTTGTCCTACTTGTGGTGGTACAGGAATTGTGACTCTTGACATCCAATTTTTACCAGATATGCAACAAGTCTGTCCAACCTGTCATGGCGATCGTTATAATCAAGATGTACAAAAGGTGAAGTGGCATGATCTGTCAATTGTTGATGCCCTAAATCTAGATGTTAATGAAGCTCTACCGATTTTTGTTAAAGTGCCTAAGATTGAACGAGAGCTAAAATTGTTAAAAGAAGTAGGCTTGGATTACTTACATTTGGGAGAAGATACACCAACTTTGTCAGGTGGAGAAGCTCAGCGCCTTAAACTTGTTACTCATCTTAGTCATAAACAAAATGATACATTGTTTGTTTTCGATGAACCTACGATTGGCTTGCATCCTCTTGACGTGAAGGTTCTGGTCCAAGTAATGCAAAAGTTGTTAGCTCAGGGAGCTACCATTATTACAATCACTCATGATTTAAATTTAATTGTCAATTGTGATTACATGATTGATTTAGGCCCACGTGGTGGTAAAAACGGTGGTCGGATTGTCCAAGAGGGTAAGCCTTTAGAATTAAAGCAAAAGCCTGAAAGTTTAACGGCACACTATTTGGCCAATTATTTACATGATTTCGAAAATCTATTTTAATATTATATGAAAATAGCATTAAATAAATTTATAGCAAACTGTAGCTAAAAAATAAGACATAGGAAGAAATAATATTTGAAACAGATCTAAGATTAATGTAATATTAAATATAAATTAACTATATATTAACTATCTACTCAATTTATACTAAGGTGAGAAAAATGAATTTGCTCAAACAGATCCGTGATCGAGGATTAATCTTAGATGGTGCAATGTCTACAGCTCTTGAGAAGTTAGGCATTGATACAAATAATGAACTTTGGACAGCAATTGCATTAGAACATAATCTTGCTCAAATTTATCAAGTACATATGAATTATTTTAAGGCTGGAGCCCAGATGGCAATTACTGATACTTATCAAGCAAATATCCCAGCTTTTGAAAAACATGGTTTTACACAAGACCAGGCTACTAAATTGATTACTAATGCAGTTCAAATTGCCAAAAAAGCCCGTGATGATTTTGCAAAGACAACGGGAATTCATAATTATGTAGCGGCTTCAGTAGGACCTTATGGTGCATATTTAGCTCAAGGGGATGAATTTCGCGGAGATTATTCTCTAACAACGGAGGAATATCTTAATTTTCATTTACCACGATTGAAGATTTTATTGGCAAATAAACCTGATTGTCTCGCACTTGAAACTCAGCCTAAATTGGATGAAGTTGTAGCAATCTTAGATTGGTTAAAGGAAAATGCTCCGGAAATTCCAGTGTATGTAAGTTTTACATTGCATGATACAACTAAAATTAGTGATGGCACTCCTTTAAAGCGGGTAGTGCAAAAGCTTAATGAATATGATCAAGTATTTGCGATTGGAGCCAATTGCTTTAAACCGTTTTTAGCAACTGCAGTGATTGATAAAATTCATGATTTTACTGATAAACAAATTGTCATTTATCCTAACTTGGGTGGCGTTTATAACGAATTTGAGCGCAATTGGATTCCATTTAATGCAAAATTCGATTTTAAAAAGTTAAGTCAAGAGTGGTATGAACATGGTGCTAGAATAATAGGTGGCTGTTGTTCGACTACCGAAAAAGAAATTGGCCAAATTTCCGCCTTTTTTAAGACAATTAACAATGCTAAAAGCAAATCAGTTAAATCAGAGCTAAAAAAGGTTAAAAATGATAGCAATATACAAATTTGATTTTTAAAAATTCATATACTTTTTTTGAAATTTATCAAGTAAAAATCTTTATCTTTTTATTTTTATTTGATATTATAGTAGCGGAGCGTGTGATGAGCGCTCCGAGGATGAAAAGGCTAAGCAAGATGTTTCTTATGACATCTGCTGATAGGAAGAAATTTGAAGGTGTAGAAAAGCCATTAAGGACATTTTCCTTAGTGACTTTTTCTTTTTGCCCAAAATAAATAGCCGACTTATCGTCGACTATTTTTAATCTTAAAAATTATTTTTGTCTGTTTGTGGAGTAACTTTATCCCAAATTGCATCTACTAAGCTAATCCACATTAAGCCCATAGCAACTGAGCCGCAAACATCACTTGGCCAGTGAGCGTAGAGATAAACTCTTGAAATCATTACTAAAACAAGCCAAATAGCTAATAAAACAGTGAGCCAGATTTTAGTAGTTTTATTTTTAACTAAAGCTGGAATCAATATTAGTATTAGCCAGAAAACAATGATCGCCATTCCTAATGTGTGGCCACTAGGAAAACTGAAACCATCATCAGCAGCTAAGTGAGCAGCTGGTCGTGCCCGTTGGATTATATGTTTAACAATCCAACCAAAAGCATCAGCTGTAACTAGTGAAATGACAATACTTGCCGAAAGAGGACGCTGCTTTTTCAGCCAAAGAATGACTGCTATCAACAGCATCCAAACTAAGTCAACTTTAGTATCTGCTAAAAATGTAATTGCATGCATAATGCTCTGCAGATTAGGAATACTGTGGACTAAGCCTTCAAAGAAATTGTCAAAGCCGGTAACCCAACTTGCATGAGCCATAATAGAGAATGCAAGAATCAAAAAGATCGGTAATCCGATACAAATAGAATAAATATTTTTTTTGCGCATTTTTTCCTCGTTTATACTTATTTTTATAACAATAATGAGTTTATCATAGAATATGAGTAGAAAGAGAAAAATTTTAAATTAATTGGAAAATAATCATGGAAATTAAAGAGATAAAATCTAATAAGAAGCAGTATATAGACTTACTTTTGTTAGCTGATGAACAAGAGAGTATGATTGATCGCTATTTAGAACGTGGAATTATGTATATCTTGATTGATAAAGGAAAAGTTAGATCTGAATGTGTTATTACGGTTGAAAATGGTAATACAGTAGAAATAAAAAATATAGCCACTTATCCAGAAGATCAAGGTAAAGGGTATGCTAAACATTTGATTAATTTTATTGCTAAGAAGTATCAAAATAAATATCAAATTTTGCAAGTTGGAACGGGTGATAGCCCCTTAACTATTCCTTTTTATGAAAAATGTGGTTTTAAACGCTCAGGTAAGATCAAAGATTTTTTTGTAAAAAATTATGATCATCCGATTTTTGAAGCTGGACATCAGCTAGTAGACATGATTTATTTAAGTAAGCGATTAAATTAGAAAGTAGGCTTTATCGATGGAAGAAAATACTAAAAAAATGTTGGCAGGCAAACCTTATCGCCCAGGTACTGAAGAACTGAAAAAGATTTCCAGTTTAGCTCATCGCTTATCACGTGATTACAACATGACTACTGATGAAGATGAGGTAGAACGGAAAGCAATTATTGATCGTCTTTTTCCGAATCATGGTCAAAATGTATATTTACAAGGACCAATTGAAGTGGATTATGGCCAATTTACACACTTAGGAGATAATTTTTATTCTAATTTCAATTTGACTATTTTGGATACTTGTCCCGTAACAATTGGAAATAATGTAATGTGTGGACCTAACGTAACATTTGCGACTCCATTGCATCCTTTGTTGCCAACTCAAAGAAATGCTCGCAAGCAATCAGACGGAAAAATAGCCGATATTGAATATGGAGCAGCTATCACTGTTGGTGATAATTGTTGGTTAGCCAGCAATGTTACTGTTTGTCCCGGCGTAAAAATTGGTAAAAATTGCGTTATTGGAGCTGGATCGGTAGTTACTAAAGATATTCCAGATAATTCATTGGCACTAGGGGTACCGGCTAAAGTAATACGTCAGATTACTGATCAAGATCATTTAAATAATTATCCATATTAGAAAAAGAAAATGTATACGTTCTCATTGATTCTTTATCAAAATTGTAACCCCAATGAAAAAAATAAATGCTAATATTATGGATAGAATTTACATAACATTGCTGGGGGAATTTAAAACGAAACGTATTAATTTAAAAAAAACATTAATCAAATCAACCATTTGGTTAACTATAGCTGCTTCAATGCCTGTTGGAATGGCAATTGCTAATGCCAATAGCTCGATAGTTCAGGCAGCAAGTTATAACAAAACTGAAATGCGGAGCTTTGTTAGAAATACATTAGCTAGTTATTATGCTCGTGGTACCGTAGTTATAGTAAAAGATGGACAACCACAACAAATTTCTTATGGTTACGGTTATTATGGCAAGCGATTAGGTGCGGGAAACAGTAAGGTAGTTTATCCTGTTTGTTCTTTGCAAAAAGTAATTACCGGCGCAATTATCACTCAATTAATTTCTGCAGGGAAGTTTACACAGTATACTAAGATCTCTAAGTGGTATCCTAATTTAAAAGGTGCTGATAATATTACCGTCGGCAACTTGATGACGCATACTTCTGGATTGACAGCAGCTGATACTGAAGTAAATAGAGGACGTGTTTATTCAGAAGCTGATGCAATTAATTGGGTTGTTAATAAGCTAAACTCAACTACGCAAAATCAACCTGGTAATTTTTCATACAATAATACCAACTATATTTTGTTAGCTGGAATTATACGTCAAGAAACTGGACAAAGCTACAAGCAAAATGTGCAGGAACGAATTATTAATAAGCTTGGCTTAAAGCGAACTTATTTCTTGGAAGATATTCCAGCCGGGATGACGGATGGTATCTCATATACCTGGAATCAAAAGAATTACCAATGGGCTCAATATGTTAAAAAGACTCAAGCTTCTCAATTGGTAGGTGCTGGTAATTTGTTCTCGGCTCCAATGGACTATTACCGTATTCAACTTGGTTTAACCAATGGGCAAATTTTGAGTCGAACAGACTTTGATTATATGACTCATTTAACATCACGTTCATCAAATGGTTATTCAGGTGGTTTATATATGAAGAATAATGATAACTTGAAGTTAGCATATGGTAACTTATATAACACTCACTTTGGTAACTGGATTCAGATGACTACAGATAATCAAAATGGTTTGATTATGTTCTTAAATCAAACTCAAAATGATGAAAACAGAAATAAACAAATTGGTTATCAAATTTTGAATCATATCAAGGCTAATACATTTAGCGCAAAATAAAATTTTTCCTGCTTTAAACTTCATGTTAAGCTTAAAGCAGGATTTTTTTGATTGGAGTAAAAAAGATGGTTAATGGTGGCGTATTAGTTAGCCAAGATTTATCTTGTGCTGGTCAAGTATCACTTAGTGCAGCTTTACCCGTTTTAGGAGCATGTGGCTTGAGCCCGACCGTATTGCCTACTGCAATTTTGTCTACACATACGGGTGGCTTTGGTGAGAATACTTTTTTAAGTTTGAATAATGAAATGGCTAAGATTATGGCCCATTGGCAAAAGGTTGGTTTTGATTTTTCAGCTGTATACTTAGGCTATTTGGGCAAAAGTGCATTAGATTTTTGGACAGAAAAGATTAGCTATTTTAAACAAAAAAATAAATTGATCTTGATTGATCCAGTAATGGGTGATCACGGTCAACTTTATCGTGGCATTGATGAAAACTATGTAATAAAGATGCGAAATCTAGTTAAGTCGGCTACGATTTTAACGCCGAATATGACAGAAGCAGCATTTTTATTAGGCAAAAAGGCAACTAGTAATTCATTGAAAACAGCAACAGAATTTGCGGCTGAATTATCTAGTCAATTTGGTGTCCCGAATGTCATAATTACCGGTATTTCACTTAATAAGGAAAAAATTGCGGAAGTTGGAATTACAGCCGATCATAGTTGGTCTTTAATTCAGAAAAAACTCCCAGGTAATTATTTTGGTACGGGAGATTTGTTTGCAAGTGCATTTTTTGCTGCTGTAATGCATAAAGAAAATTTAGAAAAAGCGTGTTCAATTGCGGCCGATTTTGTTGCACAAGCAATCAGGGAAACACCCAAGCAAGATTCACGTCTAGGACCAAATTATGCAGCAGCTTTATCAGATTTACTGAAGAGATGGAGTAATAATTAATAATGCAGATATTTAGAGAAAACAAGAATTCTTTACAAGCTTTAGTTTTAACGGGACTTTTTGCGGCAATTATTTATATTGGGATCTGGGTGTTAAGAATCCCCGTTCCTGCTATGGTAGGACGCCCATTTATTCATTTTGGAAATACGCTAACTGCTGTAGCAATTTTATATTTAGGTTATCGTAATGGCATGATTGCGGGAATTATTGGTCTAGGTGGTTTTGATTTGTTAAATGGCTATGCCGCAACATCATGGTTAACTATGCTTGAGGTAGTAGTAGTGGCTTCGGTTTTGACAGCAGTTTATCGAGGAATGCACTATCAAGATAGTAAAAGAAATATTATTATTTTAGGTATTATTGCAGGGGTAACTAAGATATTCACTACTTATTGCGTTTCGATTGTTGAAGCTTTAATGGTGGGGACGAGCTTTAAAGTAGCGTTAGTTGGAGCCTTTGTTAGTTTGCCTGCAACTGTAATCAATTCAATTTCTACTGCAATTTGTACACCAATTTTATATTTTGCTTTGCGGGATGCTAGTCGTCTAATTATAAAAAAGGTTAGATAAATCAATAGATTTTACACGAAATTTGCAAGGTGCTATATTAAAGATATTATTACTGGCATAAAAGGTAGGATAGTATGAACGAAGACCTAAAGAAAAAGAATAAACGAAACAATATTATTATTTTAACAATTGCAGTTTTAATTATCGTTGGAGTAATTGCGGGTTTTGGCATTCATAATCACCGTGTGGCAACACAAGCTGCAGCAGAAAAATATGCTAAAACTCACTTTAACCCTAATGTTACAATCGATGGAGTTAAAGTAGGAAAGCTAACCGTTACTAAGGCAATGGCTAAAGTTAACCAAAAAGCTAAAAATCAAGTTGAGTTAAAAAATAACGAACTGGTTTATAGCTATAACACTACAGTCCAATCATTAGATGAGTCCGAGACAAAGGCCTTTTTTAAGAAGCAACAAACTAAAACTCCATCGACTCAGACTTATAAGTTTACTACTAGTAATTTAGCTACAGCTAAAAAGAAACTAACTGACTTAAGCAAAGCAGAGATTACTTATAAAATTAATGGCAAAAACTATCAATTAAAGGCCAAAGATTTATTGAATAATGTGACTTATCGAGATAATCGCTATCAATTTGGTGATACTAGTAAATTAACGACTAAGTTAAATCAAATTGATAAAGAAGTTTCAACATTACACAAGAGCTATAAATTTACAGTGCCAAAGGGCAATAAAGTTAAAGGCAAAACGATAACGGTAAAGAATAAGACTTGGGGTTGGGGCGTTTATGTTAAAAAGACGCAACGCTTACTTCTCGAAGCATTTGCCAAAGGCCAAAAAAATTTTGATGGTGCAGATGCACTTTACGGTTTAGGCTACAGCACTTATCCTCACGGCTATGGCTATTCAAATAAAGAAATTGGTGATACTTATGCTGTTGTATCATTGAAAAAGCAAGAGGTATGGTTGATAAAAAAGGGTAAACTAGCCGTTCATCTTCGTGATGTTGTTACCGGTACTATGGAAGGTTCTAAGGGTGATCAAACTCCGCGTGGGGTGTGGTATATCCACTATAAGGAATCACCAAGTACATTGCGCGGGACCAATGATGATGGTTCAAGTTATGCTTCTCCAGTTAAGTATTGGATGCCATTTACCTTAAGTGGCTGTGGTTTTCACGATGCCTCTTGGCGGACTGATTGGAGCAAGACCGCTTACCTAAAGGGTGGCTCACATGGTTGTGTTAATGTTAAACCAAGTGAGATTCGAAGCGTTTGGAACAATATTAAAAAGGGCGAACCTGTAATTATTTACGAATAACATGTTTAAGGGATCCATTAAGTTGGATCCTTTTTTATGAAACAATTTTTATAAGGTGAAAAGCTATTTGATTACTTGGAAAAACAGCTAAATGTAAACAATAAACGTGAAACATGGCTCTGAAGCCCGATATTATCGCGATTGTGGATAAAAATATAGGTAATTCACATCTATTACTAACTCAATTAATATTTTTTTGAAAAAAGAGTAGAAAGATGAACTTTTGTTTGATATAATTTTTATGCGAACTAATGGTCTAAAAATAGAAAGATGAGATGATAATAGCTATGATGCAACAAGAGAAATTAGAATCACAGGAAGAAAAAGTTAAGTTTTTTGATGAAGACTGGTTGAATTGGAACTAAAATCTTTAAATGTATAATTCACTTCTGTATAATTAAAGAAAAATAAAAATTTATTAACTCTTTCACCTAAAGGAGTAAATTATGCAAGTAAGAACTAGATGTTTTCAAAGTTTAGATTACGAAGATTTGTGCCGGGTTCATGATGCGGCTCGTTTGCAAGAAATGAAAATAGGCGGAGTGGAGAAATATTTTATTCCGTTTAAGGAAGCACCATACTGGTATAATTTCTTTGATTCTGAGATTAGGATTGTAGAAGTTAATAATGAATTTGCTGGCTTTGCTGCATATAAGCCACATAATTTAGCTTATTTTTATATTGATCCTCAATTTCAACGACGTGGTATTGGTGATCAATTGCTAGCTTCAGTGTTACCAAATATTAGACGGCCGATTAGGTTAGAAGTCTTTAGCGCAAATATAGCAGCTAAAGCGCTGTATGCAAAGCATGGTTTTAAAATTGTCAAAACAGTTAAAGAGCCGTGGTGGTCAGACCCCAAGTCTGAGCCAGTTTCAAGTGATACGATGGAATTAGTGTAAGAGGCAATATTAATGAGTTTTTATAATTTAGATTATGAAGAAAAACGGTTTATTCAGTTAGCTAAAAAGAATACTCGCTCATATTATGAACATCATGATCGGATTCCTTCCTCACCTGGCCAAGTTGAGCTGGCCAAGGAACTAGTAAAGGAAATGAAAGAGCTTGGGCTTGATGCTTACTATAATGAAAAAACAGCTTTTGCAATTGGAAAGTTAAGTGCAAATACAGCAGAAAAGGTAACGTCTATTGGCTTCTTTGCTCACGTGGATACTGCAGACTTTAACGCAGTTAATATTAAGCCACAAATTCACGAAAATTATGATGGTCAGAAAATTATCCTAGATGAGAAAGATAATATTGTTCTTGATCCAACTGAGTTTCCAGACTTATTAAATCTAAAAGGACAAACCTTAATTACTTCTGATGGTCATACTTTGCTAGGAGTTGATGATAAGGCTGGAATCACTGGGGCATTAGCAATGCTTAAATATTTAACTGAACATCCTGAAATTGAACACGGTGATGTTTTTGTTGCTTTTGGTCCAGACGAAGAAATTGGCTGTGGTGGTCAATATTTTGATCCAGCTGATTTTCCTAATGTAGAATTCGCTTATACGTTAGACAATGGGCGGCCAGGAGATTTTGAATACGATACCTTTAATGCGTCAGAGATTACGATCCATATTAAAGGGACTGTAGTTCACCCTGGTGAAGCATATGGTCTGATGGTTAACGCAACAACTTTGATGAATGATTTTTTGTCTAATTTACCTCAGGATCAAGTGCCTGAAAAGTCACGTAATCATGATGGTTATTTCTTGGTTCTACATGCTCAAAGCAATGTTGATCATGCCGATATTAGCATGATTATTCGTGATTTTGATCAAAGTGAATATAACCGTAAAGAACAGTTTATTCGCGATCTAGTTAAAAAGATGAACAAAAAGTATGGCAATAGATTTACTGTAAATATTCGTGAGCAATATGAAAATATCTACAACTATATTAAGGACAAGCCATATATTGTAAATCTGGCTCTTGATGCTTATCGCAAGTCTGGACTAAAGCCAAATGTACAATCCTTTAGAGGTGGAACTGATGGAAACTTTATTTCGCCTAAAGGAATTCCTACACCTAACTTATTTAATGGTGGTGGCAATTATCATGGCCGATACGAATATGTGACTGTTGAGCAGATTGATAAATTAGCCGAAGTGTTGACTAATATTGTGACTGAACATTTGCGTCAAACTCGCACTGGTAGGAATGAAAAGCCACTAGAAAAATATTGGTAGATTTAATAGCCGTTTTATTTAACAAATTAATACTGTAGCATTAGGATATAAGTGGCTAGATGAAATATCCTTCCTCCTTAGAAGTGATAAATACCATTTTCTTCATTGATAATCTTGCTACATATTGCAGTGACGCTGTATTTGCGCCGCTGCTTTTTTGTTATTATTGGTAATAAAATACGTAAAAAGTACGTAAAGTTTTTTCGATTAGCATTTAACAAATAACTTAAATAGAACTACCATATAGGTGGCTGGACGAGAATCTTCTCTCGTAGAAGCAATTAATAAACCAATTTTCTTCATTTATAATCTAACCAAAAAGGACAGGGATGCTCAATTGCATTGCTGTCCTTTATTTTTGATAATCTTCGCCGTAAATATAACGATGTAATTTTAGGTATTGCTCATATAATCTGCGTTCATTTTGATTGTCTTTTGGGAAATAATATTGTTTGCCTTTGAGTCCCTTGGGCATATAATTTTGCTTGGCGATTTGATGCGGAGCTTGAAAAGGTGACTCAGCTAGGCCAGCTCCCGTGATTTCTTTAGCGTGTTTATAATGAAAGTCACGCAAACTATTAGGCATGGGATACCGATTGGGATGATCACTATCTTGATCAAGTCTTTCCCAAATTTCCTCAAATGCTCCTGATTTTGGTGAAATACACATTAACATTGTTGCAAACATTAGTGGATATTTAGCTTTAGGCATTCCTATCTTTTCAGCTTGATTAGCTGCAGTAACAATTTGAGTTACTTGTTGCGGATTAGCTAAGCCAATATAAGTATATGGAATCTCACGCAGACGCCGTACAACCGAAGCTAAATCTCCATTTTTTAGCAAAATAGCAAGATAATAAAGTGCAGCATCTGTGTCAGAGCCAGCCATAGAGTCAGAATATGCAGCTAAATAATCGTAATGTTTAGTGGCTTTTTTATCATAGCTAAAGAATTGCTGCTTAGTAAACGATTTAACATTTGCTAAGGTGATCTTTTTAGGATTAAGTGCATGAACAGTCTCTAAAATGTTTAAAGCAATTCGTAGGTCGCCATCAGCTGCGGCTGCTATCAAATTTAACGAATTTTTTTCAACTTGGTGATCTACTAATTTAAGGAACTTAGTACATGCCTTGTTCAAAACAGCTGCAATATCGTCTTCTGTTAGAGGATTGAACTCAAAGATTTGACAACGTGACCGCACAGCTGGCACAATCGACATAATTGGATTTTCAGTGGTAGAGCCAACAAGTAGAACGTGACCATTTTCTAAATAAGGTAATAAAAAATCTTGTAGATTTTTGGTCATACGGTGGATTTCATCAATTAAAAGAACGAAGGGCTGATACTTATAAGCATTAATAATGTTGTTCAACTGTGCTTTATTATCAATTGAAGCATTAAAGGAAGCAAAGGGATAATCATTCTCTTTAGCAATAATTTGAGCTAGGCTTGTCTTTCCGGTACCAGGAGGCCCCCAGAGAAGTAAAGAAATATTAACATGCTGCTTGATAATATTTCTTAAAGCCTTTCCTGGTCCCAGCAATTCACTTTGGCCTACCATATCCGCCAGTGTTTGCGGCCTCATTTGTTCGGCAATTGGTGTTTTAAAATTCATCAAATTCCTTCTTTCAGTAAGGTAAGTATACTATTTTCTACAATTTTTTGTAAAAATAGCTTGCACTATCAAAAAGTAAGTTATACAATAGAACTAATGTACGAGAAGTTAACGAGTTTTTTTAGAAAGAGGCGTATTGTATGATTACTCTTTATATGTCAACAAGTAGTGCATCTTCACGTAAGGCGAGAGCATGGCTTAACAAATATCATCTTTCTTTCAAGGAAAAGAACGTCTTTAAGGAATTATCTAAAGAAGATGTCCTTCATCTGTTGTCTTTAACTGAAAATGGAACTGAGGATATTTTATCTACTCGTTCACAGTCTTTCAAACAATTAAAAAATAAGTTGAATGAAGACTTGTCATTGTCTAAAATGGTTGCTTTAATTACTCAGAATCCAGGATTATTAAAGAGACCTATTATTGCAGACGACCATCGGATGCAGGTGGGCTATAATGAAGAAGATATTCGTCAGTTCTTGCCTCGTGATATCAGAAAAGCTGAATTAATTGAGGCACAACGGATTGCTGATGCTGCTTAAATAAGACAAAAAACGATGAATTTACCTTTGTGGGTGATTCATCGTTTTATTTTGCTCTAAATTTTTATTTAGCTGAACCTGGGCGTTGCTTCTTGGCTACTTTTTTACCCATAGTCATGTTGTCATTATATCCCCATACCCAAACTGCAATAAATGAAACTATAATTGAAACAGCACTGGCAATTAGGAAAGTATAGAAACTATTTAGTTGAGTAGGATGGGCCGGGTTGAAAAAGCTTGAGAAGCCAATTAGACCACCGGTAAAGCCATACATAGTACCATGCATTAAACCAGTAACTAGGCCACCGAAGGCTGAGCCAATACAACCTGAAGCAAAGACCTTCTTATATCTTAAGTTAATCCCATAAATAGCGGGTTCAGTAACACCGCAGAAGGCTGAAATAGCTGCTGCAATTCCTAGCTCTTTTATGTCTGCTTTCTTTGATTTGATTGCGACTGCAAGAACAGCTGCACCTTGGGAAACCATTGTTGCGCAGATAATTGCGTTTAATGAGCTTTGACCAGTTGAGGCAATTTGTTGAGCAACTAGTGGCACAACGCCCCAGTGAAGACCAAAAATAACCAATAACTGATAAAAGGCACCGATTATTAAGCCGCCAACCCAGCCAGATGCAGATACTAGCCAGTTAATAAAGACTGCGATACCATTTGCGGCTCCTTGAATGATTGGACCGGTAATAACTAATGTGATAGTTGAAACTACAAGGATAGTAATTAATGGGGTAAAGATCATTTGCAAGTAACTAGGCAAAACTTTCTTTAACCACTGTTCACATTCTTTAGCTAGCCAAGCAGCTAAAATCATTGGAAAGATAGAGTAGGAATAGTTTAAGAATTGGAAGTTCCAAGATCCAAGACTAAACATTGTCGTCATACTCTTACCCCAAGTAATCATTTGTGGATAAACTAAGAAACCGCCAATTACTGCAGCAATCATTGGATCGGATCCTAACCGCTTAGCGGCTGCAAATCCTACTAGAACTGGTAGAAAGAAGAAAGCAGAGTCGGCCATAGCACTAACTGTGACATAGACCGGACTCTTGACGCTAAGTAAAGCACCAAGTTGTGGAAGGGTGAGTAGTGCAAGTAAGCCTTTGATGATACCCGATGCTGCAATAACACCGATTACAGGACTCATTGAGCCGGTAATAAAACCAATTAGATTACTAAAGGCTCTAGAAACAGGATTTTTACCATCATCCTGATTATTAGTTTGAGGTGCAGGATTGTCACTAAGACCAGGCAATTGTTTCATAACTGCATCGTAAACATTGGTGACCTCATTACCGATTACGACTTGATATTGACCACCAGCATGCATAACGTCAAGTATGCCACGTTGATTTTTTAAAATATCATCATTGGCTTTAGACTCATCTTTCAAATAAAAGCGCAAACGTGTGATACAGTGAATCAGGTTATTTATATTATCTTTACCACCAACATTCTTAATAATGAAAGTAGCTAATTCATCATACGAAAGTTTCTTGTCTGAACTATCTTCTTTTGACTCCTTTAAATAAGCTCGAGCAACTGTATCGCCAGCTTCTGCTTTACCTTCAGTTACATCTAAGCCATCAAGTTTCATAGATGAATTGGTGATTAAAGTCATAATCGTAGTATCAAGATCTTTTGCTTTAATCATCTCTATATTCATCGTGGCAATTTGGTCACCAGCTTTAACTTCCTGACCATTTTTAATTACTACATCAAACGGTTCACCTTTAAGTCCAACCGTATCAACTCCCATGTGGACCAATACTTCTAGACCATCTTTAGTAGTAATTCCGATCGCATGCTTTGTTTCAGCAATCATTGAGATAGTGCCGCTAACTGGTGCAAGAACTGTATTATCAGTTGGTGTTAAACCAAAACCATCACCCATAGTTCCTTTGCTAAAGATAGGATCACTTGTTTTACTTAGTGCAATTACTTGACCATTAGCAGGAGCAAGTAATGCAATTTCGTTTTTATTCATAAGTGTTATTCTCCCTTTCCTATAAAAGCGTTTTCACAAAATTCATTTATTATAATATTCCTGTACGTACAAGTTGTCAATAGATTTTTATGAAAATGATTACATGCCTGCAATATAGTTTTTAGATATATCTATTGACATGTACGTACATCAAAAATATAATGAACATGATTTTAAGAAAGGACAAGGTCAAGATGACTAAAGCAAAATCTGAACTGATCGCTCAAGACTTAGCTTCTAAGATTAAACATCAACAATTTAAGGAAGGCGAGCGCTTGCCTAGTGAAAATCAATTGACAGAGCTTTATGGCGCGTCACGCGAAACAGTCCGTAAAGCTTTGCAGCAATTGACCTCGTTAGGATTAATCCAAAAAATCAAGGGCAAAGGTTCGATTGTCCTTAATTTGGAAAAGTTTTCGTTTCCTATTTCAGGAATTTCTAGCTTTGCGGAATTAAATAAATCATTAGGAATGAATGCAAAAACTAAGCTACTTAATGATGAAATGGTTGATGATTTGCCGGCAATTTTCAAGAAATTCTTCCCTGAACAAAAGAAGCATGCAGGGATCTATGTTGAACGTTTAAGAATGATTAACGATGAACCAGAAGTGCTGGACTGTGATTTCTTATTTAATCCACCAATTACTGAGCTTCCGTCAGAAGAAGCAGAAAAATCAATCTACAATTATTTAGAAAATAAATTAGGGCTAGATATATCCTATGCAACTAAGGCAATTACGGTAGAAGAAATCGATGCTGATTTACAAGAGAAATTGCAATTGGATAGTAAGGAAGCAGTACTAGTAGCTAGTCATAATTTTTTAGCAGATACAACGCTGTTTCAGTTAACTTTATCCTTTCATAATCCTAAAAAGTTTAAATTTATTGACTTTGCTCGTAGACAAAAAATTAAGTTATAGGAGATAAAAATGACAGATTTAGGCAAAAAAGTAATTTACCAAATTTATCCCAAATCTTTTTATGATTCTAATGGCGATGGAGTAGGTGATATTCCAGGGATCATCGCTAAAATCGATTACATCAAGAAGCTTAACGTTGATATGATCTGGTTTAATCCCTTTTTTTTATCCCCTCAGAATGATGGCGGTTATGACATTGCGGATTATTACCGAATTGATCCTCGCTTTGGCACAATGTCTGACTTTGAGGAATTAACTAAAAAGCTAAAAGAAATAGGCGTTGGTGTCATGTTGGATATGGTGCTAAACCATTGTTCAACCGAAAATATATGGTTTAAAAAAGCTTTGGCAGGAGACGAAAAGTACCGCAAATTCTTTTACTTAAGGAAAGCTAAGCCTGACGGCTCCTTGCCTAATAATTGGCAAAGTAAGTTTGGTGGACCAGCTTGGGCAAAATTTGGTGATACGGATTATTATTACCTACATTTATATGATCCAACTCAAGCAGATCTCGATTGGCATAACCCAGAAGTTCGTCAAGAATTGTTCAAAGTAATTAACTTCTGGCGTTCAAAGGGAGTACATGGTTTCCGTTTTGACGTAATTAACGTGACCGGTAAGGATGAAAAGTTAGTTGATTCAACTGGTGATCCAAGTCAGGAAAAGAGTCTTTATACTGATACAGCAGTAGTGCATCAATATTTGAAAGAAATGAATCGCTCTACTTTTGGTCAAGATCCTGACTCAATTACGGTGGGTGAAATGTCTTCAACTACTATTGCTAATTCGATTGAGTACTCTAAGCCGAGTGAGCATGAATTGTCCATGGTCTTTACTTTCCATCATTTAAAAGTCGATTATAAAAATGGTGAAAAGTGGTCTAAAGAGCCGTTTGATTTCATGAAATTAAAGCACTTATTTACTGAATGGCAAGAAAAAATGGATCAAGGTGGCGGTTGGAATGCTTTGTTCTGGAATAATCATGACCAGCCGTGGGCCCTTAACCGTTTTGGTGATACTGGTAAATATCGAGAGAAATCTGCCGAAATGCTTGCTACTGCGACACATTGTATGCGCGGAACTCCTTACATTTATATGGGCGAAGAAATAGGAATGATGGATCCACATTATTCTTCAATTCATGATTATGTAGATGTTGAAGCTAAAAATGCTTTTGCGGCATTGAAACAAAAGGGAATAAGCGATGATGAAGCATTTGCAATAGTAAAAACTAAAGCACGAGATAACTCTCGTGTGCCGATGCACTGGGATGATAGTAAATTTGCTGGCTTTAGTGAATCAAAGCCATGGCTTTTACCAACAGATCAAGATAGAATTAATGTTGAAAAAGAATTACACGAGGGTGAAATTTTTGCTTACTATCAAAAATTGATCAAGTTGCGTAAGCACGAACAACTGATTTCTGATGGCCATATTAGAATGTTTTTAAAAGATGATCCACAAATTTTTGCCTATGAACGTTTTTTGAAGGATGAAGCTAAAAAAATATTAGTTTTCACTAATTTCTATGGTACTGATCATGTAGCACCATTGCCTGAACAATATCAAAATAAGAATTATCAACTCGTATTGAGCAATTATTCTGCACAAGATGGCAAACTAGGAGAGAATATCTCATTGAAGCCATATGAAGCTTTAGTAATTAAAATTAATTAGACTAGTATAATTAATTTTGTTAAGGTAAAAATGTTCGTGAAGATTTCGATTTACGGACGAGGAATTCGCGAGAAGTCATGATTTTCAGGTCATGGCTTCTTTTTTTGCATAATAAGCAAAATTATGTAAAGTAATTGACAGCTTGCTTATAATAGATAGTAGAGAGAAGGAAAAACGATGTTAGTTGATTCTGATAGTTTTATTTCAGTTGAAAAGAAGCTAGTCAAACAAGGCAAGTTGCAAAAATTTGAAAAAGAAAATGGTCCAGTTACCAGTTTAATGATGATTAGTAAAGGAAGAATTGCGGACGATATGCGTTATCAGTTAGTCGAGAACTTGGCACATCATCCATTACATATAGTCTACAAGGCCTCATTTGATCAATATGATGAAACCCTGAATTGTATTTTCGATCGACAAACTAAAAAGCCAATCACAGGTTTATGGTACACGCCGCAAAGAAGAGACTTTACTGAACCGCCTAAGAAAATGGTCCAGCTTTTTATCAGTGAAATTGTAAATAATTTGACTGATTCAACAGGAATAGATTTGCCAATCTGGGTCTTTATCAATGATAAGGCACATTTGGCAGTTACTAAGAAAGATTTGAGTTAAGAAAAAAATCAGTGCGAACCCTATGTGAACATAAAAATGTGGGAGTTTCGCACTGATTTTGTTTTGTATTTTATGTGTTAACTCTTCTTTATATATTTTTGACATAGTATAATAGTTGATGAAGCCAAATATTTAGGATTGGATTTTATCCTAGTACTAAATATTGCGGTCGCACTCCTTGTGAGTGCGTGGATTGAAATACATTTGCCCCAGTAAAAAAGTAGGTGCTTTGCACGTCGCACTCTATGTGAGTGCTTAAATTAAACTCAACTCTTGCAAATGCAAAAAAGCATCCCTAATCAAAATAGAGAAGGGGAATGCTTTTTTAATATCATTATTGACGCCAAGCGCTATCTAATTTTTGTTGACCAGCCTTAATTTGAGCATTAACATTTTGATGCTTATTTGCAGCAATTAAAATATTTTCCATAATTTGATTCATACCATTATAAGCAGAGTCAGAATTCTTAGCTACAGGAACACTGTAGAGATGCTTCATTGAATCCTTTAAGACACTTGGCAATTTCATCTTGCTGTCTAAGTATTCCTTACTATTTAAGACATTATCGTTAACAGGAATATAGCCAGTCTCATTAGCCCAAGTTAATTGGCTAGATTTGCTAGTCAAAAACTTCATATATTTCATGGCAGCATTTTTTTGTGCTTTTGAAGCATGGTTAAAGACATAAAGATCAGTCCCTTGAGAAATAGTGTATTCACCGGGACGAGGAGCAACGCCGTACGTAAACTTGTTGCCTACATCCATCTTAGTGTAGCTTTCACCAGCTGAAGTACCGATGTACATTGCGACTTTTTCATTAGCAAAAGGACCGGAGAGGTAACGTTCACTACCAGCAGTTCTAAAGGAGCCATTGCGTACGCCATCTGCGTAGAAGTTAATAACTTTCTTAGAGGTAGCCGAATCTAACTTGATTGAACGACCAAAAGTTTGTCCTTCATTCTTGAGACCTAGAACATAGTAGTTGGCTAAGTTATCAAAACCAGCACCAACAATTTTATGGTTGGACTTTTCATAAATTGCTTTAGAAACAGACTTAAGTTCTGCCATTGTTTTAGGTACCTTTAAACCATATTTCTTAAGTAAGGTCTTGTTATAAGTCAAGACTTCAATAGATTTGTTGAAGGGAATACCATATTGAACGCCATTAATTTGCGCACCCTTCATTAATTCAGGACGAATATTAGATTTGGCTACTGAGCCCCAACCATAAGTTGAATTATTAATGTATGGAGTCAAATTGACCAACATCTTATTTTGCGCAGCTTGATAAAGCCAACCAGGATAAGCTTGAGTCATTGTTGGTAAGTTATTAGGATTTTGTTGAGTAGAAGTAATTTTCCCTTGTAACTGAGGGGAATTACCTTGATTTTCTAGCTTAACTTTGATGTTAGGATTTTCTTTTTCAAATTTATTAGTCAATTGTTTCAAAGTTTTTTGTTGTGCACCATTCATTGCGTGCCACATAGTAATTTCTGTCTTACTATTTTTAGCAGATGTAGTGCTCTTTTGATTTGAACAAGCTGCTAAAAATAATGCTGCAGTAGTTACTGCACCAATTGATAAATATTTTGTTAAGCCTTTCTTTGTCATCGAATTCTCCTCACTAAAAATAACATTAATAAAAATAAAATTTAAAATATATTTTTATTTTAATAAGCACAATATCTTGTATCACTTATTAACTAATGCAAGATAATATACTACTGGCTAAAAAAATGAAATTCAATCCTTGACTTTTTGCCAGCATTTATAAGCATTGATATATCAACGACTGTTTACTTAATAAAAATATTAGTAGCAAGAGAAATTGAATTAAAAACACATTTTATTAAATACAATATCTTGTGTATGATAAATGTAAGAATCAATTAAGCTAAGGCAAAATAATAGCTATTTTCTAGCAAATAGCTTATAATTAATAATGAAGTTAAGAAAAGAAAGGTCGAATTTTATGAAAAAATTAGATACTACTAAGCTTACTGATGAACAAATTGAATTTTTTAACTCACACTTACCATACATGGCAACTGTGAATGCTAACGGTGTGCCACAAGTTGGTCCTAAGGCTTCACTTAAGGCAATTGATGCTTCAACTATTCAATATCTTGAAAAGACTAAGTCAACTGCTTATGCAAACTTGAAGAATGGTTCAGTAGCAGCTATTGTTGTCGCTGATGTTCCTACTCATAAGGCATTTCGTGTTTTAGGACATGCTGAAATTCATGAAGGCGACGATTACGCTAAGAAGATCGTTTCAGGCACTGATACTCCTGAAGCATTCGTAGTTAACATTAAGATCGAAGAAATCGACGCTTAATTCAATATTTTATCGCAATGAGGCATCCCTAGCAGGGATGCCTTTTTTGTTGGTATAATGATGAGTAGTTAAAGTTAAAATAGATTTTTGAAAAAGGTAAATTGTGATTACTAGTAAAAAGAAGCCAATTCTTTGGTTATTATCAGATACACATCTAATTGCAGATAGTTTACATGATGATGGTCTTGCTTTTCAGCATATGCGCAACACTAGTGCAGGTAAAGACTTAGATTATCAGGAGATTGCTTTGACCGCGTTTGTACGTAAAGTAATCCAAGAGAAGCCCACTGCAGTGATAATTACTGGTGATGTAACCTTTAATGGTGCTAAAATATCAGGAGAACGTTTAGCTAATATTTTTAAGCCATTAACTAAAAATAAAATTGCATTCTTAGTTTTACCAGGAAATCATGATATTTTTGACGGCTGGGCTCGTAAGTTTAAAGGTGATCATGAAGATTACACCCCGCAAATTAGCCCAGCTATTTGGAAAGAGATCTTTGCTGATTCTTATCATTATGCTTTACATGAAGATCCTGATTCACTGGCTTATAGCGTTAATCTGAATAAGCAGTATCGACTAATATTAGCTGACTCAAATATTTATGGCAAGCAGGAATCACAAACTCATCCGATTACTAACGGTCGAATTTCAGAATCTCAAATGAACTGGATTGAAAAAGAATTAATTGATGCGCAGCAAAAGCAGCAACAAGTGCTATTCTTTATGCATCATAATCTGTATCGCCATAATAAAGTAATCTATCAGGGATATATTCTTGATAATGCACTTGCACTGCAAGGTTTATTACAAAAATATAATGTAAAAGCAGTCTTTTCTGGCCATATGCACGCACAGAATATTATTGGTCCGTTTGCTAATCGACCAATTGCGGAGGTAGCAGGAGCTTGTTTTTGTATGACTAAGCAGGAATATGGTCAGCTATATTTAGACGAAGCGGGGATGCAATATCAGGTGCATTCCTTCAAAATGGAATCGTGGTTAACTGCAGAAGAAAAGCAAAAAGTGCCAATAGATTTTTCGCAATATTTGAAGCATTTGTTTTTTAGTTTGGATGAAAAGCAACTAAATCAGATTGCGCAAGCTTTATCAGATAAAAATGATGCTAACGTGGTCATAAAATTTATAGATCAATTGAATTGGAACTTTTTTGTAGGTGAAAGTAATTATTCTGCAGCCCAAAAGAAAGAAATTGTTAATTCACGAGAATATCATTTGATTGCCAAATATTTACCTGGTTTTAAGCGCTACGTTGATTCATTTTTGCAGGTAGAGCAAAGTAGCCATAAACTGAAGCTTAAGTGGTAGTGAGATTAGTTGCTGTAAAACGGAAACTTCTATTATGAAAAACGATACAGTAGAACAAATTACACCGAGATCATCCTCTAAGTCTGTTTTACCAGCAACCGGTAGGCAAGATAGTGATCTTTCATGGTTAGGGTTATTACTGTCTGGCTTGAGTTTAAGTGGATTATGGACTCGTAAGAAGAAAACAAAACAAAATAAAATCGAAAGAGATTGAGACACTGGGTTTCGATCTCTTTTTTGATAGGCTCAATATCAAGGAATAAATAACTATAACTGCTATAATGATGATATGAGTACTAACTGATCAAATCTTAACTGCATTTATTAGATCGAAGGTTCATTATGAAAATCAATAAAAAACTTATCTTAATTTCTACTGCGTTATTGGCTGTGTCTCCAATTGCCGCAGCACCACTAACTTCAAACGTTCAAACATCAGTTGCCGCAGCTACTAAAAGCAATGCAACTGGCTCCTTAAAAGTCATTGATTCACATATTATGTTGTACAATCGCTCGGGCAATTATTTGGATCATATTTCTGCACCTAAGAAAGACAGCACGATTAAATATTATGGGAAACCATTTTTTAAGACGGTTGATCCAGGCGACTACAGTGCTGGTGAGTTATACTATCCTTTACGCAAGAATGTTTATATTTCTTCAGATTATGTAACGCCAATATCTGGCCCTGCTTATTTAACGGCAATTTTTAATGCCAATATTTACAATAAATCTGGTAAAAAAGTTGGCTTTGTTAAAAAAGGTAGCGTAGTCAAGTACGTTGGCAAACGGAAAATCACTAGTGGCAAAGCAAAATACTATTATGAAGCTACCAAAAATAAGTATCGCATCCCTTACACTAAGATTAAGGGCAAAGATTACTACTATTTAGGCTCTGGTCGTTACATCAAGGTCGCAAATATCGGTTACGTTGATGGCTATCGTCTAATCACTCAAGCCCCAATTACTGTGACCGTTAATAAGAACACTTCAACCATCACAAGATATGTTAATTCAACAGGTTGGGGTACAGATCCTAATAATATTGAATTAAAGAAGGGACAAAAGATCACAGTCGATTATGCTGGGCAATTCCCACAACAATTGACCGACTTTGATCATGATCACTATTCATACTACCGGATCAAGGGCACTAATTATTGGGTATCAGAAGATGATCTGAATTTGCCACAAGCTTTAGAGAATCATTCAGATCTTGAATTGGCCGATTCTACCAAAGTTGTCTTGGATAAAAAGATTCCTTTGTACAATATTGACGGTGAAAAGACAAGTCAAGAGCTATCTAAACAGTTCTATACCAATACGGTTGAAGAAACTGCAATGTATAGCAACCACAAAATTAATGAAGCACTCTATCTTTGGGTACCAAGTGAAAAGAAAGCTGAACTTTTCTACCATACAACAGGTGAAGCTAATGCTAAAACTAATAAGTTAGATAATGAAGGCTATATCTTGGCTAGTAATGTCAAAAAGGTTGAGGGAGTAAAACTTACGCCAATCAACACAGCCGGTGAAGCAGAATCACAAAGCAAGGTGGCAACTAATAAGTCATCATTGTCTACTGCAATTGCCACTGCAGAAAAGGTTCAAAAGACTGATCGCTATAAATTAGCTGACTATGATAAAAAGATACAGTTCTTGACTTATTTGCAAAATGCTAAAACTGTTGTTGGTGAGACAAATGCCAGTGAAGTTGCGGTTAGTCAAGCTGACAAGTTTTTAACTAATACGACTAAAGTACTTGATGGTAAAAAGTTGCTCGTTAGACGAACTGATCAGTTAACTACTTATGAGGTTCAAAAAGTGATGAACCTGATCTACAACTATTACCAGCCTCAAGTTACAGGTGAGCTTGACGTTCAACTTTATAACAGCAAACGTAACTGGCAATATCCAACAACTCGTCCAGTATGGGATGTTACCAAGAAGAGTCCATTTTGGTTTGGCTATTCTTCAGATACCATTAGAAAGCGCAAAGTCGATATTAGCCCATTAATCACTGATGGCATTACTGTTGGCAAGAAAAAGAAATTGCAAAGTAATGCATACGTTTATACCGCTGCAGGTGTGAAAACTAGAAAGCTGTTGAAGAAGAATACTTCTTATAAGATTCAAGCCATTACAACTATTAAAGGGCAAAAATATGTCAAGATTGGTGCAAATAAATACGTTAAGTATAGCAACTTCGAAGCATCTAAGCTAAAAGTGGTCAAACGTTACTACACTGTGCAAACTGTAACACCTGTGGTAAATGCCCAGGGTAAAAAAGTTGACGAAATCAAGTCAAAGAATACCAGGACAAAGAATTATGTCCAAACTTATGGCACCAAGAGGATCAAAGGCTATGATTACATTAAGATAGGTAGTAATCGCTATACCAATATGTTGGGATTTGAATATGTTTTGGCGAAGTAGGGTTCGATTGATTATTTAGTTTATGTTAAAAGAAGCACTGTGTTGGTGCTTCTTTTTTTGTACCTACACTACTTGTTATTAAATGGGGCTTCGGGGTAGAATAAAACTATATTTAGTTTAATATTTAGAGGAAAAACAATGTCTAACTTTGAAACTTCACAAAAAGATTATCAAGAATACGCAAAATTGGCTTCCAGCGCTGAAAGCTTAATTTACTCTGATCCTAGAAGTAGTTTGACAGTTTTTGGAACTTTCGGCGAACAGTTAACTAAGGAAATCATGCATTTGGATGATTTAGGTGATTGGGAATTAAACCAAAAACAACGAATTGAAAAAATGGCATATTCTAAGAATGAATATCCACCTACTGTTTTGAATGCTCTTAATTTGATCAGGTTAAGACGGAACAAGGCAGCGCATGACGATCATTTTATTGCTACCAAAAAGATTGCGCTTGAAATTGATCAGAGTGCTTATTTGGTATGGAAATGGTTTTTAGAAGTTTATTCTCTGGATGAAGTTGCAGATTATGTTGAGCCACAAGATCAAAAAGCTTTAATTAAAACTCAAGAAGATAAAATCAAAGCTCTCGAAGAAAAGATAAAGCAATTACAACAAAATAGGGTGCAGGAAGTCATAATTTCTCCTGAAGAGCGTGAACGCAGACGCCAGATTAACGTTCAGTTTGCTAAAAAACATGAGTTAACTGAAGCAGAAACACGTCAGTTAATTGATCAACAATTGCGAGATGCGGGCTGGGAAGTAGATTCACAAAAATTGAACAATTGGACGCAGAAAACTGAACCGCAAAAAGGTCACAATATGGCAATTGCTGAATGGGTTCTACCTAATGGTCAGCGAGCAGATTATGCATTATTCAAAGGTTTGAAGTTCTACGGAATTGTTGAGGCCAAAAAGTGGGACCAAGATATTGCAGGGCAAATGGCACAGCCTAAGGAATATTCTAAAGAGGTACCGTTTAGATCAGATTATCGTCTAGTTTCAAATGAAATGGGTGATTACAAAGTTCCATTCATCTATACTGCAAATGGTCGTCCATATCTTAAACAATATCAGGAAAAATCTGGTATTTGGTTCTGGGATGCACGTAATCCTAAAGAAAGCGCATATGCTCTTGAGGAATTTCATAAGCCAGAAGATTTATCGTTGAAGCTTTCTGCTAAAAATAAAGAAGAAGCAAATCAAGACTTGGTAGATGATCAAGATTTTCCTGATTTTGCACATCGTGAATATCAAATTGCTGCAATTCAAGCGATGGAAAATGCCATCAAAGATGGAAAAAAGCGTATTCTGCTTGCCATGGCAACAGGTACTGGTAAAACTAGAACGGCAATTGCTTTAATGTACAGACTACTTAAGCATAAGAGAGCTAGACGTATTCTTTACCTAGTTGACCGTAATTCATTGGGAAAGCAGACTGCCAATGCAATTAAAGATAATAAAATAGGTACGATGTCAATTTCTTCCATTTATGGATTAAAGGAATTGAGTGATAAGGCACCTGAAATATCAACAAAAATTCAAATTGCAACGGTTCAGGGGATGATCAAACGCCTATTTTTCAGTGAAGACAGTGATGATAAGCCATCCGTTGGTCAATATGATTTCATTATTGTTGATGAAGCCCACCGTGGTTATGCAGAAGATAAAGAGCTCAGCGATAAAGAATATCAATTCTATAGTCAAGAAGATTATGTTAGTCAATATAGACGTGTAGTTGATTATTTTGATGCGACTGCTATCGGAATGACTGCTACGCCAGCTTTACAAACGATTGATATTTTTGGCAAACCGGTGTATTCGTATAGCTACCAACAAGCTGTCCTTGATGGGTGGCTAGTGGACCATGATGCACCAGTAATTATTCAAACTCAATTATCTCAAGAAGGGATTCATTTTAAAAAAGGTGCCGAGGTTATTCTTTTTGATCAGGATGAAAAAACTATCAATAAAGAAAAATTACCTGATAATATGAATTTTGATGTAAAAGACTTTAATAAGAGAGTTATCACACGTAGCTTTAATGAAGTAGTTTGTGATGAATTAGCTCAAAGATATCTTGATCCAAGTGATCCAAATTTAGGTAAAACTTTAATCTTTGCGGCAACTGATGAACATGCTGATATGGTTGTTGACTTATTAAAAAAAGCATTCAAAAAAGTGGGTAATCCTGTAGATGACGATGCTATCGAAAAAATTACTGGTTCAATTCGGCATCCTAATCAAGAAATTAAAAACTTTAAGAACGAAACCAACCCCAATATTGCAGTAACTGTAGACTTGCTAACTACGGGAATTGATGTACCGCAAATTACTAGTATTGTCTTCTTAAGAAGAGTTCAGTCAAGAATCCTCTATGAGCAAATGTTGGGACGGGCAACCAGACTTTGTCCCGAAATTAATAAATCCAAATTTACGATTTATGATGCCGTCGGAATCTATGAAGCAATGAATAAAGTGACAAACATGAAGCCTGTTGTTAAAAATCCAGGACATAATGTTCACTACTTCTTAAATCACAAGGATGATTTCTTTGAGACAAATGAGGATTCCGCTCAGTATCAAGTAGATATGGCTGGTGCCGTTGAGAGAAAAATTAAGCGCTTGGATGCTACTAAACGTGATGAGTTCCAACATCTGGCTGAAATTAATTCGGTTGATCAATGGGCCCGTGAATTAAGTAAGTTAGATAAGGCCCATTTTTTACAGCAATGGCCTAAGTTTGAGCAGTTAGACCACATTAGCCCAGTCAAATCCAAGCAAATAATATCTGACGCAGTAGACAAAGTAGTTAATGTAAGTCGAGGTTATGGGCATGGCAATCAAAAACCAGCAGATTATATTGAAAACTTCAATAAATTCGTTAAGGAAAACGTCAATACTATTCCAGCCTTACAAGTTGTAGCTACTAGACCGAAGGATTTAACTTTTGATGAACTCAAAAATATTAAACTTAAGCTAGAGCAAAATGGCTTTAAAGAAAATGATTTGCAAAGTGCATGGAAAAACGTTAACCATGTTCAGACCACTGCCGATATTATTAGCTTCATTAGACAAGCTGCGGCTGGATCTGAGTTGGTGGATCATGATGTTAGAATTCATAATGCCATGCAAAAAGTTTATGGTTTAGCTGATTGGACTATTCCTCAAAAGAAATGGTTGAAGAGAATTGAAAAACAACTACTAAGAAATTCTGTATTGGCTCCAAGCGCTAAAGAAGTATTTGATAACCGAGAGTTTGGATTCAAGGACGTTGGTGGCTATAAGAAGATGAAGACTATTTTTGGCGATCAAACTGATCAAATCATTTATGTTTTAAACGAGAATTTATATGTTTAATGTAGGAAGTATAGTAAGAATATGGAGAATAATTTAAAAGTAGCCAAAGTTAAGTATTCAGTATCACAGATGACTAGTGCCTTCATTATTTTATTAGCTATCTATATTTTTAGGAGTCGAATACTATTCTTCTTAAAGGGGAATAACGGCAACTTAATACGATCAATTGTAGCTTTCGTTATATCATTGATTTGTTCATATTTTGCGTATAATTATGCATATCGCTTTTGATGTATCACCAATTATGTTAACAGGGGATGCACTGGAACCGTGGCCACAACTCTTAATAAGCTTCTTTTGGTGGCATATCATTATTATGCGTCTGGGCCTACAATCGTCATTGTTTGAAAAAAGTTTGAATTAAAAACTAAGGAATGCCATTTGAGGCATTTTTTAGTTTAAGGAAAAAAGGTTGCTAAAACGAACACATGTAACTAAATGTTTGATAAAATATATTGATTAGAAAGACAACAACGAGGAGCAAAATTAAGTGAATAATCAAGAAATAGTTCAAAAATTATGGAATGAATGTAACGTCTTACGTGATGATGGGGTAAGCTATCAAGATTATATTACTGAACTGACATATATCTTGTTCTTGAAGATGAGTAAGGAACAAGATCAACAAGATGACATTCCAGAGAAGTATTGCTGGGATAATCTTGTTTCTAAAGAAGGGTTAGAACTTAAAAACTTCTACCGTCAGCTATTACTTGATTTAGGTAATCCTGAGATTGTTAAGAGCAAACGAATCAACGCTATCTATGCTAATGCATCTACTGCAATTGATGAACCGGCTAACTTGGAAAAGATTATCAAAGATATTGATGGTCTTGATTGGTTTTCTGCAAGAAAAGAGGGACTCGGTGATCTCTATGAAGGCCTAATGGAGAAAAATGCTAACGAAGTTAAATCTGGTGCAGGACAATATTTTACACCGCGTGTTTTAATTAATATGATGGTTAAAATGACCGAGCCTAAAACAGGTGATCGTTGTAATGACCCAGCAGCAGGTACCTTTGGTTTTATGGTAGCTGCGGATCAATATCTTAGAGATAAGACTGATGAATATTGGGATCTTTCAGTAGAAGAGAGAAATTTTCAAATTCATGATGCATTTTCTGGCATGGAATTAGTCCCAAATACTCACCGTTTAGCAATTATGAATGAGTATTTGCACGGCATGGACGGTCGTCTTGAACAAGGTGATTCATTATCGGCTAATGGTAAATGGATGAAGAACTTTGACGTTGTGTTGACTAACCCGCCATTTGGTACTAAGAAGGGTGGGGAACGTGTTACTCGTGATGACTTAACTTACGAAACTTCTAATAAACAGCTTAATTTCTTACAGATTATCTATAATTCATTGAAGAAAGATGGTAAAGCACGTGCTGCAGTTGTTGTACCAGATAATGTCTTGTTTGCAGACGGTACTGGCGAAGCGATTAGAAAAGACCTGCTGAATAAGTGTAATTTGCACACGATTTTGCGTTTGCCTACTGGGATTTTCTACGCTCAAGGTGTGCAGACCAATGTATTATTCTTTACTCGCGGTGAAAGTGACAAAGATAATACTAAGGAAACCTGGATTTATGATATGCGTCACCAGATGCGGTCATTTGGTAAGCGTAATCCATTAAATGACAAGGATTTTGCGAAATTTGAAAAACTATTCTGCGTTGATGACCGCTCAAAGAGAAAAGAAACTTGGGATAAAGATAAGAATCCTAATGGTAGATGGCGTAAGTTTACGATTGATGAAATTTTGAAGCGCCCTAATACTAGTCTTGATATTTCTTGGATGAATGATGAAGAAGAGCACGATAACCGTTCGTTGAAAGAAATCTTAGATGAGATGAATGACAAGTCTAAGGCAATTAGGGATGCAATTGCGGAACTTAATAAGGCGTTAGAAGGAATTGACGATGAAGACTAATACTTTAGATTTTGATGCACAGGCTTTAAGAGAAAAAATCTTAGATTTGGCCATGCGTGGGAAATTAGTACCACAGGATCCCAATGATGAGCCAGCTAGTGTATTGCTTGAGAAGATCAAGGCTGAAAAAGAACAGCTAATTAAGGAAAAGAAGATTAAGAAGAGTAAGCCGCTTGCTCCGATTACTGATGATGAAAAGCCATTTGATATTCCTGATAGTTGGGAATGGGTTAGATTGGGGGATGTAATAAAACCTGAAGTTCATAAAAAACCAACTAAAAATTTTACCTATATTGATATAGCTAGTGTAGACAATAAAAAGAATCAAATAGCTAATCCTAATAAAATTGATATAGCGAAAGATAAAATAGCCTCAAGAGCTCGTCAAGAGTTAGATAGTAATGACATCTTGTTCTCAGTAGTCAGACCATATTTAAAAAATATTGCTTTAGTACCCGATAATGATGAATACAAAGTTGGATCAACAGGCTTTTACGTTCTTAAACCATTCAAACTAATATCTAGAAAATATATTTTTTATCTAGTATTGAGTGGATATGTTATTTCGAAAATGACGCAAAAAATGAAAGGTGATAATTCGCCTTCAATTAGAAAAGGCGATCTACAAGGTTTGATTATCCCTCTTCCACCACTATCAGAGCAAAGTCGAATCGCTGCTAAAATAGCGCAGCTATTCGCTTTGCTTCGCAAAGTCGAATCTTCTACACAACAATACGCAAAACTTCAGACTTTGCTGAAGTCAAAGGTGTTGGATTTGGCTATGCGTGGAAAATTAGTCGAGCAAGATCCCCATGATGAGCCTGCAAGTGTTTTGTTGGAGAAAATCAAAGCCGAAAAGGAGCAGCTTGTCAAGGAAGGCAAGATCAAGAAGAGTAAGCCATTGCCGCCAATCACTGATGATGAGAAGCCTTTTGATATTCCTGATAACTGGGAATGGGTTAGATTGGGGGATGTAGCATATTTTATAAGTGGTAAGACAGAAAAAGCATTTCTGTATCCTTCTAAAATAAAAGCTACGTATTTTAAAATTTCAGACATGAATTATAAAAATAATAACTATTTTGCGCAAACTTCAAAAAAAAGCATATTTATAAAAAGTAATGGTGATTTTATACCGGTTGGCTCTATTATTTTTCCAAAAAGAGGTGGAGCAATAAATACTAATAAGAAAAGAATCGTAAATAATAGCAATTTAGTCATAGATATGAATTTGATGGCTATAATTCCTATTTGTTCATCTATGGATAAATGGGTATATTATTGGTTCTCTTCAATAGATTTAAGAAAAATAGCAAATGGTTCAAATGTGCCACAGATAAATAATAAAGATGTGGCTCCCTTAATTATTCCCGTTCCTCCAGTAGAAGAACAAAAGAAAATAATTAATAAACTATTAGCTATTGATATCTTCGATTAAATTAATACGAGGGATGAATAATATGAAAGAATTAGACCCTAATAAGTTTTTGCCAGTTGAATCGATTGAAAAATTACTTGGCCCATCATGTGATGCTATTGGTCAAGGTATTGGTGGGATTTTTTATTGGACGTTTAGTAAATTAATTAAAATAGGAATAATTAAAAAAGCAGAATTTGATGATTTAACTCGTAAAACAGCGAATGCTTTGAGTGAAATCCCTGAAAACAAAAGAGATACTAGCAATCCTGGTTTGATAATGAAAGCGATTGAAGAATCTAAGTATCAACTTAATAAAGAAGATCTTCGATCAATATTTGCTAAGCTAATAGCTTCAAGTGCTGATAATAGAAAAAATCATTTTATAACTCCTAGATATGCTACTGTTTTATCACAACTTGGAGTAGACGACGCTAAATTTTTACAGTTAATCAACTCTGAAAAAGAACATAGAATGGTAGCGGGTGAATTAAGATTGTCTAATCAAAGAGATTATTCTTATCGAGTAATTTCACCACTCTATGTATATACCGAAAATGATGAGATAAAACAAGTTTCAATGAAAGTAATAAATATATTAGTATCGCTAGGAGTTATTGATTTTTCAAATATGATAACTATTGCTGGAAAAGATGCAGCTAATAAATATAAACAGCTAAGTGATTTTTTACTTAATAGAAATTGGAATGATATAGAAGATCTTAATAATAAATATGAATTTACTCCAGAAAGTATTAATGTCACAGCATTTGGTGAAAGATTGCTTAATTGCATTTTTTAGATTGATTAAAATATTCAAAGTTGGGTTCGGAATTTAATACACTTGTTTTTAATTTCAATATCTTTGAAGTTATTGACTTGCAGCATGTAAGTATTTATAGGAAAAAATACCCAAAAATTATTGCCCGGATTCAACTTTATTGTTTTATGTTAATAAAGTTCTTGTAGAGAAGGTATGCTTTCAATGATAGTTGAAGAAAATAAAAGAAAAGTATTTTTGGACACTTTTGGTACTCAAGTTAATAATGAAGTTATCTTTTATTTTAGAAGAGAACGGGGTGAGGAGTATACGGCTATTAAAAACTTCGTCCTAAGTCAGAAAGATAAGGAGGTACAGACTCAAATTCAATATTTCTGTAAAATTATTGGACAATGTATGTCCAGTTTTCATTCACTGCTTGATTCATATAATGAATATGGTGAGTTTACTATTACTGACTATGATGGAATGCTAGAAAATCAAATTCTTTCCAAGGCAAATAGATTATGTAATACCTTTTTAGATTCCGGTAAAGGGTTTGTTGACTATATTCAGAAAGACTGGGGCCCTAAGAATCTATCAGAAAATAATTTACGTCTCTGGAATGAAGAAAGAAAAAAATATTTTGATAATTGTTTGTCTTATAGGGTTTGTTATTATTTAAGAAATTTTGTTGAACATCCTGGAAATAGAACAATATTCATTAATACAGTAATCAATTCAAATAAAGAGCCTTTTTTAGACTTACGAATAGATTCAGATAATATTTTTTCTGATAGAGGATATGCTAAAAGCTTCATAAATAAAACAGGTCGGGGTGAGGACTATTGGAAAAAAGATGAGAATCTTTTTATTAATCAGTATCTTCCTAAATATATGATAGCTCTTATAAATTTATATAGATCTGCTATGTCTCATTATTTTTTTGAAAATAAACAGAAGATTCAAAAAATAATTGATTATTGTAAAGTGGGTCCATTAAGTTCGGAGTATTGGTTCACAACTATTAATCATGATGATTTTATGAAAAGTGGAAAGCTTCCTGTTCACACAAACATGAAGCAAGGAACTAATATTTGTATGTTAGATAATTTATTAATTGAGTTAAAAGAAGAACATATTATTAAAGTAAAACAAGGTTAAAATTAGGCTCTAATTTAGATGATAAAACTTACAAAGAAGTTTATCTTAAATTAGTAGAAAAGTGATTACAATATAAATATATGATTTTTTTCTTAAGGAGAGTAAGAATGAATAAAAAGAATTTAGTAAAACTTACCACAGTAGTAACTTTATTAGCTGGTGTTGCTTACATTAGTTGCTCAAATCAAACAGTTGATGCTGCAAGTTGGGGTGCAAAGACTTTATTTACTACACCTAAAGCAACAAGAGGCACCTGGTATTACAAAGAAAATGGCAAAATTAAACATTGGAAGATAACAGCACATACTTCAAAGGGACGCAAATTATATAAAGTATTACCTGAAAAGGAATATACCAAGTGGTGGAATAAATTAGTCCATCAAAATACGAAAAAACATTATAAGACTATTAACAAATTGGACAGTAGTCAATGGCAGGCCTATACATTTAAATGGCATGGCACTACATCTTTTAATACTAATGGTTGGCTTGCTGGAGCAGGTGATGGAATATATTATGTTCCAGTTACTAAAACCAGATATGGTAGAAAAGTTTCAGCACTTAGATTTGGCGGTGGAGCACGTAACTGGCTTGATTTTTATGCATATAAAAGTCCTGAATTAGCGAAATAATCTTACGAGAGTTTTTCTACCCAAAAGAAAAATATTTGATTAATAAGAGTCTCATGCTTGATGTGGCATAAGGCTTTTTTTAGAGATTGAGTAAATAGTTGAACAGTAGTTTTTGAAAAAGTAAACTGAAAAAGGTTGAATGAATATAAGGATTAACATACCGAAAGCTATATTACTTTTCAAAATAATTATTTACTTGTAAAAAATGGATTAGTTTATCAGCAATCTTTCTAACCATTATTGGACTACCTTTTAGGTAAGATACTCCATTGCTTAATTGCAACATATTTGTAGGAATATGTATCTCTTTAAAACAATGGGAGTATTTTTTCGTTAACTGACTCGCATATGCTGAACTAGCAATAGAAATGCCAATAGAGTCAAGCATTAATTTGTCTGCCAACTGAGAATTAGCTACTTTAACCACCTTATTTACGGAAATCTCATTTTCTTCAAAAAGATGATCAATCATTGCTTGGAAGAATGAATCACTAGTTAGACTGATAAATTTGATGTTATCAAATTTAGGAAATAATTCTGGTGTTAGAGTATCTGCTGAGAGTTCAAATAATGGATTACCTTTTGGGATAAGAAATGATAGTGGCGAATCTGAAATAAAAGTAGATTCAATGACTTTATTGACTAATACCTTACCTACAAAGATATCAATAGTGTGATTTAGCAAATTATTCTGTGCTAAATTAGTTGTCTGCTCATAGAAAGAAAAAACAATGCTAGGAAATTGTTGCATTAAATATTCGATGACATTATGGTCGCTTGTTTCTAGCCAGTGCTGATTAAATGCAACTTTGATTTCATAAATTGAATTTTCTTGATAAGGCAATAGATCATATTCAAGTTCATTCCTATTTTCAACAATTTTTTGAAGGTCTTTTAATAAGGTAGATCCAGCTGGAGTTAAGGAAATTGGTTTTTTATTTCTTTTTATTAAGATAACGTGATATTTACTTTCTGCGTCTTTAATTACTTTGCTAATATATGGTTCACTAAGGAATAATTTATTTGCAATATTACTAATGGTAGTTGAAGAAGAAACATTCCTCAAAATATCATATAAGTTTTTATCCTTGTTCATCCTCTTTACCTCTAAAATGTTAACTAATTGGTTATAATTTCTTCTCTAATAACTATTATACAAATATAAGCTTTAAGATCATAATTAATCATGTAAGCGATATTATACAGTAAGGGGAGATTAATTATGAAAGAAGTAGAAGTTCCAGTTATTGATTGGAAAGCAAATTATGATGTAGTGGTTTTAGGCTTTGGTGGCGCCGGTGCAACGGCAGCAAGATTTGCTGCTGATAATGGTGCTAGTGTCTTAATAGCAGATGTAGCGCCATATGGTCATGAAGGTGGCAATACTCGTTATTCTGCCCAGTTAATTGGTACTGGTAATAATTTTGACGATTTAAAGAAATACTATCTAGGTTTAACTCATCCAATGGATTTACCTGAAGACATGGTTGACCTTTATGTAGAGGGAATGGTAAACACTAGAAAATACGTCAAAAAATACTTAGATGCTGAACCTTTTAGCTTCATGAAACAATTTGATATGCCACAAGACTATAAAGCAGGTGCTTGTCAAGAATATCCTAATTTAGAAGGGCACACCACTTATGACTATACAATGGTGCATAATGGTTGGTTTGATGCAGCTCTTTGGAAAATTCTTCGTCAAAAAGTATTAGATCGTAAGGATAAGATCGATGTTTGGTATGAAGCTCGAGCTATTCATTTGATTCAAGATCCAGTTACTAAAGTGATCAAAGGTGTTCAAATTATTAAAGATGGTCAAAAAATTAATGTTTTGGCTAAGAAGGGGGTTGTATTGACAACTGGTGGATTTGAAAATAATAAAGAAATGATTCAAACTTATCTAGGTGCTCCTAAGTTAACGCCATTAGGTACTATTTATAATAAAGGTGACGGTATCACAATGGCGCAAGAAGTTGGGGCTAAAATGTGGCACATGTACAATTATGAGTCATTGGGACTTTTACACGGTTTGTCATTTGCTACTCCAGAAGGTGAAAGATCACAGCTGATACTACATTTTCCAGAGCTTAATCATGGTAGTGTATTTATGATAGCTGACGATGGTAAGCGTTACTTTAATGAAACTGAAACTAATCGTCACGGTCACATTTTTGATCATAGTATTTGGCGTGTCCCTCGGACTCATGAGAAGCCATATATTGTATTTGATCAAAAGCAATACGATAAAATTGAGAGTAGTAATATCCCTTATGATAAATTCAATGAGAAGCTAATCAAAGCTGACTCAGTTGATGATCTTGCAAATAAGATTGGTGTCAATGCTGATGGATTGAAAGAACAGATCAAGTTATTCAATCAATTTGCAAAAACAGGCCAGGATGATCAATTCGGTAGGGATGCTGATTCTATGGAGCCTTTGGATGCGGGACCATTTTATGCTATTAAGATGGCATACAATGTTCTGAATACCCAAGGTGGCCCAGAAAGAAATACTAAAGCAGAAATTTTGGATGTAAATAATCAGCCTATTCCACACTTATATGGTGCTGGTGAATTGGGCGGTATCTGTGCAAATCAATATCAAGGCGGCGGTAATTTAGCTGAATGTTTAATCTTTGGTAAAATTGCTGGTGAACAAGTTGCAAACGTTACAGATGAAGTTGAAGAAGAAGCCTCAAGTAAATATAATGGCATTAATGAATTAGCTGATGGTGATCAAATTAAAAATGTAAAACTTGCTAAGAATCAATATTTAGGTACCTCAGATGCTGGTATTGGTGGAAAATTAGTTGTTCGTGTCACCTATGATAATGGAATTAAAAATGTCGAAGTCGTCCAGAATCATGAAAGTGAAGATATTGGTAAACAAGCTTTAAAGATCATTCCACAAAGAATTGTAAAAGAAAACAAAGCAAATGTTGATGCAGTTTCAGGTGCTTCAGCAACAAGCCGTGCTATCAGTGAAGCTGTTAATAAGGCTTTAAAGAATATCAAATAATTTGAAAAGCCCCTTTAACTTTTTAAGATATATTTCTCTAAATAATTAAATATACTAAAAGCCACCGTAATTCCTAGTAGTTACGGTGGCTTTCTTTATCTGTGCATTGACTGATTTAATTCAAAGTCTATTTTAAAGAGATAATTCAATCTACTTAATCAATTTTTTTAAACAGATTTAAATATTTGCTATTAATCCATTCATTTTGGGATGACATTTTAATCCATATCTGATTGTTGATACGTTTGATTGCTTTAATGCTGTAAAGTTTATAAGGCTTAACTTTAGTATGAAGTTTGATTTTTTTAGCTTTTACAATTTTTATCATAGATAGGGGATGTTTAGCTCTTAATGTAGCAACGTATCCCTTATTTTTAAGATTTAAAGATTTTCCGTTTTTCAAATTTTTAATTTGATCTTTTAAATCAGTTGAAGGTTCTGGGATAATTTTATTTTTTGAGTTTGCCTTAGCAGTTGATAGACTATTTGATTTAGAATTATTTGAAGATTCATTTGAATTATTAGTTGTTGGTGTTACTGGCACCCTGTCAATTTCATGAATAACTGTGACTTGAGGTGTAGCTGATTTTTGATAATCTTTTAATAAATCAACTAATTTTTGAGCTTTAGCAAGATTGGTTTTGGCATTGTCTAGTTTTGCTTTAGCAGCATCATCCTTTTTACTATATGACATCATGGAATTATATACACTGTCGTCCCAGTTTTTTGCCTTGTAATATTCTGCTAAAGCTTGTTGCATTCTTGCTTTATTTGCGGAACTTGGATCCCTTTGGTATAAATCCTTTGCTTTTTTATAAGCATCATATTTATCACCGGTTTTTTCTTCTGCATCGTCAACTAAACTAACCATTTTTTCAAATTGAGCATCAATTTGATCGTATTCTTTTTGTGCTAATTGTACCTCAATAGTCCAGCTGGCTAGATCTTTATTAGTATTATAGATATCAGTATTAATGTCGCTAGCTTTTGTTTGCTGTGGTTCTAAAGCTGTAATAGTACTACCCAATAAAATTCCTGTTGCTACTGTTGCTGAAAGTAAACACTTAGTCATTTTCTTCATAATCATATCTCCTCGTAAGAACGACAATAATTGCTATTGATCTTATTTAAGTATAATGAATATAGCGAAAAAGTACATGTTGAAATCTAGTGGACTCTGCATTTAAATTTGATTTTTGAGTATAAAGAATAGTGAAATGGGGCGATGAACAGATATAATTTAATTATATTGGTACTTTAAGAAAGGTGATGTGGATGAAAACAGTTCAGGAAACGTTACGCGAGATGGATAAAGAAGAATTAATGCAAAAATTTTTCTGGGAACATCCCAGTCAGGTAGATAGCTTTGATGATGAGCTAACAATTGCTGAGGCAAAAGAAAGGGCTAACGAAATTATTAAAAAATATATAGAACGCCTCAAAAACATAACTGTCAAGCCTAATGATAAGCAAATGATTTTTTACATGTATGAATATTTGAGTAATCATAGTTTGGAACAAAATCGTGGTCTGAGTAGTTTATCTGATCTTCGAGAAAAGGGTGTTGAAGCACCAAATTATGGAATTGAATACACACCTCAAGAAGAAATCATGGGTTATTGGATAGCTGATACGGAAATGACGCAATATTATCTCGATGACCTGATGGTTGAGATTATGTGGGACGCTTCATTTTTTGGAATTGAACAAGAACATTTGGCTCGAGCCCAAAAGGAATTAGATGAAGGCTTGGAGGAATCTTTTAATTCATATGAAGAATTCGAAGACTTCATATACGGTGATGAACCACGTCAACCAAAGTTGAGTGAGGAAGATAAAATTGAAAAAGATAAGATAATTCGAAAAGTTGATCAATTGCATAACGATTTTAATAATTATTTACATCAAAAAGAGATTGATAAGGTACTAAAAGAAGTTGAACAGTAGTTTCTGAAAAAGTAGGTAGAAAAATGAACGAAGATAACGCTTTTCAAAGATCAAATGATCTGTTAGACACAGGAGCTGAAGCGTATCGCAATGGTGATTATCTAACCGCGCAGAAATACTACACTCAAGCAGCCAAGCTTGGCAATGCTCAGGCTATGTGTAATTTAGGTTATATTTATGAGTATGGCCGCACAGGTCAGCGTGATTATAAAAAGGCATTTTATTGTTTCAAAATGGCGGCAGATAAAGACAACGCAGAGGCTTGTTATAAAGTCGGTGATATTTGCTTTTACGGGGATGCATTTAAGAAAGACTACGATTTGGCCTCACATATTATCAAAAAGCTGCGGAAATTGCAGATGAATTGGATAAGGATGAAGACATCAAGTCCGACATTTATTATCGTTTAGCTCTCTGCTGGTACAAGGCGTATGGTACAGATGAAGATTTATTAGTCGCATTCCATTATATAAATGAGGCCGAATTTTATTCCTATTGTGATCGCTTTGCAGACAAATTTAGGTGGCAATCAGTAGCTAAGAGAATTGAATCACTTAGAACTGAAATACTACAAAGCTTGGACGAAGAGTTAAAAAACAAATAATTTTGGTGAGCAATGGCTTATTAAAATCAACCATAGAAAGGACTACACCTATGCAATTTCACAATCCTAACGATACTATCCATGTTCCACCACAAGATATTTTTGAAGACTTACTTGATCAGGTCGAAAAGTTGCAAACGCAAGTGGACGAACTCAAGCGGCTTCAATATAGTAATTCCAGCAACGCGCGTGATGTTTTCCTATATGGTTGTGAATTAGCTGGCAGTCAATACCTTGATCTAGCGGATCATGTTGTGCCAAAGTTGCATGAAAATGATCCGCTAGCTTTAATGCGTGAGCCCAATAATGAATTTGACGAACATGCAATTAGCGTGTACACAACTGGTGGACTTAAGCTAGGGTACTTACCTAGAAGCAACAATTTGATCTTAAGTCGTTTGATGGATGAAGGTAATCTTTTGTTTGGCAAAACCAAGACTTTTCATTGGGACGGCAAGCGTTTGTATTTAGTAGTGAAAGTTTACATGAGAGCATAACAAAAGGCATCACATTGAAGTGGTGCCCTTTTTGCTTAAGCGATTTGTCTAGGATTTACATCATTCGCATATTCTTTTAAGTCGCGCATGCTGTATTTCTTGCCGAAGATGCTATCTTTATCAGGAACCAAACGATAGCTATTCTTTAACGTCCTCATAAACTTATTGGTGAAAACTTTCTTCTTTTGACCATAAAGTGTATGTTGATTCAGCCATTGTTCTGCTTGATTTCTTGATAAATATTTCATGAAATCTTCCTTTCCAATATTTAGAATTGCAGGTACTTTGACTGTATCCCTGTACACACTATTGTAGTGCTTTAATAGCTGAAAGTATAATGACAGCTAGAAACATTTTCTCTGGACACTTTTTAGCTGGTAAATAAATGATAAAATATTGTTGATTAGAAAGTTGAGGATGAAATGAAAAAAATCGGGAAACTATCGTTAGTTTTGTTAGCTGGCTTAGCTTTAACGGGATGCAGTCAAAACTCTAAGCAAAATACTGCACCAAAGAAAAATGCAACTACAAAAACTGTTAAAAATAATAAAAAGCCTACAAGAATGGGGCATTTATCTGCTCAGGACTTAACTCCACAAAAAACTGTTGCAGTTGTAGTTGCGTATGCAGGTAATCGTTACTCTGGCAGTTGGAATAAAGCTTTACTTGATGGCAAGCAAAACGGAATCGAAGTTGATTTAAAGAATCAATCAGATTATTCATATATGAATGAAGGTAGCGGAGTAGCCTACATGGTTTCCGAAAATGCAGGATATACTCTGAAACAAGTAAATAGTAAAAATATTTATTATCTCTTTTTAAATGGTAAAAAGCTAGAATCAGTTACTATGAAAGAAATGATTGCTTATTTGAATAAACGGGATTCAGATAAGTTGGTGAATAGCTTGGCTAAAAATGCCAAAGTTAACGATGAACGTTCAGATTCTAATAATGCTTCTCCGAATTCTACTGGTAAAAAATCTAACTTGCCTGGAGATGATGGATTGTTAAATGTGCCGAGAGAACTACAAGGAACTTGGTATACTTATCCTGCTGATGATGACAAACTAGAAACTATTAAGATTAGTCAAAATAAAATCAATGATGGCTACAGTTCACTAGAGTTACATAAAATTAACGTTAAATTTGCTAACGAGCATTTATATAGCGACATGTCCAATTCTTATAGAAATGCTACTAAGAACTGGGGCATGGCACAGATGATAGGGAAGAAGATCCATAACATTAATTACTTGAATGTCCGCACCTGGATGCAAGGTGCTGGTGACGGTATTTATTATGGTGCTCATACGGAAAGCGGTCAGTCTGTTATAGTTATTGGTGAAGGTGCAGAATTATGGACAAATAGTGTTGCTTGGAAGACACCGCAACTTGCACAACAGTATAAGCACAAGAAATTTAGAGATTTATTCTATCGAGATGACCAATAAAATGAAAAAGATACCTTTAATCTTAATGCTAGGACCACAAGCGTCTGGTAAATCTAGTTTTATTAAGATGAATAATTTACAAAACTATACTATTTCTGGAGATGAAATTAGAATTCGCCTAAATGGCATCAATTCTAATAATGGTCACCCTCAGATAAATTTTGTCCCACAGACAGAATCAATTGTCTGGCATATTTTTTATGAGGAATTAGACACGCGTCTGCAGAATAAATTGCCAACTGTCGTAGATAATACAAATTTGGCTGCTCATGGTTTCAATCCAATTAACGATATTCTCAAAAGAGTGCCAATTGATTATCAGGTATATGTCATTGATTGTTTTAAGCCATTGCTGAATTCTAAAGATCCATTCAGTGAAAAGTCTTTGAATCATGCCTTAAAAATTCTTGCACAGCGCAATCATGATCGAGAATATTCGGTGAATATGGATATAATTAAACGATTTGTTGACTATTATGCAAATTTTAAAGTGCCTGATAAAGTTATAGTGATTAGTTCTGCTGATTTGCAACAAGCGCAGGACGTAATTGATATGGTGTTAAATTATCAATAAACACGTTTTAATGCTTTTTTCTTTCAAATTTCTTGTTGACAAAGCATAAAGACTAGATTAGTATAATATTAAATTTATTTAAGAAAGGAGCTACATATCATGTTAGAATCACAAAGTTTAGCAACAGTAGAATTACGACGCCGCCACCAAAATGATGGTTTATTTTGTGATCCTAAATTATGGTGTGCGGCGAATTTTGTTTTAAATAATTAATTGAAATTGACTGATTATTAACAAGGTTCACATTCCTTAATTGGGATGTGGACCTTTTTTTGTTACAGAAAAGAGAAAGAATTATGAAAGCTATTAAATTATTTAGTTCAGCTAGTTTACTTATTGGGGCTGCTTTAACCTTGGCAGCTTGTGGTCAAAATGATAAAAACGCAGTTAAAAGTGCTAAGAAATTCCCTGAACAAACGGCGCAAAAGACCGCGAAAAAAGGCGGCACTTTAACCTATGCAATTGAAACTGATACGCCATTTAAAGGAATTTTTGATAGTCAATTATCTGTTGATCAAGTTGACTCAGATGTCATGCAATTTGGTAACGAAGCATTATTTGATACCGATAATTCATACCAGATTACTGACAAAGGTCCTGCAACTTTTAAACTAAATAAAAAGGCTAAGACAATTACGATTACAGTTAAGAAGGGCGTTAAATGGTCAGATGGTAAACAAGTTATCGCTAAAGACTTAGAATATACTTATGAAATGACGGCTAACAAGGCAACTAATAGTCTACGGTATTCAGATTCATTGGCTAACATTGTTGGGATGAAAGAATATCATGATGGTAAAGCTAAGACCATTTCAGGTATTAAGTTCCCTGATGGAGAAAATGGTAGAACAATCGTCATTCATTTTATTGCGATGAAGCCAGGAATGCTCCAATCCGGTAATGATTACTTTATTGAAACTGCTGCGCCATACCATTATTTAAAGGATATTCCTTTCAGTAAACTAGTTTCTTCTGATCAAATTAGAAAAGATCCACTCTTCTTTGGTCCTTATAAGGTAAGCAAAGTCGTTAGAGGTCAATCAGTAACTTGGGTACCCAATAAATATTATTGGAGAGGCACGCCTAAGTTAAGCAAAATTGTTGCTCAAGTTGTTTCGACTAATTCAGCTTCTCAAGCAATTAAGAGTCATAAGTTTGACATCGCCGATGTAGTTAATTCACAATGGCAAGCCGTCAAGGATGCCAAAGATACGAAGTTTGTTGCTAACATTCCACTTGCTTATAGTTATCTTGGCTTCAAGGTCGGTAAGTTGCAAAACGGCAAGAATATTATGGATCCTCATGCTAAGATGAACAATAAATCTTTACGGCAAGCAATTGCTTACGCTATGAATATTAATCAAGTTGAGAAGAGATATACTCAAGGATTAACCTTCAGAGTTCCAACTTTGATCCCAGAACAATTCGGCGATTATTTTGACAAGAATGCCCAAGGTTTCCCATATAACTTAAAAAAGGCCAATCAATTACTGAACCAAGCGGGCTATAAGAAGAAGGGCAAGTGGAGAGTACAGCCTAACGGGAAGCCATTAAGTATTCACTTAGCAGCGATGACTGGTTCTGCAGTTCAAGAGCCAATTATTCAGAACTATATTCAACAATGGAAGAAGATTGGTTTACATGTAAGCTTAACTGGCAATAGATTAATGGAATTCAACTCCTTCTATGACAAGCTGGATCAAGATGACAAGAATATTGATATGTTTATTGCTTCTTGGTCATTATCTAGTGAGCCATCGCCTGCAGGAATCTATGGTGAGACTAGTGCAATGAACGATTCAAGATTTGCAACTAAGGAGAACAACAAGTTACTTGATAATATTGATTCTGAGAGGGCCTTTAATCATGATTATCGGGTAAAGGCATTTCACAAGTGGCAACAATATATGAATGATGAAGCATATATCGTACCACTAACTAATTCTTATTCTATTAAGGCAGTTAACAGCAAATTGGTTAACTACTCATTGAAACCAGCAGAGGCTAACAAAATTTGGTACAAGGTTGGGTTTAGTAAGTAAAATATAGATTTAAATACTATTTGAGGGTTGAACGATATTTTTACCACGATAAGTTCAACCCTCTTATTTTGTTTAAATCTTTGATACAATAGACATGATTAAATAAATAGGGTGTGATCTAAATTCTAAAATCTAAACGGCATTTCATGTTTCTAGGAGTTGCAGGAATTATCTATTATTCTTGGCTCTTAATCGTTCTATTTATCGCCTTTATTTTGGGCTATGAAGGGAACAAAGCAATTAGTATACCTGGAATAGTAGTTGGTATCATTTTTGTGATTTTGACGATTTGTACTTGGACTTTTTCTTATTTACAAAAAGATAAGGATAAGTTAATCCTTAAGTTACCATATCGTTCAAAAGTAAAAATTGATCAAATGACTTTACATGCAAATTGGCACAACTTTCAGATTTATCAATTAAAAAGTGATTACCAAAACTATTCAATTTTAATGATGTCTAGAAAGAAGAATAAACAATAATGAAGTCAGATATTGAAATCGCACAAGAAACCAAAGAATTACCAATTAATGAAATTGCTGCTAAGGTTAACTTAAAGGCAGAGGATTTAGAACCTTATGGCTATGATAAGGCTAAGATCAATTGGCAGGCTATCAATCGAATTCGTAGTGGCAAGAAGTTGGGAAAGTTAGTGCTTGTCACCTCCATTTCACCTACTCCTGCTGGGGAAGGTAAGTCAACGATTACGATTGGCTTGGGGGATGCAATTCACAATCAGTTGCACCAGAATACGATGATCGCCTTGCGTGAACCTTCGATGGGACCTGTTTTTGGATTAAAAGGCGGTGCTACAGGTGGTGGGAAAGCACAAATCATCCCTATGGAAGATATCAACCTACACTTCACAGGAGATATGCATGCTTTAACTGCCGCAATTGACACACTTGCAGCTTTAGTTGATAACTACATCTACCAAGACAATAGCCTAAATCTTGATCCTGACCGAATTTTACTTAAGCGTGGGCTTGATGTTAATGACCGTGCTTTAAGAAAAATCACGGTTGGTCAAGGCTCCAAGTTTAATGGTGTTGAACATCAAGCTAGTTTTGCCATTACTGTAGCCAACGAATTGATGGCGATTCTCTGCTTGGCAACTGATATTAACGATTTAAAGAGTAGAATCGGTGACATGCTAGTTGGTTACACTAAGGATGATGAACCGGTTTATGTTAAACAGTTAGGATTCCAAGGTGCAATTGCTGCACTATTGTCTAATGCGCTGAAGCCTAACTTAGTACAGACCTTGGAACACACACCAGCATTAGTGCACGGGGGGCCTTTTGCTAATATCGCGCATGGAGCCAATTCCGTCATTGCGACAAACTTGGCTTTGCATTTAAGCGACTATGTATTAACTGAGGCCGGCTTTGGTAGTGATCTTGGTGGGCAAAAGTTCATGGACTTTGTCTCAAGACATCTGGACAAGACGCCCGATGCTGCAGTAGTTGTAGCAACTGTTCGTGCATTGAAGTATCAAGCTTTAGGCTCAACTGATCACTTAGATGAAGAAAACCTAGATGCTTTAAAAGAAGGTTTTAAAAACCTCGAGCGTCATATGAACAACATGCGTTCATACAATGTGCCGGTCATCGTGTTAATCAATCGTTTTGCTTCAGATACTGACCAAGAACTTGCTTTGCTTAAACAATTAATTGAAGAACAAGGTATTAATGCTGAAGTAGTTACTTATCATGGCGAAGGTTCTAAGGGTGGTGTAGAAGCTGCTCAAGCTGTTGTTGATTTGGCTAACTCTGGCAAGGCAAATTTAACTCCAACATACGCAGATAATGACGATGTTAAAGATAAAATTGAAAAAGTCGCCACTAAGATTTATCATGCAGCCGGAGTTGAATACAGCGAAAAAGCTGAAAAACAAATCGAAGAATTAAGAAAGTTAGACAAGGCTAACTTACCTGTAATTATCGCTAAAACACAATATTCATTCACTGATAATAAGAATGAATTAGGTGCTCCAACTGATTTTAAGCTTCATGTAAAGGGAATTAGTTTAAAAAATGGAGCTCGTTTTATCGTAGTCACTACTGATCACGTGCTAGATATGCCAGGTTTGCCTAAGCATCCTGCGGCCCTAGATATCGATGTTGATAACAATGGTAAAATTAGCGGATTATTCTAAAAAGATATGCAGTTTTTATATTTAATTATTTCATTAGTTGTGGTTCTTGCCGATCAAGGACTTAAGAATTATATTGTTGCCCATTATGCTGTGGGAGAAGTACACCAGATTATTCCTGGGCTTCTTTCCTTTAATTATTTGCAAAATAATGGTGCGGCCTGGAACATTTTGACTGGACAAATGTGGCTCTTCTACATTATCAGTATTATTGCCATCGGTGTTTGCTTGTATTTTCTTTTTAACAAAAAGTACAAGAATACCTTGTTTGATGTGGGTTTAGCCCTCATCTTAGGTGGAATTGTTGGTAATTTTATTGATCGTTTGCATTTAAAATATGTAGTTGATATGCTTCAGCTTGATTTTGTTCACTTCAACATTTTTAATATTGCGGATTCCGCAATTACTGTTGGAGTAATCCTTGTGTTCATTTACTTAATTTTTATTGAAGGTAAGGAAGAACAACATGACTAAAGAATATTCACTTGAAGTAAAAAACGAAAAGGGACGTTTAGATAAGTTCGTTTCAGAACAAATTCCTGATCTATCTCGAACTAGAGTTAAAGAACTGGTTAAAGACCAAAATATCCTAGTTAATGGCAAAGTCGAAAAAGTATCTTATAAGATTCAGGCGGGAGATAAAATCGAAGTTAATATTCCAGCGGTTAAACCGTTAGATGTTATACCCGAAAATATTCCACTTGATATCGTGTATGAAGACAATGATGTCATTGTAGTTAACAAGCCTCAAGGTATGGTAGTGCATCCCGCACCAGGTCATCCAGATCATACTTTAGTAAATGCGTTGTTATATCACACCAAGGCCTTAGCACAATCACCAGAAGGATTTCGTCCTGGAATTGTCCACCGGATTGATAAAGATACATCTGGTTTATTAATGATCGCTAAGACCGCCAAGGCTCGTGAATCATTAGAAGATCAATTGGCTCATAAGACTAACAAACGTCTTTATTGGGCAATTGTTCATGGTAATTTTGCGGAAGAAAATGGGGTAATTGATGCACCAATTGGTCGCAATCCATATGACCGCAAGAAAATGGCGGTAGTTGAAACAGGCAAAAAAGCTATTACTCACTTCAAGGTGCTTGAGCAGTTCAAGGATTATAGCTTAATTGAGTGTCAGCTTGAAACTGGAAGAACCCATCAAATTAGAGTTCATCTTGACTATATTGGACATCCGGTTGCAGGAGACCCATTATACGGTCCACGTAAAACCTTGAAAGGTCATGGTCAATTTTTGCATGCTAAAGTATTAGGATTTAAACATCCAAGTACTGGTGAATGGCTAGAGTTTAGTGTAGAACCACCACAAATTTTTCAAGAAACGTTGGCTCAACTAGAACAAACAAGTAAGTGATAATATGAAACGGTATTTGATTTTAGAAGATGGCAGTTCATTTCCAGGTGAAGGAATTGGTGCCAGTATTATTTCAACCGGTGAATTAGCAATTCAAACGGCTAATTTTGGCTACCAAGAAGCATTAACAGATCCTACTAATGCTGGTAAAATTTTAGTCTTTACTTCACCAATGATTGGTAATAACGGTATTAATGCCATTGATTATGAAAGTATTGATCCCGTAGTTAAAGGGATTATTGCTAACGATATTGCATTAAATATTTCAGATAGTGAAAATTTTGAAGATTTAAGTTCTTTTTTGAAAGAAAAGAACATCCCTGCAATTTTCAAAGTTGACACTCGTGCTTTAGTTCATCGCTTAATGGAAGAAGGTACAATTAAGGCTTCGATCATGGATACTAATGACGAGCATGCCTTTGATCAGATTAAAGCACTAGTTTTACCTAAAAATAAATCTGCGACTGTTTCAACTAAGAATGCATATGCATCCCCTAATGTTGGACGAACTGTAGCTGTGCTAGATCTTGGGCTAAAGCACTCAATGCTGCGTGCTTTATCTTTACGAAAAGTAAATACGACAGTTTTACCATACAGTGCCAGTCCGATTGATATTGAAAACTTACGTCCTGAAGGAATAATTATTTCAAATGGGCCAGGAAAACCAGAAGAAGTAATTAATCAGCTAACGCCAGTTTTAGATCATTTTTATGGTAAGTATCCAATTTTAGGAATCGGATTAGGTTTTTTAACTTTGAGCGATTATCTCGGCTTTGAACTGGTTCAATTACCACAAGAATTTGATGGTATTAATTATCCAGTGATTGAACAAAATAGTAATGCTATCTGGCAAACAGCGATGAATATTGACCAACTAGTGTTGCCTGATAGTGTGAAGATGAACATGAATCGTGAATACTTTGATCTACACAGTGAACTGATGGCGGGCTTCTGGAACAGTAAGGACAAATTGATCGCCACTGCTTTTAATCCTGAAGGAGCACCAGGCACTAATGATGCAGATGAAATTTTTGATTATTTTTTACAGATGATGGGGTAGTTATATGCCATTAGAAAACGACTTAGATAAAGTTTTAATTATCGGATCAGGCCCTACTTTAATCGGTAGTGTAGCAGAAATGGATCTTATGGCAACAGAAGCAATTGATGCTTTGACAGAAGAAGGCATTCAAGTTGTGCTAGTCAATCCTAATCCAGCTACAATTTCAACTGATAAAAAACCTGGTGTAACAGTCTATCTTGAACCGATGACTCTCGACTTCCTGAAAAGAATTCTACGGATGGAAGAGCCAGATGCAATTATGACAGCTTATGGTTCAACTAATGGTTTAAAGGTTGCACATAAGTTATTACAAGATGGCATTTTAGAACAAATGGGAATTCAGTTACTAACATTGAATTCGCGTGCTCTACAAATGGGGAATCAACAGAAAAAGACAGAGTTGCTTACTAAGCTACATATTGATACCGGGCAATCTTGGGAACTTAATCAGAGTATTCAGGATAATTTAGATAATGCGCTAGAAAGCATTAACGACAAAGTCACTTTTCCCGTATTAGTTACTAAGTACAACCGTTTTGTACACAACGAACATTTGCAATTTGCAAATCCTACCGATTTAATCAGTTACTTTAAAGAAGAAAAGCAAAATGATAATTTTACATGGAAGAATTATCGCTTAACTGAAGACTTATCTAGTTGGGAAGAAGTAATTGTTGACGTAATCCGTGATAAGGATGGCAATTTAGCTTTTATCAATTTTGCGGGATCTATTGAAGCTGTAGGTATTAATTCAGGTGACTCTGCAGTTGTGATGCCATCATTAACCCTAAACAATGATCATATTCAAGAGTTAAGAATAACCGTTAGAAAAATCATGTCTAATCTTGATCTCATTGGATTTGCTAGTTTTCATTTTGCGATTAAACACCATGGAACTCAAATTCGATCTAAGCTTTTGACGATTCGTCCGCGTTTGACGCGAAGTTCTGTTTGGGCTCAAAGAATTGGAATGTATGATGTGGGATATGTCGTTAGCAAAGTTGCTATCGGTTATCGACTGAATGAGATTACCGATCCTCTATCTGGACTTAATGCCTCAATTGAACCCACCTTAGATGCAGTAGCAATTAAAATGCCATATTGGTCATTTGCTGAATCCGGTTATAACCACTATTTGCTAGGAAGTCGCATGCAAGCAAGTGGAGAAGCAATTGGTGTAGGGCGTAATTTTGAAACTGCTTTTCTGAAAAGCTTAGATGCAACTATTAATTTAGAATTGGGTTGGCCTGCTTTTATAAAAGAAAAAGAAAAATCCACTGCAGATATTTTGAATGATTTGGCACATCCTGATGAATTGCATTTAGTTAAATTATTAGCCGCAATTGATCAAGATATTCCATATTCTGAATTACAAAAAGTAACACATTTGCATCCGGTTTATTATCAGAAATTGCTTCACATTGTAAGACTTGGCAAAAAGTTATTACAAGAGAAGGAGCAGCCTTCGCGTGATTTGCTGCAAGAAGCTAAAGACTATGGATTCTTTAACCCATTATTAGCTAAGATTTTACAAAAATCAGTTACTGAAGTTCGCTCTTTGATTAATAAAATTGACTTGCAGCCATCATATTTGAAGATCGACGGCTCAGCAGGTGTATATAAACCTAATGTTTGTGCTTACTACAGTGCATATGATGTTCAAAATGAAGCACAAGCTTTAAATGCTGAAAAAAAGATCTTGATTTTGGGCATGTTGCCGCTTCAAGTTTCGGTTACTAGCGAGTTTGACTATATGATTGCTCACGCAGCCGATACTTTACATAAGTATGGCTATGTTACTGTGCTTCTATCAAATAATGACGAATCGATTTCATCAAGGTATAAGAATATTGACCGAGTTTATTTTGATTCCATTACAGTTGAAAATATTCTAACTGTTGCTAAAAGAGAAAATATTTCTGATGTATTAGTTCAATTTTCTGGCAAAAGAATCAGTGCATTGAGTAAAGAGTTGGAAAAATGTGGTTTGCACGTTATTGGGCAAAAGGCAAACGACGATCCGCGGGATAAGATTACTACTTTGCTTGATCAACAATTTACTACCTTAAAGCGGGTCCCGGCATTAAATAAAACAACTGATACAGACCAGGTTTTCGCTTTTGCTTCTAAATATGGTTTTCCACTTTTAATTGGTGGTATGAATAAAGAAAACAAGCAAAAATCTGCAGTTGTTTATGATGTTCCTGCAATAGAGAAATATTTAGCAGAAAACCAACTTGATCAAATAACTATTTCTCGCTTTATTGAGGGACACAAATATGAGGTAACGGCTATCTCTGATGGTACCAATGTAACTTTGCCCGGTATAATTGAACATCTAGAGCAAACAGGTTCGCATGCCTCTGATTCAATTGCAGTGATTCAGCCGCAAAATTTAACCGAAGAGCAGCAAAAAAAGATTGAGCAAGAGTCAATTAAATTAATTAAGCAGCTGAAAACAAAAGGTATTTTTAATCTGCACTATTTATTCGTTGATAATGACCTATATCTATTGCAAATTAAACCATATGCAGGTCATAATGTAGCATTTTTATCAAAATCACTAGATAAGGATATCACTACTTGTGCTACAGAAGCTTTAATTGGCAAAAATTTAGCAGAGCTAGGATATCCTAATGGTCTATGGCAAAACAGCGATTTTATTCATATTAAAATGCCAGTATTTTCATTTCTTAATTATTCAAGTGGTAATACTTTCGATTCAAATATGAAATCCTCAGGTTCTGTAATGGGTCGAGATACTCAACTAGCTAAGGCTTTATACAAAGGATATGAAGCAAGTGATTTACATATTCCAAGTTATGGAACAATCTTTATTTCAGTCAGAGATGAAGACAAGAATCGCGTGACCCAACTAGCTCGCCGATTTGATCGCTTGGGTTTCAAATTAATTGCGACCGAAGGAACAGCTAATATGTTTGCGGAAGCGGGGATTACTACTGGAGTAGTGGAGAAGGTTCATAAAGACCCTAGAAATCTACTAGATAAAATTCGTCAACATAAGATCGTCATGGTTGTTAATATTACTAATTTGTCTGATGCAGCTAGCGAAGATGCATCGCGCATCAGAGATGAAGCGCTGAATACACATATTCCTGTTTTCTCAAGTATCGAAACAGCGGAATTGATTTTAGACGTTCTAGAATCATTGGCTTTAACTACTCAACCTATTTAATAAGCAAAACAAAATGCAAAGTCGATATGACTTTGCATTTATGAGAATCATTGAACTAACTAGTTCGGTGATTTTTATTTTTCAATTTTTTTATTCATAATTTCCTTTTCTTCAGGAGTTACTTCAATTGAATTTTGTCCAGTGTAGATTACAAATCCTGGTTTAGCACCATTAGGCTTTTTCACACGCTTGTCTTGCACATAATCAACTTGTACGTGAGCGGAATTTTTAGCCTTAGAAAAGTAAGCTGCAATCTCAGCCACTTCTTTAATATCTTGATCAGTAGGCTGATCATCGCGTAAGATCACATGTGAGCCTGGCATATTCTTAACATGAAACCAGTAATCAGATTTATTAGCTTTTTTAAGAGTAAGCCAATCGTTTTGATAGTTGTTTTTACCAACCAATACGTGTTTACCAGATGAAAGTTTAAATTCATTTAAATTGCGTTCAGTGATTTTCTTCCTACGCTTATTTTTCTTTTGTTTACGTAAATATCCTTGATTAATCAATTCATCTGTAATTTGATCAATATCCTGTGGATCCGCATTGTCAATAGCTGTTTGAATTGAATCAAAGTAACGAATATTATCCTTAGCAATACGAAGCTGTTCATTAATGTGCTTAATAGAATCACGTAACTTTTTGTAACGAGTAAAATACTTTTGCGCATTACGAGCAGGGGAGAGAGCAGGATCTAATTTAATCTCTAATGGAGCATTATTTTCGTAATAGTTAGGTAATGAAACTTTAGTCATTCCAGGTTTTACTTGAGCCAAATTTGCATTTAAAATTTCGCCTTTAATTCTATAGCCCTCTGAATTTTCAGCAAGATCTAATTGCTTCTCAAGTTTTTTAACTTTCTTAGTTAGTTTATTTTGCTCATTCTTAACTACACGTTCAACTTGTCCTGCACGCTGCTTAACCCAATCACGTGTTGCCTGATATTCATAAAATTCATCTAAGCCAGCATTCAGATCTGGATTAGAGCTTTCTTTCTCTAAATCTAAATGATAGGGCAAATAACAAAAAATCTTACGCTTATTTCTAGGTGTTTTTAAAATAAAAGCACGCGGATTGTCAAACTGATTAAAAAAGGTCTTAAAAGATGAATAAGTGTAATCGTCTTCAAGATAGCCTAATAATTCAGTTCGATCATCTTTATCTAAGCCATCCATTTTTTGAGCAATTTCATTAGGCTGGTTTTCACTACTTAATTGTTTAAATTCACTTTCTGATAGAGTCAACCCATTTAATCCTGGTTTTAGTGGGGGCAACTCATATTTTGCTTTTGGCAGTAAAACACGCGCTCTATTTTCATCAGGATTAATTCGCTTAAGTAAATCAATAATGTGATTGTCTTCTTGATTATAAAGGATGACATTACTATGACGTCCCATTAATTCTACAGAAAGCACGAGCTTGACTTGATCACCAAGTTCATTTCGATTACTAAAATGAAAGTTGACAATTCGACCTAAGCCAACTTGCTCAATCGATTGCAAAACTGAACCTTCTAAGTATTTTCTTAAAACCATGACAAAAATAGGTGCTTTATCAGGATTTGCAATGTTTTGTTTAGTCAAATACATTCTTGGATATTGTGCATTGGCCGAAATTAAAAATTGATAATTCTTTCTATCTTTTCTAAAAATTAAGACTAGGTCTTGATCAAATGGTTGATAAATTTTTGATAAGCGACCACCTACCAGAGTAGGGACTAAGTCTTTTAATAAACTATGGATAAATAATCCATCAAATGCCATAAATATCACCTCAAAGTTCGTGTAATATTATATCAATTTTTAGTCAGATTCTAAAATGATTATATTTATAAGTTATAGCTAATCATAATTGAAACCTGCAATACAGTAGTAAATGTTTCACGCGAGATCTGCTATATCATTAAGTTGTATATTACAACATAAAAAGTGCATTGTATTATACAATATTGCTGATAAGTTAGCCTTTTGGTATTATCAAATGCCATATTAAATGATAAAATACAAGTATATAGTAATCTACATTGGAGAAAAAGGACTATACGAATGGATGTATTATTTTTTAGTACGATCGCAGATCAAGTGAAAAAAGAAATAAATCACAAATGTGGCTTAAATATTTCACAAACTCGAATTTTGCTATTTTTTGATGAAAACAAAAATCAAGCATTAGCGATGGGGAAGCTGGCAGAAGCGCTTAATATTTCATTATCAACCTTAAGTCGTCAATTGCAGCAAAAGAAGACTATGAGCTTTATTAATATCACTAGATCGGAAAAAGATTCAAGCAAGATTGTGAATCTAAGTGAAGCTGGCGTGACTAAAGCTAAAGAACTAAAAAAAACTCTGACTAAGATTGAGAATTTATTATTTGTCTATTTTGACAGAGATGCTGCTAATTTATTTATTAAGCAATTAAATCAAGTCGCTGATACTTCTATGACCCTAGAAAAAATGGAATAGGGTGCGTGATAGGTGCCTTTTATGCTATAATTTTTCTATGCTAAATTAGATATGGGAAGGGTTAATAAATTGAAAATTGCATTAGTTACTGACAGTACTAGTGTCTTAACTGATCAAGAAGTTAAAAATAATGATATTAATGTAGTTCCTATTCCTGTCATCGTAGGTGATAAGGAATATTCAGAAGGCGTTAATATCACTTCCACCCAGCTTTTTGAGATGGAGAGACAAGGTGCTGCTTTTCCTAAAACTTCACAGCCCAGCATGGGTCAAATGATAGAATTATGTAATAAATTACACGGAGAAGGCTATGAAGCTATTATCGCTATCACTTTGTCCAGTGGTATCTCAGGCTTTTATCAAAATATGGTAAATATGGCACATAACAATCCTGAATATAATTTATATCCATACGATTCTAAGATGACAGTTAGATTGCAAGGCTACTTGGTGTTAGCTGCCGCAAGAATGATAAAAAATGGTATGGAACCAGAGGCTATCTTAAAGAAATTAGATGAGATACGTAAGACAATTGATGAATTCTTTGTAGTAGATGATCTTAAAAACTTAAGTCGTGGTGGCCGTTTAAGCAATGCCGGTGCTTTTATTGGGACAATGCTTCAAATCAAGCCTTTGTTAACTTTTAATGATGAAGGAAAAATCGTTGCTTTTGATAAGATCAGATCATTAAAGCGTGCTGTTTCTAAGGTAGAAAAATTAACTTTAGATAAGACAGCAAATTTGCCTTATAAAGATAAGCTCCGCTTGTTTGTATTTCACTCAAATGATTTAAAGCAAGCGGAGCAAATTAAGCAATTTGTTAATGAAAACTTTCCAGATAAGCCAGTTGATGTAGCTGAATTTAGTCCAGTAATCGCTACACACTTAGGAGAGAAATCAATTGCAATTGCATGGATGGTTGATATTGATAAGCTCGAATTAAAATAAGAACAAATAGCCATAGACCATAGTACAAACTATGGTCTTTTTTGTTTACCCTTTTTACGATAATAGATTTGTAATTAAAAATTACAGTTGAGATACTAGTGTTGAATGTCATAGTAAAATTGCTATAATGTGCAATAGTGCTATGGTTATCACAAAATATAGGAATTAATTTAATAACTGTTTTACTATAGTATTTATTTTAATGTTCTTTTTATGTTACAATCATTTTTAAATCAAATTATAGAAATTCGAGGAAATGCATATGTCTGCAAGCATACTTATTAAGCCATTAGTTACAATCAACGTTAAATTAAACATAAGGAAATTACATCAAATTGAAAAATATCAACAATAATCAAAACTTAAACTTTACTCAAGTTAAAGATATCTTAGCTCAACAGGCAATTACTATTGCTGCCAAAGAACAATTAAGTTCCGCCCAACCAAGTAGCAATTTACATAAAGTAGAACAACTGCTTAATGAAACAGAAGAAGCCGTGAAGATTTTGAAATTACGGCAGCACATTCCTTTTGCCAGTTCTGAGGATATCGAGCATTTAATTACTAAAGCTGAAAAAGGACTAATCTTAACTCCCGATGATCTAGAAAAAGTAGCAGAATTTTTACGAGTAAATCGCCTACTACAACGCTTTTTAGCCAGACATGAGCAGCTAGCACCATTACTCAATGCATATGTCCAAGACATGACGCTATTGCCAGACATTGAAAATGCTATTTATACTACTATTGAACATGGTCAAGTACGCGATGAGGCAGATCGTGAACTAGCAAAAATGCGCCGCGACTTAAAGAAATCTGTTACTGAACTCAAAACTGCATTAAATTATTTTTTGACTAGTAAACCTAATCAAAAAATGATTAGAGACGCAATGATCGTTGAAAAAGAGGGCTACGCTACCATTCCAATTAAGCAAACTACAAAAATCAATTGTCAGGGACTATTGTGGCTGTTTCTAATGGTGGACAAACTGTCTACTTTCAACCTGCTAAGGTTGTTCGTCTAAATCAGCAAATAACCAATTTAAAGGCACAAATACGTAATCTAGAACTAGCAATCTTAGGTGCTTTAACTGCAAAAATATACGACGTGAAGGATGATATTAAGCGTAACATTGAACTAATCACTTTACTAGATATGATTTTTGCTAGGGGAAAGTTTGCACAAAAATATAATTGTATTAGGCCTAAAATTAATCGTGAAAATTCTCTTGTTTTACGTGCAGTGCGGCATCCCTTGATCATTAATCCTGTTCCGTTAACCTTAGAATTAACCCAAGAAAATAGTGTTCTAATGATTACAGGACCAAATGCTGGTGGTAAAACCGTCGCGCTTAAAACTACTGGTTTGATGATTTTAATGACCGAACTAGGTCTGTTTTTACCAAGCGATAAACCATGTGATATTCCATTAATGGATGACGTTTTTACTTTAATAGGTGATCACCAGGACCTAGATAATTCTCTGAGTACTTTTTCAGCCGAAATGAAAGATATTGCCATGATTACCAAATATGCTCAATTCCATAGTTTAGTATTATTAGATGAATTAGGGACAGGGACAGATCCAAATGAAGGAAGCGCACTCGCTATTGGAATTCTACAAGAGTTGTATTTACGTGGCTGTTTAATCATGGCCACAACACACTACAGCTCTATTAAGGATTTTGCTAAGCAGCATGATGGTTTTATCACAGCTGCAATGGATTTTGACTTAAAAAATCTGCAACCTACTTATAAGTTAAAGATAGGAAGTATTGGTAATAGTCGAGCACTATGGATCGCCAAAAAATCAGGTATTCCAGAAAATGTTCTGCATCAAGCAGAAGCCATATTAGCGGGTAATAATTTACCTTTATCTTTAAAAAAACGTTTCGTTCACCAGCGGAAAAACAAAAGCAACCTGGTTGTTAAAAAAGAATTTCATAAAGGTGATATTGTATATGCTACCAATTTAAAAAAAGAAGGAATCTTTTATAAATATCTTCCTACCCAAAATGCAGCAAAGATATTTGTGGCAAAAGAATTTGTAGAAGTACCACTCAGACGTTTACAATTAAGACGACTAGCTAAAGACTTGTACCCAAAAGGATATAACTTAGATTTACTCTTTGTTAAAGACTGGCAAGATTATAAGTTTAATCGTGATCTAGATCGTGGCTCCAAAAAAGCTTACAAGAAATTGAAACATTAATAAAAAACGAGTTTGGAATTGAATAGCCAAACTCGTTTTTGCATTTAATTTGATTAATCGTGATTTTCTTTTGAGATCTCATTGAGAGCCGCACGCTGTTTTTTCTGATCAACATGAGTATATAGATCAGTGGCTGAAGTGCCTTTTTGACCTAGCTGTTGTGCTACAAGCACTTGATCTTTAGTTACTTCATAGAGCTCAGAAGCAACCGTATGACGTAACTTATGTGGGGTAAGGGGATGACCAAAAGCTGCAGAATACTTATTGATCATTTTTTCAATTGCGTTAGTTGTAATTCGCCGCGTTTGACCATGCCATTGAGTTAAAAAGAATGCCACTTGCTTACTATCTGCATGATAGCGTTCATTACGAATACCTTTATATCGCTTGATATAAGGAAGTGTCCATTCTGCAATTGGTACACTATCTTTTTGTCCGCCTTTTCTAGTTACATCTAGTACAGCATCCTTAAGGTTTAAATCACTCAAATCAACGCCAGCACATTCAGACACCCGAATGCCGGTACCTAAGATTAATGCAGCAATTGCCATGTCACGTTCTTTGTTTTGCTTAAAACCAATCTTTGCTTGCTTATTACAATGGTTAATATAGTCCTGATCAATAAAAGTCAAAAATTCAAATTTTAACTTACCAGTGTACATGTGGCTTTCAAGTACATGAGCCCGATAATTAAGTGTTTGCGTATCATTTAAAGAATTAATTTTAAGCATTACATTCCGCTCAAAATATGGCTCACCATGATTATTGTCGGCAGTAATGGTTAAAAACTTAAATAGGGAGCGTAAAGCATTAATTGAGCGATTAATCGTAGTGGGGGAGTTTAGTCGGCCTTGCTTATTACGGGTATGTCCTAAATAATCAATATACAGCATTATGTCATTGCGACGTAAGTTGGCTAATGTATCCGTAGTAACATGAGCATTATCTGAAGCAGAAGAGATATTTTCTTGACGTAGCCAATCGAAGAAGCGTCGAATTTCAGTTAAGTACTGGTAAGTAGTAGTTAATGAATGATTAGTACCAAGATTAAATTGCTTAACAAAATCAGGCAATTTATTTACTTCAATTTGGATCAATTCTAGGTATTTAGCAGTTTCCATATCTGCTCCTTTCACGAACTAATGTTTATATTATATCATACAAATACGTTAATCATAAAAAAATCACCTATTCTCAGGAATAGGTGATAAAAAACAGTCTAATTTAAAATTACTGCGCTCATTCGAACGTGAATATCTATAGTACTAACGTAGAAAAATGATTGCAACTAAATTTAACTTAGATAATCATGTCACTATAACTAGAATACCAGCAACGCTTATAGAAAACTCTTAGCATTCTAATTATAGCAACAGTGATTGCTCGTCAGTAAGTAAGGGCAAATTACATTTAGTAATTCAAACATTACTTACAAACATATGTTGTTTGTATGGTACAACACTTTTCAATCGTTTATTTTATGCTCTTTATTGCTAATGTTCAAGTAAAATATAACATTTTTTATAAAGAATCGAAAAAAGCTTATTTTCCTTGTTTAGTCGTATTTTTTGGCTAAAAATTGTACAATAGATGAAAATACATTATGTGAGATGAGGAAAAAGTATGACAGAAGAAATTAGTGTAAACTTCCAAGCTAAAAACCCTAGTGGTATCAAATTACTGAATCGTCTATATGATGGTCACTTAGTGTTAAACGACATTGGCGTTCGTTTAGATGAACAACTTAATAATGAAGATAAAGAATTGACTGTACCAACTCAAGCAGATGTAGATAACTTGAGTGAGACTTTTGGTAAAACTGTCACAGTTTTCAGTGATATTGCCGATGCATATGGGGATGTAAATAATTTTGCGGAAAACTTTGGTGGCACCACTAAGATTTTTGCTCAAAAGTTAATTACTGAACTAGTAGATTTCAATAATGGTATTGCGGACATTGGAGATTCCGAAGGCGGTTTAGAAAACTACGATAACGATAAGCTTAATGACTGGATTAATCAAGTAATGAGCGACATCGTTGAAACTAATGAAGCATTTAATGCATTAATTGATGATAAATAATAAAAAGTGTCAGTCCTTAAAATGAGGATTGACACTTTTTATAGTTAATTGCTTTTTAAACTGGACATTGGATAAACTGTGTAATCAGCACGGTAAACAAATAGACGATGACCATCAATCACAAATTGAGTTGCATTCTTCATATCACTCTTATGAATTGAGACGTGATTTCCAATAAAGACAGCAATCGGCATTCCTAATTGGCTTCTAATCATTACTAGTCTTGAGCTACCATTCCAATCGTTTTTAAAATTCTGATACATTGTATTTAACAGAGGAACAGAACGATTTTGATCGTCGATCTTAACTTTTTTGTTAAATGCATCCTCGTAGTTTTTCAGTCCTTCATAGGCAATCATAGTAGAACCAACGTGAATCATTCGATTATTGCCATAGTCAACATCAATTACGCTAGAATGTTCAGTGCCATTACTACTTTTCTGTGACATCTTTTTATCAGTATGAATATTAACTGACTTAGCTTTGATCTGGTCGATCTTTTGTCCATTAGAATCATACGTTGATACTGTTAAGGGCAATGCCCCAATCTTAGAGCGCATAGATAATTCCCAGTTTTGAAAATCACTACAACCAGTCAGAGAAAGCAATAATACTCCCAGACCTAAGAATAAAGCTAACTTCTTTTTAAATTTCATCCTTATCTTATCCTCGTTTCTATATAATGCCTTAATTTTAACATGGGTAAAAAAGGGATGCAGATAAATAAATTGGAAATGATTCGTCAGTTCATTTACGTTTTAGGGATGCATCAAAAAAGCAGCAAATATTTGCTGCTAAAAATAAATTAGAACTTGTCTGCTTTAACGTAAGCATTTTTACCAATTCGATAGTAAGCTTCATTATTGATGTAATGTTTAGGGCCATAAGTCTTGATCGGTGAACCGGATTTTTTAGTAGACCATTTTGTATTAATGGTGCCATCATTTTTATACACTTTAGCATCAGCTTTAAAGACGCGTGAATTGCCTAGTACGTTACTTGCCATCACATACTTGTCTTCACCGACACGAATCATTGATTTGCCTTTAATTCTCACCTTATTGTCATAATAAGTAATAGAGCTGTAAGCATTATAAAAATCATTTGTCCGGTTGCTATTTTTGTCATAAACATATGACTTGTACATAACTGTAGCTGTTTTCTTGGTATTGGAAGCCTTAGGAGCCTGTGAGACTGCCGCGTTACCTGCGATTGATAATGGCAAGACTGTAATATTGCCATCAGTATTCATTCCGCGCCAATTATCTGTGAACTGCCAGATTGCGACACCATCCATTGAAGGGAAGTATTTAAAGTTGGGTTGGTCTACTCGGCCTGAAATCGCATATGCGGCTACCCAGAGTGAATTAGGATACTTGTTCACGATAGATGGAGTATTAATATTGTTTTGCAAAACGGAAGAACTAGCATAGAGAAGTGGTTGATAGCCAGCCGCCTTAATTTGATCCATAAAGGCAATAATAGCCTTAGCTGTCACATTTTTACCATTAGTAATGATATTGCCCTGACCAGTTTCATAATCGCAGGCTAAGTATGAGCCAGCTGGTAATCCCAACGCCTTAGCAGAAGAAATTGCGTATTGCGCTTCGCGCTTAGCGGCCGATGAACTTGAACTAAAAGTTGCAAAATGATAAGCCATCGGCATCATATCATTAGCAATAGCAGATTTAATCTGATTGGCTGCCTTAGGGTTGCGATAACTGGTTCCCTCACTAACTTTAACGATTGCAAATTGAGAACCAGCCTTGGCATGAGCAGTTAAATCTGCGCTTTGGTAGCTGGCAACATCAATTCCAAGGGCTTTAGCAACAACTGATGTTGATGAAGCTTGCACAATGCTCTCTGAGTCAGAGAAACGAGTCATTTGAGATAAAAGTGTGACACCTGCATTCGTTAACATAGTTGCACATGCTAATTTAATAATTGATTTCCTTTTAAACAATTTATGTCCTCCATACTTAGTGGAGAGAATCTTATCTATATCTCTCACATAATTTATACTTTATAGACTACAGATATAGTTCTCAAAAGGCAATAGATGAGATCATTTATTAATATATCAGTAATAAAACCGAAAAAAATTGAAATCAAATTGAGATATACAATAGACAAAAAATAAAGAATTAGTCGTGGCAAGAAATATGCCCAAAATCTAAAGAAAAGTATAAGACAGTCAAATAATATATTTTAAAAGTGACAAGAAATAGTTCATTCGCTTAAAATAAAGATAGTTAAAGAAAGCGCTTTGTTTAATCAGAAATGTGATAAGATATTTTGCAAGAAAGCAAAGGTGATCAAAATGCTACATTGGATTTGGGTATTAATTGTTGGTGGAGTAATCGGCTTAATTGCAGGTGCTTTAACTGGACATGGTAAGTCAATGAACTGGATTGCTAATATTTTAGCAGGATTGGTTGGATCTTCACTAGGCCAAGCCCTTTTAGGGGAATGGGGACCGAAGGTTGCGGACATGGCAATTGTACCGTCAATTTTAGGTGCAGTTATCTTGGTAATCGTCGTTGCCTTCATTATGAATAAAATTAGACCTGCAACAGATTGATTTTATTCAGATTTTTATTCTAGCTAGATAAGCAAAGAGCCTGATTGGACGAATTATGTCTGATTTCGGCTCTTTTTTCGTCTTCCCTGGTCAGCAGAGGAGGGGAGATAGAGGTATAAGGGTTATAATAATGAATTAAAATGTTGCTTGTTTGTATAAAGATTGAGTAACCACGACAAATTAATTCATTAAAAAGAAATCTTAGAGTGATTCTCAGCATTTTTTGAAGATTGAAACTTTATTTAGATGTCTTATTCATGTAAAAACAGATTTAAATAGCGATTTGAGTCATGAGTTTAGTAGAATTATCATTTTTACCGCTTGATTATTTATTTAAGAAATTTCAATATGTGTATTATTACAGCCAATCTTAAAAATAGGGAATAAGAATAAATATAAAAGCACTTAATACCGATTTGTATGTAGCAAAAAGAGCAAAGAATTTATAAAATATTTTTTTACGAATTTAAAATGAAATACAAAACGTTAAAACAATAAAAATAACAAAAGCACAAAAGCACAAATTTACCAAAATTAGGCTTTTGCGAGATAGGTTTATATAGTGATCATTAAAACTTTTGTTTTAAAGAAAGCTATAGCATAAAAATAAAAAATGGCTTTATAGATACTAAAGGCAAAACTAGCATATTACTCAACTATTTTCATTGTTTTTAATTAGAATTACTTTACCATAACTGTTTCAAAATACTTCTCTTTGAAGGTTGTTTTATTGGTTATTGTCAGCATATTATTCAATTCAGACTTTTAGCCATAAAATATACAGATAACTAATCATCTAAAAAATTATCTCAAGAATATCTAGGATACCATTGATTTACTCTTAGCCATAAAAGTAATTTTATCTAGCTTGATTAACTTGATGAAAAACTATAATTCCAACCATCAATAAAACCATTACTTTTAAAAACTGGTTCATACAAATGAACAACTAACTATTAAACTATAAAGCAACTAATTGATCAAAATAAATGAACTTGGTCATAGAATTGCGATCTCAGCATGTAAAAATTTATCGAGAGTTGATTTTCTTATCATAGTCAGAATAAATGAAGTAAAAACAATAATTAAAAAAGCAAAATTCATTTTTTGAAAAAATAAATAACCTGAATTCGAGTTAACAAATCCAAAATAAGACTTATTTGCTGAAACAATTAAATTAATTATGACTTCTATTATTAAATTGATTTTTTAATATAGCTTTACATAATATGAATTATACGCACACTGATAAAATTATTATTTTTCAGATTGGTCGCTTTCTTCTCACTCACAACCTCTTCAAAAAACACTTGCCAATTATGACAAGTGCTTTTAAAATCATTTTGAAAAATCAATTTTTTTATTTCGTCTCAATGCAATGATATAAACTAAATTAATCGTCGTTAAAAAAATGACTGCAATCCAAATAGTTTTTAATACCAATAATTTTTGCAGTAAAGCTGAAATTATTGCTCCAACTGCAAATGCAATTGTTAACATCATATAATTAACGGCAGCTGTATGTTTACTTTTGTCTTCACCAAAGAAAAATGCACTCCATGCAACAACCGATTTTTTTAAATTTCCAGTTGTAAATGCATTGTTATAACCCATGCCTTCAATTTTGCTGAAAGATGCGTTTTGAATAGCCAATCCAAACGCAATAGCAGGCACAATATAATAATTAGGAACACTTTTAGGCAAAAAGCCCACTACAATACAAATCGCTAAAATTGGAAATAAGCAAAATACTCTCCAATAATGACTTTTCACATATTTATGAAAAAGTCCTACTAATAGCAATCCTAAAGAAAAAGCAATAAACGTACTAGCTCGATTAATCATTCCAGGAACATTATGATCAGCTAATGCTGAACTAAAAAAGATAACGTTTCCTGTTTGTCCAGCGGAAAGCGTATGTCCTCTCTGGATATATGTATATGCATCAATAAATCCCCCACAAAAAGTTAACGCACACGCTAATTGTCGTGACTCTGCAGGCCGATTACTATTTAAAACCTCTTTTAAACTCATCAAATCCCCAATCTATTTTTATATCCTTGTATACATTATAAGCTTAAAAACTTAATAATTAGTATATTTTTTTAAGCTTTTATTTCATTTCTATTTTAACAATAAAAGTATTCAATTTAAGACTATACTATAAACTGTAGTGCCTAATAGCACTGATTACGCTAAAAATGTACATTTATAAACAAATATAATTTCTTATTATTTAATATAAGTGTATGTTGAGAATATTAAAATAGGCTATTCATTTTTTACATAATTTTATATAGGCTATAATAGACTATAAGTTACTTGAAAGGATCGAATGCTTGTGAATATTAATTTAGGAGAAGAAATTTCTCGTAGAAGACGTGAACAGAAACTAACACAGGAAGATTTGGCTGAGCTAAGTGATCTTTCTGTAAATTTTATTTCACGTGTGGAAAGGACTAAGGACCAAAACATTAGTATTCAGAAGCTTGATTCTATTGCCAAAGCTTTGAATACTACTACACCCGATATCATTAACAATGCCTATCGTGCTAAAAAAATCAAGCCTGAAAAAATTCATGATAACAATATACCCGTTTTCATGAAAAAAGTTATTAACGAATTAAGAAAATTACCAGAACCTAAGGCTGAACGCGTATGTAAGTCTTTGATCACCCTTCTAAAAGAAATGAATAATTAACAAAAACGTGCTGTTTATTCCGAAAAAACAGCACGTTTTTGTTAGTCATCAAACTTTGATCCTTGGACTTGGATCGACTCAATAGTTATATCTTCTAGTGGTTTATCCATTTTATCTTTTTTCGACTTAGCAATTTTATCAACTACATCCATGCCTGTAATTACTTGTCCAAAGACCGTATGACGACCGTCAAGCCATGGAGTTCCGCCTTGCTTATAAGCATGAATAATTTCCTTTGGATAGCCTGCGGGTTCCATCTGTTTTATGTAACGCTTAGGCATATTCTTGTTTTGAACGATAAAAAATTGACTACCATTAGTGTTAGGGCCTGAATTAGCCATCGATAATGCTCCGCGAATATTAAAAAGTTCTCGTGAAAGTTCATCTTCAAATGGATGCCCCCAAATGCTTTCACCACCAGTGCCATTTCCTTCAGGATCTCCACCTTGAATCATAAAGTCGCTAATTACGCGGTGAAAAATAGTACCATCATAATAGCCTTTTTGAGCTAAACGAATAAAATTTTCAACCGTCATTGGAGCTTGTTCTGGAAAAAGTTGAATTTTTATTTCACCTTGATTGGTTTTCAATACAGCTGTTGGTCCCTGTTGATTTTCTAAATTTAATTGTGGATATTTCAATATTTTTCTCCTAAAATCAGTTTTAATTTTTAGGTAAAAAATAAGAGGCAGTTAACCCTACCTCCTATTTTTTACATCATTACTTTTAAGCATTAAAAGCATCAGTAAGAGGTGGAACAACCTGCTTCTTACGTGATACTACACCAGGTAATTTAACTTCTGAATCACTAAGTTGCTTATTAAATGCTTTTTCGAATAATGACTTAGTCTCATCAGAGCCAACAACTAAAGCTTCTGAATCTGAGTCAAGAATGTTAGTAATTAAAAGCATAAACATATCATAACCATTATCCTTAGATGAAGCATCCATTGCCTTTAAAAAGGCTTCCTTACGTTCTAACGCTTCAGGTAAGTCAACAACATTGATTTGTGCAACACGGACGTTGTGACCATTTAATTCAAAGCTCTTGGCATCTAAATCAATCAATTCTTCTTCTGACTTGTCACTGATGTTAGTACCAGCCTTAAGCATTGCTAAGCCGTATTCCTTGTAATCTACGCCAGCAATCTTAGCCAATGCTTCTACAGCCTTTTTATCCTTATCTGTAGTAGTTGGTGATTTAAGAAGTAAAGTATCTGAAATAATAGCTGAAAGCATTAAACCAGCGTAGTTTTCTGGAATTTCAATGCCAAATTCATTGAACATTCTCCAAACAATGGTTGAAGTACAGCCTACAGGTTCTGCACGGTAATATAATGGATCAGCGGTATTAAAATTCATTATTCTATGGTGATCCACAACATGAGTAACCTTAACTTTGTCAATATCTGAAACACTTTGTTGTGGTTCATTGTGGTCAACCAACATAACAGATTTAACTTCTGGAGCAGCTTCTTTAATTACACGAGGTGCTTTAAAGCCGAATTTTTTAAGAGCATATGCAGTTTCATCATTAGGCTCACCCAAGGCAACGGCTTCGGTGTTGTAACCTAACTTGTTTTGCAAATATGAAAATGCAATAGCAGTGCCAATTGCATCAGTATCTGGATTTTGGTGTCCAAAAACAAATTCTTTTTCCATTAAATAAATTGCCTCTTTTTCTAATTATTTTATTTAATTTCTTCACTTAATAGTTTACTAAAATTATTGTTCCTATCCAAGTTATTGTCTAAGAAAATCTGTAATTCCGTTAGTAATTTCTTCATCCTAGGAACATCTAATTTTCCTCTACGATAAACACAAGCAGTCGTAAACTCAGGCATATTTTTAATATAAACAGGAGTCAAATTAATCTCATCCTTATGCGCATCATAGTAAGTCTGATCTACATAAGTATCAAGATCAGTATTTTCTGCAATTTTGATCATTTCCTTAGTAGATGCAATTTTAAACGGAGTAACGAGATCAATCTTTTTACTAAAGTTAAGTCGCATTAATCTTGATAAGTAGTAATTCTCCGGATATGCAACCCACTTTCTGTTGCCAAAACGAGTAACAGAATATGTCCCTCCTGCTTCCACATTATCCTTGTGAGTCAGTACAACAATATGCTCAGGGCAAATATCACGATGATTGTATTGATGACGGAAATTAGCTCCTGTTTTATTAGTAGTATCTGGCATATACATAATCGCCATATCAATCATATTGGAATCAAGTCTGTGCCATAGCTCTTTGCGGTCAAAGTAATCAACGGTAAAAGTTACTTCTGGATACTTTTTATTGAAGTAACGTAAAAATTGGTAGAAAAGATCAACATGTACGGACTCTAGAATACCAATTGAAATATTGCCTTTATCTGACTGGGTATATTCTTGAATGTCACTAATAACACCATTAATGGTATTTAGCAACTCTATCGCTGCTGCTTCCATTTCTTTACCAGCTTCGGTTAGGTATAACTTCTTCCCCATTTGTCCAAATAATGGAGCACCAATAGCGCGTTCCAATTTTTTTACTTGCTGAGTTAAAGCCGGTTGGGTAATACCTAAAATTTGTGCAGCTTGGGTATAATTCATCGTCTCAATCAATTGTAAAAAATAACGCAATGATTTAGCCGATAAAATAGTATCACTTTTAGACATAACGATTATCTCTTTCCTAAAATATTATTTTACGATAAGCCATGTCCCATAACACTGCTATTATCTATCCAAAACAAAACAGTGTCAAAACATATGTCTTAACACTGTTTTTAAAGATTAATATATTGTTTTAGTTAAACTCAAATCTTAATTTTGACTACTAATGGGTCTTCCCAATTCAATACTTACAGGCGTCCCATCAACGGTAGTATCAATAACAAATGAGCCGTTAGAATAACGATCGCCTAATGGATAATCCGTAGTTTTAATATTTACATGACGGTCACTAGAAGTAGTGACATGTAACAAATGATCTTGAGCATATGGCATTAGAGCAACAATTCTATGCGGTTTATTCTTCAATTCCCGCAGTACTAGTACCCCTCGCTTGGCTCTAGAAACTTTATTAACTAGTTTAAGTTTGAATTGCTTAAATGCCCCACGTTGAGTAATTAGCCCAACATGCATTAAATCAACATACTTAGAATCAACTAGGACATAATTTACGATATAATCGTCATCTTTCAAGTTAGCAGATTTAACACCTACTGCTTTAGCTCCTGAAGTTGGTATCTCGCTAACATCATATCTAATTGCATAGGCACGATGAGTAAATAATGTGATTTCCTTATGATTATCTGATTTGATCAAATCTACCCCAACCACATAACTATCCTTGCCCTTTAACTTGATAGCTGTCATTGCACGTGACTTATAAGTTCTCGTCGGCCGTAAGTTAGCTAACTCCAATTGTTTGATATAACCGTCATTAGTAGCCAGAATAAAGTTGCAATCAGTATTCAATTTATCAAATACAAAGACGCGAATAATTTGCTCATCACTGTCTAATCCAATTTCTTGTGATAGGTGTTGTCCTGTTTCTTTCCATTTGGTTTCAATTAGTTCATGTACTGGACGATAAATGACATTCCCCTTATTGGTAAATAAATACAAGTTAGTCAGGGTAGATAGTGTGTTTTCATAAACTACTTTGTCACCATCTGGTAAACCATTGTCATCATCATTAGTTGACTGATATGAACGTAAAGATGAACGCTTTAAATAGCCATCTCGACTAATTAGTACTCTAACCTGTTCATCAGCAACTAAGGCTTTTTCATCAATTTCAACTTTAGCACTTTCTTCTGAAATTTGAGTTCGACGTGGATTAGCAAATTCTTTCTTGACTGCATTTAACTCTTTAATAATTTCTTTTTCTAAAGTTGCACGATCTGATAATAATTTACGGTATTTTTCGGCCAATTTATTTAACTTGTCTTGTTCAGCAATTAATTCATTAACATCCGTATTAGTTAAACGATAAAGTTGTAAAGAAACAATTGCTTCAGCTTGTTTTTCAGTAAATTTATACTTAGCTATTAAATTCTTCTTAGCATCGGCTTTATTTTTAGAAGCGCGGATGGTTTTAATTACTTGATCCAAAATATCCATGGCATGAATCAAGCCCTGAATAATCTCTAATCTAGCTTCTGCCTTATCTAAGTCAAATTTCGTACGTTTAGTTACAACGTCTTCTTCATGTTCTAAATAAGAAGCTAAAATTCGTTTTAGCCCAACTTGAACAGGAGTCATGTGATCAATAGCGACCATGTTGAAGTTATAAGATACTTGTAAGTCAGTATTTTTAAATAAATAATTTAAAATATTCTGCGCATCAGCATCTTTTTTCAATTCAATCACAATTGACAAACCATGGCGGTCAGTTTCATCACGAACTTCTGCGATTCCATCAATTTCTTTATTCAGACGGATTTCATCTATCTTTTTTACTAATAGTGCTTTGTTAACATCGAATGGAATTTCCGTAGCAACAATTTCTTGCCTATGCCCACGAATTTCTTGAATAGTGGTTTTGGCACGGACCTGAATTCTACCACGTCCTGTCTTATATGCTTCCTTAATTCCTTTAGTCCCCATAACAATAGCACCAGTTGGAAAGTCAGGGCCTTTTACATATTTCATCAAATCTTCAAGAGAAGCATCAGGATGTTTCAACAAATAAATTGTTGCATCAATCACTTCACCTAAGTTATGTGGTGGAATCTCTGTAGCGTAACCAGATGAGATCCCAGTTGATCCATTAACTAATAAGTTAGGAAAGCGTGCAGGTAAGACTGTAGGTTCATACTCAGTATCGTCAAAGTTAAGCACCATGTTTACGGTTTGCTTATCAATATCTTGCAAAAGCATATTAGAGATTTTGCTTAAGCGGGATTCCGTATAACGCATAGCTGCTGGGCCATCACCATCCATTGAACCATTGTTACCATGCATTTCAACTAACGGTTCGCGCATCTTCCAGTCTTGTGATAAGTGCACTAAAGCCCCATAGATTGAGCTGTCACCGTGAGGGTGAAAGTTACCCATGATATTACCGACAGCCTTAGCAGCCTTTTTAAATGGTTTATCATAAGTATTACTATCTTGATACATTGCATAAAGGATACGCCGCTGAACTGGCTTTAAGCCATCTCGAATATCAGGCAAAGCACGTTCTTGAATAATATATTTTGAATATCGTCCAAAACGTTCACCCATTACTTGTTCAAGTGGCATTTCTCGAATTCGTTCTTTTGTGGCCATTAAATTTAAAACCTTCTTTTATTCATCTTCGGATTCTAGAATTGAGCCGTCTTCGCCCATTCTGAATTTAACATTTTCTTCAATCCACTTTCTTCTTGCGGCTACTTTATCACCCATTAAGGTAGTAACTCGTCTCTCAGCAAGAGCAGCATCGTCAATTTTAACTCTGATTAACATTCTCGATTGAGGATCCATAGTAGTAGCCCATAGCTGTTCCGCGTTCATTTCACCTAAACCTTTGAATCGCTGCAGCGAATAGCCACGTCCCATTTTCTTTTCATCATCAGCTAGTTCTTCATCAGTCCATGCATATTGAACTTGCGTCTTTTTGCCTCGACCTTTTTGTAAGCGATAAAGCGGTGGCAGAGCAATATAAACTTTTCCGTGTTCAATCATCGGCCGCATATAACGATAAAAGAATGTTAATAGCAAGATCTGAATGTGAGCACCATCATCGTCGGCGTCAGTCATGATAATGACTTTATCATAATTAGAGTCATCAACATTAAACTCGGTTCCTACACCAGCACCAATGGTATAAATCATGGTATTAATTTCTTCGTTTTTAAAGATATCCTGCAATTTTGCCTTTTGAGTATTTAATACTTTACCACGAAGAGGCAAAATTGCTTGAAATCTTCTGTCTCTACCTTGCTTAGCAGATCCACCAGCTGAATCACCTTCGACCAAGAATAGTTCATTCTTTTTAGGATTTCGCGATTGAGCTGGCGTTAATTTACCAGACAAAACTTCTTTTTTTCGTCTCTTTTTACCATTTCTGCTTTCATCACGTGCCTTTTTAGCTGCTTCACGTGCATCCCTAGCCCTTTGAGCCTTCTTAACTAGTTCCTGAGCCAGCTCACCATTTTCCATTAAATAGTAAGACATTTTCTCATAAACAAGTGAATCTACAGCAGAACGTGCTTGTGGAGTACCTAATTTACCCTTAGTCTGTCCTTCAAATTCAAGTAATTCTTCAGGGATTTTAACAGATAAAACCGCGCTAAGCCCTTCACGATAATCAGAACCATCAATATTTTTATCTTTTTTACCTAGTAGACCCTGCTTTTTAGCATAATCGTTAAATGCACGTGTAAATCCACTACGAGCACCTGACTCATGGGTACCACCATCACCAGTTCTAACATTGTTAACAAATGAAACTAAATTTTCTGAATATCCATCACTATATTGACCTGAAAATTCAATTTCCATGCCATCTTGCTTGCCTTCAAAATAAAAGACATCACTAATTGTGCCTTTACCTTCGTTTAAATACTTAACAAATGATTTAATTCCATCATCATACTGAAAAACATCATGATGTTCTGGCTCACGCTCATCTGTTAAGACAAATTTAACCCCTTTAAGTAGAAAAGCAGATTCACGAATTCTCTCCTGAATTGTCTCATACTTATACTTCGTGGTTGAAAAGATAGTCTCATCTGGCTTAAACGTAATGGTAGTCCCTGTTGGCTCTTTTGTCTTTCCTACACACTTTAATGTACCTACCGGATGCCCACCATCTTTAAATTCTTCTTCATAAGCTTTACCATCGCGAACGACTCTAACCTTCATATAACTTGAAAGTGCATTAACAACGGATGAACCTACGCCATGCAACCCGCCTGAAGTTTTATAATTTTGTTCAGTAAACTTACCACCAGCATGTAATACAGTTAAAATAACTTCAATTGTGGGCTTACCCGATTTGTGCATTCCTGTCGGCATACCACGCCCAAAGTCTCTTACAGTAACACTATTATCTGAATGAATGGTTACATCAATTTCTTTACCAAAACCAGCCATGGCTTCGTCGACAGAGTTATCGACGATTTCATACACTAATTGATTAAGACCATGAATATCAGTTGAACCAATATACATACCAGGTCTTTTACGAACGGCTTCTAGGCCATGTAAAATTTGAATTGAAGAATCATCATAAGTATTAGCTTTTGCCACTAAAATTCCTCCACTTGTTCATTAATTTAACCAGCACCATATATTTAAAAGATAATCTTTGCTAAAATAGCGATAGATTAATAGGAGTGTTGTTAAATATGTTTGCATTAAAATTTGCATCGTTGTTTATTTTAGCATACTTGATTGGATCATTCCCAACAGGTGTGTTAGTGGGTAATATCTTTTTTCATAAAGATATTAGGAAATACGGATCAGGAAATATCGGAACGACTAATACCTTTAGAGTATTAGGACCAGCTGCTGGAATCATTGTCTTTATAGTAGATTTTCTCAAAGGAACTTTTGCTACAGTATTACCAATAATTTTTAAACTAGGACCACATTATCTTTGCTTGATTTTTGGCTTAGCTGCAATTTTAGGCCATGCTTTTCCTGTCTTTTTAAAGTTCAAAGGAGGCAAGGCAGTAGCAACTTCCGCTGGATTTTTACTAGGATATAATGTCCATTTTTTCTTGATCTGTGCGTTAATCTTCTTCCCTATCTTATTTATTACAAGTATGGTTTCATTAACTAGTTTGATCTCAGTAGTTCTAATCTTTATTGCTTCATTCTTTTTCCACGATCTTGCCTTGAGCATTATCAGTGGATTGCTCGTAATCTTAATTTACTGGAGTCACCGAAGCAATATTATTCGAATCGAACATCACCAAGAGAATCTGGTTCCATTCGGTCTAGTGTATTGGTATAAAAAGAAACATACTAACTCAAACTAAAATTATAAAACCAGCAAGCATTTAGCTTGTTGGTTTTTGTTTACCTAAATATTATACTTTTGCAAACAATAGTTCGCAAGTGCAAACAAATATTTTTATTTTATTATAATGATCTATTTATTTCAAAATCTTAATTAAATCGTCTTTACTCATTGTTGCATCAGCAATCTGATCATTTTGCAAAATTATATCAGCTAATTCTGCTTTCTTTTGCTGTAAAGCAATGATTCTCTCTTCAATACTGTCTTCTGTAACCATCTTATAAATCTTAACAGAATGCTTTTGACCAATTCTATGAGCTCGATCCGTCGCCTGTTTTTCTGCGGCCAAGTTCCACCAAGGATCATAATGAATTACAACATCAGCACCAGTCAAGTTAATGCCTGTTCCGCCTGCTTTTAATGAAATCAAAAAGACCCCTGGTTGAGCCATTTGATTAAACTTTTGAACTTGTTCTTGACGCTTAGTTTTAGGTGTTGATCCAGTAATAGTAAATAAAGGTAGTCTTAATCTGGCAAGGTTTTCATGCAAAATATCTAGCATAGCTGTGAACTGTGAAAACAATAAAATTTTATGTCCATTTGCTAGATTATTCTTAATCAACTCAATTGTAGCAATTAATTTATTAGACTTGCCGTGATAGTTTTCATAAAGCAAATGAGGATCACAACAAATTTCACGTAATTTAGTAATCTGAGCCAAAATTTGAAAACGTGATCTCTTAAAGTCTTCATCCCCCTGTCCATTTAATTGAGCGATAATCTTTTGCGTCTGCATATTATACAAATCAGCTTGTTTCTTATTCATTTTAACAGGCACAATTTCTTCATCTTTGTCAGGTAAGTCACGTAGCACATCTTTTTTTAGACGCCGCAAGATAAAGGGTATTACCATATTAGCTAATTGATCTTCTGCTTCTTTATCTTGCTCTTTAACAATCGGTAATTCATACTTTTTCCTAAAGTCAGGATATGAACCTAAAAAACCTGGCATTAAGTAATCAAAAATACTCCATAACTCGCTCAATTTATTTTCAATCGGTGTTCCTGTTAGAGCCAGTTTATGATGCGCTTTAATGACTTTGACTGTCTTGGCGGTAACTGATTGCTGATTCTTAATATTTTGTGCTTCATCAATTATTTCTACATCAAAAATTAGATTTTGGTACGCTTCTAGATCTCGATTAAGCGATTGATATGAACTGATTAGCAGATCATACTTTTTAGCATCTAAAAGCAATCTCTCTCGTTCTTTTTTAGTGCCATCTAATAGAGCCACATTAAGGCTAGGTGCGAACTTTTTAACTTCTGCCTGCCAATTATAGATAACAGAAGCAGGCGCAACGATTAAGCTAGGTAACTGATTTTGCATTTTTTCTTTGCGAGCTAAAAGAAGACTAATAATCTGCAAGGTTTTACCTAATCCCATCTCATCAGCAAGTAGCCCGCCAAATTTATAATTAACGATAGTGCTTAGCCAATTAAAACCTATCTTCTGATATGGACGCAAAATATTTTGCAAACTAACTGGTATTTGATTTTGCTTCAACTGATTCTTAGCTAAATCATTAATCAGAGTATTAAAGGATTCATTAGTTGAGAAATGCAGTGCATTAGCAGCTTTCATTTGCTTAGCAAAATAAAAGGCACGATATGCTGGTAAATGTAATTTACCGTGAATGAAATCCTTAAAACTAATACCTAAATCATGCAAAGTTTGTGCCAATTGTTCAATTGTCGGTTGTTTTGCCTTAGCTAGCATTCCATTTTTTAAAACAAAATATTTTCGCTGGTAGGCTTTCAAAGCCGCTTGAATGTCTTCCCAGCTCATCTTTTGATCAGCAAGATCGATATCTAATAATTCATTAGTCAGGTTGATACCTACTCCAACATCCAAATTAATCTTTATTCCCTTTAAAAGTGATCTAAAGTTAGCTGTAATTTGTACTTCGCCTAATCGTTTCAACTCATTGATACCATCATCTAGAAAAGCTTGTACGACATCCGAGTCTTCATTGGATAAAACATACCGCCCATGCTGATAATCACTAAAATATGTATTAATGTGCTTCCATGCTGCGGTCTCTTTTTCAACATCGCGTCGGTCCTCTTCAGTATATCCTTGATTTAACTCGTATTGTGCATCCCCATACTGTACTCGAGCCACACATAAAATACTGCCTACACGATAATCTAATTTAAACAAAAAATGGGCCTCTGGTGGCAAAATAGCTTTCAATTCATCAGTACCAGACACTAATATAAACTTTGTTTGCTCAAATTTAGGCAAAATATTATGTGCAAACTTAGCAACGGTCTTTTTACTAAATTGCATTTCAGCACCAGGCTGCAATCCTAAATTATGCAAAGAAGCAGGCGTAAGACCTATATATTTGATCCATACATCTTTGTAATAGCCATAATACGCATGACTCCCAGTAATTATAGTAGAAATTGGAAGATCCTCTACACTAACTAAAGCAGATGACTTTTGAGTTTCAATTTTAATGTTTAAATCTAGTTGATCAGTTGTATATCCTATAGGCTGCTCATTTGAGTACAACTTTACGCCTTGATAAAGTAAATCATTAACTTCATCGGCAACAGAGTTCTCTAGTGTAATGCGACCAACCTGACTACTGTAATTATAATAAAATTCTTCGTTTAGATTACGATCATCTATAATTTTTTCAATAAAAGATAACCAGTGTTGACTATCAATATCCATTTTAGCCTGATTTATAGGCTCGTTGAAAAATTTACCTAGCTTTAGAGAAGAGCTGTGTCGGGATGCATCTACTAGTTGATTAAGATCTTTAACTTTATAAAGATGCTTGTTCTTTCCTAATTTAAACGTCAAACTAGGGATGTTATTATACTTATCAATACTTGCCCGCAAAATAATCGGCTCATCATTTTGGGTAGAAGCGTCACTATAAAATTCAAGTAGATCTTCAGCGGCCTGGTTAGTTAAATCAAATGGATCGTCATCAAGATACTCATTAATAAAGTAAAACAGAGCTAATATTCTAACACTATCTTTTTCAATACGGGAAAAATCACTATCAAATTTAATTGATATAATTTGTCAGCGAGTAAATTGCACAGATAATGTAATTAACTCATTGTCCTCTGTTACTATCTCCCAAAAATATTCATATTTACGCATCTTATCATCAAAATGCCGACAACTACTAATCGACCAGTGATCATTAAGTTCCAGTGCCTGATCATAACTTTTTTTGGTAAATTTCATATTGCCAATCAAATTTAAGGGGTTAAGTACTGGGCTTTTATGTGCGATCATTTGCTTAAGATGTTCAGAAATTAAGTCAGCAAAAGGGACTTTAACGTTATGTTCATTTTCTTGTTCGTTTTCTACTGCAAGTAAAGCCGCAACCTCGTGCTTACAGTGAAAATAATATTGAATACAATCATAAATTGCAAAATTTCTTAAGTGTTCATTCAGAGCCTTATCCTGATGCGTATACATTAGTTATTTTCTTTACTAATGATTAATTACTAATACTAAATAAAAGACATTGGCCGTATTTACCAATGTCTTTTATCATTTTTCGTTTTCATTAATTCTTAAAGGATATAACCTATCATCATGTCCTGCAGGAGCATCTTCTTCGAGTAACAAATCATGATTAACCAATTCTTTCTTTAGTCGTTTCACCGTATAAGAATTGCAATGCATGTCATCCATTAGCTCTTGATTAGAATAAATAATATACATATTACCGTCAGTATCTACCCATCCATTGGTTTGTGAATCAATCATTCTCATCGTAAATATCATGTATAGGTATCGTGCATCGAGGCTTAACTTCTTATACTTGGGATTATGAAAAAATGCTTGTGGTAGCCCATTTTGCTGTTCCGGGTAGTTTCCGCCCCTTTTTAAACTTACGAATATTTGTATACATTTTGACCTCTTTAGTAAATTATGCAGGCCATTAAATTAATCAGCAATATTCGCACCTAATGCATTTTTAAAGTGAGCCATTGCCCATTCATCGCCATTTGATGTAAAAGTAGCAACAGCAGAACGTGGAATTGTAATTTCATAGTCTAAATTATATGCCGCAATCGCTGTGTGCAATACACAAATATCAGTACAAACACCAGTTAGTGTCAGGTCATGAATATGGCGTTCACGTAAATAATTATCTAGATTAGTATTTTGAAAAGCTGAATAACGATTTTTATCCATTAATAAAACATGATCATTATCTTTGTTTTCTAAATACCATTTACCCGTTTGACCATATACTTCACGGCCAGCAGTTCCAATAATATTATGCGGTGGATATAATTTAGTTTCAGGGTGATATGGATCATTTTTTAAGTGCGCGTCCATCGGGAAAATCACCCAATCTTTATTTTGTAGAAACTGTTTACACAGTTCTGTAATACGTTGATCAATTGCTTGAGCAGGCTTGCCACAAGTAAGAGCTCCATCATCAGCTACAAAGTCTTTACTATAGTCGATAACTAATAACGCTTTTGCCATTATTTTCTCCTTTATAAAATAATATTTAAAATATACATAATTAAATTAATTATTGCTAAAATCACTATTGATATAATGAATACCAAATAAATCCAGACAGTAATATTAACTAAAAACGGTAATAATGCAGCGTGAAAGCCTAGAAAAGAAACTAAGAGAAGCATGATAAAGATTATACCAATTAATCCTAAAAAAGCATATTTGCCACTACTTATATCAGCCTCGCTTAAATCGAATCCACCAAAACATAGACTGATTACTAGCAATAAAGCAACAATTGAGTGCCATATTGAATCAAAATTAAGCTGAAATAATTCAAAAATATAAATCCAACTATGAGTTAAGAAATTCCAGTTAAGTGCATTACCATTACTTAATAACTGAGTAGTAAGCTGATTCTGAACCAATGAAATAGGTGTATTCAATGTACGCATGATTATGTAAATCAGCAAGGTGCATCCTAATACAGGTGCAATGCCAATAAAAGCATTACCCACCTTTTGATAAGTAGATGTAGGAGACCAAGTATGTTTAACATAGCCAAGTGACATATCATTGGTATTACTAGGGATGCGCAATAAACTAACCGCATTAATATGATGACCAAAAATTATAGCCATAATCAAATGACTAAGTTCATGAACAATAATGCCTAATCCGCCAACAATAATTTGACTATTAAAACCAAATGTATTTACCAATTTTTGGTTAGCTTCATGGCTTAATTGTCGTAATGCTAATACAAATAAAGCCGGAACGAGTAACATTAAAAAAGTCCCATTAAGGGCATAAAGAATATGTTTCATCTCTGATTTAAATTTGTTTTACATATTGAGTCAATAATGTTAATGCCGCAAAAAGCTGATCAATTACGCCATCAGTTGCACTGAAATCAGTTTTAACAAACTGAATAACCCAATTATTTTTAATTGGAATTAAACGAACAACTTCATCTTGACCATAATTAAGCCGTAAACTATTGGCTAAAATCACTTCACGATAACGATGTCCATCACTTCCTAGCCACTGTGTTGTTTGATCAGTACTTTGCTTAATTAGGCTATAAGCTTTGGATATTTTTCGCAATTTATTACGCAGATCAAACCAGGACTTTATTTCTACTAACTCACTATTTTTAACATATTCAGATAATTGCATGCCTTCTTGACTTTGCGCAATTCTTTCTAATGTAGTTAAGGCAATCGCCATAGATTTGAGCGAATCAATTGAAAGTTGCGGCATTAAAATTTGGATTAGCCAATTGTGACTGAATTCATCAGGTGGATACAGTCGACTAACTTCAAGATTATTTTCAAAAAATACACGATATGTATTCTTACTTAGGCTTTCATATTCTTTTTCACCATCTTGAGTGCGATACGTCAAAATGACATTATGTTTAATTTTTCGAATGGCAAAATTATCGTCTGATGAAAAAATTGTACTTTCAAATTCTGTAAAATCTGTCATTAAATTCTATCTTTCGTCTATAATTTTATTTATCGTGTTTACTAAAATATATTGCTCTACGCTTTTTTAAACTAGCAATAACCTTATCAATGTCTTCATCAGACATTCCCCTGCGTTTGGCATTGTTTCGCCATTGTAATTCACTGATTGGAACACAACTAACAGTATTCAAATTCATCCATATCCAGAGCGATAACAAACTACCTGCAAGACCTACTAGCACAAATGTACCAGTAATAAAAGTTAAAGATCCTACGAAATGTGATACGCTCCAAAGCCAACCGAACAAGGTTATGATATATAAAATAGGCAAAATAGCTGGACGATGATTTTTTCCATATTCAGCATTCGGGCCAAAGAAAGTTTGCCAATAACGAGGTATTGAGCGATTAATTACTAAATTTGCTAATGCTAATAGTAAGCAAATTAGTAGAGAAACATTAGACTTAATTAATAAAATACTAATAGCTGACAGAATGATTACATAAAATGTAGCAAAATTAGTAGAAAAGAAAACCCAACGTCGAAATTTAGCACCATTGCCAATGATTATTGCTTGCTTAGGATTTAATGTTGTCTGGAAAAACATTTTATCAGTTGAGACAGTTTTTCGATTAAAGATATCAAAGTGCATCTAATTCTCCTTACAAGCTTAATTTTACTACATTTCTAGCTATGACTTAAATTTCAAAAATAAAAGCGGCTTACATCTCGTAAGTCACTTCCGTTAACTAATTTTCAAACCAATTCCAATCATCGCCAACCACGTCAACTTTAGCATCATCGGCAGCTGCTGATCTGATTTTTTCTGCTTGAGTTGGGCGTTCAATTGTGAAGCCATTGTTAGAATCTTTTTCAACCATGCCTTCAAATTCAACTACATCGCCCCTCTTCAAATCAAGGTCTTTGAAAGTTTTCAAGTAATGCAGTGCTAACTGCTTAACAATTGGATTGCCACCAGCACCTGCAATACGCAAATCCTTAAAAATAGCTAAGCGATCGTTTAATCTATCAAAAGTACCACTAAATTTATGACGCTTACCATCGTCGTATGGTTCAAGTTTTTCATTGTAAATATCTACAGACATATGTACATAATCTTCTTTCTACCTCTCTAATATAACATTGATTTTGATAAAATAAAGAGGCTAGATAAATAAAAATCACTCTTTAATCCGATTTTAACGTATACTTTTAACTGTAACTTAGGAGAGAAAATGAGCATTTATTATCAATTTGGAATTATTATAGGTTTGGTTCTGTTGGCTTTCGCCATTCACATCGCAATGAAACAACATAAAACTACCTTTCCATTCAACATTGTCAACTTAGGCATTGCATTCATAATCTCAACATTAGCAATTTATATTATTGTAGCCTGTATAGGAGCAATTCAACCGCAAAACTGGTACACCAATAATGCATTATGGAAATTTTTAATAGCTAGTTAATCATAATTGAGAAAATCTAAAAAAGATTTTCTCTTTTTTATTAAAATACAATTTTATTTTTTTATTAATTGATTAATCACTCTATCTTGTGTAATTTGATACAAGTTTAGTGTGATAAATGTATTTCGTTTTTTCATATAAAAAAACAACCTCAGAGAAATTATATATCAAAAGGTTATACAAGATTGGTATAAATATAAAAGTAATATAAATTGAAATGAATTCATATTATAATTTTCACAATCTTAGTCATTAAAAATAACATTATTCAGTTTAAAAACCTGAAGTATATGGACTTTTTGATAAAAGCTATTATCTATGCTTGACTTTACTTCACAAAGATAAGACAATGACTGTGCAGTATATGAAAGCGGATACACTATAAATGGTATATCTATTTTTGAAAGCATGGGGAAAATAATGGATAGTTTATTATTTACAACATATGACCAAAATAAAATTAATGAATTACAAGATAAACTTAACCAGCTTAGTCTTCCTATCAAAGTAGTTGGTTTAGCTGAAGTAGATTATGCACCACAAAAGTCATATTCTGAGGCAACATTTTTAAGTAATGCTAGAGCTACAGCACATCGTTTAGCTGAATTTACCAATTTGCCTACATTATCAGAAAGCTCAGGTCTAAGTGTTGATTATCTACTTAACTCTTTAGGAATCTTGCCTTACCACCATAATGGTCAAGATGATAAAGCTAAATTATTAGGATATTTAGGTGGAGTTTCTAGTGAAAAAAGGACAGCTAGCTACTACACTACCTTTGTCTTTACTTGGCCAGGTCAAGAAAGCAATGATATTGTTAGTGCTGGTAGAATCAGTGGATTAATTGCTAAGTATCCGCATGGTAGCAGTAACTATGGTTACGATGCCTTATTCGTAGTTCCAGAACTAGGAAAAACCTTTGCAGAAATGAATCTCAATGAGAGAAACTCAATTTCGCACCGCAATAATACATTAAATAAGTTATTGTGTGATTTACCCGATTGGTGGGATGCTCAAAAATCTGCTCAGGCAATTAATAACTAGCTCACTTTGAAAATTAAACTGGTTAAATAATATCTACTTACTTAATTCAATAACTTCTTAATACTCATAAATAAATCCTAAAAAAGGTAGGTCAAAATTGACCTACCTTTTTGTTTAAGCTTTACATAATTAAAAATATTTTTATAAATCTTGATCCGTCTTGGTCAAATCACTACGATCTGAAATCCAAACATATAGCGGCAAATTAATCTTACCTTTTTCATCGATTGCATCAACGACTTTTTCAATCAAAAATTCTTGCCATTTCTCTGCAGGTTGCATCCCTGGGTGACCCAATTGTGGTACCAACCATCCATTTGCTAATGGCTTACCTGTAGTCAAATCTACAATCATGCCGACAGTATAATTATAAAAATCAAAACTACCTTCAACTACAATCCAATTACTACTATTCATCAATTCAGATTGCAGCTTAGTTAACATTTCCGGCGGAATCTTTCCTTCTGTAACCATCATTCTGCCCTTAATTGGACCATTTTTCTTTTCGAAGTCTTGCAAAACACCTTTCATAAAAAGCTTTTGCCCTAATTGATCAAATTTTGTTTCATCTTTTAACATAATCATGTCCGCTTTCTTTAGAATCAGTATCCATTATACTAAAATTTGTTTAGTATCGTATCTTCACTTGTAAATTAGAGTGATCACTTGTGTCGTACAGCGTCTTTAGATATAACCGATACTCAGGATGGTGCTTAATCAAAACTTGATATTCTTTAGAAGCATGGATTTTATTCAACTCGCTAGCCTTTATATGATTATGACCATTAAAGAAATGATAGTTCATCCAGCCAAACAAATTCCCCATCGCCCTAACTAACTCGATGTCTTCGTGATACTGATTTAATTCACTTTGCATCATATCCGCAGAAATACTACCAAGCTGTAGATCTTTTAAATACTTATGATAATGAACTAAAGTATAATTTTCCTTTTCCTCATCCGTTAAATATCTTGTCATATCAAAATTACGCCGCACATATGTAATGTGCCGTGAATGAACTCGCACTACTCCATAGCCTTGATCATTAGAACAAAAACTTGATGTAACGATCTCAGTTGTAGGCGTCATGTCTTGTGGTCCCATAATATTTTGAGCATGAATATGACCAGAAAAAGCTAATTTCACGTTGTAACGCGCACACAAACGTCGTAGCTCAACAGCGTCATCAACTACATAGCCCTTGTTAACTGCTGGATTATGTGCATATAAATTATGATGCATAAATAAAACCGGACGTAACTGATGTTCCTGCGCATAACGAAATTGTTTTTCAATCCATTTTAATTGTACTTTTCCAATTTCGCCGTGAGTGTGCGGTGCTTCTGTTGTCTCTTCTTTTCCATAAATATTTGAATCCGCTAAAACTAAAAGATATTGCGGATTCAGTTGGACACTGTAAGCCAATGAATTATCGTCTTCATCTAAGGCCTCACGATATGATTTATCAAAGATCGAGCGCCAAAACATTGGGCTAATTTCACCAGCATAGAACTGTTTTTTACCACGAAATTCTCTAGCCCAACCATCAAAAATGTCGTGATTTCCAGGTAAAACTAACACTTTAGTTTCTTTCAACGGCTTAAAAATTTGAGCAAATTTCTCAGCAGAAACTCGTTCACCGTTAAATGTCACATCACCAGTTACAATAATTGCGGCAGGTTTTTTTCTTTGTGCCATTCGCATAAAAGCAGAAAGGGCTATTTCTTGATAATACAAATCCTTACCTTGACTAGTTTTTTGCATGCGTGAAAAGGCTTGTCCTTCATCATGTAAACTATCTGCGATTAGGTGCGTATCCGAGATCACCCAAAATTCTGTGTTAAGCTCTTTTGTAATCATTTCTTACCTTCTGTTAGCCCAATACTGATAGAAATCAACCCGCAAATTTCCGTTAAATAGTTTGCGCTTCTTAGTAGCCTTTGCACCAAAACATTTTTCAAAGTTAGGATCTGCAGTTAAGTAATACTGACTGAACGAACTAAGCGGTCTAAGTACTTCTCCCATTTGGCGATACAGTTCTTCTGCCGACTCACGATCCTTCAATCGCTTACCATAAGGTGGGTTCGCAATTATAATTCCATTTTCTAGATCAGTAGTAAAGTCTTTAACTGCGATTTGTTTAAAGCGAATATCTTGCAATACACCTGCATTGTGAGCATTTAATTTAGCTACTTCAAGAACAGACTGATCAATATCACTAGCCCAAATTGGTGCTTCAAGCGACTTAACTTCACTCTTAGCCTTTGCCAATACTTCATTATGTAGTTTAGGGTTAAACCAGTCAAAACCATCAAAGGCAAATTTACGCCAGGTTCCTGGTGCTATATTTTTAGCAATTAATGCTGCCTCAATAGCTAAAGTTCCTGAACCAGTCATAGGATCAATTAAGGGGTGAGTACCATTATATGGAGTTAGTTTTAATAGCCCGGCCGCAAAATTTTCTTTCATAGGGGCTCCACCATGCTCTACTCGATAGCCACGTTTAAACAAACTAGCGCCTGTAGTATCTAGCGAAATTCGAGCTACATTTTTATAAATATGAATATCTAAGGGATATTCATTACCAGTTTCTGGCAAAAAGCCACGACGATGGTACTGGTCAACCATCTTATTAACAATTGCCTTTTTTACAATTGACTGTACATCTGGTTCAGAGTGCAATTTGGATTTTACAGCTCTACCTTGAACAGGAAACTTAGCGTCAACAGGCAATAATTCAGCCCAATCAAAATCATAAATCTCATTAAATAAGGTATCAAAATCTGTTGCTATAAACTCTTTTAGCAAAATTTTAATTCGGTCAGCTGTTCTCAGCCAAAGATTAGTTCTAACTATATCTTCTTGACCACCCTTAAAAAAGACACGACCATTTTCAACACGGGTCTTATACCCCATAGACTGTAATTCTTTATTAACGACACTTTCAAAACCAGCGCCCATAGTTGCGTAAAGTTGGTATTCTTTCATTATTACTCTTTCATTTTCAAAATAAAAAAGAGCTGGACCTAAAAGCCCAACTCTGCCTGTGTGAATTTCTATAAGCCACGTTTTGTTCCAATAATCTCTGGCAAAGATTACCTTCAGTAGTCATCTATCTTTACTGCTTAAAGCAATAATCCGACCTTTAGTTCATTTCCTTAGGCCGAAACTCCCCCACCAAATTTGGGTTTCACACTCGCAGGGTTTACCTCGTTCCACCAAAGCCATTTCTGACCTTGCTTCGTCACTGTGGCACTTTTCAGGATAGTAATGCATGTCCGAAGATTTAGCACTTTTTCCGCCGTGAAGACTAACGTCCCCCTCCAGCTTGTTAGGCTGAATACGATCACTACAAACATCGCAGTCTGTGTGTGCGTGGACTTTCCTCAGCTAACATAAGCTAGCCGCGCCTACTCAAAATTCACACTGTTAATCATTATAGCAAAAATTAATGCTTTAATCCATAAACGTGTTGTTCTAGATTATAAACTTTTCTTTCCAAAGTTGAAATCCGTTGAATAATAGCCATATTAGTCGAAATTTCACCTTGAGTATCATCTGCATCTTCTGCAAACTTCACAGGCGCACTTCTTCTATGCGTTGGCATATAAGTCTTAACCTTTTCTTCTTCAGCCTCAACTGTTTTCTTTGCTTTTTGCTTTTCATCCATTAATTGACGTTGGAGCGTACCGATCTGACCATACAAATCTTCGATAATTTGTTGAAAAGTAGTATAATCAGAAATTACTTCATCTAAGTATGCATCAACTTCATCGGGATCATATCCCTTTACTTTACTTTTGAATTGTTTCTTTAATATATCTTGTCCTGATAATTTTATATCATTTAAATTTGCCATCTTACTGACAACTCCTTTACATTCCACCCTATTTTAGCAAAAACAACGCTGACTGAAAATAAAGAAACAGACTTTAATAAAATTTTTACCATATTATTCAGAAAAATGATTTATTTGATGATTTTCTTGGTATTCTTCAGCTGCATCTTGTAAATCATAAAAATCAATTAAATCTAATGGATATTCTTTAGTTTCCTGGTATTTTTGGATTAAATTATAATCATATTTAGGTTTACCTGGGTGCTCTGAATCATAGATCATCAATGCTCGATCAGTATGCTGAATCATAAAATTTTGATAATTACGTAATTGAAGTGGACTTTGATAAGGGGTATTAGAAGTTGAAGCAAAAAAGTCCACTTTTTCCTTTAAATTTAAGAATTTAGCTTTGTTACTATCATTCCATCGATTAGCAAATTCTTCATATGGAATCATTATTGATGTTCTTACCGGATATTTTTCTCCTAATTCAAGTCCAACCTCAGCTGTCCACTGTTCGACACCGAGGTTAGCTCCAGTAATAATCCAGTCCAATTGCCCATCATCCAGTAGACTTGTCAGGTAATTTTTTAGGGCATATTTAATGACAGTTATCTTGGGATCACGATCGCCAAAAACATTTAATTCATAGCTGCGATAGCCAGTCACCCATAAACGCTGCATTTGTTTAAGCCCCCTTTATGTTCAAAAATGTAGTCTTTATTGCTATAATGCTAATAGGAGTGAGGACAATGGTCAAATATCCTAGCGGTAGTTTAGCCGCATTTAGAAAACCTGTAACTAAAAAAGATGAACATCCAGTTCACCGATCATATCATCATAAAAAAGGTGTTAACTTTTCTGATCGTGGGATGACACTTGAGCAACAAATCAATGAATCTAATAAATATTATTTAATGGAAGAAATTGCAGTTGTTCATAAAAAGCCAACCCCAATTCAAATTGTTAAAGTTGATTATCCCAAACGTTCTAAGGCGGTCATTCGTGAAGCTTACTTTAGGCAAGCTTCAACAACTGACTATAATGGTGTTTATAAAGGGTACTATCTCGATTTTGAGGCAAAAGAAACACGGAATAAAACTAACTTCCCATTAAAAAACTTTCATGAACACCAAATTTTTCACTTGGACGAATGCTTAAAACAACAAGGAATTTGTTTTACAATTATTAGGTTCGCTAGCTTAGAGCGCTACTTTGTTACTCCAGCTAGTTTTGTAATTCGAGCTTGGCGAAAAAAAGATAAAAGCTCAATGACTTTAAAAGAAATTGAAAACAATTCTTTTGAAATCAAAAGTGGCTTTCGTCCTACACTGCCTTATCTTAAGGCGGTAGATAAATTCATTGCAGATAGGAAAAGATAATCATGGCAGATAATAACAATAATATGAAACGAGAATCACGAAGAGACTATCATGGTCGAAGGCCAAGTAGTGGCCACTTATGGATTAGAATCATTAAATGGATCTTTTTGCTGATATTTTTAATAGTAATCTCTGGAATCGGGCTTTTTGCTTTTTATGCCAAAGATGCTCCTAACATTAGTCAGGACCAATTGCAGAGTGGTAAATCTTCAAGTCTATATACTAATAATGGTAAGTTTTTACTATCACTTGGTTCTGAAAAAAGAATTTATGTTAAAAATAAAGACATTCCTCAGCAATTAAAAGATGCTGTAGTTTCAGTAGAAGACAAACGTTTTTACAAAGATAAGTTAGGCGTTGACCCAATTAGAATTATTGGTTCTATGTTAACTAATGCCAAAAGTAATAGTATTGCTGCAGGTGGTTCTACTATAACCCAGCAGTTAGTTAAGCTAACGGTCTTCTCTACTGCTGCTTCTCAACGTACTCTGAAGAGAAAAGCTCAAGAAGCTTGGTTAGCTATGAAAGTCCAACATGAATTCAGTAAAGACCAAATCTTAGAATTTTATATTAATAAAGTCTTTATGAACTATGGAAATTATGGCATGGGTACTGCTTCTAACTACTACTATGGTAAGCCACTAAGTAAGTTAGATTTGGCACAAACTGCATTGATTGCAGGGATGCCGAATGCACCTGTTGCATATGATCCATATCTTTATCCGCAAAAGGCCAAATACCGGCGTGATATTGTTTTAAAGACTATGCTACAAAATGACAAAATTACTAAAGCTGAGTACAATCAAGCAGTTGCTGAACCAATTAGTAAGGGACTTAAATCACATCGAAATAATAACGAGTCTAAGCTTAGAAAAATTGATGATCCATACATTAAAGAGGTAATTTCTGAAGTTAAGAGCAAAGGCTTTGATCCATATCACGATAATTTAAAGATTACTATTAATATCGATCAAAAAGCTCAAAACAAGCTGTACGAGTTAGCTAACAACGGTTCTGTACCTTTTACAAACAATAAAATGCAAATTGGTGCAACTGTAGTTGATCCAAACAATGGTCATGTTGTTGCAATCTTAGGTGGACGTCACTTACCTTCTGTTCAATTAGGATTAGACCGGGCTGTTCAAACTGGACGCTCTACCGGTTCGTCAATTAAGCCAGTACTTGACTATGCACCTGCTATTCAATACTTGAATTGGTCAACAGCAAAAATGATTGATGACAGTAAGTATGTTTATCCTGGTACCAATATCCAATTATATGACTGGGACAACAAATACGACGGGATGATGACTATGCGACATGCATTGGAGCAGTCACGTAATGTTCCAGCTGTTAAAACTCTTGCTGAAGTTGGAGTAAAACGGGCTTCAGCTTTTGCTCGCCGAATGGGCGTTAATGTTTCACCAAAATCTGGTTTATCAGTAGCAATTGGCGCTAATGCGTCTAGTTTACAAATGACCGGTGCTTATAGTGCTTTTGCCACCATGGGCGTATACCACAAGCCGCAATTTGTTTCTAAGATTGAAACACCAGATGGATTAACCAGAAATTATGATTCAAATGGTGTACGTGTAATGAAGAAATCAACTGCCTATATGATTACCGATATGCTTAAAGGCGTAATCAAACGAGGCTCTGGTACTAATGCAAAAATTGCAGATCTTTATCAAGCTGGTAAAACCGGTACTGTTAAATACTCTGATGAAGATCTAGCTAAGTACCCAAGCTATAATTCAACTCCAAAAGATTCATGGTTCGTTGGTTATACCAGATCATATGTTATGGGTGTTTGGACTGGTTACGATAATTTAAAGGACGGTACTATTTCTGGAATAGGTCAACAATCTGCACAGCTAATGTATAAGAGTATGATGACCTACCTAATGAACAATAAGCCTAACCTAGACTGGAAACAGCCTAGCTCAGTTGTAAGAGCGAAAATTGTAAATAACTCTAATCCTCCAGAATTAGCAACTAGTGGCGGCACTTGGCAATTATTTGTTCGAGGCCATGCCCCAGCCGGAATTGGTAATAGTGCAGCAAGTTATGATGAAGACGATGAAGAAACTGATACTTCAAGCGATAATACTGGAACTACTCCTTCATCTTCTAGAACTGCAGTTACTCAATCATCATCAAGTCGTGAAAATGGCTCATCATCTCAATCCAATAGCAGCCAGCGAGCCTCTTCCTCTCAAAGAAGAACACAATCTTCTTCAACACAACAAAGTTCATCAACGAGAAAACCTGAGGAAGAATCACATGAACGTAATGATGATTCGGATAATGACTAGGCAATAATTAAATATATTTATTAACAGATAGCGTTTTGTTATCTGTTTTTATTTTGGCCGAAACGTAGTTGAGGCCTGAAATTGTAAAATTAAAATTTAGTAACAACAGATTATATAAAATTATTCAATAAAAAAAGCCGAATTTATTTCAGCTTTACTTTTCGGAATTTAAATAAGAATACGGATCGCCTTTAGCTCGAGCTGGCATTGTATAACGACCAAATAGAATCATCGCATGGTGCGTTTTTATCCATTCACTTTTAGGTAAAATTGCTTCTAATCGCTTCTCTACTTCATGTGGAGTAGCTTTGTCATCTACAATATGGAACTTTTTAGAAATCCGTGACACATGAGTATCAACAGCAATAGCTGGCACACCATAGCCTTCAGCCAAAACAACGTTAGCAGTTTTCTCTCCCACCCCTGGTAAGGTCATCAATAACTTTTTATCCTTAGGAACCTGTCCATTATATTTGTCGACCAAAATTTGCGCAGTGGCCTTTAAATGTTTAGCTTTTGAACGAAATAGACCAATAGTTTTTATCTCATGCTCAATCTCTTCAATTGGAGCTTTTGCTACTACTTCTGGGGTTGGGAACATTTTACTAAAACTAGGCATAACACGATTAACCATCTTATCAGTCGTTTGTGCGCTCAACATAACCGCACAAAGTAAATGAAAGTTAGTATCCCATTGCAATTCACCTTGTGCGTCAGGATACAATGCTAAAATTTTTTTCAAAACTCTACGTGCTTCTTCATCACTCAATAAATCTTCTGTCATTTTTATCGATTCCTTTTCAAAAATCTCTCAACTTCATCAGTTGTTTTCAGACTATGCCTTTGCCAATTAAGTAAAACACGATCAATATACTTTAAAGAATATGCCTGAGACAATACAGCCTCTCGCAAAGCAAGTTCAATTAATTCAGGAGCATAGTGATCCACACTTAACCATTGCGCAATCTCTTCTCGTTCAATTGGACTCAGATAGCGACCAAATTCAACTTCTACTTTTCGTGACAAATAATTTAACGGATTATTTTCTAAATTATTAGCAACTGAAACAGTTTTATCTTTTTTCTTATCTTTGATCAAGACGTTTTGATCAATATAGTGATCAAGTGCATTATACAACTTATTGAGACTATATTTATTACCAATTTTATCCTGACTATCAGTCATTTGTTCAATAGTTAAATAATTTCGTTCAATTAGCCGCTGAATAAGATTACCCACATCACTAACCGATAAATTAGTATTAGCAGCAATCTTTTCATTAGATGGAAAACTCTCACCTCGTTGGCTAAATGCTTCCAATTGGATTATCAAAATTAGTTCAGCATCACTAATGCCTAATTGAGGGTAGTAAGCGATCAATCCATTTTGTAAGGTTGTAAAGCCTAATGCCCGATAATCATTAAATTCCAAAATAATTTCCTTTCAAAAACAAAAGTTGAACTAATAACTAGTCCAACTTTGTGTATCAATATTTAATTATTAACCAAATTAAGGTTGCATTCTGTTAATCAATCTTGGGAATGGAATTGCTTCACGAATGTGGTCAAGGTGACAAACCCAAGCAATAGTACGTTCAAAGCCCATACCGAAACCTGAGTGAGGAACTCCACCAAATTTACGTAAGTCAAGGTACCATTGGTAGTCCTCCAAATTCAAACCAGCGTCAAGAATTTGTTGCTTAAGGATTTCGTAATTTCCTTCACGTTCTGAGCCACCAAAAATTTCACCATAACCTTCTGGTGCAATTACATCAGCACATAAGTATTCCTTAGGATTATCAGGATTCTTCTTCATATAGAATGGCTTAATTGAGGTTGGATAGTTGACAATGAAGACTGGACGATCATATTGTTCTGAAATATAGCCTTCATCTGGAGCACCAAAGTCATCGCCCCACTTAATATCACGTCCAGCATCTTGAAGCATTTTAATTGCATCATCGTATGGAAGACGAACGAAGTTACCTTCAGTAGTTGGGCGAAGTTTTTCAGGATCTCTACCAAGAATCTTAAGTTCATATTCATTATTTTCTAGAACTTGCTTCACCATGTAGGCAAGATATCTTTCTTGAATATCTAACGATTCATCTTGATGCATCCAAGCCATTTCTGGTTCCATCATCCAGAATTCAGTCATGTGACGACGACCCTTTGATTCTTCTGCTCTAAAAGTTGGACCAAAAGTAAAGATCTTACCATAAGCCATAGCACCGGCTTCACCATACAATTGACCTGATTGTGAAAGATATGCATCGTGGTCAAAGTATTCTACATGGAATAATTGAGTAGTACCTTCTGGAGCTGAATGCATAAAGATAGGTGCATCAAATTTGATAAAGCCTTCTTTTTCAAAGAAATCTACAGTAGCCTTAAACATGGTATTTCTAATTTGCATAATAGCAAATGGTTTCTTTGATCTTAACCATAAGTGGCGGTGATCAAGTAAGAAGTCAACACCATGTTCCTTATTAGTGATTGGATAGCCTTCATTATTTGAAACTACCTTTAAATCTGAAATTTGAATTTCATAGCCAAAGTGTGAACGCTCATCCTTGTGAACAGTACCAGTAATGTAAAAGCTGGCTTCTTGACGTAATTCCTTAGCAGCTTCAAACACTTCTTCTGATACATCATTCTTGCGAATTACCCCTTGGAAGAATGCAGTACCATCACGTAATTGCAAAAAGATAATCTTTCCGCTTGATCTTTTATCTGTTAACCAAACATGCATCTTAACTTCTTCGTCAACATGTTTAGAAGAATCTTTAATTGAAATCAATTCTGTCATAAATTCCTATCCACCTTTTTATCAATTATACAATTTCCATAATACCAAAGTTTCTACAAATTATCGACTTCTGAGATATCATTTCCATTTTTGAATTCATATAAAGTATAACCTAGGTTGCCGTTTTGTTTTTTGTAGGCCACTTCCCAAACGGCCTCACCCTTATACCAACCAAGATTAATATTATTTATTGTAGCATCCGTATGGATAGATTTAAACTTATTTTTAATCTTAGATTCAGTGATTCCTTTGGCCGCAGGATATAGATATGCCTTTTTAGAATTTGGCAAATAAATAAAGTAATATTGTTTTCCCTTATTATTGGTGCCTGCTATAGCATAGCTGCTAGTGCCACGATCTAAATGATAATAGTTTTGAATCTTTCTAATTGGTGTTTTACTAGTAGCCAATTGCGTAACTTTTTGATCATTGCCCCGACTCCTAGATCCAGCATAATAAAAGATAGCAATGCTGGCTAGAAAGGCAACTATTATCAAACCAATTACCCAACTCACAAACTTGATTGTTTGTCTTGTATCATCTTGTAACATAATTATTTATTTTCTAATTTCTTTTTTAATTCTTCTCTAGTAACCTTTTCAACTTTGACAGGAATCGTTTGAAGGAACTCTTGACCATAATCTTTAGTCCATAATCTTGGGTCTAAAATTACAAATTGACCATGATCCTGTTCTCCTCTAATTAAACGGCCCATTCCTTGTCTAAAACGAATAACAGCTCTTGGTAAACTATCTTTAGTAAAAGAATCGATTCCCTGATCTTCCAATTTCTTCTGCCTTAAACGAACTTCAGGTTGATCAGGAGATTCAAACGGGATTTTTGCCGCAAAAACAGTATCAATCCCACAATCATGAAAATCAATTCCCTCCCAAAAACTATCAGCACCAATTATAATTGACTTTTTAGCAATTACAAACCTCTTAGCAATTCGGTTATTGGAACCAGACAATCCCTGGGCCAAGATTTCAAAATCTTTTAGCTGTGGCTCATTCATAATCATGGTAAAAACAGTTTTAATTTTTTCTAAATTAGTCATCAAAACAAGTACATGGTGCTTATCTTGAATGTCACTAAGTAAAATTTGTGCAATAGTCTTTTCAAATTCTTCACTATCAGGGCTAGGCATATTATTAACTGCCAGTACCTGCAAATGCTTTTTTATATTAAAAGTACTTTTACCAATATATTCAACCGGATGTAATTCTGTTAAAGCTAACTGGTTGATTGCATATTCAAAATTTCGATTACTGGTTAAAGTAGCACTGACGAAGGCAATATGGTCAAAACGACTATAGATTTGTTTTAATACTTCACCAGCATCAAGCATTAACCAGTCTAAATTGGTACTTAGTGGATCATCAGGATTAGTAATCATCAAAATAAAGCCATCTTGCTCTAAACCTTTTTGATCAGAAAGCAAATCAGCCAATTGATAGCCCTTTTCAGAGTAATAATCTAGGCGATCAATTTGTTCCGTAATCTCATTGACTAATACCTCAACATTAGCCAGCATGCGTTCTTGTTCATTATATAATTCAAATAAAACCTGATTAGTTAAGTCCCTAACCTCTTCTAATTTTTGTTGGAACTTAGGTAAAATCGCTTTAAACTTGCTATTTCCGCCAAATAAACTTTTTCCTTGAAAACTAAGTTCTAGATTACCATTAGCTAAAACTGTCCGATTAACAGCATTATCTCTTTGAAAATAAAGTTGCTTTTGTAATTCATTAATTAACTGAATTAATTCCAAAATTTTAGGATCTATTTTCTTTAGTAAAAGGTTCAGCTGCACATCATCATTAAATTGCGCTTCAACACTTTCATCTGAGAAATAAAGCAAATTACGGAGATGACTTAAAACTCCCCACAAAGCTTCAAAACGCAAAGAATCATTACGCGAACTTACGACATTGTCTGTGAAACGATGAGCTTCATCAATGACTAAATACGGATTCTGACCCCAAATTGTATCCATATAGTGGTTAGCCAAATAAGCATGATTAGTCACCAATATATCCGCTTCTTCTTGTCGTTTACGCGCTAAATTCCAAAAATCGACCCCTGCAAAACGGCTACCTACTCTTGCATCCCCTGGATGTTGAATCTGTGCAAAGAGTGGTGCATTATAGTTAGTTAAATTTAATTCATCTAAATCACCAGTTTTAGTCTTAGTCAGCCAAACCAGTATCTGCATCTGTAATATCAAGGTTTGCTTATTCGGTGTACCTTGAAAAATCGTCTGTACAAATCCGTCAAGGTCAAGGTAACGACTACTTGACTTAACTACTTCTGCAGTCAAATCCAACTTAGTCACCTTAAATAACTGCGGAATTTCATGTTCAATCACTTGTTCTTGCAACACTTTAGTTGGTGTAGCTACAACTAATTTTCTACCAGAATAAAGCTGATAAGCATAAGCAAAAAGATAAGAAAAAGTTTTCCCAGTTCCGTTAGGTGCTTCAATTAGCATCGCTCTTTTATCTGGATCATTAATAAACTGATGCAAATGATTAATTAGGTCGACTTGAGCTCTACGAAAGTGTAAATGACCTTTAAATAGCTTTTGTTTCTCTGAGTCAGTCTTTGGGAATTTAGCATTCCCACCATGTGCTTCAGAATTATCATTTTGTTTTTGCAGAATAATATTACGCACTTGCATATATTCTTTACCTAAAGGCCGTTTTTCTTGACGTAAATTATCTGCAATCGTTGTAATCACCCAAGATGTATCCCGAATAAGCCCATGAGATAATGAACTGAGGGTATTCAGTGTAGCTTGAGGTAGACTTTCTAATTTATTAAAAATTTCAAGCAATAAAACTGCAGTCCCATAAGCATCAGAATCTGCCTTATGTGGATCTAAATGTTTAATCCCCAATTGTGTTGTCAAATCACTCAACTTATAAGATGGAAAAGTCGGAAAAGCAATCTTAGCCAGTTCTACAGTATCAATTGCTTTATTTGTAAGTGCCTCATAACCATGTTGCACTAGTTCATAATTCAAAAAAGGCAAATCAAAGTCAACATTATGAGCTACGAAAACAGTATTTTGCAAAATTTTAGTAATTTTGGGTGCATAATAATCAAAATCTCTTTGTTTTGCTACATCTTGATCATGAATTCCGGTTAAATTAACAACTGATTGTGGTATTTCACGATGCGGATTGATCAAAAATGAATAAGTTTTAACTACTTTGCGATTTTTAATAATAGCACACCCAAACTGAATAATATGATGCCCATTCTCACGTTGCGTTCCTGTAGTCTCTAGATCAACTACAGCAAATGTATCTTTAGTAAAACTTTTTGCCATAATTTCCTCCTTCCTCTATTTCACTTCAACCGCTTGTTTAGCATCAAGCAGAATTAAATATTTTCCAATAACTTTTTTTTGACTAAATTCATTGATAGCTTGTTCATATAGTCTAAGCTGACCTGTATATTTTTCTTTAATCAATTCAATTGATTCAGATAAATGCGATTGATCAACGTGGTCAGTTTTGTAGTCAAACAAAATAATACCATCATTTTTGACAAAATAGCCATCAATTGTACCATGAACCAAAATTTTGGCATTAGGATCTGAAAAGTTTTTAAACAAAGTTTTAGCGGAGATTAAACTAGAAAAATCTATTTCTCGCTTTAAATTCTCTGGCTTTTGCCAAAATTCCTCGGCAAAATTGCTATGAACAAACCACTCAATTTGGTCTTTCTTTAAACTAGAAACAATTTCTGGATTCAGTTTCTTTTGCTTAATCAATTCTTGAATTTCTACTTCTAGTTGATCTTCAGCACCATTGCCTTGATAATCATAATACTGCAAAATCATGTGTGTAGCAGTTCCAATTTCTGCACCAGTAAACTTAGTTTGATACAAGAAATTAGGTTTAGTATCAATCGGTTGTAAATAACGATTAGTCGATGTCAATAAGTGAGCATTCTCTAATTCGGTCTCGATCGGATCGTTGAATGCTTTTTTTATTTCAGATACCGCCTGATAAGCTGTAGTTTCACTAGCATCTTTAAACGGATAATTAAATTGATAAAGCCGTTTCGTGGTTTGATTTAAAAGGTTACTTTGCGTTTTATCATTAGTTGTCTCCGCTTTCTGATAATCAGGTAGTTCACCGTTAGCATTTTCATAATTAATATACAAAAACGACTGACTCTTATCCAACGAATTAGTAATATCAGACATTTTCACAGCTAGGTGACGATCTAAAGCCAACGCAGGTCCCATAAAACTCAATGGACTAGTGGAAGATAACTTATCTGCTAATGATAATTGACCAATCTGATTTAGTTCAGTCGACCATTCTTTAACTCGTTTATCCAGATTAGGAACATCGCCAACCAAAATTAATTTCTGCTTAGCCCGCGTTAATGCTACATAAAGAATTCGCGCTTCTTCTTCTAATAATTGTCTTTTTTTAGTTACATTTCCCATCGCTTTAACTAAAGAGTCAATCCGATAATGTTCTTCACGGAGCGTAATTCCTATACTATCTGAGCTAATCACATAGTTACCTTTTAAATCACGCATTTGATATTTATGCTGCATCCCCACATAAAACACGATCGGAAATTCTAGTCCCTTAGAACCATGAATAGTCATTAATCTGACCGCATTACCAGCTTCTTTAGTTAATAAAGGCTGTGCCAAGTCCTTCTGACTTTGCCGCATCCGATTAATAAAATTGATAAATTGGTATAATCCCTTGAACCCTGCACTCTCATATGAAGCAGCACGTTCATATAAAGCTTCTAGATTAACTCGTCGCTGTTCACCATTAGGTAGTGCGGTCATTATCTCTAATAAATTTGTCCTAGCATAAATGCTCCAAATCAATTCAGAAATACGATGTGCCGTGGCAAACTTGCGCAAATCAGCTAGTTGATTTAAAAAATCTTTGATTCGAGTACTTAATTCATCTCCTACACCTACATAAGAAGTCAATGCACTATAGAAAGTAGAGTTCTTACTCTTGATACGAATTTTAGCTAAATCCTTTTCACCAAAATTAAACAAAGGCGAACGTAAAACTGAAACTAATGGAATATCCTGATCGGGATTATCAATGATCTTTAAGTAGTTCATCATAACAGTCAATTCAAAAGTTTGAAAATAATTCTTCGCATCAGTTACAAATAATGGTATATCCTGCTTAGCAAATTCCTGCATTATTTCCAAATTATCACTACGACTTCTAGTCAAGATAGCAATATCACTGTAACGTAACTCTCTCATTCCTGTTTTACTATCAAAGATTTGTACACGCTCTTCTTTTAGTTGCTTAATACGTGCTAAAACCATTTGAATTTCAGAAAAATCTATCTCATTTTCATCTTCATTACTGCTATTTTTCTTTTCATGAACAATTACTTCACTAGCTTTAGGAGTGTTTTCAGGATAATACTTAGCACCAAAAATCAATTGTCCTTCTTTTTGATAGTCAATCCCGCCAAAATCTGAACTTAGCACACTTTTAAATACTTGATTTACAATTTTGGTAACCGGCTCAGTAGAGCGGAAATTATCTGACAACAGAATTCTTTTGGTTTGTTTATTATCATCATTGGCAAAATCATGGTATTTTTTCAAAAATAAGCTTGGCTCTGCTTGTCTAAAGCCATAGATCGACTGCTTTACATCACCAACCATGAAAAGCGTATTTTTATCTTTATTTTTGATTTGCTGGATGATATTTTCTTGCAAAGCATTAATATCCTGATATTCATCAATCAAAATCTCTTTGAATTTATTTTGATAAAATTCACGAGCCATTTGAGAATTCGATGTATCTTGACTCAAAATCTGATAAGCCAATTGTTCCATATCACTATAGTCAAGCAAATTTTCACTGCGCTTCAGCTTATTAAACCGATCAATCAAGGCTAGCTCGGATTTAGCAATTGCAGCAACAATCTTTTGGCCGCGCTGCATGACTTTAATTTGTTCTTGTTCATCAACAGCAAAAAATGAAGTAAAAGTATCAAAAACAAAATTTTTTGCTTCATCTTTTAACTTTTGTAGGTCTTCATAAAAATTTAGAACATCTTCATCCCATTTACTTGACTTACGATAATTCACTGTAAAAACACACGAACGTAATAGTTCTCGTTGTTTATCGTAGTCTGCATCATTTTCTAAAGCAAAAACAAAATGATCTAAATTTTGTGCAAACAAGGTAAAAGCTTCCTTAGCCTTAGCTAGCTCTTTTGTTTCTATTACTGGATTTTCTAAATAATCATTAATTTTCCCTTGTAAGTCGCCAATACTAGTAAGCAAGTATGGCTTAATCTGTTTTTGCCACAAATCAGATTCCACGATACTGCCATTAACCACGTAAACATCAACCAATTTTTTTAACCAGGAGCGATACTCAGGTTTGGCCATGGCAAAATCATACAAATCTAGCAACAAGTCGCGCGGGCTATCCGCATCTCGATCCCCTGCAAAGTTATCATAAAAATGCCTAAAATTTACGTCTTTCTCTTCTAGAAACTCCCCTTCAATTTCACGTAATGCACGTTCTTTTAACAATGCAGCTTGAGTATCATCAGTTAGAATACTAAAACTTGGATCTAAGTTTACAGAGTAATAAAAGCGATGGATTACTTCTAGACAAAATGCATCAATTGTAGAAATATTAGCAGTATCCACTTGATTTAGCTGCTCACGTAAATATCTGCGATTAGATCCCGGCTTTGCTAATTCAGCTGATAATGCCTGTTTAATTCTAGTTTTCATTTCTTCAGCTGCTGCTTTGGTAAATGTAATTACTAATAATTCATCAACTTGGGTTCCCGAAAGAATCTCCCTTAAAACGCGCTCAACAAGAACAGTTGTCTTACCACTACCTGCAGAAGCAGAAACCAGAATATCATGACCACGATCATCAATTGCTTGTTGTTGCTCTTTAGTAAATTGAGACAATTTTATTGTTCCTTTCCTAATTTCTCTTTGATCTTAAGAATTAATTCTTTTTTATTCAGATTGTTTATTTCATGATATTGATTTTGACGCAGCATCGCATCAAAAAAGAAGACATCACGATAATCAGAATAAGTTAAGGCATTCTTCGCTTTGCCATAACGATATGGATTAAGTTCAATTTTTCCAGATAAAATTTGGCTTGATGCTTGTCGAATAAGATACTCATCGTATTCTAGCAGTAATTCAATTTCTTTCTCACTAAAGTTGCGGTCACGTGGCAAGCTAAAGCCACCTCTAGCCTTAGTTTTAACCCCAGTATACAGTTCAGAAGAATAGCTAGGATGATCATCAAGTAATGGCTCAGCTTCTACTAAGATTTCTGGATCATTGCTGATTAAGCCAGTATACATCAGCTTGGGTTTACTATCAGTTGCTCCCTTTTTCAAATTTAAACTACTATCAATTAGTTTATTGCTATTCAAACGTTCTAATTGTCTAGTAACAGTTTGATAAAAAGCACCCAATAATGAAAGACGATCTTTTCCAGCAAAAAATTGATCATTTTTAGTCAAAACATCCAAATAAGAAACCATCTGTAAAGCAATTCCGTTATAAAACATCCCAAGATCAAATTTTTTAGCTGATGACTTGTAATCAATAACCTGGGCTAAAACTTGATCCTTATCATTGAAATTGGCCAAATCAACCCGGTCCATTTTACCGCGCAAATCAACTTTATGTTGACCTGATATATCTGGCACTTCTAAGCTTAATCCTTTGATTTTTTCGCCTAACCCAAAACTTAATTCAGAATACTTAGCCCGTAACGGGGTTTCCTTCAAGGAGCGCCGCCAATTATGAGCTACCTTAGAAGTAGTATGGTCTAGACACTTGAAAAGATATTGATTAAAAGGATCATTCATTAATTGAGAATATTTTCCTTCATCCTTCATCACATTTCGCACCGAATTAAGCATTTGTTCCAGTTCTATGCTGCTTAAATCTGCTAAGTCGGTATGCTGCTTGTTTAGTTTTTTCACTAAACGGTCAAAAGTCTCGTGAAAATAGTTTCCAGCCTGAATAACATCAAATTCATTTTCAAACCGTCGCCGCAGCTTAAGCCCATAATTCAAGAAATATTCATATGAATTTTCATAAAAAGTTTCCAGTTGTGACACAGATGAATTCAAGTTTTGACCATACAATTGACTAGCCAAGTCCTGACCAATATTTTCTGGCTGGTTATCAAAATCACTTGCATCAAGCACTGTCTTCGTTTTTTGAGGTAGTTGCTCCTGTGTGATTTTTAATAACTCTTGCACAGCAAGACCTGAATTTATTGAATTCATATAGGTTAAATAGCCTAAACTTGCATCAGGGTTAGTAATGAAAGACAAAAGATCCTGCATCTTTTCTGGCAAATCATGTTGAACAAATTGCTGAGCACCATAATCCTTTAAACGTTGATAATAAATTGAAGGATCAAGTTCTTCATTTGAAGCATTAAGCACTGGATAAGATACATATACCCTATCTTGTGCTAAAGCTAGCGACAAACCAAACTGATAATTTTGGTCTAAGTTATTAAGCTGTTGACTATCTTCTAAGTAAGATTCTGAATTAAAACTATTTTGTAGCTGATTCAAGTTTTCAGTAGTTAAAAAACCTGGCATTTTCTGAATTTGGGGTAAATTACTAGCAGTAGCGCCAATGATAAACACTTGCTTATAGCCGCTAGTTTGTACCATCCCCATTTCAGAAAGGTTTACCGCATCAAGTGTTGAAGGAATTTGGGAAAAATTTGCTTCTCGGAAAGCGCTAATTAACATATTAAAGAATTCATTTAAATCAAAAGTTTCAGGATTAATTGCTAAATAGTCTTGCAACAGCTGCATTAATAAATCCCATAATTGCTCTGGTTGCTGCGCCTGCTGTAAATCACCGGCTGCATTCGCCTCATCACGCCATTTTTCTAATCGGTCGGCAATTCCGTTCTTAGTTAAGAACTCAAAAAATATCGTTAACGCCTTTTGACTATCTTTTTCTTGCTCTATTATTTTGAAAAATGTTGAAATCTTATCAACCAAGTAGCTGCGCAAACGATCGATCTTAGCTACTTCATCATCCATTTTGTCTAAGCGGATCACTTCAGCATTCACAAAATTATCAAAGTGTTTTTTCCATAAATTATGATTAATACCATGAGCCAGAACAAAATTCTCTAGTTCATCAACATCATGAATATACTCCGCCTCTTCCTTATACCAAGAAGGTATTAACAAGTGTGTCTTTAGGATGGCTAGCATATTTTGTGTTTGAAACGGATTCTCATGTAAGTTAAATAAGCTTTCAATTAAAACAACCAGAGGATGATACTTCATTTCCTGTTGTAAATCATTAAAAAATGGAATCTGATTTTGACGTAAAATTGGCGTCAAATAAGTCTCGTATTCCTTTAAATTTGGAGCTAAAATCAAAAAATCATGATAGCGATAGTTGCTTAGTGCTACCTGTTGATAAATAGTCCGCGCTACAAAATAAGCCTCTGCATATCGAGAGTCTGCTTTAACTAATTGTACCTGCTTCAATTCGTCAACTTTAGGAATTGTCTCCGTCCAAAGACTATTTAATATTTCACGACCATTTGGTTGCGAATTAAGCGGAAAAGTTGCTGTCACGTAGTCCATTTTTCTCTCTTGTAAGAACAGCATTAAGCGCTTAATAGTTTGCTGGATTACATAATCATAATCTCCTTCTTCCGCACTAGAATTAATTTCACCTAAGCGCGTTTTAAACGCAAGGATTACATCTTTTGCTTTACGCATCAAAATTTTAATCGTTAGTGTTTCCTGTAATGAAAAATGTGAAAAATCACAGAAATAAAAACTGGCTTGCTTTAAATTTTTACTTTTAGCTAAAATTTCATTTAGTTGCAGCTGAACCTCATTCTTAGTAGAAAATTTACCCGCAATTTCTTTAATAAAGGCATCATAGATAATCCGCAAATCATGTAATTTATTTTTAGTTTCTTGATCTAAATTATCCTCTGATATCTCGTCTAAATCTAAATTTCCGTCATAAACTTGCAAAATTGTCTGATAAAGCTGATTTACTAATCCAGAATTAACATTAACATTTTCAAAAATAGTCAATTCATCTTTTTTGTTCTCAATAATATGAGCTAAGAGCATTGCACTAGCTGCATCATCTAGTTGATTAGGCAATCCTTGTTCGGCATCTTTTAAGAAAAACCAAGCTAAACGCGAAAAAGACAAAACATGCAAATTTTTAACTGCAGTCTCAGTTTGTTGTTTGCTTGTTGCTAATTTGTTAATTGCCCTAACTTCTGTGGTAAACTTAATATGATTAGGAACGATGATAAAAGTTTCTTGTTCTGGGTGTTGCTGATAGTTTTCAACTGCTTCTTCCAGAATTTTTTCTTGTAATGGGTCGGTTTGTCGTCCTGTAAGAATTTTGATCATTTGTTCGCACTCCTTGCTTTTTATTTTATCATAGCAAGGGCAATCTTTTGTATAAATCTATTTTAAGGATGATTAAAAATGAAAAGCAGCTATTTAGCTCATGGCAAGGTAATTATTATTGGGGAGCATTCAGTAGTTTATGGATATGATGCTTTAGCTATGCCAATTAAGGCTTTACACATTAAAACTACTGTTGAATCTGCTTCTCAAATGTGGATGGATACCGCTCGCTACCACGGTCCATTATTTGAAGCACCGGCAGAATATGATGGCCTAAAATATGTAGTTAAACATATGCAAAAAAAGGCTGGCAATAACCATCCACTTAAAATTACATACACTGGTGAAATTCCAATGGAACGTGGTTTTGGTTCAAGCGCTACTGTTGCATTAGGTACCACTAGGGCAATGAACCAATTCTTTCAGCTGAATATGACTGAAAAAGAAATTATGACTGTAACTAATCATGCTGAAATGATCAATCATGGTAAAGCTTCTGGTCTTGATGCAGCCACTGTTAATTCAGATTATCTAGTTTTTTTTAATAAAAAAATGGGGCCTAAAATATTACAAACCAAATTAGGAGCTACCCTGTTAATCATGGATACTGGTCAACTAGGCAATACAAAGGAAGCTGTTTTTTTAGTTAAAAAAATGCTTGAAAAGTCCGACTATGCCAAGAAAAAAATAGCTCGCTTGGGTGAATTAGCGGATCTTACTAAAAAAGCTTGGATCAAGCACGATCGTCAAGCAGTTGGACAGATTTTTAATGAAGCACAAGAAATTTTGCATTCATTTGATCTTTCAACAAATAAAATTGACCAACTGCAAAAAATTGCCTTGTCAAATAACGCTTTAGGCTTTAAATTATCAGGCGGAGGTCTTGGCGGCATTACTATTTCCTTGTGCGATAACGAAACTGTCGCACAAGAAATTGCCGCTAAATGTAAAGATTTAATTAGTGACTACTGGATTGAGGAAATTTAATGAATAGAACCGCACGAGCACATACAAATATTGCTTTAATCAAGTACTGGGGCAAAGCTGACGACAAATTACGTCTTCCTTTAATGTCTAGTTTATCAATGACTTTAGATGCTTTTTATACTGATACTAGCGTTGAAAAAACAGATGGTGAAAATCAATTTTTCTTAAATAATCAACAGCAAACTGCTGCAGCTAGTCAACGTGTTTTTGCTTATCTAAAAAAATTGCAGGCTCGTTTTCACGTCACTGGCAATTTAATCGTTAAATCTGTCAATCACGTCCCTACTTCTGCAGGATTAGCATCATCTAGTTCTGCTTTTGCGGCACTAGCTGCTGCTTTTTGTCAATGCTATGACATCAACATTGATCTAGAAGATTTATCTCGTTTAGCCAGGATTGGATCTGGTTCTGCCAGCCGCTCCGTTTATGGCGGTTTTGCTGTTTGGCAAAAAGGTAATAGCGACGAAACATCTTACGCATATGCACTAGATGAAACACCAACGATGGATCTTCACCTTTTAGCAGTTGAATTAAATACCAAACAAAAAAAGATTTCTTCGACTTATGGTATGAAAGATGCCCAATCTTCTCCATTTTTCAGGCCCTGGCTTGAACGCAACAATTCAGAATTAAATGAAATGATCAAAGCTATAAAAAGTAATGATTTCACTGCCCTAGGCCAGTTAGCTGAGTTAAATGCAAATGAAATGCATGCAATTAATTTAACTGCACAGCCTGAATTCACTTACTTTGAGCCGCAAACCATTCAAGCTATTAAATTAGTTGAACAACTTCGTACTGAAGGAATTGAATGTTACTATACAATTGATGCAGGACCAAATATTAAGGTACTTTGCCAATTAAGAAATAGCAAAGATATCATTCAACGCTTTTCGTCCGAATTTAATAATGTTAATATAGTGAATGCAAGTTTTGGTCCTGGAATTACTTATTTGGACTAGTTGTAATTAAAAAAGTTAATTAGATTCGAGGATTTAGTTCTTTTGATAACAGAAAAAGCGCCCGGAAAGTTATATATTGCCGGAGAATATGCAGTATTAGAGCAAGATTGTCCTGCTATTTTAGTAGCAGTTAACCAATTTGTACGTGTGTCAATCACTAAGAGTAAAGGGGCAACTGGCTTAATTCACTCCAAGCAATACTCACAAGATTCGATTCATTGGGTTCGTCAGGGCTCAAAAATGGTAATCGATAATCGTGACAACCCTTTTGAATATATTTTGTCAGCTATTTCATTTACTGAACAATATTGTATTGAGCAAAATATCAAAATGAAAGTCTATGATTTACACGTCAATTCAGACTTAGATTCTGCAGATGGTAAAAAATATGGTTTAGGTTCAAGTGCAGCCGTCACAGTAGCTACAGTTAAAGCTATCTTGCGTTTTTATGGCGTAAAAATGAGCAATGAACTGGTTTATAAATTATCGGCTATTTCACACTATTCAGTTCAAGGAAATGGCTCAGCTGGTGACATTGCAGCTAGTGTCTATGGCGGCTGGTTAGCTTACCAAACTTTTGACAAAAAATGGTTAAAGCAAGAATTAGCTAATAAGACTTTAGTTCAAGTCGTTAATGAAGCTTGGCCTGGCTTAAAAGTTGAATTACTAACTCCTCCTAAAGATATGAAACTGATGATTGGTTGGAGTCAAAAGCCAGCATCAACTTCACGCCTCGTTGATGAAACTAACGCTAATAAGGCGGCTTTGAATATGGAATATAAAAATTTCTTAGCAGCTTCTAGAGCTTGTGTTTTAAAGATGGTTCAAGGTTTCGAAGCAAACAATATTGCTTTAATCAAACAACAAATTCGGGCTAACCGTAAATTGTTGCAGCACTTTGCCAAAATTAACCAAATTGCCATTGAAATTCCACGTTTATCGCAATTAATCAAAATTGCAGAAAATTTTGGTGGAGCTGCTAAAACTTCTGGTGCTGGTAATGGTGACTGTGGCATTGTGATTACAGATGCTAATACCGATGTTGAAGCACTTGAAAGCGAATGGCGCCATAATGGAATTATGCCTCTTAATTTTAAGGTTCACCAGATTATCATGGCTCATTGATGGAGAGTTCTATGTCGATTAGATCTGAAAGAAAAGAAGAACATCTGAAGTTAGCTCAGATGTTTTTTAATAAAGAAAAATATAATAGTTTTGATCAACTGCATTTGTTGCGCCCTGCTCTGCCTGAAACAAAAGTCGATCCAACTATTCTGGGATCAGAAATGTTTGGCAAAAATGTTTCTGCGCCTTTTTTTATCAATGCTATGACTGGTGGCTCAGCTGCTTCTAAACAAATTAATCAAGCATTGGGACAGGTTGCCCAGCAGCAAAATATTGCCCTAGCTTTGGGATCTGCCAGCATTTTAGCTAAGGAAACTGATCAACTAGACAGTTTTATGGTTGCCAGAGCAGCAGATCCAGATGGTGTACTAATTGTTAATGTTAATCCAGAAACACCAATCTCTGCAATTAAACAAATTATCCAAGAATTAAATGCAGATGCGCTTCAGATCCATTTAAATACAATACAAGAAATTGCCATGCCTGAAGGTGATCGTGACTTTCGTTGGCTTGATTCAATTAAAGCAATTCGTACCGCTATCGATTTGCCCATTATTATTAAAGAAGTCGGTTTTGGATTGGATCAAACAAGTATTCATCTTTTAAAAGTAAATGGCATTGAATACTTCGATGTCGCCGGTTCTGGTGGCACAAACTTTGCCCAGATTGAGAATGCACGTAATGCCAGTGACGTTTCATACTTAGAAGATTTAGGTTTACCTACTGTGGTGACTGCTCTGATGGCATGGCAAGAGCAAGTTAAATTTTTTGTTTCTGGTGGAGTACGTAATCCCCTAGATATTTTAAAAGGTTTAGCTCTAGGAGGAAAATTTGTTGGTATTTCAAATGTTTTTTTACAAGAATACATCCAAAATGGTAGTACTGGATTAGAGCAATTAATTACTAATTGGAAAAATGAATTGGCTGCTTTAATTGCTGTTTACGGCAAAAAAGATTTAGCATCCCTGGTACAAATAAAAAAATACTATGATTTACCATTAAAGGCTCAAATCGATCAGTTACTGTAAAGTAAAAGCACTAGTTAATGATTACTAGTGCTTTTACTTTACATAATTTTCCTTATTTAATTTCAAGCAATTTGGCAATTTCTTTTTGAACAGCACTTTCATTACTTGAACCAATAATTTGCCCTGCAGCTTGTTTGGCTTCTGGCAACGCCGTTGCAGTAGCAAAACTACGGCCTACATATTTCAGCATTCCTACATCATTACCGCTATCGCCAAAAGCTATCATCTCACTTGATTTGATCCCTAATTTTTGACTCAAATATGCTAGACCTACTGCCTTATTCATTCCCTTAGTTTGCATATCAATCGAGTCTGCTGCACCAGAAACAAAACCAACCTCCGGATATTTTTCTTTTAATTCGCGCAAAATTTTAGACATTTTATCTTCTGGCACTGTCAGACTGACCTTGAAAATCCGATCATCAATTTCTCCAAAAGAATCTACTACAGTAATATGCTCCATGTATTTTTTCATTTCTTGTTTATAAGCTCGTCCACTGCTCTTTTTAACATAAGCACTTACTAGCCCCATCACTACAGCTGGATATGGATATTCAGTAGTTATTTTTAATAAAGTTTGATATATGTCATCACTTAACGAGTCAACATGCAAAATTTGTCTTCCTTGAGCAACTAATGCCCCATTTTCAGCTACAAAATAAATTTTATCCAAAACCTCAGGAAAACGAGTCATTAAGTTAGCATATTGATTGCCACTAGCAACTACAAATTTAATCCCCTGCTTTTGCATTTCCGCAAATTCACGCAAAAATAATTCTTTATCATAGTCTTTTTGGTCAGTTAACCAGGTTCCGTCCATATCTGTCGCAATTAGTTTTATCATTTTCTCAATCCCTTTGGGTAAAAGTTCTTCAATACTTGATTACCAGTGATTTTGCCAAAACTAAATATTAATTTTTGATAGCTGACTAACACAAAGCCCCGCAAATCACTGTCCACTTTAACGGTTTCACCGTGCAAATAATTTTGGTATTCTTCAATTGTCGGTAAATCATAAACCCGTTCTTGCTTTACCTTACCTAGCACTTCTGCCAATTGATGTCCTGGTTCAAAACGTTTTTTCTTTAATATACCTAACTCGACTCCATTATTAATTACATGAAGCTTACTTTTTTCAGGCAAACTGATTGCAGGAATATAGACATGTTCATTACGGACTTTTGCTTTATTACGCCAGTCACTTAAAGCAACTGGTAAATTAAACTGATCCATTACCCGACCAACTAGTTCCTGATCATTTTTGGTTAAGCGCCACGGATCACGCTTGGCTTTTTTGTTTTTGCTCTTTTTTTCAATTCTAGCTTTACCTACTTTTTGTAAAACTGCCACAAATTGTCCTTCACCTATACCATCTTGAGGCCAAAAGCGTAATGTTTTAGTCAAATCAGGATTTCCATCAGCCCACTCAGGCTGTCCAACATCAATCTTATTAGCTTGTATCCCTGTATCTAAAATTGTAAAACCATATTCTTTATTTAACCAGCTAACAATCTGCTCATCCTCTTCTGGCGCAAAGGTACAAGTTGAATAAATTAAGCGTCCGCCAGGTTGAAGCATCTTAACAGCTTCATTGAGGATCTCTTTTTGACGGTTCTGGCATGTTAAAACATAGTCTTGAGACCAATAATCAATTGCCTCCGGATTTTTTCTAAACATTCCTTCACCACTACATGGAGCATCGACTAAAATCACATCAAAAAATTCCGAAAAAATTGGAACTAACTTTTCTGGACTTTCATTAGTAATTAAGGCATTACTGATGCCCCAACGTTCAATATTTTCCCGTAGTGCCTTTACTCGTGTTGCAGAGATTTCATTAGCTACTAAAAGGCCCTCACCCTTCAATTGTTCTCCTAATGCTGTTGTTTTTCCTCCAGGCGCAGCACACAGATCTAGCACGCGCTCTCCTGGCCGAACACCACTAATTGCCGCAGGAAACATAGCCGCTGGATCTTGAGAATAAACACTACCGCTTACCCACTCAGGATCTTCCCCCGATACTTCACCATAATAGGCTGAATTTATTTGCGGTACTGAATCAGTAAGCTCATATGAAACCTTAGTAGGCTTCAATGTATTAATTCTAAAAGCTTTTTTGCTCTCTTCATTCATCGCCGCAAATAGTTCTTGTGCTTTTTTGGTACCTAATAATTTTTCATATTTAGTTTTAAATTCATTTGGTAGATTTAGCAATTTTCCTGTCCTTTCTCACTAAGTAATAGACCATCCCACAAAACGCCAATACAATTACAACCCAGGAAGCTATTAATGTAACTATTAAAGAACCATATGTTGAATAAAAGGCATGCCATCTTAAAAAGAAGTATGTAGCAAGGGCAAAAATAGCCTCTATTAAAAATAAACGTACGCTGCGGTTAATTACCCAATTGCGCAGCAAATCATCGTGTAGACGTGTTAAACGAGCCTGACGCTTAATTCCTATTGCAAGCAACATATTTGTGATCATTCCGACCAATAGGCAAACAACTAACATTAAAATATCCGGCACGACAGATAAACGATCACGATGATGCTCTTGAACAAAAGACGGAATATGCAAACTAGCATGATAATGCTTAGCAATCTTTTCAATCACTGCAGGTGTTGCATCTACTACAATTCGATAATTCTTGAGCTGGTCTTTAGCAGTTGGCTGATCAATTCCTGTACTTAGATAATATTTATCCATTTCTACCTGTGGATAGTCCTTAAATTCGCCTATAACAGAATAATAATTTTTGCCTAAAATAACATATTTATTATTCTGCACATCTAATAAATTAAGTTTAACTGTTGGCCCCAGCACCACAAAAGAAACCTGTCCTTTAAAATCATCAGGCGAAAAATAGCGACCACTCTCAGTTGGCAAGCCAGTAACGGCATGATTAGCCCAAACAAGCACTTGTTTTTTTTCATAATTATTATCTAAATGCAGTTGAATTTGATGATTCGCATAATTTTTGTCCAAATATTTTAGGAAAGTACTAATCTTATCATCACTATCTGTTCTAAAATAGCGGGTATTATTAGTTAAGCCGTGTGCTTCCAGCAATTCGTCAGCATAACTAGATTCAATATTGGAGAGCATTGTTCCAATTCCTAAAAAAGATAATAAAAGAATCAGTAACAAAAATATCTTTTTAAAATTCATTTTTTATTTCAAATACCTGTTCATTAATAAAATCGAAGCTTTGCAAGGAATGATTAATCTCGTCTAAAGCTGCACTATTTTTAAACCAATTTTGGTGCCAAAATTCTGGTGAATTAGTAGCACCATCTTTTTCACCAACAAAGAGCAAATGACAACTTGGATTATACTTATGCCAAGCTGCCACAGTTTCTAAATCTCCGTGACCGAAATTTGGTGACCACGAACATAGAACTAGATTAACTGTGTGATACTTCTTAATTGCTTGGTCAGCTGGTAAATCTTCTACTGGATAAAAAGGCTTAGCTCCAGTGGTCGACGTCTTGGCCCACTCTAATGAGTCTGTACTGTGAACTTTAATTCCAACCTGAGCCAAAGCTTGAGACCAATACGCGTTGCCTGCCATGATTTCTAACGCTGTTTGCACATGCAGCTTATTTTTAATTAACTGCGCAGTCTGAATATTAGGCAGAGACCAGATGCCATATATTAAAGAGAGATATTGCCGAAAATTATTAAGTAAATTATTTAAATCCCTTAAGGCCCCTTCTTTATCTGGTCCCACCTCAACTAAAACTTCTTCAAATTCATCTGGCAATAAACCTAATCTGCGTGGTGCCCGCTTCAATGGCTTACCTGCTTGTACATAACTATCAATTAATGCTATTTCTTCAACTTGTCGTTTAACCGCAGGATGATTTATCTCTTGCTCTAATTTTGTTAATTTCGTCAAAAATTTTGTCATACTTAAACACCTTAATATGATTTTACCATTCAACGGCGGAGAATTCAGTTATAATAAGACTAGCAAGCAAAGGAGATATTCTATGGTTGAAACCAAAAAGAGAAATGATGATGAAAGCATTGGCCGCTTTGTTTTAGACATAATTATTATGTTTGCAATTTTGATGGGAATTTACTACTTTATTTTTAGTTTTTTCCTATCAAATGAAACAGTATCTGGTCCATCAATGCAGCCCACATTTGAGAATGGCGATCGTTTGATTGCTGTACGTCATTTTACGCCTAAACGAAATGATATCGTCATTCTAAAAGCACCAGACCAAAAAGGTGCTCTATATATCAAGCGAATTATTGGCACACCTGGTGATATGGTTACTTCTAAAAATGATAAGCTTTACATTAACGGCAAACAAATTGCAGAACCATATTTAAATAATGGCTACCAAAGAAAGTCACATAAATTAGGTGAACTCTATACTAACAATTTCACTTTAAAAAAGCGAGTACCTAAGGATAGTTACTTCGTCATGGGAGATCACCGTGACGTCTCAAAGGACTCCCGTTACTTTGGGTTTGTTAAACGAAGCGCGCTAGTTGGACGAGTCGTATTCAGGTATTGGCCGTTTACACAATGGAAAACATTTTAATTGAAAAATTACAAAAAATTTTATTTTTCGTCCTGATTTGATTAAAATTAAAGAGTAAGGAGAAATTATTATGAATGAGCAAGAAGAATTATCTGATGCAATTATTAATTTTCAAGTAAAACACCATGTTAATGACACTGATCTAGCATTTGCTAGTCACCTATCAGTTGAAAAAGTCCATGCTATGAAAACTGGTGATGGTCAATTTACAGCTGAAGAAGTAAATCAACTTTATGACTATATGTCAGCTAATGCTTAGTTGATTAGTTATCTTAGAAAGGGCTTCATTTCAAATTCAAATGAAGCCTTTTTTCATGCTCTTAACTTTTATAACCCTCAGTAAAAAGGGTGTTCTAGCATCATTACTCGAACACCTTTAATCATTTACTTACTAATTTTGATACTTAACTGCTGTACCATATGCTACAACCGATTGCATATCTCCAGCGATTGATCCTGTATCAAAACGCATCATTACCACAGCATCTGCACCCATCTTAGCTGCTTCTTCTTTCAAACGACTAATTGCTTCAAGCCGTGAATTCGTCAGCATCTTGGTGTAGCCTTTAATCTCACCCCCAACGATGCTTTTTAATCCCGCCCCAAAGTCAGATATTGCATTTCTTGACTGCGTGGTAACACCAAAAGCTTCACCGATAATTTCATAATCCTTACCGGGAATATTTTCAGTAGTAGTAACTAAAATATCTGCCATAATCTTCTCCTTTAATAATTAATTCCTTTAGCTTCTACAAATCTTTTAACCAAGATTAAATTCAAAATGCCTAGAATAAAGCTAACTGCAAATAAACATAAATCGTTTAACCAAATAGGATCTGTTACTTGTAAAGCCGGTCTTTTATCGATAAAGCCATTTAATCTTGACATAAAGATTATTCCACAATATACAGCTACAATTACCAAAATTGCAATGATTAACAATCTAGCCCAAAGAGTACTCTTAAAAGGTAAAAAGTCTGTAATTACTCGCGAAATAAAATTAGCAAAACTGACAAAGAAATAAATAAACAAAATAATTAAAACGATAAATATCCAGCGAAAGATTAGCATCTGATTATTAACTGATTCAACACCTGATATCATTTTGGTTGGGTATAAACCAAACTCACGAAAAGCTTGAGCAAAACTACCAGCTCCAAAACTAGGAATTAATAATAATGTATTAACTATTTGCTGAAGTAAGAAAAAATAACCACACGCTACTAAACTACTAAAGTTATTTGCCAAATATGTTTTTCGTTCATCACTAGCTACCAAGTGCCAAGTTTGACTCAAATTGATTTTTTCATTTTGCCAACAAGTGATTGCACAAAAAGCAAAATCAATATATATAGTAATACCAGCAAAGTTATTACGCCAGAATTGCCCCCAATTATTAGCTGGAGCATTAGTAAGCCAACCCCAATTTCTAAAAAGAAGGAAATATCCCGACAAAAATAAAACTACACAGATATTAATTAAGAAGACTAAATATATAAATCGCCTTTTCTGTGACCACATCTGCTTAAATAAAGTCCCAAAATTAGTCATTGTTCAATCCAGCCCTTTCACTAACGACTAACGATTTTAGGTTCCACTAATTTACTAATTAAGTAGCTATCAATTGCTCCTAAAACAATTGCACCAGCAAAGTACTCAGTAGTTGAAACACCAAAAAGATCATTTTCTTTAGCTAAATGACGTAGATACATTGTAGTGATCTGATCGTTTAATTTGCCCGCAATAAGAACTGCAATAATGACGATCAGCGCCATTACAAATAATTTAATTAAAATATTATTGTTAAATGGTAGTTGATCAACTATTGCTCTAGTTAAAAAATTAGCAAAACTGACAAAGGTGAAAATAACTAAAACTAGCCCTGACAAAAATAATAAAAATTCAATTACTGGGGAGAAATCCGACCAGTTAAATTTAGAATCAATCATAGCGTGAAGAAGTGGCAAATGATGACTCAAATTATCTGCCATAGCGACTAAAAAGCCTAATACAACTTGAATAATAAAAATGTAAATACACTCAACAAAACTCGAAAACATATTAGTTAGCCAAATTTTTACGCTTGAGATTGGGGCTAGTTGCCAAGTTTGGCTTAGATTAATTTTTTCATTTTGCCAGCAAAGAAGACCTAAAAATATAACATCAGCAACCGGAGTGGTTATCATTCCTGCACTAAGTATATAATCTAGCCAATTGCTATTCTTATCAATATTAAGATAAACGAAATTACTTTTATCCCACAGAGCCATTACTAACAGAAAAAGAACTGCAAAGACTTGCAATAATAAGACCAAGTCAGCATATCGTCTTTTCTGTCCAAACATTTGCTTGAATAAGACTTTAAAGCTTGTCATAAAAGCCTCCTAATTCTGTTTTGCTTCAACGAATTTGTTTAGCAAGAAAATATCAATTAAAGTGATTACTACATCGAAGACCAAGAATTGTAATAAAGTAGTGGCATAATCAATATCATAATTGTTAACTGCAAACGGACTAAATTCGCCTAAAACTGAGAAGATAATCGATGCTGCATGACCTAAAATCCAGATAATCGCAATAATGACAACTACTCTAATAATGAAAGTCAAGACCTTACTTGAACCACCTGGTAAAAAGTCAATAATGCTGCGACTAGCAAGATTAAGTAAACTGACAATTGCATACCATGCATAACCAATTAGGATAATCAAACCAAAGCTAGCCAACATTTCCTGCCAGTCATGAGCTGATAAATTAAGACTGACATGACTAAGTACTTTTCGCACTTCTTGATCAGATAACATTGGCAATAACGTAATCAAAATCGTTACTGTTTCTAAGATTCCCAACCAGATATAAGTTAAAAACGCTGTACCAAAATTGCCAAGTAAAAATTTAGTATCACTAACCGGAATCAAACGCCAAGTCTGACTGCGATTAATCTTCTCATTTTTTATTGAAGAAACAATCCAATAGACGAAATCAGCCACAAATGATGTTATTAACATCATCACTGCATATACTGCCAAAAATGCTACGACCAGATTTACATTGCTAGTATCATTTCCATTAACAAATTCTGGAGTACCATTGCCAGAAACAAAGACAATAATAGTTAAACATAAACTGGCAAATGCCTGAATTAATAAGATCAAATAGACTGACTTACTTTTTTCTTGAAACATGCGATTAAACAATGTATTAAAACTAGTCATCATTCATCATCCTCATCTGCATAAAAACTCTCATAATATTCTTCAATTGATTTATGCGTTTGACGAATATCATCTGCTGATTTATGTTCCAAAACCGTATGATTTTTCACAATTACTACTTCATCAAGTAAAGATGAAATTTCATTGACAAAGTGATCTGAGATTAAAATCGTTGCCTTTTCATCTTTCCACAAAATGATGGAATTAATAATTTTCTTTCGAGCCATTGCATCAATCCCACCAAAAGGTTCATCAAGTAAATACAAATCTGCTTTACGAGCAAATGTTAAAGCAATAATCAATTTTTCACGCATTCCTCGTGATAACTGACTCAGTTTTATTTCAGGATCTAATTTCATAAACTTACGCAGCTCATCGAATTCATTCTCATCAAAATCTTGAAAAATCGTTGCGTAAAATTTAACCACTTCCTTGATCTTTGTTGAATCGCTGAAGCCAGTTAAACCATCAGTAAAAGACAACTTAGCCTTTCTTTCTGCCTCTTTTGTTGCCCCCTCTAAATTAATTTCGCCTTTGTAATTCTTAGCTACACCGGCAATAATTCGCATCAAAGTGGTCTTACCAGCACCATTTTCACCAAGTAAAGCAACAATCTTGCCAGGAGCTAAATTCAAGTTCACATCTTGCAATACTTGCTTCTGATTTTTCTTATAACTTACATCTTTAATAGCTAATAAATCATTCATTCTGATCCCCACCATTTTTTAAATAATTCTCTAACGTTGAAACTAACTCGTTCTTTCCTATTCCAAACTCTTCCATATTTTGAACAAACTGTTCTAATTCATTATTAATTAATGACTGCTTGGTTTCGGATAATAGTTTAGTATCTTCAGTAACAAAATTACCTTCGCCACGTTTAGTATAAAGAATACCTTGACTGTTCATCTGTTGTAGTGCTCTTTGCACGGTATTAACATTAACGGTTAATTCTAGAGCAAGTTTTCTAACAGAAGGAATCTTCTCACCAGCTGTTAACTTGCCTAAAGCAATTTGACGATACAAGTATTGTTCAATCTGAAGATAAATAGGAATATTATCTTTAAATTCCATTTACTCAGCTCCTATTTTATACTGTATTATTAATCTATTACACTAACTATAATACTCACTTTAGTCACTTTTTGCAAGGGCTAAGTTTAATCACTTTGTTTCACAAGTTCATAAAAGTTAAAAGTACAACAAAAAGATAGTCTATAATTCCTATAATGACGGTAATTACAAACTATCTTTTTCGTTTTAATATTATCAGTGCATAATTTTAATTTATTAACTACTTTATCCTATTTACTAATCTATCAACCTCTTCGTATTAGATCAGAAATAGAATTATTGATATTTTTAGTCAAAAATGTTTCACTTACTTAGCTCTTTCAGCATTTAATTCAGCCATTTTGATCATGACATCGACAGCCTTGTACATTGATTCAAGAACAGTGTATTCGTAACGACCATGCATGTTTTCTTCACCGGCAAAAATGTTAGGACAAGGAAGACCCATATAAGTCAATTGTGAGCCATCTGTACCACCACGAACCGGGTCTTCATTGACTTCAAGACCTTCTGCTTTATAAGCATCGCGCGCTAAGTCAACGATGTCCATATGTTTCTTTAATTCATCGGCCATGTTGTAATATTGGTCCCACATTTTAAGTGTAATTCGTTCAGTACCAAATTCAGCATTCATCTTGTCAACGATTGATTTAACTAAGTTCTTACGTTCTTCAAGGCCATCACGTTCAAAGTCACGAATAATATAATCAAGATGAGCATTATCAACGGTTCCATCAAAATTCATCAAGTGGAAGAAGCCTTCACGACCATCAGTGTGCTCTGGACGATCATGTTCTGGCAATTGATTATGGAAATCAATACCTACTTGAATTGCATTAATCATTTGACCTTTAGCAACAGCTGGGTGAACATTCACACCTTGAATATCAAGGCTAAATTGTGCTGCTGAGAAAGTTCCCCAGTCAAGCTTACCAGGTGCTTCACCATCGACAGTAAAAGCAAAATCTGCACCAAAGTCTTTTACATCAAAGTGTTCAGCACCTGTACCAATTTCCTCATCTGGAGTAAATGCTAAGCGAATCTTGCCGTGCTTAACTTCTGGATGATTCATTAAGTATTCCGCAAAGGTCATTAATTCAGAAACACCACACTTGTCATCCCCACCAAGTAAGGTATCACCTGAGGCTGTAATAATTGTTTGTCCTTTATAATTCTTCAAATGTGGAAAAACTTTAGGATCAAGATAAAACTCTGAATCTCCTAATTGAATTTTGCTTTCGCCATCATAATTTTCATGAATCTGTGGTTTAACATTTTCTGAATTAAAGTCAGCTGTATCACTATGTGCTAAAAAGCCCATTACCGGAACATCATAGTCAACGTTTGAAGGAATTTCAGCAATTACACTACCTGCTTTTTGGTTGTAATGAATGTCACTTAAACCTAAGTCTTCAAGATCCTTCATAATGACATTCTTTTGGAAGTTTTCTTCTCTTTCAGTTGATGGAAAGCGATCTGAATGTTCGTCAGAACGCGAATTAACTTTAACGTACTTTAAAAATCTAGGTAACAAATTAGGATATTCCATATGTAACTCTCTTTCTAATTAAAATAAGTCTTGAAATGGATTGGTAGAAACCTCGGAAAGCTCAATTCCAACATTCCAGTTATTTTCTTCATTCCACTTTTTAAGTCGATCATAGACCTTGTACTTAAATAGTTTTTCAGTATAATGACCAGGATCAACAACAGTTAAACCAGATGAAATCATATCATGGCCTACATGATAATAAACATCCCCAGTAATAAAAGCATCTAAATGGTCATCTAAGGCTCTAGTCCAATATTTACCACCATCGCCACAAATAAATCCTACACTGGTAATTGGCTTTTCATTGTTTGCAGTAATCAGACGTGCCATTTTAATTTGCATTTTTTCTTTAACATAATAGGCAAAATCATAAGCAGTCATTGTTCTAGGTAACTTTCCTTTTCTACCCATAGCAATTCCATCATCATCCAGACAAAATGGTTCAACATCTTGCAGACCTAATTCCTCTGCTTGCCAATCAGCAGATCCATCTTGGGCTTTATCTGAATTAGTATGAATTGAATAAACAGTAATTCCATTCTTGATAATATTGCCATACATTGCGTTTTGTGCATTCGCAAAATCCAAATTTTGTGCTGGTCTAAACATTACAGGATGGTGACTAACGATGAAATCAACCCCTTTTTCAACAGCTTCTTCAACTACCCGGGGACGTACATCTAAAGTAGTCATTACTTTGGTAACATCAGCCTCCATTGATCCAATTTGCATACCAACAGGATCACCTTGTGAAGCAATGTTTTCCGGAAAATCTTGTCGCAAGCGCGCAACAATGTCTTTTACTTTAGTCATTTCTCCAATTCCTCCTTGATTAATTTAATATCATGATCTACTTCATTGATTCGATCTTCGTCTTTTTTTCTTGCTTTATTCAAATTAACCAGCAATCTTTGATAATAAGCGAGTTGGCCTTCCCATTTCTGATAAAAAACTGGATTCTTTTCTTGTACAATAAAGGGGCCAAAAAAGATTTCCTTTTCAGTCATCTCATGCTTTTCTTCAGTTAAGCTAGCCTTAATTAATTCATAAGTATGCCCAGCCTCTGCAATTAATTTTTCTGAGATAATCTTATAATTATGCATCATCAGCCAATTACGTACCCCTGCTTCGCCTATATTAGGTTCTAGTACCAGAGTTTTAAATTGTGCATCTTTGCTCCAAGCTCTATCAAGAATATCGGTCATTAACTTGCCGCCCATTCCGGCAATCACAACTGTATCAATCTGATCAGCATGAGTAACGGTTTCTAACCCACTACCTAAGCGAGTTTCAATTTGCTCGGTTAACCCAGCTGCTGCAATATCATTTTTAGCATTTTCAAGAGGGCCCTCTGCAACGTCACTAGCAATTGCATAATCAATTTTGCCATTTTTTACTAATTCAATTGGCAAGTATGCATGATCAGTTCCAATATCAGCCACTCGACTGCCAGGATCTACCATCTTTGCCAACGTATTTAATCTTAAATTCATGTTTCCTCCATAAAAGATATGGTTAAACAAATTTTAGCATATTTCATAGTCTTATTTTGCTACTATTTGATATAATCGTCACAGAAAGCGGGTTTTTTACATGAGTAGAACAGAAAATGTCACATTAACTAATATGTGCATGGTTAAAAACAAAGATCAGGTTTTAGTTCTTGATCGCAACGATCCGGTCTGGCCAGGACTTACTTTGCCTGGTGGTCATGTTGAAGCGCATGAATCTTTTCATGATTCTGTCGTCAGGGAGGTCAAAGAAGAAACTGGATTAACGATTAGTCATCCTCAATTAGTTGGTGTTAAACAATTTTATGATCACAATGATGAACGTTATTTAGTATTTTTCTACATAGCTGAACAATTTTCGGGTACCGTTAAAGAATCAGACGAAGGTAAACTAACCTGGATGAGTGCTAAAGAATTGAAAAAGCAAAAGTTAGCTTACAATTTTGATCATGATTTACCAGTATTTTTTGAACAAACAATTAGTGAACATATGCTTGACGGAAAGCGAGATGAGCTATTTTAATGAAAAAAACTGAAAGTAAGTTTGCACTTTTAGCTGCTTTAATTGCTATTTTAGCTTTTGCCTCTATTCCCTTATGGCAAAACAATCTGAATAGTTTACGACCACAAACTCACACGGTTAAGAAAAAGAAGACTGCTAAAAAGAAAAAAGTCGTTCATGTTACTTGGGGTTACCCTTTTAAGAAGCTCTATGAAAAGAAAATCAAATTTAAATCTGGACAAAAGTTTGGTGAAACTGACGTCATTCGTCGAGTCTATCCTAGCAAGAGTTATTTTCATGATGGCTATGACTTCGGATTTAGTGAAGTTGGACATTCTCCCGTATATGCTGTGCATGCAGGAACTGTCCATCGTGTTAAATACGCCCCAGGTTTAGGACTTTATATTTGGATTATTTCCGATGATGGCTATGTTGAAGTTTACCAGGAAGGCTTCCTCAGTATTACTGATATTTATGTTAAAAAAGGTCAAAAAGTCAAGTTGGGACAAAAAATTGGTAAACTGACCGGCTCTCACATTCATTTAGGAGTTACTAAGACAGATAAAGATTACATTGATAAAAAGCATGATAATACGCCATGCAAATACTATTGGAAAGATAATGGCACTTGGTTAAATCCAATGAAAATCATTGAAGATAATCTAAGGGCAGCAGGTAAAGATCCAGTCCAATAAAAAAGAGCTAAGTAAAACTTAGCTCTTTTAATATAGATAATTATAATTAATCCATGAAATCACGTAATTGATTTGAGCGACTTGGATGACGCAACTTACGTAATGCCTTAGCTTCAATCTGACGAATACGTTCTCTGGTAACACCAAATACCTTACCTACTTCTTCCAAAGTACGGGTACGACCATCATCAAGACCAAAACGCAAACGCAAAACATTTTCCTCACGATCAGTTAAAGTCTCAAGTACTTGTTCAAGTTGTTCCTTCAACATTTCGTAAGAAGCGTGTTGTTCTGGACTAGTTGCATCCTTATCCTCAATAAAGTCGCCTAAGTGTGAATCATCCTCTTCGCCAATAGGTGTTTCTAATGAAACAGGTTCTTGAGCAATTTTTAGAATATCACGTACTTTATTGGTTGGCATATTCATTTCTGCACCAATTTCTTCTGGTGTAGGTTCACGGCCTAAGTCCTGTAACAATTGACGTTGTATCCTGATCAATTTATTAATTGTTTCGACCATGTGAACAGGAATTCTAATTGTACGTGCTTGGTCAGCGATCGCACGAGTAATTGCCTGTCTAATCCACCAAGTTGCGTAGGTTGAGAACTTAAAGCCTAGACGATAATCAAACTTATCAACGGCTTTCATTAGTCCCATATTACCTTCTTGAATCAAATCAAGGAATGACATACCACGTCCTACATAACGCTTAGCAATAGAAACTACCAAACGAAGGTTGGCTTCGGCTAATTCTTGCTTTGCCTCTTCATCCCCGGATTCAATTCTTTTGGCAAGAGCAATTTCTTGATCAGCAGTAAGAAGTGGTACACGACCAATTTCCTTCAAATACATCCGCACTGGATCGTTCATGCGTACGCTTGATGGAGCAGACATATCCTTTAATTCAGCCTTTTCAACATCCTTTTGTTTCTTTAAGGCTAACTTTGAAGGATCACCGTTTTCATCAACAATGCTAATACCATTATCTTCAAACTCTTGTACTAGTTGATCTACAGCCTTGCCTTGTAAGTTATAAGGCTTAATCAAACGAGCAGTGAAATCTTCTTCAGTGATCGACTTATCTTTCTTTACGTCTTTTACGACTTGCTTAACCATCTTATCCAAAGATAGTTTTTGTGTAGTTTCTTTTTCTGCCACTAAAAAGCCTCCTTATTAACCTAAGATCCGTTTTAATCCAATAATCTCCTGAGTGATTGCAATAATTCCTTGTGCATCATTTTTGCGCTTAGCATCCTGTAATTGAGCTTGAAGCTCATTCAGCCTGGAATAGATGTTGCGTCTTTTTAATGCTAGAACCAAAGCATCAACTTCTTGAATTGTAGAATCTTTTGGCATCTGTGCCATTTCAGCATCTACTATTATACCTTGAAGTTGCTCAGGAATAAAATCTAAGAACCCATCAATTTGTGGATTTTCATGAGTTTCCGCATATTTTAACCAATCCTGTGCCAGAGTTTCAAAATCCTGATTAGGAAAATGAAATTGCCCTTCTAACATATATTTTTGAGCATCAGTTGAATGAATAAATAAATACAAGAGTCTGGTCTGACTAGGATTTTTTTCAACTACTGACTGCTCTGTAGGCACGTCTTCATCACCAGGTAAAGGTACGTCTATCGGATAATCAGGTGAATTTCTTTGAGAATTACGTACATGATTACGTGCCCGATTATTTCGCCGTCTTTCTTTAGCAAGATTTGCCTTCAACGAAGCAATAGAAACCCCACTAGACTTCGCCAATTTTTCAGTATACATATCTTGCTCAACTGGATTACGCACTTGTGCAATTTCTTTTACGGCCTCACCTAAATAAGCAATCTTTTCACGGTCATTATCTAAGTTATATTTTTGTTCCAACCGTTTTAAGAAAAAGTCAGTCGGCGTTAAGGCACCTTTGACTTCTTCCAGATACTTCTCAGCGCCATATTTTTTGACGTATTCATCAGGATCTAGTTTTTCTGGTAAAACTACAATTCCTAAATTAAAATTGCCATCTTTATTAAACATACGTGCAGCACGTTCTTCGGCATGGACTCCTGGATCATCTCCATCATAATTAATAATGATATTAGGAGTAATACGTCTCAACAAATATATTTGGTCATCTGTTAAACTAGTTCCCATTGAGGCAATTCCCGATTTCACCCCTGCTTTATATGCTGCAATTACATCCATATAACCTTCATATAGAACTAAGTGACCTTCACCACGAGCTGCTTTCTTTGCTTCTGCAAAGTGGAATAATACCTTTGACTTGGTAAAAATCTCCGTTTCAGGACTATTCATATACTTAGCTTCGGTCTTATCATCAGAAATTCGTCTACCAGAAAAGCCTATCGTTCTCCCATTTTCATTATCCAATGGAAACATCAAACGGTCACGAAAACGGTCGTATAACTGCCCATCCCTAGCTTGAACAAATAAGCCACTTTGTGCTAGATCATCATCTTGATAACCTTTACTACGTAAATAAGTAATCAAAACATTATCAGCCTTAGGTGCATAGCCTATCTTAAAATGGTCTAATATTTCTTGATCTAGTTCTCGCTTTTGAGCATACTGCATCCCCCGTTCACCGGCTTTAGTAGTCAAAAGCACACGATGATAAAAATCAACGGCATCCTGATGCATTTGCATAAGTGGATTTAATTTTGTTCCACTATTATGACCATATCCATTAGGCATAGCAATATGGGCAAACTCAGCTACTCGCTCGACGCTTTCGGGAAAAGTTAAATCATCCTTATACATCAAGAATTTAAAAACATTTCCACCCTTACCACAACCAAAGCACTTAAAAAACTGCTTATCAGCATTTACAGTAAACGACGGAGTTTTTTCTTGATGAAAAGGGCAAAGACCAATATAGTCTTTGCCTTTTTTCTCAAGCGAAACGTACTGACTGATAACATCAACAATATTGACGTTACTGCGAACCTCTGAAATAAAATCTTCAGGAATCCGTCCAGCCATATGAATCACCCTTTTTCTATCTAAATTAACTACTTAATAACTAACTTGCTTAAGTCACCTAAACGATCTGCTAATTCATTAACTGCATATAATTGTGCTAAGCGGTTATTCTTGACCTTTTCGTCCTTAGCCATGATCATATTAGTTTCAAAGTATTGATCAATCACTGGTTGCAGTTGAACAAAACCTTGGTAGAGATCAGCCAAACTTTCAATATCTTGCAAGTTTTGAACGCCAGCGTAAAGTTCTTTTTCACTGTTATCATCAAAGAGACTTTCATCAACAGCAGTATTACTCTTAAATTTAGCCTTCTTTAAGATGTTATCAATTCTAGTCAAACTCTCAACTACTGGCTTGAATTCTTCATCATCATGGTGAAGTTGCAATACAGTAGCTGCTGCTAAAATTTGACTTGGATCTTGTTGACTTGAAGCAAGAACAGCATCAATAATATCATACTTGAAGTCATTCTTTTGTAAGTATTGCTTGACACGATCACGAATGAAGTCTGCAATTTCCTGGTCAGCATCACTCTTAGGTAGCTTAGCTGGAGTTACACCATTAAGCATACTAATGATTTCTGGTAAAACTTCGTTAAATGGTAATGACCACTTCTCATTAAGTAAGATTCTTACAATACCATATGCATAACGACGAAGTGCGTATGGGTCATTAGATGATGTAGGAATCATTCCTGCACCAAAGAAGGTTACAATTGTATCAATTTTATCAGCAATTGATAATAATGAACCAACCGTAGTTTCAGGAAGTGGACCTTCAGCAGTGGCAGGCATGTAGTGTTCCTTGATTGCAACTGAAACTTCTTCGTCCTCACCTGCAAGACGAGCATAATGCATGCCCATTACACCTTGAAGTTCTGCAAACTCACCAACCATTTGGGTAACTAAGTCAAACTTGTAAAGTTCACTAGCACGGTCGAAATCCTTGACTACATTCTCTGGTAAATCCCAACGCTTAGCTAAGTAATCACCAATCATGCGAACACGTTGCATCTTTTCAGCCATTGAACCAATCTTATCGTGGAATGAAACATTCTTAAGACGATCAACAAAATGACTAAGTGGATACTTGCGGTCTTCATCATAGAAGAATTGAGCATCGTCCAAACGAGCAACTAAAACTTTTTCATTACCTGAAATAACATTATCAAGGTAATCTTTATTTCCGTTACGAACAGCAATAAAGTGATTAATTAACTTACCATTTTCATCATAGACTTCAAAGTATCTTTGATTGTCTTTCATTGAAGTAATCAGCACTTCATCAGGAATCTTCAAATACTTTTCATCAAATGAACCAGCAAATACAGTCGGATATTCTACTAAATAAGTAACTTCTTCGAGTAAATCACGATCTGGTTTAACTTGCCAGTTGTTCTTCTTAACTAATTCATTCATTTGACGAACGATCATATCTTTACGTTCATCTGCATCAGCAATTACAAATTGATCTTTTAATGCATCTTCATAGTCATCAGCATTAGCCAAAACAACTGAATCGCCTAAGAAACGATGGCCTTGAGTTTTACGACCTGCAGTAATATCCAAAATCTTAACGGGAATTACATCACTGCCAAATAATGAAACAAGCCAGTGAATTGGACGAATAAACTCAAAATCATTTGAATCCCACCGCATCTTAGTAGGGAAAGTCATCGCCTTAATGATATCGCTCATACCAAGTAAGATATCACTAGCTTTCTTACCTTCCTTTTGAACGTGAACATAAGCGTATTCAGTACCCTTAAGTTCTTCAAAATAGATATCGTCTGTAGTCATTCCTTGGCCACGAGCAAATCCTTGAGCAGCCTTAGTCCAATTACCATCTTGATCTTGAGCAATCTTCTTAGCTGGACCTTTTTTAACTTCATCAATATCATCTTGCTTTTCAGCCAAATCTTCAACCAAAATAGTCAAACGACGTGGAGTTGAAAAAGTCTTAATATCTTTAAATTTCAAGCCATTTTCTTTTAAAAATTTTCTTGTTCTGTCAGCTAATTGCTTAACGCTGCGTGGTACAACGTGAGCTGGCATTTCTTCAGTACCAATTTCAAATAAATAATCTTTAGCCATTTTCTACCCCCGCCTTTTTGTCTTCTGCACTTTTAAGCAATGGGAAGCCACGTTTTTCACGTTCTTCGACAAATTTGACAGCAACTTCATGCGCAAGATTTCTAATTCTTGATAAATAACCAGCACGTTCAGTAACTGAAACAGCACCACGAGCATCAAGCAAGTTAAAAGTATGTGAACACTTCAAAATATAATCGTATGCTGGGTGAACCAAATTCTTATCTAATAAACGCTTAGCAGTTGCTTCATAAATATCAAAGAACTGAAGCAATTGTTCTTGATTTGATTCTTCAAATGCATATTTAGAATGTTCATATTCTGGTTGCTTGAAGATATCACGATAAAGAATGCCATTACCCCATTCAAGATCAAATACTGAGTTAACATCCTGAATATATGACGCAAGGCGTTCAACACCGTAAGTGATTTCACTCATAGTTGGCTTAACATCTAATTCACCAACAACTTGGAAGTATGTGAATTGGCTAACTTCCATACCGTCAAGCCATACTTCCCAACCAACACCAGCACAACCCATAGATGGGTTAGCCCAGTTATCTTCAACGAAACGAATATCGTGTTCCAAAGGATCGATACCTAAAACTTTCAAACTGTCTAGGTAATATTGTTGAATATCCTTAGGAGCTGGCTTAATAACAACTTGGAATTGGTGGTGTTGGAATAACCGATTAGGGTTTTCACCATAACGACCATCTGCAGGTCTTCTAGAAGGCTCTACATAACAAGCTGCCCATGGTTCTGGACCAACTGCACGAAGAAAAGTGTAAGGACTCATTGTACCCGCACCCTTTTCAACATCGTATGAAGGCATAATCATACAACCTTTGGAGGACCAGAATTGTTCCAGCTTAAAGATCATATTCTGAATATTTAATTTCTTATCTGCCATTTCCTTTAATCTCCTCCTGCGCTAGGCCATAAAAAAAGCCTATGCAAAATTTTGCATAGGGACGAAATATATCGCGGTTCCACCCTAATTCAGGAAGTATCCTTCCTGCTCTTAATTGAACAATATGACTAGAGGTGCCTTTTCCTAGATGTCCTCACACCGACCGACATTCGCTGAACTAGTACTTTTCTTAAATCCTCATCATCGTCAAATACGTTTTTATTTTAACACATGGGTCATGGTAAAACCAGATTTTTACTAACTAAAAAGTTTTAATTCATCTAAAAATTTCTTAGTCTTTAAATTTAGGCCTATTGTTTCATGGTAAATACGATCAATCGCTTTTCTAGTAGCCCTCTTCGTTTCTTCATTAATTTTAATATCGCCTAATCGCTCAATCGGTAATAAGCCAATTGTTCTAATTACAGCAGTTTCTTTTGGCTTTAAATGCATTCGGCTAGTAACTGTACTAAAATGATCACTACAAATAACTCCACCCATTTTAATCGAGTAATCAAAAACGCCTTTTTCCTTACCACAAATAACACAATGCTTTAGCTGTGGCTCAACACCATATGCTGCTAATATTTTCATCTGCACAATTTGTGTAATCATTTCTGCATCAACGCCACTATCTATTTTTTTCAAAGCAAATAAAGCTAAATCATAATATTTACCAATTGGCTGATATTCTACAAAGGCGTGATCAATTAAATCAAAAATAAAAGAAATATAAGCGTTCTTGGTTAAATCATTATATAAGCCATCAAACTGCCTTGCCTCTTTATATGTGCGTAAATTACTTAAGCCCTTTCCGCTCGTATAAATTACGTAAGTACCAATAGAAAAATTTAATGTTGCTGCACTTAATCTTGATTTAGGCCTCAGGGCTCCTTTAACAATCAGAGTCATAATTCCATCTTGTTTAGTCATAATTTTGGCTAATAAATCTGCTTCTTTATATTTCTGCCTTTTAAAGATAATACCCTGAACTTCTTTTAGTTCACGTGCCATATCATGACTCCTTTAGTATTTAAAATTCATTTTTTATAGATATTCTGATGAAGATATCATAGTATCATAAATAGTCTATAGTACAAAAAGACTGCTGTTTCAGCCTCCACATACGTGGAGAACACCCTGTAATCATGACATGCACGCCACTCTGCATAGGAGCACCTCCACACACGTGGAGAATACTTCCACGATAGTTTTGTATCTTCAATTACAGTGGGATCACCTCCACACACGTGGAGAATACTTCTAAGCTCCTTTTTTGATGATTTCACCCATAGGATCACCTCCACACGCGTGGAGAATACCATCTTAATTTAATTAAACTTCTTATATTGTAAGGATCACCTCCACACACGTGGAGAATACTCTAAATCCCAATCACCTTGCATCGATGGGTTAGGATCACCTCCACACACGTGGAGAATACCTTGCAAGGTAAAAATGAACTTAAACTTTATTAGGATCACCTCCACACACGTGGAGAATACCTTGGCGCTGCTATTGGTGCACAAGCCGGTAAGGGATCACCTCCACACACGTGGAGAATACTACCTCGATGGTCTTTTACCCAATGATCAGATAGGATCACCTCCACACACGTGGAGAATACCCTCATATCGGTGCGTTTTTGCTGGCGTATAAGGGATCACCTCCACACACGTGGAGAATACCTGATGCAGATATTGCAAAGTTATGTAAAGACAGGATCACCTCCACACACGTGGAGAATACGACGACTTTGTAAGTGGTCTTTATGAAGGACTAGGATCACCTCCACACACGTGGAGAATACACTGTTCGTGGTGGATTTTTTACTGTCGTCATAGGATCACCTCCACACACGTGGAGAATACCACCAATGATCACAGATAATACGCTAGTAGACAGGATCACCTCCACACACGTGGAGAATACTTCATGTTGTTCAAACTAGACAAGCCTAATTCAGGATCACCTCCACACACGTGGAGAATACCAGTTACTTGAATGTCACCTAAAGCCCCGCCAGGGATCACCTCCACACACGTGGAGAATACAGTAAACAAATCCCAATATAACAACAATCACAAAACAATAGATCCCCAAATTTCATCACTTTGTCAATTACTATTGTATCTATTTCTGTCTCATTAGTCATCCAACGAATAGAATTTTCTTGTCTCCCTAAACATACAAAAAAGACGTCATCTTTCGACAACGCTTATACAACAGTAATTCAACTAAAGTTCTTTTTTGTCATAGCCTATTCGCTTTAAAAAGTTAGGGTCAGAACGCCAGTTATGTTGGACCTTAACCCAAAGACGCAAGTTGACCTTTTCACCAAGCAATCTTTCAATCTCTTGACGTGAATTAATCCCAATCTGCTTGAGCATCTTACCGCCCTTACCAATAATAATGCCTTTTTGACCGTCTTTCTCAACATAGATAGTCGCTTCAATCAAGAGCTTGCCATTTTGATGAGTATTCATATGATCAACTGCGACAGCAGTAGCATGTGGTACTTCTTGTGAAGTCAGTCGCAGAATTTGTTCACGAATTAACTCGGCTACCACAAAATATTCAGGCCGATCTGTGATCTGATCAGCACCATAATATTGTGGGCCTACTGGCAAATATTCCTTAATTGTTTTAAGCAGATCTTCAATCCCAATTCCTTGAGTAGCAGAAATCGGTAGTATTTCTTTAAAGCCCTCAAGTTTGTGATATGAATCCATAATTGGCAAAAGCTTATTAGGATGAATTTCATCAACTTTATTAATTACTAAAAGAACAGGAACTTTTACTTCTTTTAACAAGTTGGCAATGTATTGATCGCCCTTACCCATTTCCTCAGGTTCAACCATGAATAAAACTAAATCAACGTCATTCAAACTAGATACACTAGCCTTATCCATATAGTCGTCAAGTTTTGAATGAGGCTTAAAAATACCTGGCGTATCTACAAAAACAACTTGCATTTCATCTGAAGTATAAATACCCGAAATGCGATTACGAGTCGTTTGTGGTTTATTAGACGTAATGGCAACTTTTTGACCAACTAAATAGTTCATTAAAGTTGATTTTCCAACATTGGGACGACCAACTAAAGCAACAAAGCCAGACTTAAACTCTTTTTCTTCCATTATTTACCTCTGCCTTCATCTAATTGATCAGGATACAATGGCAAACCATAATCTTCTAACACTTTTCCTTGAATACCAAACATTTCTTTGGCCTCATCCGGCTTAATGTGGTCGTAGCCGTTTAAATGTAAAAAGCCATGGACTATTGTATATCCAAATTCTCGATCAAAACCTGTACCATACTCTTTACTGTGACGCTTAATCACACTAGGACACATAAATAGATCACCGATATCCTCTTGAAAGTCTGGATCATCTGCAAATGCTGCAAGATCAATTGAATCCTCACCATCTTCAATTGCAAAGGAAATTACATCAGTAGGACGGTCTTTGTCACGATACTTTAGATTAATTTCATGACTACGATCTTCGTCAACAAAGTTAATACTCATCTCTAAGTTGTTATCTTTGCCAATTTCCTTCTTAGCTAGCAGCAAAAGTTTCATAATCCAGTCTTGCCAGTTACGCTTTTCATCATCTAAAAAGCCAACTTCATCATTATAAGTAATATCAATTGGATCCATTTTTAGTGTTTAATGTCCTCTTTTTCATAAGCAGTAATAATTTTCGCAACTACAGGGTGACGAACAACATCATTAGCAGAAAAGTTGATAAATTTAATTTGGTCGATATTCTTCAAGATATGTCTAGCATCAATTAACCCGCTATGCTGTCGACCAGGTAAATCGACCTGTGTCATATCACCGTTTACGACCATCTTAGAATTAAATCCAAGTCTAGTTAAAAACATCTTCATCTGGGCATCTGTAGTGTTCTGGGCTTCATCAAGAATTACAAAAGCGTCATCTAAAGTTCGTCCACGCATATAAGCAAGTGGAGCAACTTCAATTACGCCTCGTTCCATCAAACGGTCAGTCGTATTAGTCCCAAGAATAGCATACAAGGAGTCATAAATTGGTCTCAAATATGGATCAACTTTTTCTTTCAAGTCACCAGGTAAAAATCCAAGTGATTCACCAGCTTCAACAGCTGGCCTAGTCAAAATGATTCGAGAAACTTCTCCCTTCTTAAAGGCGGCAATTGCACAAACTACGGCTAAGAATGTTTTCCCCGTTCCAGCTGGTCCTATTCCAAAGACAACATCAGATTTATCAATAGCTTCGACATAACGCTTTTGTCCCATATTCTTGACTCTGATAGGTCTACCTTTAGCATCCCTAATCAAAACCTTTTTATATAGGTCTGCAAAGTACTCTGTGGTACCCTTGTCAGCCATCTTCATCGCACTTACTGTGTCGGGCGCACCGATGTTAACACCAGTATTCACAACACTATCGAGTGCCTTTAGAACAGCAACTACCTTCTTGATCTTCTCTTCATCGTCTCCTGCAATGACAATCTCATTACCGACATCTGACACAGAAAGATCATAACCTTCAGAAAGAAGCTTTAAATTTCCATCATTAACTCCAACTAGTTTTTGAATATTTTCTGGTCTTTGAGGTGTAAAAGTTGTTTGAGCCAAATAGACCCGCTCCTTCTTGTTACTACTAATTTAGCTGATCACGAACTGCTTGCGAAGCAGCCTTGCCATCGGCACGTCCCTTAATCTTTGGCATTAAAGCTTTCATTACCTTACCAAAGTCAGACTTACCTTTAGCACCAACTTCATCAATTGTTTCCTTAACAGCTGCTCTAAGTTCATCCTGATTCATTTGCTTAGGCATGTACTTTTCTACAACTGCTAATTCTTTTTTGGTTTCTTCAGCTAAATCATCACGATTAGCCTTAATAAATTCGTCAATCGATTCTTCTCTTTGCTTCTTTTCACGATTAAGAACAGTTAATTCTTCATCTGGAGTTAAATCGTGTCCTGCTTTAATTTTTTCATTCATTAAGGCCGATTTGATCATCCGGACAGTATTAAGGGTTGTCTTGTCGTGATTCTTCATAGCTGATTTCATATCAGCCATGATTTGATCTGACAAACTCATCTAATATCCTTCTTTCTATTAAAAACCCAATAGTATTATAACAAACTATGTTCTTAACTAAAATAAAACTAACAAATATTTACTTAACATAATCAAAATTATGCTTCAAGAAGTCAAAAAGAAAAGCTACCCAAAAACAGGTAGCTTTCTCAGTAGTTTATTAATAATGTCTACGCTTACGTGCAGCTTCAGACTTCAACTTTCTACGAACACTAGGTTTTTCGTAGAATTCGCGCTTGCGGTATTCTTGTAAGGTACCACTTCTTGAAACGGAACGCTTGAAACGACGAAGAGCATCATCAATAGACTCGTTTTCGTGAACGATTGTCTTAGCCATGTGTGATCCCTCCTTCCATTTCTTGGCGTTACGCCATACATTTACTTAAATTATACCAAACTAATCTTTAGGGTCAATACAATTCAAAAACTTTTTGATAAATTTTTAAGTTAAATAAACTGACTACTTTACCTTAATAAAAGAGCTGAGTTTTTATTGTTAATCCGCTTTCATTAATAGTATAATTATTTTCAGAAAGATATTTAATAATACACGAGGAGCTTAATATGGTAGAAACAAAAGACCAAAATGAATTAAACATTATTATTATTTCTGATGCGGCTGGTAACACTGCTTTTAGTAACGCCACAGCTGCAGCTGCAGAATTTCCTAACTGCAATATCAACTATCGTCGTTACCCCTTTATCACTAACCAAAAGAAGTTGGACGAAGTTTTAACAGAAATTGAAAAATATCCAAACTTGGTAATTATCTATAGTTTGGTTAAAGATGAAATGCAAATGCCAGTTATCAAATTTGCCCGTGAGCATAATGTTGAATGCGTTGACATCTTTTCACCTGTAGTTGAAGCAATTCAACAAACTACTCATATGACACCAGATCAAAAAATTGGTGCACAGCATAGCTTAAATCAAAAGTACTTTGATAGAATTTCTGCAATGGAATTCGCTGTAATGTATGATGATGGTAAAGATCCAAAAGGTTTCTTGGAAGCTGACGTTGTTTTACTTGGGGTGTCAAGAACTTCTAAGACTCCACTTTCTTTGTTCTTGGCCAATAAGAACTTAAAGGTAGCTAATTTACCACTTGTTCCTGAAACTCACATTCCAAAAGAAATCTACGAAATTGATCCTAAGAAGATTATTGGCTTGACTAACGATCCATCTGTATTGAACGAAATCAGACGTCAAAGAATGATCGCTTATGGTTTGAATCCCGATACTACTTATTCTAATATGGATTCAATCAACAAGGAGCTTGAATCAGCACAAACACTTTATAAAAAATTAGGTTGCTATGTAATTAATGTTGCTCACCGCTCCATTGAAGAAACTGCCGCACTTATTTTGGAGCACTTGGGCATTGATGATTACGCTAAGTAATAATAGATACTTCCAATAGGCATAATTAAAACGGTACTAGCCATTAAGGTTAGCACCGTTTTTTCACTTTGTAATGATTATTTTATCTTATAATTATCATTTTTAATTAGCTTTTTCAATAATTCCATTGTGGCCACAGCATCAGCTAACGAATTATGTGGATTTGAATTTTTAATATTGTAATTTTCTAGCACAGTACTCAAATGATAATTATCTAAAAAGACATTTTTCTTTTTAACTGCAGAAAGCAAATCAACACATTCATTCAATAACGAATAATGACAATACTTTTTGAAATCTCTATTCAAGAAATTAATATCGAATGGTAAGTTATAACCAACAACAATCCTATCGGCTAAGAACTTTCTCAAATCTAGCAAAGCAGTTTTGATATCGATTCCTTTATTAGCTAATACTCCCTTATTTAACTGGGTTATTTTTTCTATATTATCAGGCACTTCAGTATCAACTTTGATTAATCGATAAAATTTCTCACAATCATTATTTTCAAGATATTTTATAGCACCAATTGATATAATCTTATCTTTTTCAAGATTAAGTCCTGTTGTTTCTATATCAAGAACCGCTAGTGAAGTTAAACTATCTGCTTTATCCTGGAGTTGGGATCGAAAAGTATTTACTTTATGATGCTGTGCTGCTTTACTAAACCCTAATTTCTTTTTGCTAGATAACTTATTTTGACTATTTAAATGCACCATCAGCGGTATGCCATCAAAATCAGCCACCATTTTATCTTGACGCGTAGTTTTAAAGTCGAAGCCTAATTCATTATTAGTACTATATATTAGCGTTGCTTCACCCTGTCCAATATTAGATATAATTCTTTGCCATATAAGATCACGAATACGTGCACTAAAGTTTCCAACATAAACACCCGTTTGAACTTCTTGACACCATTTAGTTAGGTCTCCACGTAAAGATTGTGGAGTTTTGCTTAAAGTAATCACAATCATGACTGTGCCTCATGATACTGAACGCCAAATTTCTGTAGGCCTTCACGATCATCCCACAAACTCATTATTACTTGAGGAGATTCAATATCGGCAGTACTATCTTTTAATAAAAGACTTTTCAAATCTTTTACCATTTTAGCCAATAGTTTACCTTTCTTAAACTCATCTCTCATTGCAATCCGAGTATGTGTGGCAATATCTTGATTTCCATATTTAGCAGTCATTTTAAAAGCAATTGGAATTGAATACTTAGCCTTGTATAGATCTGCAAAATCATAAACAAAGGCTAAGTCATGACCTGTATGAATGAATCCTAAACCTGGTGAAGCACCTAAAGCTACGATAACACTATAACTTAAGCCATACAAAGCCTGGTGTGCTGCTGTCAACGCCTTATTGATAGGAGTTCCATCCTCAAAATTATCAACTTTATATTCTCTCTTATTCCAGCTAACACCAGTTAATTTAGATTGTTCACGATATATCCGCCTAACTCGAGAACCTTCTTTACCACGCAATTCTTCCATCGTTAAATTAGAAAAATCTTCATTTGGGAAGCGCATCTCATACATCTGGCGAGCTGTAGCCAATCTACTTCTTCGATTAGATACTAACTTAGCTTGTGCTTCTAATAATCTGGAAGAATGATTCAGCGATCTACCATGTGCATATTGACGTACACCACATTCTCCAACCCAAACAACAGCTAAACTGGAATCTCCCATTAGTTCCATCGCACGATGTGTAACATCAACTCCTGGTCCCAGTAAAAGCACACTTACTAAAGCAACCGGAATATTAATAATTCCACGGTAATCAACTACTTGAATTGCACTATCTTGTCTATTTATTCTGGCATGTTCTACATATATAAAACTTATTCTATCCGAAACTCGTCCTAATTCCTGACGTTCTGGTTTCTTAGCACCATAATTATTTTTCATTATATTATTCCATTGGAATTACAGTGAGTAGTCCCATCCCAAAAGCTTTTTCACGCCCTATACCAGTTACCATTGCCTGCTTAAATTGTTGCAAATCCTTAATCTCTAATAAGCCTTCAAAAGTAACACGACTTAATTTTACTATTTTATTGCCCTTGCGGCGTAATCGTGGCCAATCTCTTGACGTAATATTCATTTCATATGTTTCTTCGTCATCTTCTGATTTAACTAAATCAAAACCATATTTTTCTGATCGATCTAATAACCACTTAGTTTGCTGCAAAACAGTAATATGCGGTACTACTTTTGATTTACCGGTTTTTGCATCTGTAATTCTATATGAAGGATTAGCCGTTAGTTTAAAGCGATATTTTTTTCCTTGATTTAAACTACTTAAAAAATGATCATAGTCTTTCGTCTCTGCCGTATTGGCAAGACCATATCTTTCAAGCTTATCTAATTTTGGCTTTTCTTCACTTAAAACAAGTAAATACTTTTTACCATTTAATTCATCAATTCTCCATAAATGGCGTAATCTTACTTTTTTCTTTAATTCATCTGGAAAGCAATTTTCAACCCAATTATGATAAGCACCTAAATGATACAAATCCCTAATTTTTTGTCGGTTGTTAGTATCAATTTCAACTCTCGAAATATACATTCTACCCTCCTACACAAATGACCAAAAATCCCAATCAGTATTATCTGCTGTCTGATTATTTTCTGAATTTTTAAGTTTAACTGCTTTTTTGATTACGACAGGACGATATTGATAATATCTATCTTTTTGATCAAAAGAGCCCACTTTATCTTTTTTCATTAAGGGGGTACTTTCAGAATCTAAACTAGCATCAGCAATTATTCTAGTTAGAAATTGTGACGTCTTAAAGCTCCTCTTATACCAATCTGAAGCTTGCCAAGGCAAATCTTCTAGTACTTGTAAGGGATTTCTTCCATTAAAAATATCAATTTTAAGTGGACCAGCTGGCGGATTAGACCGTCTTCCTAAATAAAGCTGAAATTTTGGATGTTCAAGTGCTTCTTTGATGTTTTCGATCAATTGATCATCATCGCTGCCAATTGCTACCATGAAAACTCCATCTTGAATAAAATCACGATACGTTAACTTTCGAGCAGTCTTGCTTGCACTCTTTCTGTATTCCACTGTTTGAAACTCTGTCAACATTTTGCCTGATTGCTCAATTCGAACAGCAAATAATAAATTATTTAGCTCCAAAATTTTTTCATTATCTTCTCTTGAGTAGCCCAATGCAGCTGCAATCATACCTACAATAGCGCTTTTGGTTGGATAACTATCACTAGTTCTTTGATTAAAAGATGCAGAATTACCATAAGACTGAAGTGGCGCAGTCAATCTAATCGTTGCTGTCTTCATTTTCTAACTCCTGTTTTACGAATTCAGCAGTTTGATTAATTAAATCATCAATATTTTCAGCCTGATTGTCGACTATATTCTCACTATTCGTCAATTCGACATTAAACACAGGCTTATCTACAAATTTCAAGGAATTTTTATATTCATCCTCTAATCGATCGATAGATTTATCAACGTAGCCACCTTCAGATCTAACTGGTGTTTCAAATGCAGATACTAGGTTAACGGGTGTATCAGTACGAACATTAATCATAACGTATTGAGGGAGTGTTTTATTAGCAAAAGTATTTTCCTTACCAGTCGGCATTGTCAAAACAAATTCTTTGATAAAGAGCTTAATTCCTTCAATAGTCAAAGCTTTATTACCAAGATTGTGCAATAAATCAAGAATGTTAACATTGGCATATCTGTATAAAGTAGATGAATTATATTCAATCGTACCAAGCATTGCAGAACCTGTTTGGCTTTTCGCATTTGCATCATCAACTGCAGTGTAATAATCAAATTCTGGAGTAACTTCATGAGTGGAAATTGCATGAGCCACTTGACTAGAAGCATCCACATTCAATTCTGGATTATCTGCCACCATTCTTCCAAATAAAGCTAAATCTAGAGATTGATCTTCCATCAAATTTTTCTTAATTTCTTTAGCTGTATCTTTATCTATTTGATCAACAGACAAAGCAAGTTTAGCGATCTTTTCGAGTTGCCCTTCACTTACTAGTAGTAGTGCTCCAGTTAACATTTCGCCCGTTTTCTTGTCCTTTTTTAATTTGATTCCAGCTACTTTAAAGACTTCTTCAACTTTCTTTAAAGCATCTTCTTCACTTAAATTTGAATCTAGTTCTTGTAACTTATTCGCCAAAAGACTAGCTGTTTTCAAAGTTCTATAGCTCTTAAGCCATTCTTCATTTTCTGAGTCTTGTTTAAAGGCTAAACGCATTGCTCTCTTCCAGCTTTGTGAAGAAACTCTTGACCGAGTCACGCCACCATAAATAGCTGTTTTAGGTGAACCAGTGTCATCTCTATTGATATTTGATGATGGTACAGTTTGCAATACATTAATGTCCATATAAAGATTCTTATTCATTTTGATTTTCTCCTTGCTTTTTGTTCACTAATCGTTGTCTGATGCCAGCTTATAAACGTTCCAGTAGTAATCTTTTCCCCACTTCAAGGCAACGAATCTTGCATTTTTCGTACTCCACTGAAAGTTATACAAGTCTTCCGCCAATTGAGCAAAGTCAATCTTTTCACCCATTTTCTTTCCTTTAAGAATACTTACTAGATGATTAATTGAATTGGTGGCACTGCTGATATTTGTAGTTGCTAATAAAGCTGTTACTCGCCTATCTAAAGCCTTCTTTTCGTTAGAGTCGTTTATTTTCATTTTCCTCAGTGCAGTAAAAAGAGATACACCATTTTCTCCAGATTCTTCCTTATCTTTTGATCTAGGAATTTGACCAAAGACAAATGAATCATTCCCTTGTTGAAATGCAGCATAACAGTGAAGAGCAGTATAAACTGCTGTTTCAAGCTTTGTAGGCTTTCCATTTGTACTTAATTTAGGCACGGCTGAAAAAATTAAAGGCCAGATTTTTTCAGCGCCTTTATCGGTGATAGCTGTTGTCCTTCTAAGTTCAGCCAAAGCACCTTTATCAGGAGTTCCATCACCATACAGCTGATTAATTATTCGTGCCGTAGCAGTATAAGCATCACTCATCTTTTTCTCCTTATTTTAATCCGAGACAAACATAGACGTTTCTGCGTAGTTTATTATAAATTGTAAAAATATTGTCTTCCTTCCCGCCAATGATTTCATCAGCAGTTGCATTGATAAAAATATTTTTAGCTTGCGTTGCAACAAGACGATTTAAAGTTTCACGCCATTCTTTAATTTTGACATTACGGTCTTGATTTATATCTAATCCAGAAAGCCAAGTGTAAAATGGCTGATTCAGTTCGTCATAAAGTTGCGCTACCTTTCGACTTGCCCAATCATCATTACTTTTTTTCTTCTCGCTATGGGTTTGAATGTTCGATATATCTTTTGCAAACCAATAGAAATAAGCCACAACCTTTTGTGCTAATAATACTTCTTCTTCAATCTTATCTTGCCACCGATTTTCAAACATAGGCTCATCATCAAAAAGGATCCCTGCCTTAGCTTGCATATTATCAGTGATTTCCGCATAAGGTGATTGAGATGTAGCATTTCCATCACTTATCATAGCTACTGTAACTATATTGATGTTAGTATGCTTGGAAATTTGATTATGCATTTTCAATTCCTGAATCCAACCAATAACTCCTGGAATTCTGTGATTATTTTTATCTTTTTTTTCGTTGTTATTATCTTCTTTAGTCCTTATATACTGACCAAAATTACGCCACATAGCGACATTTATATTATTTTTATTCTTGGCAGCTGGATATACAACACCATCTTTATTTTTACGCCAAGTCGTCATTGGCTCTAGGAATTGTTTTTCACTATCTAACTTAGGCAGTCCTGCGCTAAATATAACTGGCTGACCATTTTGCCAATCAATATGAATCATTCTAGACCAGACAGTATATAATTCAGACAAATTGTCAGGATACACTCCATTCAATCTTTGTTGAAGATAATCATTAATATCATCGTATTCCCACACTGGTCTTTGTGAGTTTAGCCAGTTTGTTCCATCTGCAGAATCATTGGTAACTAAGCTTAGATTTAACATCAACGTGTCAAATAAAGTTTTACCTTTAATATAAACAGGATTAATTGAATACAACCAACCAGGAGAAACAGAGAACTTATCCTTTGACTTAACTTTGGTCTTATCAGTAACACCTGTGAAGTTTTGGTAAGTAATTAACCAGCGAACTAATTCCGCATTATTAACACTATCTTTTTCAATACCTGATTTAGGTGAAAACAGTGCCGGGCTGTTATTGCTTTCAGAAATAAGTCGATTAATTTGTTTAACTGATACTGTTCCTGCACCTTTAGCTACCTTTTTATTTTCCGGCACATTTTGGTCATAGACTTGGCGATTAACTTGATAAAAAGGATCTTCACCAAATAAATTAAACTTAGCCTGATAAAGATTTAGATAATCAAATACTTTTTTTGAAAAAGTTTTTTGATCATATAGACTTCTCCAAGTGTCTCCCAGTTTTAGTTTTTGAGAGTTGAAGCCATCATTATCTGTCCGAGTCACTCGCCATTTGTCATCTAAATCCAGCCATGAGTATGGCGTATCATCTGCATCGAATCTAGTATAAACTGACAGTAAGATAGCCAACAATAATCTGAGAATCGCTAAGTCCTGCGATTTCATATCACCGGCAAGCTGAAGATAATCTTCAGAATTACTAAAAAGTTCATTTAAAGAGACTTCACTTTCGGTATAATCCTTTTTCAGGACTTTAATCCAAGGATCAGTAACCAGATTGAAACTTAAATCATTACTCATATATCACCATCTCTTTCAATTCATAAATGATTAATTAATATTTATAATAAAACTTTTCCTTTTAATTTACAATAAAATAAAAAGCGATTTCAGTTTATGAAACCGCCAAGCCCATTTTCATGGGGATTACTTTAATAAATGATTAATTAATGGGATCACCCTCACCTAAGTGAGGAATACACTTAATACAGTTTACTATTTTTCGTACGATAACCCCAAGTCAGATGAATACTTAATTTTATATCCATTAAATTCTGTCTCATTATTGGCATCAAGAATTAAAGCTACCGAGCCCTTTAACCAGGAACTGTTCTGCCATTCAGGAAAATTACTAATAGTATCTCGTTCCAAATTTCGTATAGATTGGTTTATGTCCATCGTTAATGCATGGGGCAGCCTAATCAACTGCTGAGCAACAACGCTATCAAGAACTTCTTCATCCACTTTTCGCCCATCCATTAAATAAAATCCATCGGCATCTTTTTTTAGCAAAAGAACTTCAATTGTTTCATTCGTATCTCTGACCGCAGTCTCTGCTTTAACATCATTTAGATCAGTGTCACTATCATTATCAAGCCAACCGTGTAAAGTTTTTTCAACTCTTGGGGCTCTAATTTGATACCCTTTCGATTTTTGTTCTGCCTTTTCTTGATCAATGTTGAATTTCTTAACTTCCGCTTCCTGAAGATCTTGTACTTCATTATCAGTATCCGCTGAATATACCTTTTGAACCAAATTAGAAATATCACTAGGTAATTTGATCTTGTCTTTTAAGAAATGATCCGTCTTAATTAAAAGATATTTCTCATATATTGCTTGATTTGCATCCCCATAGTCCCCATTAGAATTAATACCCATAATGAATAGTTGAGGCTCAATTAATTTGTCTGGACGCTTAATTTGATGACGATGCAAACGCCCCGCTCTTTGTAAAATCAAGTCTATTGGTGCAATATCCGTATACATAACATCAAAATCGATATCCAAAGATTGCTCTAGTACTTGTGTACCAATTACTATCATTTTCTTTGGACGTTTTTGGTGATTTCCAATTGACTTTTCCAATTTGGACTCTAAATTACTACGATCATTAGCCAAAAATGCGGAATGAAGCACCAAAATTTGCGTATCTTCAGAGCACTCTTTTTCAGCAATTTTTGCCAGTTCTTGTGCTCGCTTTACCGTATTAACTATGACACCTGCGACACCGCCATCTTCAATTTGATCATTAATCTTTTCAATTAAATCGTAATTTTCAATGTTTAAGCGAGTAACTTTAACTGTAGTATCATCAGCTTGAGTAGAAAAATCTGACTTTTGTTTTAAAATTTTGCCATCCAAAATACTTAACAAGGGATATGCTTGACAAGTTTGCCAATTAGTATTTTGAGCTTTAAATTTTTCACTGCCATATTTTCCTCTACAATATGCTGTAAGAAGTTCATTTCTTTTATCAACTGGAAGCGTAGCCGACAAAGCAACAACTGGTACATGATATGCCCCCAACCACTCTATTGCCTTTTCAAGATAGGAACTCATATATACGTCATAAGCATGAACCTCGTCAATTACAACTATTTTTCCGCTTAGCCCTAAATGTCTTAAGGCCAGATGCTTTTGCTTCAAGCCCATCAAAAGCAATTGATCAATAGTTCCAATTACAAAGTCAGTTAATATTGACTTTTTACCATTAAACCACTGATTAACAACAACTGCACCTTCATCGGTTTCAATATCATCAGCATCAGGAATATTGTGATATTTTTGATTAAACTGTGCCTTTCCATGCATCAATTTAATAGAAAGATTTTCGCTCTGTTCTTTGGCAATATTCCCCAGCCAGTTATCTACTCTATCAAACATTGCATTTGCAGTAGCCTGAGTTGGCAAGCCAAAAAACAGGCCATTGATACCGGTCTTAGCAGCTAATTGCTCAACAGCGGTTAGAGCTATTTCAGTTTTACCAATACCCATCGGGGCTTCAACGATAATCATGCTAGGATCCACACTATCTCCGATTGCTTGAGACATTTGTTCCTGAACTTGTCTTGGATCAAAATTCCAGCGTTTTTGATATTGCTCTTTAGTATCGACTATCAATTGAGGCGTCCAGGAATCTGTTTTAAGCCAATTTAAAATTCCTTGCTGATATCTTGATGTCATATCAATATCGCTAAAACCTTGATCCATCGAGATTAATGGAAACATGCTAACACGCTTACCATCTTTAATTGTATATTCACTAGATGCCAACCAGTCGGCCATAATGACTAGGCCTTCTAAAATTACTGCTTGTGAGTCAGTAACTGTAGGTATATCTTCTAAATTTTTAAAATTACACAAATCTAAACCATAATTGATGATCTCTTTTTGTACATTTTCCCATTTTTCTCTAGTTGGATTTTCGGCCCAAGAATCTGATTGATAATATTTAGAAGTATCATCCATCAGTTGATCTTCATAGTCAAAATACTTATTTTGTGGTTTACCATGGTGCCCGCCAACTATAGCGCCAATACTTTCATTTAGCCCACTATTTTCTAAGATCACTTCACCAGCCAGAGCGTGGAGCCAGTGTCTAGTATCCATATTTGCCTTTAATTCTTCTAAATTATCAAATCCATTTTGTAATAATCTCTCTAACAGATCCTGGTCTAAATCTTCATTATGGATAAACGATTGCTTAATTTGAAAAGCAGGCGTAGCCTTACCAATATCATGAATGTATCCAATAAATTCAACAAGATTCTGAACTTCATTTGAGTTTTCAAATCCCTGACTCAAAATGCGTCTTTGGCCGTCATTAAGCCAATGATTATATAACCATCCAATAACATTTTTTGTGTCAATTAAGTGAGCAATTAAGGGTAACCATACTTCTTCGCTATCTTCACTAATATTCTTTTTACCCCATAAAGACAAGGTCGTATTTGATAAATTTGTCATGTTTTCCTCAATTTATATTATCTGCTTAATTTAATATTTATAATTACTTTTTATTTTACAGCCTATTTCCATTTATATACATAGAATAATCGATGTCTTTTATTACTTGATCATATTTGTCATAATACCAAATGCTAAAATCTTCCCATTTTCCGCCCTTAGATGAACCATCAAGTGGTGCTGGATTGTTTTGGGAATATAAATAATCTTCATCACTGTCATCAATGACTCTATAAAAAGGTCCTTCTTCAGCTATACATTCATAGATTTTGCCATTTGTTAAGCCAGTTACCCCTAAAGTTTCACCTATATATTTTAATTTCATCATTCTTTTCTATCGTATAATTTACAATCTTTAATTCATACATATTGGAATTCGTATACTTGTTTACTTCATACCAATGAATATCAGAACACAGTTATCACTTTTTTAATCACCTCCACATGTGTTGTCCGACTCATCCCAATCACATATTGCCTCAAACACTGAGACAGTGCTGTTTGTTGCTGCTTTCTAAGGATTAATTTGACAAAGAGCCGTCGCCCTTAATCACAATTAATTGCTGGTATTTAAACTTCCTGAAAAATTCCGTTATTCTTGATTCTTATCAATGGGGTTGATTGTTAATGGGTATTTCTTATCGAGTTTAGGAGTAACAAATTTAATAGTTAATCCCTTTTTCAACGGTCCCATTAGTATCCAAGCGCCAATCCATAACATCCCCACTATCGATGACCAAATATCACTACCTTGAATTAGTGGAAACATGCATCCCAAAATTAACATAATGATATAACGTGTATATTATCAACTAAGCAATAATTGCCTAATTAAACTAATTTTCGAATAATTCAATTCGACGTAATTGACGCTTCAGTTGACCTTGCTTTTCTAATAAAGCAAATTTACGAGACAGGGTCTCAGGTGTTGTTCCAAGGTATAAGGCTAAGTCCTTCATTTTTAAGGGTAAGGTAAAATTATTTTTACCAATTTCATCTGCATATGTTTGTAAATACTTTAATAACCGGTCTTCAACCTTCGGCAAAGCCAACAAGTGAATTTGTTTTTGCATTTCCGAAACTTTAACAATATTTAGTTCCAATAATCGAATACTTAATCCTGGCTGTTTATGCATCAGCTTCAGTAGATCCTGCCGTTTTAATAAACAAATTTCACTGTGTTCCGTAGCCTCGAGGTAATTATTGATATTTTCTTGACCCAAAAGCCAATCCTCACCAATATAATCACCCGTATGCAAGATTTGCAAAACATTCTCATAGCCGTTTTCATCTAAGGTGTACTGCTTAGCGTTACCATCAGCGATAATTACTAAATTATCATTTATCGTTGGATCAATTATTACTTCACCCTTTTGATAGTTTTTATGCTGAACTAATTTTTCGATTTGCATCTTCTCATCCTGAGGTAAAGCATTAAATAGTGGTACTAAGTTAACACATAAATCAGCCATTAAATTCATCGTCCTTTAATTAAAAGTCATCATCGTCGTCTTCGACATACAATCCTTCTTTTAGTTCATGACCTAAGAAGTCTTGAGTTACCCGAATTTGCTCCTTAATCCAAGCCATTAAATTAATTAAATTAGCAGATAATTCTGGCCAACTTTCATTATTAGCTAAAGCAATTGCCTTAGTAATGAAGAGCGTTTGCGTATCAAAATCTTTTACCAAGGCAAATAATTGCTTATCATCTGCTAAATATTTACTACTGCCATCTTCTTCTAGCATAGTATATTCCTTAAATTGAGCTGTAATTGTTGGAATACTTTCACCATTATTAACCAATAAGTGATTCAATTGGTCAAATTCCTGACGTTCATAAGCAATCCAACCAGCAGCTTTTTCGGCTAAAAAAAGACTAGCAGATCCTTTAGCAAATAAGTTAGCTTGGTTAATCTTTAAAGAATGGATTAACAAGTTAGAAATAATGTGACCAGTCATGGCAGCTGCAGTTGGCTGATGGTGATCAAGGTCGCTTTGTTTCAATTCCGCCTGGTATTTTTCTTCTGCATTCATCAGTTAAGCTCCTTTTCCTTAATTCCTTGTACTTCATAACCCATTTTTTCAATAGCTGTCTTGACATCAACAGTTTTAGTCTTATCAGGATCCAGCGTAAATTTTAGCTTTCCTGCATTGAATAAAACTTTGATTTGGTCGGTTCCATCCAAACTACCAACCGCCCTTTCAATTTTGCTTAAGCATGAAGGACAGGTCATGCCAGATAATTTCATCATTACTTTTTTCATGATTAGATTCACCCTTCCTTATTAATTTACATATCTAATGCTACTTTGTTTTGTTGATTATAAACTTGATGATCGTCAATTTTTTGCTGAAATTTGATTAATCTCATCCCGTTCAAGATAACAATTAAGATACTAAATTCATGAATAAACATCCCACTTGCCATTTCAACATAACCCGCAAACAAACCGATGAACAACAATAAGACTGTCAGTAAAGCCATCACGATATTTTCATTCATGTTCAAAATTGTCTTTTTGGATAAGCCAAGGGCATAAGCTATCTTCCGCAAGTCATTTTTAACTAAAACTATGTCTGAAACTTCAATGGCAACATCCGTCCCACTACCAACGGCAATTGCAACATTAGCATTAGCTAAGGCCGGACTATCATTGATCCCATCACCAATAAAAGCAATATGGTGTCCCTTGGCTCTTTCTTTTTTAACAAAAGCAGCCTTGTCTTGTGGCAACATTTGACCATGAACTTCATCGATTGACAACTTCGTCGCAATTCGTTCAGCAGTTTCTTGATTGTCTCCAGAAAGCATAACTAACTTTTTAACCCCTAATTCTTTTAAGCGGGTTAAAGCATCATTAGCTTCTGGGCGCAATTGATCTTTAATGCCAAAAACAGCTAATTGACTTTGATCTTCATTAGCAAAAGCGACAATTGAAGTACCTAATTGACTCAAATGATTAATTGTCTTATCTAATTTTGCATTGGTACGGGTATTTTCAACGATTAAGTCTTGGTTACCTAAATAATATTTTTGATTATTTAAAGTGGCGATGATTCCCTTACCCTTAACAGTTTCCACTTTAATTGAAGCTGGCTTTTGTTTATTTAATTTGGCAATTGCCTGAGCTAAGGGGTGGTTACTTTGACGCTCAATTTGAGCAGCTAATTTAATAATTTCATCTTTGGGCCCATTTAATACCTCAATTGCACTAACTTCTGGATGTCCAACAGTCAAAGTGCCGGTTTTATCAAAAGCAATTTCATCAATCCGGTGAGTTTGATCCATTACTTGCGACCCTTTAAACATAATGCCATTTTTAGCACCATTACCGATACCAGCAACTGTAGATACTGGCACACCAATAACTAAAGCACCTGGGCAGCCCAGCACCATTACCGTAATAGCTAACTTAAGATCTTTAGTAATTAGGCCCACAGCAATCGCAATTACAAGTACGGCAGGAGTGTAATATTTGGAAAACCGGTTAATTAACTTTTCTGTATGTGACTTTGTATCTTGTGCTTCTTCAACCATTTCAATAATTTTACCGAAAGTCGTATCTTCACCGACTGCGGTAGTTTCGACAGTCAATGTACCGTTTTCAAGGATAGTTCCTGCATATACTTCATTACCGGCTTTTTTATTAACTAATTTAGATTCACCGTTAACACTGGCTTCATTAAGATAACCAGAACCTGAAATAATCTTGCCATCGACTGGAACCTGATCACCAGTTTTAACTAAAATCTTCTCACCAGGATCAATGAAATCTACGTCTTCTTTCTCAGTTGAGCCATCATCTTGAACAACTAACGCAGTCTGTGGTGCCATTTTGGTTAAATCAGCAACGGCTGACCGCGTTTTCTTTAGGGTTAATTCTTCCAGTACATCTCCTAACATGAATAGCCAAGTAACAATGGCTGCTTCATTAAATTCACCAATAATGAAGGCACCGATTACCGCCAGCGATACTAAAACATCAATAGGAATTAATTTAACCCTTAAAGATGAAATAGCCGTCAAAGCAATTGGAAGCACTCCGACAATCCCCACGATAAGCATTAAAGCCTGGTATGGTAAATTCATTTGCAATAGCCATTTAGATCCTTCAGCAAGCAACAGCAGAATAGTATTAACAAGCAAAAGCTGCTTTTTGTACCTCATAAAAAATTGTTGTAACTTAATCATTTTTCATCTCTTCCTTTCTTGACACTACACATTATAGGTAAAAAACAATTTAGGTGACTTGACTGTTATCAAGATACTAGTGTCTTTTTATATTTATCTTTTAAGCAAAAAATCACAGTTTTATCGTGTAAATTTCGTTTAATAAAAGAGAGAATATACAAAACATTCTAAGCTAAATAGTGAATTAGTTATCCGACGGGATAATTGATTCACTATTTTTATTCTTTT
>OLPZ01000014.1_pt1 | contig 156324 bp, 154 predicted proteins | sample 1672711 | NCBI WGS metagenome assembly OLPZ01 (sample SAMEA3136716, study PRJEB25190) | human gut metagenome
TCCCCGGCCCCGCGCCCCGCCTTGCGGGCCGCTCGCCGACTCGGTGCCGCCCCTTCGGGGGCGCCCCTCGTCAGAAGGCTTAGCTATAATACCCCGCTTCGAGGTGATTGCAAGGGAAAAATTGTAACTTTTTTCAAGTTTGCTTTACTATTTTGCAAAACCCCAGGTCAGCAAAGTGCCGTTCGCCTTAAGTTGCGTGCATTTACACATACATGACACTTCGTAGGTTTATCATTGTTGCAAAGTTGTTTTAGAAAGAAGGCGACTGTATGCCTTATGAAGTCGGCGAATACGTCATCTACTCATCTCTAGGAATCTGCCAAGTAATTCAAAACGATGCTCACGTTTCTCTCGCCGGAGACGAAAACGAGCTCTATTACATTCTTGCCCCAATAGAGAAACGGCTCGGGAAGGCCTATGTGCCCCACTCACGCAGTGCTGAATTACGACACACCCTTAATAAAGAAGAGGCATTACGTTCGCTTGACATGGTTTTCGACCTTGAGCCGGATACCTTTCAGGACACCAACTCCCATTTGGTTCAAGAACACTTCCGCGAGCTAATTCGTTCAAACGACTTTCTTTCACTTTTATTAGTCTGCAAATCGATGCACGTTCGCATACAGGAGCAAGAAAGCAAGAAACATGGGGCATCCTTAACCTATAAGAAGTTGCTCGATGACGCTCAAAGGCGTATTTACGGCGAACTATCCGTTGTGCTCAATATGGAGATAGAAGAAGTTCCCTCTTTTATAAGAGACTATTCTTTACAGCACGAAAAGAATCAGGACTAGGATTCCTATCTTTGTTCTTTGCTACATATGCACCGGAACAACACCAATAGTTTCTGGTGCTATTACGAAAAAGAGTCCCTTGGATATACCGAGGGACTCTTTTTAATCATTACCACCCTTGAGGACGGAAGCAGAATTCATGCATTGGCTATGCGAGGATGCCATGTTTGGTCACCTTCGATAAGGCGACGCGACTTCTACCATCATTCGGTGCAGCGCCTTTCCTAGCACTATAGTTCCAATCGGGACTCGATTGCCCTACCAAGCGTAATCTCATCCGCAAATTCGAGGTCACCACCTACAGGCAAACCACTTGCCAGGCGCGATACCGTTACACCCAGGGGCTTGATAAGCCGTGCGAGATAACTGGCCGTTGTTTCGCCTTCAATATTTGGGTTTGTTGCCAAGATAACTTCTTTAATAGAGGCATCCGTAAGGCGGGCCATCAGCTCTGCGATGTGAAGGCGCTCTGGACCGATGCCCTCAAGCGGCGAAAGGGCACCCCCAAGCACATGGTATACGCCCGAAAACGTACCCGTTCGCTCTATTGGCGGGATATCTCGCGGTTCCGATACCACGCAGACTATGGAATGGTCGCGCTTTTCAGAAGAGCAAATATCGCAAAGATCACCTTGAGCGTAATTAAAGCATCGTGAGCAAAAATGGACGGTGTCCTTCACTTCGATGATGGAATTGGCCAAACGAAGAGCATCCGCTTTTTCTTCGTTCAGAATCCAATACGCAATTCGTTGGGCTGATTTGGGGCCTACCCCAGGAAGGCGCTCCAGCTCATCAAGTAGCTTCTGTATTGCCGATGAAGCGTTCACTGAATCGCAATTACCTCATACCTGGGATGTTGAGACCGCCGGTAACGGAGCTCATGCGGGCACTGCCCATTTGGTCAACGCCGCGAAGCGCCTCATTGACTGCCGCGCAAACCATATCCTGAAGCATTTCAACATCTTCGGGATCAACCACATCAGGGTTGATGGTAAGGGACTCGATGGATTTGTCTCCACGCGCAACGGCGGTTACCATGCCACCACCAGCGGTGCCCTCGAACGTCATTTCAGCGATTTCCTGCTGAGCCTTCTGCAATTCTTTCTGCATCTTCTGCGCCTGGCGCATCATCTGCTGCATATTCATTCCCATGATTCTCCTTTGTTAGGGGTTGGGCGCTTCGTTCCAATTAGCCAAAATGGCCACATATCTTTGCATTGTACCGAAAGGCTGACGCTATTCGGGAAGCTCCTCAAACTTTATCCCCTCACCAAAGCTTTGAGTGAGGATACTCTTGATCTGCTCCGCCTCGTCTTGCCCATAAGCAGATGGAGCTGCAGCTTGCGCCGAAGCAGGAGCGGCAACATTAGGAACGCCACCGCCCTGGGTGGGTGCCGTCGCAACTGGCACTACCGCTTGGGCAGAGCCCGCAGACGCTGGAACCGAGCCGCTGGAAGGCTGCGCAGAAGAAGCCGATACCGAGGGCTGCTGGCTTGGCGAAGATCCATACTGCTGAGCGTATGGACCTTCATCGTATTCAGCAGAAACGCTTGCTCCATACACATCGAGAGGGACTTGATCGTCGTACGGTTCGGGCACGGCGGATACTGAAGGTGTTGCCGCAGGAGCCTGTTGTACCGCCGCAGAACGCCTTGGCATAGATGACGCCTGAAATTCGGGCGATGGAGAAGAGGCTACACCGCCCCCCATCTGCTGAGGAGCAGATGGGGCCACATAAGAAGTGGCGTTTTGGGGTGCAGATTGAAAGCCCTGCGCCTGGTTCGCCTTTGCTGCCGTCTGCGTCGCCGGTGCCTGATTTGCCTTTGCCGCCGCCTGCGCCGCGCGCACTGCGGCAACTGCCTTGGCGGCATAAGGGTTCTTGGTAGCCGGCGGCGCGGCATTTGACTGGGACGCCATTCCAGATTGAGCACTCGCAGGCTGCGCGGCAACAGGCGCAGCCGATGAGCTGTTACCGGCCAACGCCAAACGGTACGGCACAGTTCCACCTGCAACCGTCTGGATGGTTTTTGCGAGCAACTCTTGGACTTCAGCCTTTTGGGCTGCGTTGAATGCAAAAGCGCTATCTTTTCCGAATTCAACCACTATACCCTGGCCATCCGCCTCGGCGGAAACCTTAGCATTCATGAACAGGACACCGCGCGCAGGATTAACTTTCCTGAGCGAAGCGGTGACCGAATGCCACAAGCGCTGCACGGCAGCAGGATTGGACAGGTCAACCTGAGCGGTAAGCGCTGCTGCCTGGCGCGGCTGAACCGTTTCGGGCGCCTGGGAAAACGATCCGGCTGGCTGAACAGCGGGGGTAGGTGCCGATGCTTGCGGTACCGACGGAGCAACGGCCGGTGGCGTTTGCGGTGCCGACGGGGCAACAGGTGCCGAAACAGAACCCTGGGGCCAGGCGGCATTGTGACCCGAAGTGTCCTGTGCTGCAAGGGCTGCAGGCACTTGGGCAGAGAGAGCAGGCTGGCCGGAAGAACCAGTTGACGCAGCCACCGGAGCGGAAGGCGCATGCGATGTGGACTGAGCGGGAACAGCTGCATATTGAGGAGCGCCGCTGCCAACACGGGCTGATGCCGCCGGAGCGACTTCAGCAGGAGAAGAGGCGTTCCCCAGCATCGACAAACGTCGCTCCAGCTCTTCAACCCGTTCCGCCAAGGCTTCGAGCGTTAAATCCGATTCGGGACGAACCATACGAGTAAGGGCAATCTCAAACGTTAGGCGAGGATTGCTCGAAACGCGCAGTTCTTTCGACACGTCACCCAAAAGGACAAGCATGCGACTAAGGCGATCTTGGCCAAAGAGCTTCAGTTCCCCGATCATTACCGTGCGCATCGATTTGCTGATCTGCAGTTCCACATCAAGGCCCGCCATAGACATCAGGTACAACGTGCGCACATGCTCTGCCAAATCATGGACAAACTGGGCAAGGTCGGCACCGGTTTCCACATATTGGGCAACCCAATTGAAGCATGCTGCTGCATCTCTGCGGCCAATAGCCTCTACGATTTCAGAAAGATCGGCATTATCGAGCGAACCAAGAAGGCTTTGCGCTCCTTCGAGGGTTGCCTTACCTCCGCAGTACGCAATGAGCTGCTCAAGCGAAGTAAGTGCATTGCGCATTCCGCCCTCGGCACGGTGCGCAATAAGATCGAGCGCTTCGGCCTCGAACTCAACGCCCTCTTCGGCACATACGGCGCCCAAACGAGCCACGATAGATTCGATTGATATGCGATGAAAATCAAAACGCTGGCATCGCGAGAGAATGGTTTCTGGAACCTTCTGCGGATCGGTGGTACAGAGAATGAAGACGACATGGCTCGGCGGTTCTTCGATGGTTTTGAGAAGCGCATTGAAGGCCGCCGTCGAGAGCATATGCACCTCGTCGATGATGTAGACCTTCCAGGTACCGCGAGTTGGCGCGTAACTTACACGGCTGATGATTTCCTCACGTACGTTTTCAACGCCCGTGCGGCTTGCGGCGTCCAACTCGTACACATCGGGGTGAGTGCCTTGAGCGATAGCCTGGCATTCCTCGCAGGTTCCGTCAGGTTCGATAGTGGGACCCTTTTCGCACATTAAGGCCTTGGCAAGAATGCGCGCAGTGGTTGTTTTGCCAGTACCACGCGGACCGCAGAACAAATAGGCGTGGGAAACCTTATCCTGCTCGATTGCGTTTTTCAGTGTACGCTCGATATGTTCCTGACCCACGACATCAGCAAACGTGGACGGACGATATTTGCGATACAGCGCCTCCATGCAGAGCCTCCTTCGCGGACAGCCTAGCTTCCGCTTCACATCCGCATAAGCGGATCCCGCCCATACGCCCTTATGCATATGGGATGTTACTGTGCCTTACCGATTTTAGCGGGCTTCCTCTTCGGAGCGAGCGTGCTTTGCGCGAGCTATACGCTCTGCATCAACCGCCGCTTCAACCTCAAAATCGCGTTTTCCACTTTTGCGAGAGGAAATAGCCGCCTTAACAGCACCAATGAAAGCCGGCGCAACAGAAATAGCCACGATTCCCAATACGATGATTTCGAAATGCTCCTGCACGAAAGGCACGCCGCCAAAGAAGAAGCCCACCAACACGAACAGCGAAACCCAGGAAATACCGCCGATACAATTGAACAGCGTGAATTTACCGAAATTCATATGCCCCGTACCAGCAATAAAGGGGGCAAAGGTGCGGAAGAACGGCATGAAGCGCGTAATGACGATAGTAAGCCCACCGTACTTTTCGAAGAAGTGATCGAGCTTCGCCATACGCTCGGGCGTAAGAGCCTTGATCTTGCCCGAGTCGATAATACGGGCACCGAAGAAACGGGCAATCCAATAGTTGGAGGTGTTACCCAGGATAGCCGCAGCATAGAACACCAAGAGCGTTGCCCCAAGGTTAAGACCACCGCCATCGGCGGAGAACACACCCGCCGCGAACAAAAGGGAGTCGCCGGGCAGGAAGGGAAAGAACACCAAACCCGTTTCAATGAACACGATGAGAAACAGAGGAGTGTACACCCAAACTGCACCCAGCGTTACGATCCAGCCTGCAATTGCGCCACGCGGATCGTGAAGCAAGCCCAGAATAAAATTGATGATTTCCATGCGATCCTTCGTCTTGATTGTTGCAAATGTGCCCATATACACGTTTCGCCGATCAAATTGACCGGCGAAACCAAGTATCCCGAAAAGGCCCGGGCGCTCGTCAGAGGCCCCTTATGGCTGCTTCCTCCCGGACCTGACCAGGTTCAGAACTTGGCGCCGCCCAAGCCCTTTCGGGATACTTCAACAGTGGTTAGTATAACCCACGCAATACCGTTGCCATCCAGCAGGGGCTTTGATCATCAAATGCGCACAGGTTCGCTACCTGGCGTTCTCGAAGTGGTGCCAGGCCTTTTTGATAGAGGCGATTCCATAGAGGCTGCCACAGAAGCAAATGGGCAAACTGTCCTCGGAAAACTCGAGGGCATGCTCTACCGCGCTATGAGGCGTAGAGGCTGCCACCACTTCTACAGGATGGATTCCTACGGCAATTTGAACCGCGTCCGCCAAATCGGATTCCGAAAGCGCGCGAGGATTATCGGGGCGGTAGCATACAAACGCCTTGGCCAATGGAACCAGCAGTTTCAGCATTTCCGCATAGTCTTTGTCGGCCATTACGCCTATGCAAAACACCACGCTCCCACGATCGTAGCGAGATGCCAGCTCTGAGCTAAGAGCGCGCACGGCATGGATATTGTGAGCACCATCTATAAGAACATCGGGGCTGCGACGAAGAAACTCAAAGCGACCTGCCCATGAAGCCCGAGACAGACCGCTCCGCATCGCTTGTTCGTCGATGCTCCAACCGCGCTGAACAAGAACCCTGCACGCTTCCAAAGCTACCGCCGCATTGGTGCGTTGGAACGATCCTTGCAGTTGAACAGACAAGTGGCTGAACCCGTCGTACGAGAAATCGGAAGTATCGCCAACAATAGATGCGGTATCAACGTAGCGAATGGATGTCGCACAACGATCTGCTTCTTCATTCAAGCGGCGTTGGGCTTCTTGTTCTTGAGGCGCGCTCACTGCAGGAATCCCTGTTTTCAGGATGCCCGCTTTCTCGCCCGCAATCTGATAGAGCGTGCTTCCCAGAAGCGCGCAATGATCGTACGAAATGGGGGCAAACACGCAAACCTCGACCGTGCGGATAACGTTGGTCGAATCAAGCCTTCCACCCAAACCGACCTCCGCAACGACAATGTCGCACTTCTCTTCGGCAAAATAGGTGAAAGCCACAGCCGTCATAAGCTCGAATTCGGTCGGGTGGCTAGCCATAGCCTCTGCCGCATCCTTCACCTTCAGCGTTACCTCTGAAAGACGCTGCAAGGAGATGTTTTCCCCATTGATCCGAATGCGCTCTTCAAAACGCTCAATATAGGGGCTGGTGAACAAGCCGACCTTATAGCCCGACTCTTCCAGAATGCTTGAGACGAACGAGCAGGTTGAGCCCTTGCCGTTAGTGCCCGCAACATGCACAAACCGAAGGGTATCCTGTGGATTGCCCAGCTTAGCCAAAAGTTCTTCGATACGTTCGAGGCCTAAGCTCATGCTTCGCCAACGCGGTTCGTTGATATAGGCAACTGGATCAAACATGGCTCGTCCAGTCTTTGCCAACTACCACCTGGATATTGGTCGAGAGGTTGTAATACACACCTGCAGCAACTGCGCGTCCCGTTCCAAGGTCCTGGACGATAGCCTCGGCGGCCAGCTTGTCGTCGTCGGAGCGGTAGATTACCAAGGTTTCATCGTATACAAACGATTCCGCATTGCCCGTATCTTTGATGGTATAGCCAGCATTGGTAAGAACCTGAGCTGCCTGCGAACTGTAACCATCAGCGCCTGCGCCATTCAGAACCACGATGGAAACCGATCCCTTGTTAACCCCGCTGGTGTCTACGGAGGTATCCATATTCTGGCCGTTCTTGAACTGATCGCAAATCTGGGAGAACGAAGAAGATGCTACCGACCAGGAAACCTTGTTACCTGAAACGGACTGACTTCCCGGCACCGTATTCGAATAGAACGTCGCATTCGGGAACAACGAAGCAATCTTACCGATTTCGTCGTAGCTCATATCCGTTTTGATCTTGCCAGCGATGTCGTCAGCGCTCATAGCGAAATCAAGGCCTCCCTTGTCTTCAAGAGCCTGCGCAAATGCAGTAAACACCTGATTCTGAACATTGGCGCGCTGACCGTATCCATCGGTATAGTTTTTGGCACTTACATAAACGAGGGCCTGCTCCCCGTTTAAGGTTTGCTGACCAGGGTCGAGTACTGCAGTTCCCACCGTTGGATCATCAACGTATTGCTCTACGTTGACATTCAACCCACCAAGAGAATCAACGAGCGAGGCAAAGTCTTCGCCCGTAATCCTTACATAGTGGTTGATGTCCTGACCGACAAGCGAAGAGACCTGCTTTACCAGCTCGCCCTCATCCTTGATATGGGGAGCATCTCGCAGCATGGTCCCCTTAGAGTCGGTATCGGAATAGGTGGCAGTAATATTGCTGGGTATATTCAACAATGAAACCGTATTGTTCTGGTAATCCACGCGTAAGACAGCCAAGTAGCTGGCACACTCGTTTTCGCCGCTCCCATTGAGGCCCGCAAGCAACGTATAAGTGGGCTCATCGTTCTTTGCCGAAACAAGCGCACTGGATACACTGCTGTCGTCAAGCGCCATCGAGGAAGAAAGCGAATTGCGATAGGCGCATGTACCGAGGTTCAGCGCAATAACCACAATCAGAATGATGCCGACGATCAACGTAATACGGCTCACATTGTCGCGGTGGCGCATAAAGCTTTCGGTTCGCGACTGCCCTACTTTTCGGCGTGACGTGCGTTCGTCAACGGAACGAGATTGAATATGGATCTGACGCACTTCGCCGGTTCGGCGACTCGGCACCGCTGAGGTACGAGGACGGCGCGAATGGGCAGAGGCTCGGCGCTGAGACTGAGGCCCACGAGAACCAGACGCATGCGACCCAATTACCGAGGAAGACCAATCGGCTTTATTTCGAGACGAGGGACGGCGACGGCCCGAGCCGCCACCATGCATTCCCCTATTGTTCCTTGCTGCCATCGCGCCTACCTAGAGCGTTTTGCGTTCGACGTTCGCACCGATGGCATGCAATTTGCCAACGTAGTCTTCGTAACCGCGATCGATATGATGAATATCATGCACAACCGTTTCGCCCTCTGCGGCAAGGCCGGCAATTACCAGAGCGGCACCGCCACGCAAGTCGGGCGAGGAAACAGGAGCGCCCTCGAGTTTGCTAACGCCTTGGACTAGTGCATGATGCCCCTCAACCGCAATACGGGATCCCATGCGGTTGAGCTCGCTGGCAAACATAAAGCGATTTTCGAAGATGTTTTCAGAAATGACGGAATTGCCTTCCGCGAAAGATGCCAAAAGCATGAACTGGGCTTGAAGATCGGTGGGGAATCCAGGATGAGGGAGCGTCTGAATATCAGTGGCGCGCAAAGGCTGGGTGCGCGAAACGGTGATGGAATCCTCCGTAGTGGAGATATCGCACCCCATATGCTCGAGCTTCATGAGCGCCATGCGCAAATAAGACGGATCTATCCCCTGAACGGTAACAGGACCGCCGAGCAACGCACCCGCCGTCAGGAACGTGCCCGCTTCAATACGGTCGCCCACCGTAGTGTGCTCACAAGGGTGCATCTCGGAGAGAGCGACACCCTTTACCGTGATGGTAGGCGTACCCGCACCCTCCACATGAGCGCCCATGGCATTCAGCATATTGGCAAGGTCGACGATTTCAGGTTCACGCGCAGCATTATCGATAACTGAGGTACCAGGAGCAACCACGGAAGCCATAAGCATATTTTCAGTAGCGCCAACGCTCGGGAACTCAAGCAGCACATCGGCCGAATGCAGCCCATTAGGAGTGGAGGCGTAAAGATAGCCGTGACTGTTTTCAAATTCAACACCCATAGCTTCAAGCACTTTAAGGTGCATATCGATTTTACGGGCACCGATTTTACAGCCACCAGGCATCGCAACGCGTGCGCAACCAAAACGACCCACGAGCGGACCCAGCACAGAAATGCTAGCGCGCATCTTCGAAACAAGCTCGTAGGGCGTATCGTGACCTTCCGCATGCTCAGTATCGATGATGAGCGAATGGCCATCCCATTCAACCGTTGCGCCCAAGCTGCGAATTACGTCGTTCATGATCTCAATATCGGAGATATGGGGAATGTTGTGGAGCGTGCTCTTACCTTGGCCCAACATTGTTGCCGCAATGAGCTTCAACGCGGAATTCTTGGCACCGCCGATCTGTACCGTACCTGAAACGTTTTCGGTTTCACGCGCAATAATTACTTCTTCGGACATATCTCATGCACCCAATCTACTTGATGCGGATTCTTCATAGCCATGCCAAATCGAAACAAGGCATGCTTATTCTATTTATAGCCCTATTATGCAGACAAGCCCTCCCAGAGAAGGGTTTTACCCCAAATCTCTGGAAGGGCTTGCAGAAAAAGCGTTGTTAAGTTCGCTTACTCGCCCAGCATGAAGCGGGTGAAGGAAACGATCTCGATGGTGGTGCCAAGAGCCTTGGCAACCTCAGCCGTGTACTCGTTTACAGACTGATCGGGGTTCTTAACGAAAGCCTGCTCGGTGAGGCAGTTTTCCTTGTAGAACTTCTCCATACGACCGGTAGCGATCTTTTCCTGGATGTTCTCAGGCTTGCCGGACTCTGCGGCCTGTGCCTTGTAGATGCTCATCTCGTGCTCAACAACTGCGGGATCTACCGATTCGCGAGTTGCGGATACGGGGCTTGCAGCGGCAACCTGCATAGCAACGTCACGGCCATACTTCTTGAAGTCGTCGTTGGTTGCGAAGGAAGCGTCGCCCAGCTTGAACTCAACCAGAACGCCGATCTTGCCACCGCCATGAATGTAGGAAGCAACAGCGCCTTCAGGCTGCTCAGCAAAAGCGAAGCGGGAGAGCTGGATGTTTTCGCCCAGGGTGTGGATAGCGTCGGTTACGACAGCCTCTACGGTTTCGCCTTCGATCTCGGAAGCCTTGAGAGCCTCGAGGTCGGCAGGCTTGTTAGCGAGAACGGCCTTAGCGATCTTCTCTGCGTATGCACGGAACTTTTCGTTCATGCCTACGAAGTCGGTTTCGCAGTTGAGCTCTACGAGAGCGCCATCATGGCCACACTCGGAAACGAGAGCCAGAACGGTACCCTCGTCGGTTGCGCGGCCAGCCTTCTTAGCAACAGCAGCAAGACCACGGGTGCGGAGCACGTCTACGGCCTTTTCGAGTTCGCCTTCAGCCTCAACCAGAGCCTTTTTGCATTCCATCATGCCAGCGCCGGTCATCTCGCGGAGTTCCTTAACGAGTGCTGCGGTGATTTCTGCCATGGTAATTCCTTTCAGATAGAACCCTCGCCCACTAGACGGGCGAGGGAGAAATTGCAATGGATTCGTTTAGCGCTTATTCAGCAGGGGTTGCCTCTGCAGCAGCTTCAGCTGCGGGCTCTGCGGTCATGTCCTCAACGGTGACAGGAGCGCCAGTGCCAGCGATAACAGCATCAGCAACGAACTCTGCGAGCAGACGAACGGAGCGGATTGCGTCGTCGTTTGCGGGGATGCCGAAATCAACGTCGTCGGGATCGCAGTTGGTGTCGAGCGTGCCAACAACGGGGATGTTGAGGCGGTGGGACTCGTGGATAGCGATCTGCTCACGGTTGGTGTCGATGATGAAGATCATGTCAGGGGTCTTCTTCATGTTACGGATACCGTTGAGGTTGGTCTGCAGCTTAGCGAGTTCCTTCTTCAGAAGGATCTGCTCCTTCTTGGGCAGAAGCTCCATACGGCCGTCAGCTTCCATAGCCTCGAGCTCTTCCATGCGCTGAACGCGAGAGCGGATGGTGGTGAAGTTGGTGAGCATACCACCGAGCCAACGAGCATTTACGTAAGGCATGCCGCAGCGGTTAGCAGCTTCAGCAACAGATTCCTGAGCCTGCTTCTTGGTGCCCACGAACAGAACCGTGCCGCCCTTTTCAGCGCAACGGGAAACTGCGGTGTAAGCAGCGTCGAGACCGTACATGGTCTCCTTGAGGTCGATGATGTAGATGTCGCCACGGTTGCCGAAGATGAAGGGCTTCATCTTGGGGTTCCAGCGACGGGTCTGATGACCGAAGTGGGTGCCTGCGTCGAGCAGGGTCTGTACAGTAATCTTGGACATTCTTTCTCCATTCGTTGTGCCTCTGCGTGAGATCATTCCTTTGTTCGCAACCGCCATGGCGGCCACTAGCGAACGCAGGTCCTTCACACATGTGTATTAAAACAGCCTTTGCAGTATATCAGCCTTATTGATACGTGCAACAAAATGGAGAAAGAAGACACATTCCTTACCAAGCATTTGCAATGGACGGTGCAAGTAGAGCAATCTTGCCGACCACTGGTTCCACTTACGTACTGGCCGATGCTCAATCAAGACATCTTAACCAAGATCTATTATTACAGCTGATGCAGCAGCAGAAGAACATCTCCCGAAAAACATCTGCCCGCTTATTAAAGGCATCTACGGATTTGCCGTAAGCGAACACTGCCCCTTTACGTACTTTGCCAACCTGATCATCGGCGAAACCACATGCGACGGCAAAAAGAAGATGTACGAGCTCCTCAACGATATCAAAGATGTCCACATCATGAACCTTCCGCACGCCCGCAATGCTAAATGGGCTCCTCGCGTATGGCGCGAGGAATGCGTTGCGCTCAAGGAAGAGCTCGAGCGACGTTACGATATCGAAATCACCGACGAAATGCTGTAGGCAAGTCGAGATATCTTCCCCTCTTTACGGGATGATGCGTCTCAACCGCCAGCCCCGTCCGCGCGAAAAAAAAAATGCCGAGCCGCTTTTGCGGACTCGGCATTTTTTGATAGCGAATTGGCTAAACGGCGTTATTTGCCCGCCAAAACGTCAAGATCGATAGGACCGGAAACGGAACCGTCGGCCTCTGCGGCCTTGATCTGCTCGTCGGTATAGCCCAAATCACGCATGATTTCCTCGGTTGCGCTGCCCAGCTTATCGGAAGGCGTGTAGTTGGGAGCTTCCTCGGACTCGAACTGAATGGGGGGAGTGGGAACCCAGCGCTCTGCCTCGGGATACTTGATCTTAACCAGATAATCGTTCACCAGAGCGTTCTGGTCTTCATAGACATCGAGCGGGGTCTGACACAACTCGCAAGGAATGCCTGCATCCTTGAAGATCTTCAGGGCTTCGGCGGCAGTCATCTTTGCCAGAGCCTCATCCAGAATGCCAACCACTTCGGCGTTCAAGCCATCTGCGTTCATCTTGTTGCAGTTGTTCAAGCGCTCAGAGCCAATAAGGTCCTCGCGGCCGATAAGGCCCATGATCTTGTCGTAGTCGCGATCGTATTCAGGGTCGCACATGGCGATAGACTTGCCGTCGCCTGCAGTGTAGACGTTGTTGAAGGGGCAAATAACCTCAAGACGGCTCTTGGGATACGGATTGCCGTACTGAGCAGAAATCATGCCCGTCATCAATGCGTAGATAGCAGCATGCTGCAGTGCGCACGTTACGTACTCACCTTCGCCAGTCTGGTTACGCCCGATAATCGCAGCGCAAACGCCAGCAGCAAGGAACATGGAAGCCTGAAGATCGCCATAGCCGTTGGTGGGAATCATCGGGGAATCGCCGCGGTTTACCGTGGTGCCGAATACGCCGCCACGAGCCATGTAGCAGGTTACGTCAAAGCCAGGATCGTCCTTTTCGGGGCCCTTCTTGCCGTAGCCCAAGCCGTGAGCCATGATGAGCTTCGGATATTTTGCATGCAGGGTTTCCCAGTCGAGACCCATTTTCTTCAGGGATTTCGTACGGGTGTTGGTCAGGAATACGTCGGCATCGGCAAGGAGCTTGTCCATAACCTCAGCGCCCGTTTCGCTCTTCAGGTTCAACGAGATGAATCGCTTATTCAAGTTGCACATATCGAAAGCGAGGTTCTCTTCGTCCGACATGGGCATGTTGAATACCGCCGCTTGGGTTACGCGCAGCGGATCACCCTTGGCTGCCTCGACTTTAATGACGTCGGCACCCCATTCGCCCAATACACGACCAGTCGCAGGCGTTGCCATATACGTAGTAAGATCGACAACCTTGATTCCCTTAAGTGGTTTCATTGGATCTCCTTTCCCCCTCCCCGGGCGGCTTTTTCGCGTAAGCATTGCACGCATAGCGCCCCTGGTGCGCATACAGCACCCGGAGAATCACAAACCAATGAATCCATTATAGGTTAGCAACGGCAAAGCTATAGATCGAAGTCATTGCATTCAGTAATAATTCCAGTTGAAACTTATAAAAAACCAATCGGGCAGGAAACAGATCTATCAAGGCTGTTGCGGTAAAAATTAATAAGAACGAGCTGAATGCAAAAAAGCGAGCTCCGATTGCCCAAACAGCAACTGGAGCTCGCCTTGGTGAACATAGGTCCCTTTTGGCACCCTGACGGAAACTCGTTTGAATTAATGCAAGGGCCCTTAGACCTCCCCTGGAATCTTGAACAAATGCAATTAGTTTTACCCGATTACTTCCCATCGCGCAAAGCCTTGAGCTTCGCCAAGGTATCGGGGTTGATCCGCTCTGCAACCGTGGAACGACGATGCACTTCAAGGGTGCGGTCGCGTTTGGCTTCGTCGCCTAAATCTTCCATTTCAAGGCTAAAGCCATTGGCGCTCATGCGGTCGACACCGCCGCCAAACACCGTATCCTGGATAGTGGCATCAGAGGTTACCACCATCACCTCCAAACGATTTTCACGCGCATCATATGCGATTTTCTCGATAACCTTATCGGCAGAAGAGCCATAGGGTGAAAAGACCACCTTCACGCCACCGATACGCTCGGTTTTGCCTGCCGATTCAGGGTTGTCGGCGCCATCAAAAACGATAATCGCCTTGTACTCCGTCCCCGCAAAAGCCGCAACGTCGCTGATCAGCGCCTCGCGAACTTTGTTGAATGTTTCGTGGGTATAGTCCTCTTCGCGCCTCATGTGCACATAGCGCTGACCGCTTCGCAGCACGTTGTACCCGTCGACGATAAGAAGTTTGTTACGTTTTTTAGCCATGAAAACCGCTCGATTCAAACTGAGGTCCGAATAACACGTTTATGGGGATAATTGATGCCCGCCCTGTACGCAAAACGGAGCTCCGTGCTGAAGTCAAAACAAACAAAGCCCCGACGCGAGCATGGAGCAAACGGGGGAAAGGGGCAGGATGCCGTTCCTTATTATTCCCTACATTGCCTCATCCACTCGTACATGCAGGCAGTAGAAGCCTGAGCCACATTCAGAGAGCCAACTTCTCCTGCTTGGGGCAAGGAAACCAAAAAATCGCAGCGTTCCTGGGTAAGGCGAGCAAGGCCTTCGCCTTCGTTGCCCATTACCAGTACCAAGCGGCCCGCCAAGGGCGAATCCCAAATGCACTGCTGTGCCTTTTCGGAAGCGCCGGCAACCCAGAAGTTTTCCTTTTTCAGGTTTTCGATGGTTTGCGCAATGTTGCTAACCTGGGCGATTTTGATATGAGAAACCGCACCGGCAGAGCTTTTGTACGTTGCCGCAGTCACATGAGCCGAACGCTTGTTGGGAATAATGATGCCTGATGCGCCCACCACTTCTGCCGAACGAGCGATAGCGCCCAGGTTGCCCGCATCGGTGATATGGTCAAGCACCACAATAAGTGCCTTGCCGTCATTTGCTTCAGCGCGCTTGTTGGCAGCAATGACAATTTCATTCACATTGGAATACTGATATGAGCCAGTTTCCAGCATAAGGCCCTGGTGAGAACCGCGCTCGGAGCGCTCATCCATTTCATGGCGCTTGATCTGCTTCACCGAAATCTTCATTTTGTGAGCACGGCGAACCACTTCATCAACCGCTTTGTCACCCTTCAAGCCTTCAGCGACATACAGGCGCTTAACGGGAACGCCCACTTTCAAAGCTTCCAGTACCGGACGCTTGCCTTCAATATATTCAGCCATGAACAAGCCTTTCAAACGAAATAATGTGTCCCGCTATGATAGCGCACCAGAATATGAGAACCCGCATTCCGCACCAAAGAGCAGTGTGAATTCGCGAATCGGCGCACACGCCAAATCAATCAGGGCATGCGCCAGCCAAGGAACGACCCGAATCCTAAACCAGAGCATACGCCTGTAATCTAGCAAGCGGTCGGGTACCCCACCCCCCAGCACCGTCCTGAGGCCAGCCCATGAGCCCAAAACAAAAAATCGCTCCTAATTGCAACATTTTTGCGATTAGGGATCGTCGCGAGTTCCCCCGATCGCAGATTAAGGTCCGAAAGCGCAGCAAAATGGCTATATTGCGACTCTTTTCGCTTTGCGGGAGCGAAGGGGAGTCCCCAATCGCAAAAAAGTTGCAAAAAGCTCGTTATTTTTGTTTTTGCGATTGGCTGATCGTCGCGATGGGACAAACCCCGCCAAGGATGAATCGCATACGCACCGAAATCAGGGCATGCACTTGCAGAGCGACAAAAAAACCGCCCGAAGGCGGTTTCGTTCTCAAATATATGGCTGGGCCAGCAGGATTCCCGCGCTCTGCGAGCGCTCTCCCCCTTGGCGCAAGCGCCTGCAGGCAAATCCCTAAAAACGTGCCACAGGCACGTTTTCTTTACGGGATTTCACCTCATCGGTTCGAACCCTTTGCATCCGGCAAGGCAACAAAAAACCGCCCGAAGGCGGTTTCGTTCTCAAATATATGGCTGGGCCAGCAGGATTCGAACCTACATAACTGGTACCAAAAACCAGGGTCCTGCCATTGGACGATGGCCCAGCGTATGCCATAAGGCGTTTTGTGATTATAACGTATCTGGCATGATCAAGCCAAACAAACAGCCGATTCGCCAAAACGCCACAACCCAATATGAGCGCCATCATGCCACGTACAGGGAGAGGAGAACCTATCGCGCTCTTAGCTCCCAAAACGCCACGGCACTCGCAGCAGCAACATTGAGAGAATCAACTCCATGCGCCATAGGGATCTTCACCGTATAGTCGCATGCGGCTATGGTGTGCTGCGACAGACCATCGCCCTCCGTGCCCATGATGATGGCAAGCTTTTCACATTCTTTGAGCTCAGGGCAGTCGAGGCTTACCGAATTGTCGTCAAGAGCCATGGCCGCAGTCTTGAATCCTAGGCTCCGCAACTTGGCAATACCACCCTGGGGCCATTCCTCCCCCGGCTGATCTCCGATGCGCGTCCAAGGCACCTGGAACACCGTGCCCATAGAAACACGAACCGCGCGACGGTACAAAGGGTCACAGCATGCGGGCGTGCACAAAACCGCATCCACCCCCAACGCCGCAGCACTGCGGAAAGCGGCGCCCACGTTGGTATGGTTGGTAATGTCTTCCAAGATGGCAATGCGGCGTGCATTGGCAACCGTTTCTTCCACCGAAGGCAAAGGTTTGCGGCGCATTGCGCATAGCACGCCACGGGTCAGTTCGTAACCCGCCAACTTTTCAACCTCTTCAGCAGGCATAACGAAAACAGTAAGGCCGCCTTCTTCGACAGGCTTATTGCCGCCCATGCGATTTACAAGACCAGCCATGCGCTCAAAACGATGCTTGGGCACCAAAAGGGAAATCGGCTGATAGCCCGCCGCCAACGCACGGTCGATAACCTTGTCCGATTCGGCGATGAAAATTCCCTTTTCCGGCTCAAGCTTATTGCGCAACTGAAGCTCCGTCAGGCGCGCGTACACATCAAGTCGCGGATCCTCCAAAGAAGTTGGGTACTCAATCATTGAAAGCCTTTCAATAGCTGTCTTTTCCCTATGTGCAACGCACCCGCCGGCCACCACGAAGCGGAAGCTACACCACCAGCAACGCCAACAGCGGCAAAGTGACGATCGAGAGGATGGTGGTTATGAAAGTTCCACGCGACATAGTCATGGTATCGCCACCATAGGCCAAGCACATCATAATGCCCGACGAAGCGGCCGGCATCGCCGACTCAATCACGATAACCGCAAGAATATACGGATCATGGATAAAGATACCGCCTATGAAAAAGATGAGCAGCGGCACACCTGCCAAACGCATGAACGAAGTGAGGTAGCTCCAGCCATCGTTCACCATCTGTTTCAAGGGCTGCTTGGCAAGCGTCGATCCGATTACCAACATAGCTGCCGGCACCGTCATCTGCCCCAGTAGATTACACGTCTGACCGATATAGCCCGAGTCGGTAACGCCGAATAGGGCAAGAAACATAGCAATGAAACAGCTGATAAGACAGGGGCTCACAAGCTGCTTGCCGATAGCCTTCACCTGTTCTCTTAGCGGCTTTTTGGCCGCCACGCCTTCTGCTCCTGTACTCGCGATAAACAACATTCCAACCGAGAACATAAAGACATTGTAGGGAATGTTGTAAACAGCGCCGTAGAGCACGGCGTCATTCCCCATGATGGCACCCAACACCGCGAAGCCGATAAAGCCCGTATTTCCGAACGATATGAGATACGCATGCGCACCCTGTGCCGGCTTCGACACGCCCCGATACACCACACGCACGAAAACCCATGCAAACAAACAGATAAAAAAGTAGAGCACGGTCGAACACACCAGCAACATCAGGATGGTGTTAGAATCGGGCAAATTCGTGTTGCCCAACACCGAATTTAGAATCATACCGGGAAGCGCCACCGTCATGACGAGCTTAGAAAGCAGGGCGTCGAAGGCGTCGTTCATTAAGCGAAGTTTGCGCGCCAACGCGCCAAGCAGCACCACGGTGAACAGAATGAGCATCTGCAATCCAGCGTGTGTGAGAACTTCCACGAACAACCCCTTATGTAGCTACCGATTGCGCCTTTAAGGCGCAAAGCAATTATAGGGTAAGGGAAGTATGCGAATGGATAAGCAGGGCAAAGGTGGCAGCAACGCGGTCGATGAAGAGCAGAAAGCGGCAAGTGTGCGCAATGGACGGCAGAGTGCGCCTTCGACGCGCCTGCCGCTCGGAGAATGTGCACGCGTCCGGCAAAAGGCACAAAGCGCAAGCACGAACGTGAAAGCAAATGCCCCAACAGTGCCGCTCAGCCCGCTACACGACAATAAGCGCAATAGCAGGCAGGGTAATCAGGGAGAATACCGTGGTTAAGAAAGTTCCGCGCGACATGGTTCGCGTGTCGCCATCATAGGCCAAGCACAACATGGTGCCATTCGAAGCGGCAGGCATGGCAGCCAGAAGCACCAGAATGGCAAGAAGGTACGGATCGCTCACGAACAGACCGAAAACAAAGTACACGCCTACCGGAACCACGATAAGGCGAATAAGCGTAGTAAGATAGCTCCAGCCGTCGAACAGCATTTCGCGCACAGGCATCTTCGCCAAGGTTGAGCCGATGATAAGCATTGCAGCAGGAACCGTCATTCCGCCCAAGATGCTGCACGTTTGCCCAATGGGGCCGTTGTCGGTTATATGCAGCAACGCCAAGGCCATCGCAGCATACGAGGCCAGCATCACCGGTTTGGTTAGAGTGTGGCCCAGTGCTTTCAGTTGCATTTTCACACTGCGCTTTTCCCTCGTTTGCTCATCGTCGCCCGCGACAAAGAACACGCCGAGCGAAAACAGCACCACGTTGAATACGATGTTGAACACCGCCGCATACAGCACAGCGTTGTCATCGAATATGGCAGCAAGTACCGCGAAGCCCAAAAAGCCCACGTTTCCGAACATCATCATGAAGGCATGTGCTCCACGTGCTGGACGGTTGAGCTTGCGATACACCAGGTGGGCAACGGCGTATGAAAATACTGCAGCAAACAAGAAATATAAAGCCGCATAGCCAAACATGGTAAGGATAACCTCGTCGGGTGGCAGCTGGCTGTCGGAGAGCACCGAGTTTAAAATAGTTGCGGGAAGGGTGATAGACATTACCAGCTTGGAAAGATTCCCATCAAAAAGATCGTCAGTCATGCGCTTTTTTCTTGCGATGAAACCGCACAACATGATCGCGAACAACATCAGCATCTGGGTGAACGTGTGCTGAAAAACCTCCATAGGAGTAATTCCCTCTTCCTGCGCATGCCTGATTGATATGCAAAATAACTAATGAATATGCTCAATAGGCCAAAGGCCCGCACGCGAGGGTACTCCTGTCCGCTAAACGAGAATGTCGCAAGGTCGATTCTTCACAAAACCATAGCAATAGAATCAAAAATCATTCACCAAAGCTATCAAACGGCCCAGAATGAAGCCCACTAGGGGTTCAGAGAGCAAAGCGAACCCGAACCGAAAAATGGATCAAGCCCAACTGTAAGCCCTCAGCGGTTCGGGGAGCAAAGCGAATCCGAGCCAACATCCCAAGGGCGTTGACCAAGCTCAAAGAGCGAAGCGAATTTGCCCCCAACCCAACCGCAGCCCCAAGAGTTCAGACAGCGAAGCTAATCCGAACCCAACGCCCAAGGGGCGTTGACGAAGCCCGAGGCATGCACAAGCAAATCAGCGAGCGGCGCCCTGGCAAGTGCAGTTGACTTGAAAGCGCAAAGAATAGTCTTATGACCATGCTGAGCGCTTGAAAGTCAGCTGTGCCGCCAGGGCGCCGCGCAGCGCCATCCCGTATGGAGCGAGTGCACAAAAAAAGCACCCTGAAGGGTGCTTTTTCAGTGCATGAGCGGACGTACCGAACTTACATCATACCCATGCCGCCGCCCTGGCCCGCACCAGCGAGTGCAGACAGGTCGGGACCTTCCTTGGGGATTTCGTTGATGGTTGCCTCGGTGATGAGGATCAGGCCAGCAACGGATGCTGCAGACTGCAGAGCGGTGCGCGTAACCTTTACAGGATCGGAAACGCCCATCTCGATCATGCTGCCCTCTTCGCCGTTTGCGAAGTTGTAGCCTTCGCCCTTAGCGAATGCCTTGGCCTTTTCAACGACAACGGAGCCTTCATAGCCAGCGTTGGTTGCGATAGCACGCATAGGAGCCTCGAGCGCCTTACGGATGATGTCAACGCCAACCTGCTCGTCTGCGTTTGCAACCTCAACTGCGTCAAGTGCGCTGATTGCGTTGATGAGAGCTACGCCGCCACCGGCAACGATGCCTTCTTCAACTGCTGCGCGGGTTGCCTGCAGAGCGTCTTCGATGCGGCTCTTCTTTTCCTTGAGCTCGGACTCGGTAGCAGCGCCAACCTTAAGAACAGCAACGCCACCGGAAAGCTTAGACAGGCGCTCCTGCAGCTTTTCCTTGTCGAAGTCGGAGGTAAGGTGTTCCAGCTCGTTGCGCATCTGAGCAACACGAGCATCGATTGCGGCCTTGTCACCAGCGCCGTCAACGATAACGGTTGCGTCCTTGGAAACCTTAACGGTCTTAGCGGTACCAAGAGCGTCAACGGTAACGTCTGCAAGCGTCATGCCGAAGTCCTTGGAAACTACCTTGCCGCCCGTAACAACTGCGATGTCCTCAAGGATGCGAGCACGACGATCGCCGAAGCCGGGAGCCTTGATAGCAACTACGTTCAAGGTGCCACGCAGCTTGTTCAGCAGCAGGGTGCCCAGTGCTTCGCCCTCAACGTCTTCTGCAACGATGAGCAGCGGACGGCCTGCCTTCATGATGCCTTCCAGCAGGGGAACCATATCCTGGATGGAGGTAACCTTAAGGTCGGTGAGCAGGATGTAAGGATCGTTCAGAACGGCTTCCATGCGCTCGGAGTCGGTTGCCATGTAAGGAGAAATGTAACCGCGATCGTACTGCATGCCCTGAACAACATCGATGTCGATGCCGAAAGTCTGGCTGTCCTCAACGGAAATAGCGCCGTCTTTGCCAACTTCGTCCATTGCCTCAGCGATCTTTTCGCCGATTACCGCATCGCCGGCAGAAATGGTACCAACGTTTGCGATCTGCTCCTTGGTGGAGATTTCGGTTGCATCGTTCTTAATAGCAGCAACAACGGCTTCAGTTGCCTTATCGATACCGCGGCGAATGCCAAGAGCGTCAGCACCAGCGGTTACGTTGCGCAGGCCCTCGCTTACGATAACGTCGGCAAGGAGGGTTGCGGTAGTGGTGCCGTCACCAGCAACGTCGTTGGTCTTAACAGCGGCTTCCTTTACCAGTTGAGCGCCCATGTTTTCCACGGGATCCTCGAGCTCAACTTCGCGAGCAACAGTAACGCCGTCGTTGGTTACCAGCGGTGCGCCGAAAGAGCGCTCGAGGGCAACGTAGCGACCCTTAGGTCCAAGGGTTACCTTTACAGCGTCTGCGAGCTTCTTTACACCCTGGGCCATGCCTGCGCGGGCATCGGCCTCAAACTTAATTTCCTTAGCCATATTGAAATTCCTTTCAAATGAAGTAGTACCGAATGAAGCGCAAAAAGCGCTTGCGCTTGCCGCTCCGAGTTATGCGGCAAACCAGAACCTACTTACTCTGCGTAAACAGCGTAAATGTCGTCTGCGCGAAGGATCAGAACCTTTTCGCCTTCAACGTCAACTTCAGTTCCGCCGTACTTGCCGTACAGAACATGGTCACCAGCCTTAACAGGCATGGGAAGGTGCTCGCCTTCGTTGTTGACCTTGCCTTCGCCTACAGCCAGAACAACACCGGACTGGGGCTTTTCCTTGGACTCTGCAGCGATGTACAGGCCACCTGCGGTGGTTTCCTGAGCCTCGTCCTGCTTGACGATGATGCGATCACCGAGCGGCTTAAGATTCATAGCGTGCTTCCTTTCGCCATTCAATTCGCGCCTGGTTGCAAGCGCGGTTGTTACCATGGTTTAGCACTCAACTTTTAGGAGTGCTAACGGATATACATACTAGCAAGTTGACCTAAGAATGCAACCATCCGTGAAGAAAACTTGAGTGTACGGCACTTAGATATTCAGAAAGCTCTTTCAATCGATATATAAGCCTTTGACCTGGTGTTTCCAGAATCATATAGGTAAATTTCAGGTGGTTTTTCGCACGAAATTACAAAGGTTGCACCGTTTCGTTACCGCCTTGTTGCCAAATTTCTTGGCACTCAAAGGGCTTGAGTGCTTGCATCTACATCGCTCAGACAGCCTGCGACATTTTGCGCAGCTAACAAAAAGATTGAGCAATCTCTAAAAGCCATTCACCTATCGAACAAGCTGATAGCATGTTGCGCGAGCAGCACCGATTTTCAGCACTGCACCTTCCTTCACCATCTTCTGCAGGGTTCGCTCGATAGTGCGCGTGCTAAGCGTAGGACATGATCTTTCTATTTCTCGTTTCGAAATGGGCACGATAGCCTTTGTCAAGCAATCCCGAATTAGACCTTCATTGCCGATCGAAGCATTGATGGTGCTGAGCTTTTCATCAAGCTCCCGATAGCAGGAAAGCACAATGCCTAAGAAATAGGTGACGAACGGCAGGTAGTCGTTTTCGCGTGTAGCCCAACCAGCGGAGCTGTTCTGCAAAACCTCATAATAGGTTTGCTTGGTTCGTTCGATTTTCCCCTCAAGTGAAATATATTTTCCAACCAAATAACCGTTTTGGTACAGCAGCAAAAGCATAAGGAGCCTGCTCATCCGGCCGTTTCCATCTACGAACGGGTGAATGCTCACAAAGTCAAACACAAATTGGGCAACACAAAGCAGCGGGCTGAACACCCCCTGCTCAATTGATTCGTTATATGTTCGGCAAAGAGACTCTACGGCGTCAGACGTAGCGGCAGCGCTGGTAGGTTCAAAACGCGTTCGGAGCCGACCACCGGGCAAGCGCTCAACGATAGCGTTGTCGGAGTCTTTCCACCTGCCAGCAAACGAAGCTCGCTCCATATCGAACAAATCGCGATGCAGCTGAAGAATAACGTTCGGCGTTGCCGCGATATGGGCATACCGTTCATGGATAAGATCGAGTACGTAGCGGTATCCCGCAATTTCGCGCTCATCGCGATTCCGAGGCGCAACTTTCCCTGCTGCCAACGCTTCCAAACGAGCATCGGTGGTTTCGATGCCTTCAATTTTGTTTGAAGAACCAATGCTTTGCACGCGAGCCACAGCAGCAAGCTTTTCGAATGATTTAGGCTTCAAGGCCTGGTACAGCTCTTGCTTGCCTTTATATTCATGGATGGCGGCAACCGCACCCATGGTTTCGGGCGTACATATGCTTGGCAGCGAAATGCTGTAGTCGAAATCCATACGAGTATCCTAGCCAATGAGATAAGTATCTTAGCCACTTTATCATATTTGGCTAAGATACTTATCGAAATGGCGAGATACTACAGCAGCGCTATCTCCTTCGGGAGGGGCGTACGCAGATGCTCCCCTTCCCAAATATGGCGATCGATGAAATCAAGAATAAGGTCGACCTCTTCATCCGTTTTCATTTCCGCGGCACCATGATCGGCATTCGGAAAGAGCTTGAGTTCAGCATGCCCTTCTCCGCATTTTTCGTTGATCATGCGCACCATAGAAACCGATTGCGTATAGGGGATGATGCGATCCTGCACCCCTTGGAGGAAATACGCTGGCGGGAAATCCTCATTCACGAACTTAATAGGGCTGGCAGTTGCTGCAATTTCCGGGTTGTCCATGCAGCTTACGCCCATAAGCTGGTTGTGCATCTTGCCCATGCCCTTTTCACCCGTATCGCCGCACACAGTGTTGCCGTCAGTTGCGGCAGCCTGGTCTTCGGCGGTAGTACGGTCGCACAGATCCATCTGGTACATATCAGTAGGCGGATATACCGCTACCAAGCACTGCACGGCATCGGATTGATCGAGATTGCCGTAACGGCGCCCATTCATTACAGGGCGACCGGCAAGCGCCGCTACCATGCAGGCAAGGTGCCCACCTGCGGAATTGCCCATGATGGCGATGTTTTCGGCATCCAGATTGTATTCGGCCGCATGCGCGCGCAAATAGCGAATTGCCGCACGAACATCCTCAAGCGGTTCAGGCCAATGAACATCGGGCACCAGGCGATATTCGACGCAAGCAACGGCATATCCCTGCGAAGGGAATTTGAATACTCCCGGCATGGTGTTTTCGCGCTTGTTGCCCGAAACCCATCCGCCGCCGTGCACGAACACGATAAGCGGAAACGGCCCCTCCCCTTCATTCGGAAGCCAGATATCCATCACCTGGCGAGGATCCTCGTCGGCATACAGAACATCCAGAAAATAGCGTGCGAACTGCGTTGGATCAATTTCCCTAAAACTCCCCATACCAAGCCCCCTTGCATGCATGAAAAAAGCGAGCACCAACATGCTCGCTTTTTAGTTTATAGCAGCCCTCTTGCAGTTCAGGCATCTTACTGCCGCCAAAAGTCGGAGCCGCAAATAGGCAGCTAGGCCATATAGTAGCGATCCAAAAACTTCAGAAGGTCTTCGCCCTCTTCTCTCGACTCCACCATGAAAAGCCATTCCTTTTCGTCGTAGTCGAGGATATCCAACGCCCAAAGATCTTTGTTGCCCCGCGCCGTCATTGCGGCCAGAAAGCCAATTGCCAAAGGATGGAACGAAAACAGCGTTGCAACAGAGCCGAAAAACGCGCCTTTCTTCAAAGCATCTTCACCCGCGGCTTCACCGTTCTTGAATAGAGTGCAGTTGCGCACACGAATGCGTTCCATAGGCTTAGCGAACAGGTCCGCCGTTTGGACGCGCTCGACGCCATGACGCGACAAGCGAAGGTAATGCCGGTAGCCCTCCAGGGGTTCCCCGTTGGCGCCAACCGTTATTTGCCTTACAGCGACGTAGCGCTTTTCAACATAGAATGCGTCGATTTCGCAATCTCGGTACTGCGGCTCGGGAATGGGGCGAAGCTCGTCATGGTGATCTTCGAGGGTTTTTTGCTCTCCCTCATTGCCCTCGGGAGCCATCGCCTTTATGGCGCCATCAACGGCTCCAGCGGCAATCTTTGCAGCATTGTTCGCAACATCGCCAACACCTTTGGCAACATCACCAACGCCTTTAGCGACGTCGCCGACAAATGCGAACGGATCAAAGACTGGCATGGTTATTTCTTTCCGATAGAACCGAAGAAGCCACCGATTCCCTTTGCGGCATCACCGAGTCCTTTACCAGCCACGCGCAAACCGCCTTCAAGCGCTCCGCCTGCAACCTTGGCGCCTTCTTCGAGGACACCCCCAGCCGCTTGGGCGCCCTTTCCAACAACGCCGCCAACAGCTGCCACGCCGTCAGCCAAAGCTTTACCAGCCTGCTCGCCCGCAGAAACTGCCGCAGCCCCTGCCGAACAAACCGCCTTCGAAGCGTTTTCGACCGCCTCATCAACAACATTTTTTGTTGCCCCGTCGACCTCAGACTTGTCAATTCCCGAAACAGGGAGGGACCTGAGGTGCTTGCGCAGGCGCTCGGCGCCTGGCTTGAATGAAGCGTACGTGAGACCGCCTGAAATAAATGCCCCAGCCACAGGAACCGCCTTCTTTGCCACTGCATTAGCAAAAACTTCTTTGGTCATGGTCTTTTGCGTGAGCACTTTAATAACCTGTTTAGCAGGCTTCCACCAAGGAAGCTTGGTTAATGTCTGTTTTTTGATTGCCGCTGCAACACCATCCACCGCAACACCTGCAGTAATTTTCGTTATCGTTCCAGCAACGCCCGTCACATTAAGAACTACGCCTAGAAAAGCAATCAGCAACCCCACGGTTTCATCGTCAACCTCGTTTTCTTTATCCAGGAAAGACTGCCACCCATAGAGATATGCAAGTTTTTGCTCTATCCTCATAACATGCGCAAAATACTGAGCGGCATCAGCGGTTATAGAACCCGCAATGGCAACACCACCAGGCAAGCCTGCAAGGAAAGACAATGCAGAGCATTTCTTCGTCTCAAAATCGATAACCTCTACCGCAATTCTGTCTAGTTCCTGAGGGGAAATCCCTGCCTCGATAGGGGTCTTCTCAATCGCAAGCTCCGCATTAATCTCAGGACAACGACGTTTTAGCTCAGAACGAAGAAAATGAGCTCTGTCAATTTTTACCGATTTCAGCGATGCAACGCACCTTAAAACCTTGGTAACGAATTCTTCCAGTTCTTCATTTGTAGCGCTCCCGACATCAGGGAGTTCGATTGCACCTACTGCCCCTTCGGCCTCTTTTCGCAATTCATCATCTTCACATTCGCCTTCGGCACCATTTTTCTCACTCATCTCAATCCCCCTCTTAGTCAGGCATGATCCTTTCGGCACAGAATACAAGCCTACCGCCTCCCATTAAGGAGACGATAGACCCTGATAGCAATTCTTTTCGCTGTGTTTACTTGTTACCCAGCGTCTTATCTACGTCATATTCCTTGTTGTAGAACGCAGACAACACATCGGAATAGTCGCGATACAAATCAGATTGAGCATCGGAGTAGCTTCGGTACAGGTCAGACTGCGCATCAGAATAGGCGCGATAGAACTCTGTGCATTCATCAGAGAGCGTCTTATAAGCGACCTTTCCCGATGAAGACTGCAGCACGCCAGCATAGTAAGTGTCATACATGTCGGACATTGCGTCCTGATAAATACCACGATAGAAGTCTGTCATCTCGTCTTCGTAAACAGCTCGATAGAACCTTGTCATTTCATTTTTAAGCTCGCTGTAGTCTTTGCTCTTTCCCTGTGCGGCAACGAGCTTGTAGTAGCTCACAGCGTTCTGATTAGCCCGTTCGAACAACTTTTCTGAAGCATCCTGCGTCGAAGCGTACCAATCAGTTATCGCTGCCTTTCCGGCAACATAGCTATCAAATGAGTCGCCCGCAGCCTCTTTAGCCTTCGACTCTTCACTCAGGATGCCTTCCTTAGTTGTCTCAAAATCGTTCTGGATGTCCTCAATGATTCCGTCCGTTGTTTTTGCTGCCGACAAACCGTTGTCCTTGGCTTCTTGCTGTTGGGCATCTTGGCTAGATCCGCTGCACCCTACCAGGCATAATGCCAGAGCACACGCTGCAACAATAATCGCCAACCACTTTATTTTCTTCATCTTCTTTCTCCTTCTTTTCGTTACCGCAGGCACATTCCGCCTGCGGCCTTTTCTCGCAGCCCGAGCTAGGCTTTCGCTGCTAGTGCCACGTTTAACGCTTCGTCTATGAATTCGTAGGAACCGGGGCCAAGCCACAGTTCAAGGGTTGGTTCCATACTGGGCGAATCGAGCACTTCGCCTAGCGCCCTCGCCACGCCAATCTGCGTTGACTCTCCAACAAGCCGGGCAGTGCGTTCGAATTCTTTGCGAAGAAAGCCCTGCACACATTCCGCATCGGGCCTTTCTCCTTTGTCTAGCCATTTCCTAATGCTCTTTTCAAGCTCGTCAATTTCGCCTGCGCTTATCAGTACGCATCGCTGCAGCAGGGCAAAATACACGTTGGCGCCAGATTGCTCCTGAACACTTGCAGCATCAACAACGGCTTTCATCACATACGAGCGAACCAGCTTGCGCAGCGGCGTCCTGCCTTTCATCGCAGCCACCAGTAACCTTCCGCAGGCAATTTGCCGCTCCAGCTCATCGCGCCGATCGAGCATGAGAGATACCTGGTCTTCAAGCATCGCGCAACCGCCTTCGCTCGCATCGGAGCGTTCGAACACCCTCTTGATTTCAACTAGGCTCAGGCCACGCTCTTTGTGGCACTTCACCACAAACAACGTCGCAACATCTTCAAGGCTGTAGTTACGCCTTCCCCACGAGCTGTCCTTTGGCTGCAAGATGGCAACGCCGCCGCGCCCTTTGTAGCACGCTCTTTGGATATCGCGCCTCGATAGCCCAATAAGCTTTTCAACCTGGGAAATCTTCCATTCTGCTTTTGACATTTCAGGTTCTCTCACCTCCCCGTCTCTACAAAAGCTGTTCAACTGTTGAACAGCAAGCACAAACCATTCTTCTGCGCGACAAGCGGAAGCTGCAGCTTGGCGAGGAGAGATGCCCTCAGTTAGATACTTCATTTTTGCCTCCATAACAACGGGAATACGTGCGACAGGGGCAGGCCCCGTCGTTATAGGGCGTGTAAAAATTGCGAGGGAGACAGCGAAATGGACGCCGGGGGCAACACGTTGGGGCAATTGCAAAAAAGAAGTGATGCAAAGAGGGACAACAACCAGAGCCGATTCCGGCATTTAGTCTGAAAAGCAAAATGGCAGCGCATAATAGACAAGTAAGAAGCAGAAGCAAAACCAGGAAGGCTGCAAGCGAAGCATGGACCAACCAAAAGCCCAAACGCAGGAACGGCGCAAAGCCACACCTTTGTTAGCAAGCTGCGTAATTTTCTTGGTTGCGTTGAATCTGCGTCCCGCCATCGTTGCAGTGGGTCCCTTGCTTTCCAGCATCGGAGCCACATTCGGCTGGGGCGAATCGCTACAGGGGCTGCTTGGCTCCCTGCCCCTTCTTGCCTTTGCGCTGTTCAGCATGATCGTCGGTGCACTGACCGCAAAACTCGACAGCAACAAGGTGCTGCTTTGGGCACTTATCGCCCTTGCCGGTGGATGCATAGTGCGCTCGCTCTCAAGCGAAAGCATGGTATGGCTAGGCACCCTGGTGATTGGCGCATCCATTGCCGTAGGCAACGTGCTGGCACCCGCCATCGTTAAGCGCGACTTCATCGATAACGTATCTTTTGCAACTGGAGCCTATTCCGCCTGCGTTACTGCAGGCTCAGCACTTGCCGGCCTAACCGCCTCGGCAGCCGCCGATGCCCTCGGAGGCTGGCAACCTGCATTGGCGTTCTGGGCAATTCCCGCACTTCTTGCAGCATTCCTGTGGCTGCTGCGCACAAAACTCGCTCGGGACATTGAAAGCAATCAGGCTGGCGAAAAAAACAGCACTGGCAAAACGCACCTAGAGCGAATACCCAAAAGCACGAAGACCAATCGCCCCATCAGAGAAAACGCACAGACAAAATCTCCGCTTCGCGCGTTACTGAAAAGACCATCAACCTGGCTTGTCACGCTCTTCATGGGGCTCCAATCTGCAGCGTTCTACACCTTCTGCAATTGGCTTCCTAGCATCGCTGGAACTGCAGGTTTTTCCTCCAGCGAGGCAGGTGTGCACCTCTTCATATTTCAGGCGCTCGGCATCGTATCCGGTCTTCTAATCCCGCGCTTCATGTACCTTCGCGGCAATCAAGTACGCGCAGGGCTGCTGGCAAGTGCGCCGCTGTTAGTCGCCGCATTGGGATGGCTCCTGAACCCGCACTTTTCCCTTCTCTGGAGCATTTTTGGGGGAATGGGGCAAGGAGCTTCGCTGGTGGTGGCGCTCACCCTTATCTCTCTGCGCGGAAGAACCCACGCCGAAACAGTAGCCCTTTCGGGTTTTGCTCAATCGCTTGGCTATCTTCTTGCCGCATGCGGACCCTTTGTATTTGGCGCACTTACGGAAACAACGCAGGGGTTCGAAGCACCCTTGGTATTTATGACAGCCCTCGCCACAGCTCAATGTGCGCTGTCGTTTTTTGCGGGGAGAATTCCCAAAGACCAGTAGCATTCAAGCGGTTTTTACCGCGAAACACCGAATATGTCGAACTGCATGAGACCGACCCATTTCGTATAGGACAAATCAGAACAGGCGCCACCGTCGACCCCGTCGACCGTAGAGCAGAAGACAATTACAAGCATCAACCAGTTGGCAGCTCTCTTAAAAAAGGCAAAAGAAAAGCCGCCCCCGCGTTGCAGCAAGTCGCATCCTCATGTAGGAGGAAACGATTCGATGCAACATAGAGGACGGCTTGCGCTGTTCGGATGCGTCGGCTTAGGCCCAGCAAAAGAAAACTGAGCATGCGAGGCTTACAGGGCGCGGATCTTTTCAGCCAGCCAGTTAGCCCACTCTTCCACACCATCGCCGCTCGTGGCGGAAATAGGGAAAATGGGAGCCTGGGGGTTCAGGTTGGCAATATGACTGTAAAACAGGTCCTTGTCGAACGTAAACACGGGCAAGGTGTCAACCTTGTTCAGTACGATGGCGGAAGCAGCCTGGAAAACGCCTGGATACTTCAGCGGTTTGTCGTCACCTTCGGGCACCGAAAGAATCATCGCCTTCATGTTTTCGCCCAAATCAAAATCGGTTGGGCATACCAAATTGCCTACGTTCTCGATAATGATAAGGTCGAGCTTGTCCAAGTCGAGCACATCAACCGCACGACGGATCATGTCGCTTTCCAGGTGGCATGCCCCACCCGTGTTGATCTGCACGGCGGCAATGCCCTGGGCTTTGATCTTCTCGGAATCAACCGAAGAAGCAATGTCTCCTTCGATAACCGCAATGTTGAATTCATCGCGCAATGCCTCGATAGTGGCAAGGATAGTTGAGGTTTTGCCGGAGCCAGGCGATGCAAGAAGATCGAGCACAAACACCTTCTTTTCGGCAAACAGCTCACGATTGCTTTTTGCGAGCTTGTCGTTCTTATCAAGGATGGGTTGTTTCATATCGATCTGCATTGGTTGCCTCCATGTTCTTTGGGGAGTTACCTACTAAATGTAAAGCGTCGCACCGACGCCAATTTGCTAGTGCTCGTTTGATTGAAGCTACGACTCCTCGACGGAATCATTTTCATCGGGTATATCAACCTCGATTGAGTCGATCTGCATTTCTTTGCCAGCAATAAGCTGCGTGAATCCGCTTTCGCACTGGGGGCACGTTACGTGATAGCGGTCGTGTTCGAATTCGTTTCCGCACTCCAAGCAAACGCTTACCGGCTGAATCATATTGATTTTGAAGTCGGCGCCTTCGCATATGGTGCCTTCCGAAAGCGCCTCGAAGGCGAAACGAAGGGCATCTTCCACGGCTTCGGTCATAACGCCCACAGAAAGGTCGATTTCCAAAACCTTGGTGGCGCCAGCGTTGCGAGCCGCTTCCTCGACCGACTCCATAACGCCCGTCATAATGCCTAGCTCATGCATGGCTACTTGCCTTCGCTTTCTTCTTCGCCCCACAGATGCTCGCGATAGCGCTGCTTCAGATCCTTAAGTTCAGCACGAGCCTCCTGAGCTTCAAGCTCTTCAGCCTTTTCCGCTTCTTCCTTGCGTTTGATGCGGTGGCTGAGGCCAACGCGTGCGGCAAGCAGACTGATCTCGTACAGAACCACCATCGCGGCGAACATGAGGCCCATGGTTACAGGAGACGCATCGGGCGTTACCGCTGCAGAGAACACCAGCAGGCCGATGTACACAGCGCGCCAGCTTGCACGCAATTTCTTATAGGGCACTACACCGAACATTACTAGGTAGAACACCACAAGAGGCATCTCAAAGCCAATGCCGAAGCCCAACTCGAACTTGATAATGATGTCTACCCACTGGCCAGCTTCGGGAAGAATGGTCGCAAAACCCGAAGCCTGGTCGGTAAGCCATTGGAAGGCGGGGTTCAGGATAATGCAGTAGCAAAATACCGTGCCAATGATGAACAGAGCCAGAGCAGCGATAAACGTAGGCAGAAACCACTTACGCTCACGCGGCTTCAACGCTGGCAGGAAAAATGCCAGAATCTGCCACAGCGTGATGGGGGCAGTTGCAACTACAGCAGTCCACAATGCCACAGTAATGCGCACCGAAAAGGCATCGAATGCGCCCAAGACATTGAGCATCACGTCGCCGTTGCCATCGGTGGGCATGAACTCAGCCACGGGAGCCAGCAAGAATTGAACTACGGTACCCGTGGAAAGATAGAAAATGCAGGTTGCCGCAATGAGGCAAACAATTACGCGCACAAGACGCATGCGCAATTCGCCTAAATGCTCCATAAGCGACATGCGCGCCGGTCCGATTGCCATACGCTATTCGCCCCCTTCCGTTGCCGCTGCTTCCTTTTGCGCAGCACGAGGAGCGGGCTTCACCGGCTTGGTACCGAATAACTCGTCGGGGGTAAGCGCCGGCGCGGACTTTGCCGAGGGCGTGGGTTTGGATGCAGGTTTCGTATGATCGGACGACTTCGCCGCGGTCTTTTCGGACTTGCCTTCCGCAGCTTTTTCGAGCTCTTCGGCTTTTTTCGCCGCCTCCGCCTTCATGGCGGCGCGGTTGGCGTCGATCTGCTGGCGCTTCAATCGCTCGGCACGCTCTTTGTCGTAGCGAGCCTTGCGCTCAGCAAACGATTCCTGGGTTGCATGCGGTGCCGGCTTCGAGCCAGAACCAGACGCGGCCTTTTTGCCTGCATCGGGATCCAAAACCTCGTCGTTGATAACCGCCTTCATTTCTTCCTGCGCCTGCTTGAATTTGTTGAGCGCAACACCCAACGTTTTTGCCATTTCGGGCAACTTGTCGGGGCCAAAAATCAAGAACGCGAACAGCAGGATTATGAATAGCTCAAATCCGCCAATGCCGAACAACTGGTACTTCCTTATCTCTTCAGCGCTACCAAGCCGCACAACGGCGGGCAGCGCTTAGTGGTTTTGCCGCTTGGAACCTTTATTGGTTTCCGCCAAGGAACATAAGGCCCATGGTGGGAAGAGAGAGGGCCAAGATCAAAATCACGCACACCGCAATAACGAATATGCGCTTGAGAAGCTCTTCGCGCTTCTTCTTTTCTTCGGCAAGACGCTGGCGCTCGAGGGCACGCTCCTCGCGCTCCTTCAGCTGCTTTGCCGTCATCTTCTGCTTTTTACCGTTAGCCATTGAATCTCTTTCCGTATGCGTGTGGTCACCTTAACGCACGGTATGCAAAACAAGCCCCTCTTTTCGACAAGAGGGGCTTACTGGTGCCAATAGGCATTAAGAGCGGAGGCGACCGCGAATCTCAAGAACGTGCGCGATGTTCTTCGCCACTTCACCAGCAACGTGCAAGCGTCCACGTTCGTAGAGGACCTTGCCGTCAACCATGGTCATGGAAACATCGCCGTTGCCCACTGAACCCAAAAGGGCAGAAACAGGGTCTGAAGTGGGGGTAGAGTGTGAACCAGACAGATCGACCGCAACGATGTCGGCACGTTTGCCAACCTCAAGAGAACCAACCTTGTCGTCAATACGCAGCGCCTGGGCGGCACGCAAAGTGCCCATTTCCATAAGCGTGCGGGAATCAAGGAATTCGCCGGTAACAGCACGCTGAATGAGCAGTTCCATGCGCATTTCGCTAAAGATATCCATCGTGTCGATAGAAGCCGGAGCGCCAGTGCCCAGGCCCACACGCATGCCAGAGCGCAGGTACTCACTCACAGGAGCAACGCCCATGCCCAACTGAGCATTCAAGCTGGGGCATGCGCATACGGCAACGTCGTATTCCTTCAAATGCCTGATGTCTTCGTCGTTTACGCGTACGCCATAGACGATCATCACGTTCTTTGCGTCGAACAAGCCCCAGTTCAACACATAGTTGACGGGAGTTGCAGAAGTGGGAAGCCATGGCGGAATTTCCATGAAACCCTGCATTCCCAGATCTTCGTCCAGGCCAGAGGGAGCGCCGTACTTCACGAAGCGGTACTCTTCGCTGCTGCCCGCCAAATCCATTGCGATAGGCAGATCGCCGTTATCAGAGGCATACTTCACCACACTGCGATACAGCTCGGGATGGCATTCGTACACCGGATCTGGCGCAACACCCAGGGTGATGCGGTCGGGGTCGATGGCCTGCGACCACTTTTCCAAGTCGCTATCAGCCTTCTTGATGGCGTAGTTAACCAAGCGCTTGTCGATTGCTCCTGCCTCGCGATAGAACATACCACGCAAACCAAGCTTCTGAGCAGCGGAAACGCAAGCACCCGTAGATGTGATGTCCGCCACGGTGGTAACGCCCGAGGAAAGCGCCTCAAGGCCGCCCAGGAACGCAGAGTCGAATGCCTCCGCATAGGAAATACGCTTACGCAACGCAGCAATTTCCTTGCGCCACTGAACAAAGGGCAGGTCGTGCACCAAACCGCGGAACACAGCGTCTTCCATGCGTGCATGCAGGTCGATAAAACCCGGGGTAAGCGCAGCCATGCCGAAGTCTTTTACCTCTTCGTTGGGGTAACGCAAGCGCATCATTTCTGCATCGCCGATGTCGGCGATAGCACCATCTTTAATGAAAACCGCACCGTGCTCGATGGGCTCGGATGAAACCGGAACAACGTATTCAGCGATCAGTAGCATGCGCATCCTCCCGATAGAGTAATTCTTTGCAATGATAGCATTGCGGCGTTTATATCTTGCCGTTTTTCACAGACCCCTAACGAGCCAGATACGCAAGCGTGCCGTTCTTGTCTATAATCAGCTAACGCAGACGGCAATACTCGTACTTAAGGACGCGATAGCGCATGAGCAACACCCCTCAAACGCCTGAAAAGCAAGCAGACCACTCCATCGACACCGCCACGGGTCAGGAGGCCCCTGCTGAGATTTCTTCTGCTCGCGTGAAGAAAATCTTCACTGATATTGCTTGGAAGTACGAGCGTTTCAACAAGCTCTCCAGTTTCGGCCAATACCGCAGCTGGCTGCGCACGCTTATCGATAAATCGCCCATTACCAGCGAAACGCTGATGCTGGATATTGCCGGCGGCACAGGCGACGTGACGTTTACGGCCTGCGAACGGAAGCAGCCCAAGCACATCATCCTCTCCGATTACACACCCGCCATGCTCGAAGTAGCCCAGAGCCGACTCGATGCAGGCGAGGCAAACGGCGTTCCCGTTGAGCTTGCCGTGGTTGACGGGCAAGACATTCCCTACGAAGACGGATCTTTCGACATAATCACCATGTCGTACGGCATTCGCAACATGCCCGAACGCGAACGTGCGCTTTCTGAGATGTATCGCGTGCTGAAGCCAGGCGGCGCGCTGTGCGTGTTGGAATTCTCAACCCCGCCCAATCCCCTTATGCACTTGGGCTACAACCTGTATTTGCGTTGGGGTATTCCCACCTGGGGAAAGATCGTCACAGGCGATGCTTCGGGCTTTGTTTACCTGGCGAAGTCGATCAAGGCGTTTCCCGATCAAAAGGGCTTCACGCGCATGCTGAAGAATGCGGGCTTTTCCCGTGTCGAGTACACCAATGTAACGTTTGGCGTTGCCGCTGTTCATATCGCGTACAAGGAATAGCGGCAAGCGCCTCTGGCATGGTGCGCTGTACATACACGTCATACATGGTGACGGGACGGTTAAGGCACTAAAAAATGGACGCGGGCCTCAGTTCTTAACCAGGGTGCGCGTCCATACTCATATTTTAGTACATCGGGGCGTGGCGAAATAGGCAGACGCGCCAGCCTCAGAAGCTGGCAGGTGCCCCTGCGCATAGTGCACCGTAGCCAGAACTACTCGATAACGTAGGCCGCCACGATTTCGGCGTAATAGGCCGTGTGCTTGTTGGGGCCGCCCAGCGTTTCATCAACGGGATACCACTTTTCCGCGTCCGCGGCATCAAGATTGGCAAGATCCTGTTCCTGCTTGAACAGGACGCGGCACTCCAACGTAAGGGGAAGCTCGCGAATGCCCGGCACATTAACCTCTTCGGGATCTTCCAGCGTGAGCCCCAACTCGGCAACCTTGTCCATATCGCGACCCGACTTTGCGCCGCATACCGCAGTGATCTTCTTGTCGAACTCGCCCATGGGCAGGTTCACCGTGAACTCACCCGTGGCATCCAAGAATTCCTTGGTGAAACGGCTTTCGCGCACATAGGTAATGAACAGGGGCTTTCCCCACTCAATGGCCATACCGCCCCAGCTGATAGTCATGGCGTTAACCTGACCGTCTTTCTTGGTGGTGAGCAAGACGGCATCGTTGACCTTCTTCATGATTTCGCCAGCATGTTCAATTACATCGATAGAGCGCTTCATACCAATCTCCTTTACGCGTGTTTTCGCGATCGATTATACCGAAGAGGGCACCGAGGCTGCGAACACGTTGCGCCCCGTATGCGACGGGTACCCTCTCCAGGGCGCCTATGCCATGGGCGATTCCTGGCACTATGCGATAAACGATCCCAAGCCCCGACTAACATGTCCCGCCAACCAGGACCCGAGAAGCAAGGCCTAATACGCCTCGTCGAGCGGGGCGTGGGCTTTCACGTCGCAATCCAAGCCAAAAAACTTGCCCTGCTTGTAACGATCGAGCGCCACCAGGGCGATCATGGCAGCATTGTCCGTGCAGGCGGAAAGCGGAGGCATGGTAAGGCGAACGCCTATTTGATGGCACATGGCCTCATAGGCGTGACGCAGCTCAGGGTTGGCAGCAACGCCACCGCCCAGGCAGAACTCTTTTGCACCCGTCTGGCGAAGCGCCGTGCGAGCCTTGGCCACCTGGACGTCGATAACTGCAGCCTGAAAGCTTGCCGCCACATCAGCCTGATTGATTTCGCGGCCTGCCTGCTGTTCTTTCTGCAAGTAAGTCATAACCGAGGTCTTCAAGCCTGAAAGCGAGAACTGCAAATCGCCCGAATGCATCAGCGCACGGGGGAAACGAACAGCCTTAGGGTTGCCCTTTTCAGCTAAAGCAGAAATGAGCGGGCCGCCAGGATACCCCAGCCCCATTGCCTTTGCCACCTTGTCGAAGGCCTCTCCTACCGCATCGTCGAGCGTTGAACCCATAGTTTCATAGCTGCCCCAGTCTTTTACATGCACCAACATGGTGTGACCACCCGAAACGAGCGAAACCACCATAGGCGGCTTGATATCGGGGCAGGCGATCTTGTTCGCATACAAGTGGCCCTCCAGGTGGTTCACGCCGATAAGCGGCACATCGCAAGCCCAGGCCAAACCCTTTGCGAATGCCGCGCCCACAACCAGGGCGCCAACCAAACCAGGCGCATAGGTCACCGAAACAGCAGCCAAATCGTTCCAAGAAAGATCGGCCTTGCCTGTGCGCTCGCGCGCTTGGGCCAAGCACTCGATCACCACCCCACCGATAGCCTCAATATGCTTACGGCTGGCAATTTCGGGCACTACCCCACCGAAACGGGAGTGAAAATCGATCTGAGAAGCAACCACATCAGCGACAATGGTTCCCGCTTCATCGATAAGCGCTGCGGCGGTTTCGTCGCACGAAGACTCGATAGCCAAGATGAGCTTGCCCTCAAGCGGCACACAGTCTCCTGCAGCTTCGCCCGCGTGTGCAGCTGCAGCATTCAAGCGCAACTCCATACCGGCAACGTCGTGCTCGGAAAGAGGAAGCGGGCCTTCATAGATGCAAGCGTTTTCCCCATCGGAATAATAACGCGGGCGAATACCGATATTCTTCAAGCCCAAACGCTCATAGAAGGCATGCGCACCCGTATTCGACGCACGGACTTCAAGGGTCATTTCCTTTGCACCCAAATCACGTGCATCAAGGGCAATGCGTGCCAAAAGCTCTTGCGCAATGCCCTGACGCCTATAAGCCGGATCGGACGCCACCTTCAGCAACTGCACCTGACCATCGTTTATCCAGCCACCGGCATAACCCACCAGCTTCGCTTCGCCAACGTTCACCGTGCGCTTACGCGTATCAGCAACCTCAAACGCCGCCCACCACGTGCGGTCGGGACGAGGCAGCTCGTCGAGCACCTGTGCCTCGCTCCAGGCATCCGTACCCATAACCTGCGACTCCATGGCGGCAACCGCAGGCACCCATGCCGCTTCGAGCGGCTGATAGCGAATCACCGATCCGCCCTGCACACCCGACTCAAGGTCCTTCGCCTCAACGGCGTTGGCTTCGGCATCCTGCTTGGCAAATTTAATGCGCTCATGCTCTTCAGCGTCGGAAAGGCGCGTGTACACGGGAAGAAGCGTGCAAGGGTCGCCCAACACACCACCGTCGGGATCGAACGTCCCCTCCGCCCAAGCCTCCTGCGCCGCAAGAAGAAGGCCGGCGCCTGTTGGGTAGCGCTCTTCTTCGCCCGCAATGTTGCCGTGGCCTTCGCACAGAGCGGAGTATTTCTTCAGCGCATCACCCACGATGCGCTGATCGCTTCCGCTTCCCAGCCACTCGGGCAAGACAGCTGCCTTCATAACGGTATCGGAATTCAGGCGCTCGATACCGCTGTCGGTTACGTGATAGCGAACGGGATAGACTTCTTTGCGCATCGCATCGCCCAGTACCACCACTGAGCCGCGCACCCCGTTAGCCCACTGCTGCCATGCCTGAGCGTCTGAGGTGGAAACGCCGAACAGCGGCACGCCCAAACCAATGGCAATGCCCTTGGCGCTGGCAAGGCAGATGCGCACGCCGGTAAACGAACCGGGGCCACGGCCGCACACTACGCACGCAACTTCACCGCGCGAAATGCCCGCATCCGCCAACAGAGCATCGATTTCGGGCAATAGCTTGACGTTCGATGCGCGAAACGCACCGACCTCGCGCGAAGCGATGCAGTCAATGGTTTTCTTGGCACGATCGAGAAGACCTATTCCCAAGGAAATCATTTCATTTGCCGTGTCGAAAGCAACTACGTAGTTGTTCATGCGAATCCTGTTCTTATTGCATTGCGGCCGCCGATGCCATCTCCGTAAAAGCAACGGGGGCGGCACGGGATGGGCAAGCGACGTTTAATGCCTGTTTTCTTTCGCTAGCTATCCTAGCGCATGCCCCTGAAAACAGAAAAACCAGGCGCAATCCTTCCGAAAAGAACGCGCCTGGCAAAAAGCTAAGCCAACGCAGCCCGCCAACTCTGAAGCATTGATTCTGCCGATCCGTGGGCACATGCCCGAATTGCCCGAACGTTTTCGCCCTCGACGGCAAGATACACCTCGAGCCTATCTTCTGGCATTTCTTCGGGAAATTTCGAAGCCCACTCGATGCAGGAAACGCCATCGCCTTCGACGTATTCGTAAAATGCCAAGTCTTCCAATTGGTAAGGGGAATCAAGGCGATACAGATCAAAATGGTACAGGGGAAGACGCCCATCGGTGTATTCAACCACCAAGTTGAAGGTGGGGCTCGTTACCGCCTGCGCAACGCCCAAGGCAGCTGCCAGCCCCTGGGTAAAGTGCGTTTTTCCCGCCCCCAGATCTCCGTCAAGCGTCACAACAGCACCTGCATCAAGCACGCCAGCCAGTGCCGCTGCGCAAGCTTGCGTTTCCTCTACCGAAGAGGTACGTGCTATTTCAACCCATTTGCCGGACATAAAGATTCCCTTCGGAAAAGCAGGATCCAACAAGAGCGCTCAATGAGGAACAACCCCATTGAGCGCTTTGGCGCCTTGGCGCCCATGCATTCATTTAACGACAAGCAGAATTTATCTGATGGTCTTTTCTGCAGCCGAAACCGTATGCTCCATGGTGATGGAAGTGGTAACAGAACCGAGACCGCCTGGGACCGGGGTGATGGCATCGACAACGGGCTCGACCGATTCATAGTCGACATCGCCGCACAGGTTGCCGTCCTTGTCAAAGTTGATACCAACGTCCAAAACCGTCTGACCTTCGCGGAAGCACGATGCATCAAAGGCACGTGCGCGGCCCGTTGCGCAAATAACGATGTCTGCCGTGCGCATGATCTTGGGCAGGTCCTCCGTGCGGGAATGGCAGATGGTCACGCTGGCATTACGGCGAAGCAGCAGCATGGCAACAGGCTTGCCCACCACAAGACTGCGACCAACAACAACCACGTGCTTGCCCTCTACAGGGATGTCGTAAAAATCGAGAGCCCTTACGCAAGCTTCTGCGGTGCTAGGAGCAAAGCCTTCCTTAGCATCGGTAAACACCGCACCAAGCGATGCAGTGGAAACACCGTCGATGTCCTTCGCCATAGCAAGCTCATCACAAACAAGCTTGTCTTCCATCTCAGAGGGAAGCGGGCGGAACACCAAGCAACCATGAATGCTTGAATCTGCGTTGATGCGGCGAATTTGCAGGAGCAGTTTTTCCTGGGAAACCTTTTCATCGAGCTCGAACACACGTGTGGTCAGACCCAAAGCCTTTGCGCGCTTGCAAGCAGTGCGCTCGTAGCTCAGGTCGTCGGGGCGGGACCCTACGCGAACGATAGCAAGCGTAGGTTCGATGCCCAAGATCTTCAGACGCTCGACACGATGAGCAAGATCAGCGGCAATCGCATCAGTAACTGGTTTCGATTTCAAAATGCGGGTCATACTTATCTGAGTCCCTCCAACACAAATACGTAAATATCATCGGCACGCTTGCCCCATTCAATAATGAGACATTCTGTTTCGTCAGTGTAACGCTTCGCAAGCTTGCGATCCTCGAGCATTTTGGCATTGACGAAGATGTTCAGGGCAGCGCCCTTTAGTGCCCCTTTCGCAAAGGAAACACCCGTGGCAACATCGGAAAGCGCCATCTTTGAGCCATTATGAGCCATAAAATCGGAAAGATCGATAACGCGAGCACATGCTTTCATGATCGACAGGGGCACTTCGATGGCATCGATGAGCGCCTTCTGCATTGCTTTGGTACGCTGCGCCTTTTCTTCTTCGGTAGCGCGGGGCATTTTAAAGCATGCCGCCAAAGGGGCAAATGCCTCAGAGTCTTTCTTCGACAAGGCAAGGAGCTCTTCGCGCACCCGCTGAAGCTGCGATAGGCATTCCTTCACCTGGTCTTCCACGTCGACATAGCTTTTCTTGCCAACCGTCAGGTTTCCCACCATGGAATTCAACGCCGACCCCAAAGCTCCCACGTATGCGGCGGCAGCACCGCCACCAGGGGTTGGGGTGCCAGCGGCAACCTCGTCAATTAATGTCCACTCGCTCAAGATGTTTCCTAATCGTTTATTACCTATGACAATGATACGGGCCAGCGCACCTACGCCAGCCCGATAATACCTTGCTGGTATTTCCAGCTATTTTCTAGCAGCCTAGAACAAGCCAGAGATCTTGCCCGTTTCATCAACGTCGATCTTGAAGGCAGCAGGGGCCTTGCCCAAGCCTGGCATGGTCATGACATTACCGGTAAGGGCAACAACGAAACCAGCGCCTGCAGATACCTTAACCTGACGAACCGTGATGCGGAAATTGCGCGGAGCGCCAAGCAGTGCAGCATCGTCGGAGAAGCTGTACTGGGTTTTCGCCATGCAAACCGGCATAGATCCAAAGCCCAATTCTTCAAGCTGCTTGATTTCCTTCTTTGCAGCAGGAGCAAAGTCTACCCCATCTGCATGGTAAATGCGCTTGGCAACTGCCTCGATCTTTTCCGCGAGACCCATATTATCTTCGTAGGTGAAGGTCAGAGAGCTTTCCTGCTCGCACAGACGCATAACTTCCTCAGCCAACTCTACGCCGCCTTCGCCGCCTTTTGCCCAAACCTGGGAAAGGGCAACGTTGACACCGAGCTCCTGGCACTTGGCGCGAACCAGATCGATTTCTGCCTGAGTATCAGTGGGGAATTCGTTGATAGCAACAACGCACGGGAGGCCGAACACCTGAGTGATGTTTTCCACGTGCTGAAGCAGGTTGGGAAGACCCTTTTCCAATGCTTCGAGGTTTTCCTCGTTTAGGTCTGCCTTGGCAACGCCGCCATGGTTCTTAAGCGCGCGAACCGTGGCAACCACTACAACAGCATCAGGCTTCAAGCCCGCAAGACGACACTTAATGTCCAGGAACTTCTCGGCTCCCAGGTCGGCACCGAAACCGGCTTCAGTTACCGCGTAGTCGCCCAGAGCAAGAGCCATGTTGGTTGCCATGATGGAATTGCAGCCATGTGCAATGTTGGCGAAAGGACCGCCGTGCACGAATGCGGGGGTTCCTTCGAGCGTCTGAACCAAATTGGGCTTCAGCGCATCCTTCAAAAGCGCAGCCATAGCGCCTTCAGCATGAAGGTCATGAGCGGTAACAGGCTTATCGTCGCGGGTGTAGCCAACAACGATGCGGCCCAAGCGCGCCTTCAGGTCGGTGATGGAGGTTGCCAAGCAGAAGATGGCCATGACCTCGGAAGCAACCGTAATATCGAAGCCGTCTTCACGGGGAACGCCATTGGCTTTGCCGCCCAAGCCGCACACGATGTTGCGCAGCTGACGGTCGTTCATGTCAACAACACGCTTCCACGTAATGCGGCGAACATCGATGCCAAGCTCGTTGCCGTTGTGGATATGGGCGTCGAGCAATGCAGCAAGCAGATTGTTTGCCGCGCCAATGGCATGGAAGTCGCCCGTGAAATGCAGGTTGATTTCTTCCATAGGGATTACCTGGGAATAGCCACCGCCTGCGGCACCGCCCTTGATACCGAACACCGGTCCCAGGCTGGGCTCACGCAATGCGATTACCGTCTTCTTGCCCAAGCGGGAAAGGGCATCGCCCAAACCTACCGTCGTGGTGGTTTTACCTTCGCCGGCAGCGGTGGGGTTGATTGCCGTGACCAGCACCAACTTACCGGGCTTATGGTCTTCGTTGCGGAGCAGGTTGTAGTCAACCTTTGCCTTGGTCTTGCCGTAGCACTCGAGGTACTCTTCCGAGATACCTGCCTTTTCAGCGATTTCGGTAATGGGGCAAGGCGTTGCCGCCTGTGCAATTTCGATATCCGTCAGCATAAACAGTTCGCTTCCTCTTCTTGGCTTATTGCTCTGTCCTACTGGGTTTTACTGGGCGATCTCATCGTAGATCATACGCAAACCCTGCAAAGTGAGTTCAAGGTTGATTTCGGCGATGTGCTTCGATGCGGGGGCGATGCGGTGCGCCAAGCCACCAGTTGCCACCACCCTGGCCTCGTAGCCCAACTGATCGAAAACGCGCTCGACCAAGCCGTCGACACGAGCGGCCTCGCCGTACACCACGCCAACCTTGAGCGCATCGGCGGTGTTGGTTCCGATTGCCGTGCCCGGGTCTTCCAATTCTACGGAACGCAACAACGCTGCGCGGGAAAGCAGACTACGCATGGACGAATCGACACCGGGGGCAATGATGCCACCCACAAACGTGCCTGTCTTGTCGATGATCTCGATATTGGTAGCAGTACCGAAGTCGACCACAATGACGGGCGAACCATACAGGCATTTCGCAGCAGCAGCATCTGCCACGCGGTCGGCGCCCAATTCGGCGAACTTCTCCTGGTCCATGTTGATAAGGTGCCCCACGGTTCGGGCGGAAATGACAAGCAGCTGAACGCAGAACGAGCGATAGCACGCCTTTTCCCAATTATGAGTAAGAGCGGGAACCACCGAGGCCAAAATGGCGCCGTCGATGCACTTGGGGTCAACGCCTTCGGCCTCCATCAGAACATGCAGTTTAATTCGGAGCTCATCACTGGTGTGATCTACGTTGGTAGCCACGCGCCACATATGAACCAAGTGCTCACCATCGTATACACCGAGCACGGTTTGGGTATTTCCCACGTCAATCGCAAGTAACATGTTTCTGACAATCCCTTCAGGTTTAAGCGATACGAGCGAATGCTACCATACTATCGATTTTGGACGGCAATCCCTTAGCCGTAACCGTAATTAACGCATCCGCAGAAGGTGGCGCAATGGAAAATCCCGCTCGCATACTCATCGTAGACGATGAGCCTTCCATCACTGAATTTGTAAGCTATGCCATGCAGAAGGAAGGTTACCTCACCGAGGTGGCTTCAAACGGCGAAGATGCACTTGAGAAAATCGAGAGCGACCACTTCGATCTGTTCATCTTAGACATCATGCTGCCCGGCATCGATGGATACGAACTGTGCCGCCGCATCCGCGCGAAGATGACCACGCCCATCCTGTTCCTTTCTGCGCGTGATAGTGAACTGAACAAAGTCGTAGGACTCGAGCTTGGAGCCGACGACTATCTTGCAAAGCCCTTCGGCGTGCGCGAGCTTCTTGCACGCACCCGCGCCCTTCTGCGTCGCAGCCAAGGCCTAGAAAACGCGCAGCCCTCGAATGAGGTCACGGCAAGCGGCATCACCTTGAACGAAGACACGCACGTCGCCCAAGGTGAAAAGGGCCCCATCGACCTTACTCCGCGCGAATTCGAGCTGCTAAGCTGCCTTATGCACAATGCGGGTAAGGTGGTTTCCCGCGAAGATCTTCTCCACGATGCATGGGGATGGGAATTCATCACAGAAACGAAAACAGTCGACACGCACATCAAGCGTCTTCGCGATAAGATTGAGGCAGCCGGGTACGATCCGAAGCTCGTTGAAACGGTGCGCGGATACGGCTATCGCTTCAAGAAATAAGGGGCGTTCGCAGACCGGCGCATGCGCTATCTGCCGCTTCGAGGGGATTCAATGAGGCTGTTTACCAATATTTCTTTTCTCACCGCTTTGCTGGCTATTTTCGGCAGCTCTGTTACGGCTGCCATTGCCGTGCTGGCGTTCGGCTGTTCGCGCTTCATCTTGGCATTTATCATCCCCGTTTCCTGCCTCTGCTATTTCTTGAGCTTGCTTATTGCGCATTTCATCGCCCAACCGCTCACTGAATTGGCGCAGAAAACGCGCGCCTACCGCGAAGGCGACAAGAGCATCGTGTTCGAACCTACAGGCGCGCTGTACGAAGTTGACCAGCTGTCTGAAGATTTCCGCGAGTTGAACCACGCCTACGAGGCAAAGCTCGACGAGCTTTCCAAAGTGCAGGATCGTCAAGATTCTTTCGTGAGCGATGTTGCCCATGAGTTCCGCACGCCCCTCACCGCCATCAGCGGCAATGCCGAATTGATGCTTGACCCCGATATGCCCCAGTCAACACGCGAGCATTTCTGCGAGATCATCCTGAGCGAGTCGGAGCGCCTGAAAAAGCTCACCAATTCGCTCTTGGCGCTGCAGCACGCGAAAGAAGGCGTTCCCGCAGCGGCCTTGAAGCGCTTGGATATCGCACCCGTTGCCCAAGAAGTTGTCGAAATGCTTGAGCCCATCGCCCAAGACAAGAACGTCACCTTAAGCGTAGAGGGCGCTGCCCCCGATATCCTAGGCAACACCGATCGTCTCAAACAGGCGATCATCAATTTGGTTGATAACGCCATTCGACATGTTGAAGAGGGTGGCCATGTCCGCGTCTTACTTTCCGGCGTAAACAACCAGGCAATAGTTGCCGTAAAAGACGATGGTTGCGGCATCGAAGACGACCCTTCCCTCCTGTTCAAGCGCTTCTATCGCAGTGATGCCTCGCGTGCACGCAACAGCGGAGGCGCAGGCCTCGGACTAGCCATTGTGAAGGAAATTGTAGAGAGTTTCGATGGCACGGTAACCGCGTTCAACGCCCCCGAAGGCGGCGCCGTATTTGTGATGGCGTTCCCCGCCCTGTAGCGCCCCTTCGGGAATGCACCGCGACGAAATATTGCCATGACTTGCCACTTAGGAATGCATCGCAGCTAGGTCTCACCCAAGAAGGCACCTTTCGGTGCACGCGTTTTTTCGTTGCCGTACTGGCATCCCCGCGGAAAGGACAAATCACAGCGCTGACACCTCCACGTAGAGAACGGACGGCGACGCTGGCGCCTCCACATAAAGGACGAGCCACAGCGCGTGCACCTTCACGCAGGGAACACGCTAATACCGCAGTGAAGGACGAACCTCAACGCTGGTCGCGCGCCGAACCTCGCACAAAAGGCAGAATTGCAAAAGCGTGGCAATATTTGCCCATTGTGCATGATTTGAGGGATTCGGACGGAAAAAGGGCGCCTTGATGGCAAGATACCCGCGAGATGTATTCCCAAACGGCGCTTTGCAGGGCATTTTGAATACATGGGGAGCATATCTTGCCAAAACCAGCTCATTTTGGATGCATGGCGGCGATATCTTGCCGCGAAAGGGCGTTTTTCCCGTCCAGAACCCCTTCGGGAATGCACCGCGACGAAATATTGCCACAACTTGCCACTTAGGAATGCATTGCAGCTAGACCTCGCCCAGGAAGGCACCTTTCGGTGCACGCGAATACACAATGGTCGTTTCTTGCCAGGCTTCACCCAGTATTTACGCATATAAAAGGAGGGCCGCATGATGCGGTCCTCCTTACCTGACAGCCAATCAGAGCCAGTCTGATATCCGAATTAATCGAAGTCGGTTCGATACCCGAGCTCCCCGAATTCAGTCCAATATTCGCAATGCAACATCGATAGCTACGCCCGAGTACTCAGGCGAAACGACCAGCCTCGCGGGCCGCAAAACAGCTTCGACAGCTACGCCTGCAAACCTAGCGAGCGACTACAGCGCTTACTGCCTGGGCAATCAGCACAGCGGCAATCATCTTCATTGCATCAATCAGAACGAAGGGCGCCACCGCAGCGGCAAATGCAGCCTCAGCGCTAAGATGGCCCGCCACCATGAGCCACGCCCAACCAAACACATAGAGAACCGCCAGGGACACCACACCCATAACCACATTACGAGCAAGAGCGCCAGCGGCAATATGAGTTCCAAAGAAGGATTTCTGCTCCTCGGAAGCAAACAAGGGAGTGCGCTTCAGAAGAGAAGCGGCGGCGATAGCAACCACAGCAGCAACGAAGAAGCCGACGATGAAACCACCCGTGGGGCCCATCAGTGCAGCCAAACCACCCTTAAAGGAAGAGAACACCGGAAGGCCCAAACCACCGAGAACGATATAGCCGCCGATTGCGACAAGTGCCTGCTTGGCGGGCAATGCGAACAGCACAAACATTACTGCCAGCGTCTGCAAGGTGAAGGGAACCGGTCCAAAGGGAACCGTAACCCATGCCGCAACCGCCATAAGAGCGATGGACAGGCCGCAGAACGCGACGGAACGAGCACGTGCGGTGGAATGCTGCGTCATTGCTTCAGACATTAATTTATTCCTTCCTCGATTTGAACAAACGCATACTACGTCATGATCGGGCAGTATAACGCACTTTTTCAAATTACGTTAATACACAAATAGGTATGATATGTTGCCTTTTGTGAATAACCAGGCATTTTTCAAATCAATCCGATTCGGCGTAGTTTCGCGTTAGACGTCATGCGGCACAGAATTGCGGCAGGTATGCAACTGGATTCTCCGATGCAGTTTGGCTTTAGCGGCCACTTGGCGCAAGGGGCTAAAGCTCAGCGTTAACGGGCATTTAATACAAGCACCCACGAATGCTTTGCGAGCTACAACCGCCGTTCGTCTACAGGCAGCCATGATCTACACCGTGTTCTTCGGTGCTACGCATGATGCCCGCTGCCCGCTTACGGGCAGTCAACGATAACGCTCTCGAGCGTGCACCCCCTCGCGAACAGCCCGCTCGCCTACAGGCAGCCATGCCCTACATCGCGCTCTTCGACGCTGCGCATGACAACCACCACCAGCCCACAGGCTGCCAACCAGCCCATAAGCGAGACCACATGAAATATAAACGACGCCTACGAATGCTTTGCGCCCTTGCCAAAGCGAGACATTTCCTCTCCCGCCTCAACGCGCTTCAAACGGCGCATCTCGAATGCGAGGAACGCCGCCGCGGTAACAACGGAAAGACCATCAGCGATCGGCACCGCAAAATACAGAGCGTCCAAACCGGTAAGTGCAGGCACCAGTATAGGCAGCACGATGGGCAGCACGATGTACAGAGGAATAAGGAACAGAACCTGACGGGTAAGGGAAAGGATGATAGATTTCATCGGTTGCCCCGTTGCCTGGAAGTAGTTGCCTACCACGATCTGGAAGCCGACAACCGGAAGCACAAGCAGCTGGACTTTCAGCGCGAAGGCGGTAAAGTCGCGCAGACCGTCAGCACGAATGCCAAAGAAGCTTACGATATCGCCCGAGAACAGCATGATCATGATCCACATGCAGGTGCCGATAACCGTAGCCATCAAGATGCCGAAGCGCACAGTTTCGCGCACGCGCGGGATAAGCCCTGCTCCGTAGTTGAATCCCAGCAGCGGCTGAATCGCCACTGCGGTACCGATAAGGGGCAGCACGGTAAACATGGCACAACGCTGCACAACGCCGATAGACGCCAGCGCAGCTTCGGCACCCAAGGGGCTCTGCGCACCGTAGAACACCAACAGATAGTTAACAAGGAAGCTGATAACTGACATGGCCATCTGCATGATGAAGCTGGCAGCGCCCAGAGAGAAAATGAACCCTACTACTTCAGCATCGAGCTTCAAGTTACGTGCGTGCAGCTTAAATGCAACGTTCTTGGTGAACAGGAAGTACCACAATACACAAACGCAGGAAACACCCTGACCGAGCACGGTTGCCAGCGCGCTGCCCACAACGCCCCATCCAAAAACCAACACAAACAGGTAGTTCAGAATGATGCAGGAAAACGTGCCAATAACCATGGTAAGCAAGGCGCGATTTGGTGCGCCTGCCGTACGGATGAAGTTATTCACGCCCATGCCGATGATCTGAAAGATAACGCCAAAAGCGATGATCTGGATAAACGAATAGGTGTAATCGTGAATTTCAGGCGTAGCGCTGGAAAGCGAGAGGAGCGCCTCCATACAGGGCGGGATACAGGCGATTATCGCCACCACAACCGCAATGATGATTCCAAGGCACACCGTATTGCCAAGGCTCTTTTCAGCAGCCTGCTTGTTGCCTTCACCCAAGCGCAGTGCGGCAAGCGCATTGCCACCGTTGCCGATAAGCATGCCCAACGCCATGAAAATGGTCATCAGCGGCATGGCGGCAGTTGCCACCGAAAGGCCAATCTCGCCCATGGCTTGACCAAGGAAGATGGAGTCGATTACGTTGTAGGCACCGTTAACCAACATGCCCACGATAGAGGGAATGGCGAATTCCAGCACCAATTTCGGAATGGGGCCCGTTCCCATACGCGCAGTACGGTCGTTGCCTTTAGCGGCTGCTCCCCCAGCAGCATGCTTGCGCATAGTGCCCTCTTCGAAATGTGCCCCTTGATGTTCTTTCCGTTCTCCCTGAATCTGCTCTTCGGCCATGCGGGCTCGGTACCTTTCGCTCATGTTTCATTATTGCGCCGGGCCACCCGCATCAACGCGTGCAGCCAATCAATTGCTCTGCCTATTCTGATAACGCAGCTTAAATACCGCCATATCCCCTAGGCAAAATGCATGTATTTATCAAATGTGTGTCATGTTGACCGCCTAGACAACAAGCGGCTTGCCTTGGGGGAAAATACAAGTTTGCACTGAAGAAAGGGCGGCCGTGAGCGTTTTCGAAATCGTCATACTTGGTCTAGCACTCGCTATGGATGCGTTTGCCGTTACTATCTCCAACAGCTTTGCCTATCCTAAAATCTCACGCACCCGCAGCCTTTCCATGCCCCTTGCTTTCGGCTTTTTCCAGTTCCTCATGCCCGTTGTAGGGTTCGTTCTGGGTCAGTTGGTAAGCGATTTCATCACCCAATATGCTGGCATCATTACCTTTGCGATCTTGGGATTCATCGGCGGAAAGATGATCTGGGACGCCTTCCACGAAGAAGAGGGCGAAGAGGCATCCGAACAGACACTCACCATGCCCGTACTGCTGTTCCAGGCAGTTGCCACCAGCATTGATGCCCTGGCCGTCGGCGTAAGCTTTGCCGCCCTGGAAGTAAACGTACTCACCTCTTCGGGCATCATCGGCATCACTACGGCACTTACCTGCATCGTTGCCCTAATTATCGGCAAGCGCTTCGGTAACGCGCTCGGCGAAAAGGCAACCATCATTGGCGGCGCCGTGCTCATTCTTATCGGCTTGAAATCCTTGCTGCTTTAAACCAGCAGCTACGGACTATCTTTGAAGCGAAGTCACGTGCACTTCGCCAGAACTCATGGGCATAATAATCCCAACGTCGTTTTCAACAAGCAAACGCCCCAAGCCATCAACGCCACGAATAATTCCCTCGATGGTTTCATCTCCATTGATAAGCGCGAGGGATGCCCGCTTATCGCGATAAGCAAAGCGCTGGCTGTACTCATCGATAAAAGCCGAGAAGCCCTCCTGGAGCCAGCGTCCGTAGCGGCATTCCATTGCTTCAAGCATGCTTTCAACCACCCGGGTCATGACGGTACGCTGTTCTGCAGAAAGGCCCGCTTCCACAACGCCATCTTGCAAATACGCCAAGGAGTACTTCCCCTCAACTTCGCGCTTGGCGAAAGGCTCATACACATTGACCCCCACGCCAACACACACACCGCCAGCTAAAGCCTCAAGCGAAATGCCCGCGAGTTTTCCCTCTGGGCAAAGCACATCATTGGGCCATTTGATAAGTGGGTTACAGCTTGAACGCACCCGCTCAAGTGCATCGGCTACTGCCAATGAGGCGACCAAGCTCAATGTGGGGAGAATTTGCGGCGGCACGCTGGGTCGCAATGCGAAGGAAGTGTATACACCGCCCAAAGGGCTGGCCCAAACCCTTCCTTGACGCCCATAGCCGCCTTCTTGCTCCAAGGCCGTTGCGCAATACCCCTCAGGCACACCCTGGCGAAGAGCTTCTTTTACGAGTTCATTCGTCGAGCGGACGCACGCATAGGCGTGTAAATCCCAAAAAGAAGAAACGGCCGGGCGCAAAGGCGCCGCCACCGAGGAGGCGCCTTTCGCAACACGACCGTTGTTTTGATGCTCAGACTGACTTAGCACTTCCATGCCTTGCCCACTGTTACGGTATCGAGCGTGACTTTCGTACCATCGGAAAGCTCATGGTTGGGAGCAATCTCAAGCAGCGGTTTCACCACGAAATCACGTTCGGTAAGAAGCGGATGAGGCAAAGTCAGTACTTCCAAGTCGGACACATAGCCCTGGTAATCAAGGATGTCCAAATCGCACGTGCGCGGACCGTTCTTCTTTTCGCGGATGCGACCCAGCCTGTCTTCAATGATATTCAGATAGCGCAAAAGCTCTTGCGGGGGCAGGCCTGTACGCAAGATAAGCACCGCATTAACGAACGAGTCCTGGTCTTCCACATAAGCAGGCTCGCTTTCGTAGAAGCTGGAAACATCGATGATCTGAGAATCAGGCAATAGGCACATATCGGTGATAGCCTGGCTGAGCATTGCCTTCTTGCCCTCAAGCTCCTCGCCCTCGTCGGCAACCAAAGCAACGTTGCAGCCAAGGCCGATAAACGCATAGGGTCGCAGGTTTTTCTTCAGCGACTCTTCGGTTAACGCCACGTTATGGGTGCGGATTACCGAAGCGCCCAATTCGCATGCCATCAGTGCCTCTGCGGCAGACGCGGCATCGCGCTCCTTGGGGTCATCGATGTCGTAGGCGTAGCCGATGTAGCTCTTTCGGGAAACGGCAACCATTGTGGGATACCCCAGATGCACTAACTCCTGGAAGTTGCGCATAAGCTCGATGGTCTGCTTGGCGGTTTTGCCAAAGCCAGGGCCAGGATCAAGGCAAATTCGATCATGGGCAATGCCGGCCGCCTCAAGCCCGGCAGCGCGCTTGGAGAGGTACTCGCATACTTCCGCCACCACATCATCGTATTGGGGTTCGTCCTGCATGGTGCGAGGGTCGTCGCCCAGCATATGCATTACCACCAAACCAGCATCGCACCCCTTGACAACCTCAACCATAGCAGGATCGCGGAAGCCCGTTACATCGTTGATGATGCTTGCACCCGCTTCAACTGCCGCCTTTGCCACCTCGGCATGGCGGGTATCGATGCTTACGCATATATCCTTTTCAGCCAGCTGCTTCACTACCTGGATAGTGCGAGAAAGCTCTTCTTCGATAGACACGGGATTTGCACCAGGGCGCGTTGATTCACCGCCCACATCGATGATAAGAGCGCCCTCTTCAACCATTTTCTGAGCGGCAGCCACCGCTTCCTCGACGTTGGCGTACGAGCCACCATCGGAAAATGAATCGGGGGTCACGTTCAAAATGCCCATGATAACGGGAGTGCGGGAATCGAAGGGAAAGCGTCCACAGCGCCAAATCATAGTTTTGCTCCTTATAAACCACGCCCCAGGCCGTATGGCCCGGGGCGTTGCTAACCATTATTGTTGGTTGCCCGATTCAGGGCCCGACGCTCCCCCGTCAGGGGCTTCAGGCTTTGCGGGTGTTGCCTCGCTTACCGCGGAGGCCTGCTGATCCTGTTGCGCAGCCGCATCGGCGGGGGCATCTTCAGCAGTTTCAAGCTCTGGCTTTTTGCCTTCAGCTTCCTTGGCCCGCTCTTCCTGCAGGTACTCTGCCCAACGGTTGTTGAGCAATGCCTGGCAAGCATCGCCGTCAATCGTTTCGCGCTCAAGCAAAACGGTAGCCATAAGGTCCATCTGGTCGCGCTTGGAGGAAAGAATTTCCACCGCACGGTCGTGGGCTTCCTTCATGATGCGAGCAACCTCATCGTCGATGCGGCGAGCCGTATCGTCGGAGTAATCCTGCGTGTTGCCGTAATCACGGCCCAAGAACACTTCGTGATTGGGCTGGCCGAACACCTGCACGCCCAAGTCGGAGCTCATGCCGTAATTGGTAACCATGGCGCGAGCCATTTTCGTTGCACGCTCAAGGTCGTTGGAAGCACCCGTGGTGATGTCGTCGCAGAACAGCTCTTCGGCAACACGACCGCCAAGGAACACAGCCAACTCGTCGCGCATTTCGTTGCGGCTGTTGAGCACCTTGTCTTCGTCGGGGATGGAAAGCGTGTAACCCAAGGCACGACCACGAGAAATGATCGAGATCTTATGAACGGGATCGGCACCTTCAAGCATGTGGCCAACCAAAGCATGGCCCGACTCATGGTACGCAATGGTCTTGCGCGTACGTTCATCGAGAACGCGGCCTTTGCGCTCGGGACCAGCGATAACACGCTCCATGGAGTCCTGAACTTCCTTGTTGGTGATGATGTGCTTGTTGCGACGAGCCGTAAGAATTGCCGACTCGTTGAGCAAGTTGGACAGATCAGCACCCGTAAAGCCAGGGGTGAGCTTAGCGATGCTGGCAAGGTCGACATCATCAGCCAGGGGCTTGTTGGCGGCATGAACGTTCAGGATCTTTTCGCGACCCTTTACGTCAGGAGCGTCAACGACGATCTGGCGGTCGAAGCGGCCCGGGCGAAGCAGGGCCGGGTCAAGAACGTCAGCACGGTTGGTTGCCGCGATAAGGACAACAGAGTCGTTGGCCTCAAAGCCATCCATTTCAACGAGCAACTGGTTCAAAGTCTGCTCGCGTTCGTCGTGGCCACCGCCCAAGCCAGCGCCACGCTGACGGCCGACGGCGTCGATTTCGTCGATGAAGATGATCGAAGGAGAAGCTTCCTTTGCCTGCTTGAACAGGTCACGTACACGGGAAGCGCCTACGCCTACGAACATTTCCACGAAGTCGGAGCCAGAGATACTAAAGAACGGAACGCCCGCTTCGCCGGCAACGGCACGCGCAAGCAGGGTTTTACCAGTACCCGGAGGGCCCACCAAAAGACAACCACGAGGAATTTTTGCGCCAAGAGATTGATACTTTGCGGGGTTTTCCAGGAAGTCCTTGATTTCCTGCATTTCCTCAACCGCTTCATCGACGCCAGCAACATCGGAAAAGTGAACGTCGGGATGTTCTTCAACGCTCTTTTTCGCCTTTGCCTTACCGAATGACATCTGCGAGTTGTTTGCCTTGTTCATCTGAGAGAAGAAGAACAGCAGCAGGCCAGCAATGATCAAAATGGGCAAGATCGATGCCAGGATGGAACCCCAAGGCGATGCCAGGCGCACGCTGTACTGAATGGTAGGATGCGCTGCCATAAGCTGACCCAGCGAATCGGAGCCAACCCATGTGCAGGTGTAGTTATGCTCGGAGCCAAGCTTAGAGGCTGCAAGCTCCTGCGTCTGCACGATGGTGGGACGAGCGCCCGTGGTGCTTGCCATGCCGGAGTTCAGCGCATTGAATGCGGTGTTGAACGCGTCCGTCGTGGCCTCGCCCGCCGTAGCGGCAGGGTAATAGGTGCCCGTAATGGTATAGGAGCCGGTGTCGTAAACAGCAGTGTTCACGCGGCCCTGCTCGACAGCCTGGGTAAACTCAGACGTCACCAATTCGTCGGTCTGAGTAACGCCATTCGTTGCCGTCATGGTGCGGGTCATCATCACGGCAAAGAAAATGCCAACAGCCAAGAATACAACCAGCGTAACGATATTGGAGCGATTGGGCTGCTTGGGCAATGGGGGCTTGCTGTGATTAGGCTTCTTTTGATTGGGTGTTTGTGCCATAGATTATTAGTTCCTTATGTTCTTCGATCGAACCAACGGACGTTATTCCTGAGCTGCTTCGGGCTTCAGCACGCCGATACACGAAAGGTTGCGATAACGCTCGGCGTAGTCGAGGCCATAGCCAACGATAAATTCATCGGGGCATTCAAAGCCGATGTACTTGCACTTGATATCTGCCTGATTAGGAGTGTCCTTACGAAGAAGCGTTGCCACTTCAATGGAAGCAGGATTGCGCGATTCGAGGTTCTTAATGAGGTAGCGCAGGGTAAGACCGCTGTCCAAGATGTCTTCAGCGATAAGCACGTGACGGCCTTCAATCTGGCTGGAGAGGTCTTTGATGATACGAACCACACCGGAGCTCTTCATGCCGTTGCCGTACGAAGAAATGGCCATGTAGTCCATTTCAACCGGCAGGTGGATTTCGCGAACCAAGTCAGCCATGAAGATAGCTGCTCCTCGCAGCACCGAAATCACCACGATGCTCTTACCTGCATAATCTTCGGTAATCTGTGCGCCCATTTCCTTTACGCGCGTACGAATCTCATCCTCAGAAAAAAGGATGCGCTCAAGATTGGGATGCTGCTCCACGAAAGCCTCTTTTCCCACCTCTAGGTGGAGTAAATACGGGTATAGACAGTACTTCAGTGTAACAAAAGCTTTCCTTAGCGCATTTGCGGAAAGGCGCCTGTGACTGTTTTGCAATAAATCTTCACTGCACAAAAGCGCCGCCACCCCTTTTTGAGAGGTGGCGGCGCTTAAGCAATGCATAAGCCGCGATTATTCTTTTGGCTTAACCTCGGCTTCGATGGTTTCCTGCATGATTTCAGGGAAGTTCTTTAGAAGCGTATCAACGGGCAAACCGACAATGTTGTTGAAATCGCCGTCGTAGCTTTCTACCAACCTGCGGCCCTTGCCCTGGATGGCGTAGGCGCCTGCCTTGTCGATGGTTTCACCCGTGGCAACATAAGCGTTGATGTCTTCGGCCGAAAGCTCTTTAAAAGTTACCGTGCTGGTCTCGGAGAACGAGCGGAAGGCCAACGAAACATTGCCGTCGCCTCCCTTTTCCTCCGATTCGTTGAGCATGACAAGCCACACGGAAACACCCGTGATTACCTCATGTGTTCGACCTGAAAGACGACTCAGCATCTCGCGTGCATGATCTGCACTGTAGGGCTTGCCCAGCATTTCTCCATCGAGCACCACCGTGGTATCAGCGCCGATAATAATGCCCAAGCCTACAGGGTTTTCAGCCAAAATATCTTGAATTACCGAACCAGCCTTGCGCTCCGCAAGCTTCTTTACTGCTTCAGAGGGCTGTGCGCGCTGATCCGCATCAAGCGATTCGTCCACCTCGGTGGAACCGGTATACACCGTAAACTTAACGCCAGCTTCTTCAAGCAGCTGCTTTCGGCGTGGGCTGTTCGAAGCCAGGATAACGTTTACGGGAATAGTGGTTGTATCAGGCATGTAATTCTCCTTTTAGGCCAATCGGGCACATAAGCTTGGCAGGTACGTTTAATTGCAGTTGGCACAGTTTCGGGCAATTTCAGGCAGGCGTCACGCTTCAACGCCTAAATGCTCATTACGCGCGGTTGGGTTTCCGGCGTGCGCGGAATACGGCCATCGGCTCCACCAAAACGCCTTGCTTGTTAGCGCTCACCGCTAAATTTCCCTGCACATTGGTAACGAAACCGCTGATGGGAGCACCTTCTTCATCGAAGGCAGATAGGATCGCCTCAATCGATGCCGATTCAATGCGCCCCTCGTTCCCAATAAAGGCCTCGAGCACGGCCATCACCACACGACGCTGCAGCGGACGTGCAACCGCACCGAAAGAGGGAAGCAAGCGACAGCCATCGAACGAGTCTCCCCCGTCACCGCCTATCCACTCCAAATTGCTCTCAGCTGACTCGCTCGCCAAAGAGTCAAGGAAATCGTCTTCGTCGGCAATAAGGTTCATGGTTCGGCAAAGGGTATCGAGCAGCTGCCCATTGCGCTCTTTCGCCTTTGGGATTATCTCATGGCGCACAAACGCACGGAATCTATCGGTGTGGGCGTTGGTGGCGTCTTCGCGCCAACGGTTCCCCTCTTCGTCGAGCACTACCTCACCGACGGGAATATCGTTCACGAAATCGCGTAGCGCCTGACGAGATACATCCAACAGAGGGCGCACCACCGGCCCGTTAGCGTACAGCATAGAGCGAAACCCACCAGGACCCGTGCCTACGATAGATCGCATGTAGAAGTTTTCCACCCTATCGTCTTGGGTGTGCGCGGTAACAATACGCCCTTCCGAAATGGGGATCATCACATGACGGCACAGGCTTTCGAGGGCTTCATGTGCTGCCAGGTAACGCTCATTTCGGCCGACAGCTTCTTCATTGCCACCGGTCGCTTTGGCCAAAGCCGCCACGTCGATCTCGCACGAGAAGAACGGGATTTCCAAATGGGCGGCAAGCTTTTCCACGAACCTCTGATCGGCATAAGCGTCTTCGCCACGAAGAAGGTGGTTGACGTGAAGGATGGCGGGCTGCCCCACAAGGCCGCGTTTGTAAAGGTCGCTGACAAGGTATGCCAGCGCGGTCGAATCCGATCCGCTCGAAACCATGGCAACCACAGGAGTTGCAGCACTGAACAGGCCCTGGGTACGAATGGTCTTTTCTATTGCGTCTATCATCAAGGGTTTCCTTCCAATTCCTACCCGAGGGAAACAAAGAGGCAGTGCGCCTTGCGCTGCCGTAAGATGCTTTGCTAGCGTGTTTATTGTAAATGATGCCCACAAGGGAAACGGAGCTTTGCCATGCAGTTCATCTTGCGCACAATTGCGGTTTTCGTTGCAGTCGGCGTTGCCGTCTGGCTTGTTCCGGGTATCGACATCGTTGGAGCGGGAAGCTCATGGGGCTCCATTGCCGTGATGGCTCTCATCATTGCTCTTTTGAACATGACCATAAAACCCTTCCTCCAGCTTATCGGCCTTCCCATAACTGTACTTTCGCTGGGCGTGTTCTATCTGGTAATCAATACCATTCTTCTGTATGTTGCCGCTTCTATGGGCAATGCGTTGTTCGGCGCCGGATTCGTTATCGATTCGTTTGGATCGGGATTTGTTGCCTCTATCGTCATTTCCATCGTCTCAGGCTTCATGAACTCCATCCTGGGAACCGACCAACACCAGTAATGGAACCTTTTCTGTTCCATTTAGACCAAAATCAATCCCTTGCCCCAAAACGTTAGATAGGGCTTCGGCAATTTGGCATAATAAAAGCTTGCCAGAGACACAATCGAGGAAGGGGGATCATGGCAAACTCACGCACTAAAACTCGCGCGAAAAACCAAGAAACCCGCAACAAGATTATTGCCGTTGCCATTGGACTTTTCCGCGCCAAAGGTTATGCACGCACCTCCATGAGCGAAATCGCTCGCCAAGCTGGAGTTGATCCTTCGTCTTTCTATTACTATTTCGCTTCGAAAGAAGCGCTTATTGAAAGCATTCTTAATCCCAACGAGCGCATCCCCACCGCCGAAGACCTTGAAGCGCATAGCTCAAATCGCGCAGCGCAGCTTTATGCCCTTATCGCTTTCGATGTTGTGCACAAATGCGAGCTTCCCTTTGATTTTTGGGAGCTTGAAACCATCGCAAACGAAAACCCTTCTGGATTTGAGGCCTTCTTCGACCGTTACCGCAAACTCTACCGAACGCTGATCACCATCATCGAGCGCGGCATCGAGGAAGGTGTTTTTCATGAACGTCCCGCAGACGAACAGACCGTCGTTATCCTGTCCACCAACGAAGGCCTGCAGCACCATTACCACGCAAAGCACCGCAAAGAGCTGATCTTGGAAGCATCAGGATATTCGGTTCGTGATTACACGCCGGAAGACATCGCTTCCATGACGGGAGAGTCTATTCTGCCCTCCCTGATGAAAAGCCCTTCCGAACTCGAAGACGCCATCATCGAAGGCCGGCGTCTCTACTACATGTTGGAAAACGAGCTGGGCAAGCAATAACGCATTACCCTGCACCGTTTCCCAGGGCAAAAGCTAGCCTACAATAAGATTTCCCTCACGGACAGCAACGTTCTCAAGCGTCGGTGCCACCAGACGAGCGCGCTTCTCCACTTCCACTTGAGGTATGCCATGCGCCTCATCGTAAAGGCCAAATACGGGGTAACCCGCTTTTACAAGGGTGTCCATGGCATACAGGGCATCCTCGAATCCCCAGGTAAAGGCCTTTTCTGTTCCCATTGCCTCACGAGCACGATCGTACACTGCAGGCTCGCGCTTCGAGGCGCCCACTTCCTCGACCGAAACGATAGCGCTGAAGTAATCGGCGATACCTGTTGCCCTAGCACCTGCCCATAGAAACTGCGGCTTGCTGGAAGAGGCCATGCTCATCTTCACATTGTTTCGTGCACACGATTCCAGGATAGCCTCAGCGCCAGGCATAAGATGGGCACGCTCGTAGTAAGACATCATGTACTCATCCATAATACCCATAACCGCTTCCATGCTCGAAGCAAGTCCATACTGCTCATGGAAGTAACGCGCTACTTCGGGGATGGTGAACGTGGTGAACATCTTGTGCTCTTCGGGCGTTACGGTAACGCCCGCCAATCGGGACACCTCGTCCTCCAAGCCGCGCCAAGCCCCCAGAGAATCAAGAAGGGTGCCATCACAATCGAAGATGGCACCCTTGATGGGATCGAGTTCCCTATTCATAGTCACGCTTAAGCGCTGCAAAAGCAGGCATGGAATTGCGGATAACATCGGCGGAAACGCAGTAGCTTACGCGCACCCAACCGCCAACACCGAAGCTGTCAGAGGGAACCAGCAGCAGCTCGTGCTCCTTCGCCTTGTCGGAAAACGCCTGGGCATCGGGCTCTAAGGCCTGCATCCACAGATAGAAGGCTCCATCGGGAGCGATATAGTGATAGCCCAGCTCATCAAGGCCCTGAGTGAGCAGCTCGCGGTTAGCAGCATAGGCGGATGCGTTCACCGGCTCATCGACGCATGCGGCAATCACGCGCTGGAAGAACACGGGAGCGCAAATGTAGCCCAGTGCACGACCTGCGCCAGCAACGGCAAACATCACACGCTCAGATTCCTCGACCTCGTTGGGAACCAAAACGTAACCGATTCGATCGCCCGGAAGGGAAAGGGACTTCGACCAGGAATAGCACACCAAGGTGTTGTCGTAGATAGAGGGAACCCAGGAAACCTCTGGCCCATACGCAAGCTCGCGATACGGCTCGTCGGAAATAAGGAACAGTGAGCTGCCAAACTCCTTGCGCTTCGCGCGCAGCACCTCTGCCAAGCCCTCAAGGGTTTCGCGCGTATAGACCACGCCTACCGGGTTGTTGGGCGAATTAATGATAACGGCTCGAGTACGCTCGTTGATAGCCGCCGCAAGTGCGTCTAAGTCGATCTGGAAGTTGTCCTCGCGCGCAGGAACCTCTACGCAAGTACCGCCGTCAGCCTCGATCCAGACACGATACTCGGGGAAATAAGGCGAGATAACGATGATCTCGTCACCTGGATCGACAATAACTGCCTTGATGCAGCAAGAAAGGCAGGAGGCAGCACCCGTGGTGAGGTAGAAGTTCTTGGCAGCGTAATCGGTGCCAAAGCGACGATTAAGATTTCCTGCAATCGCCGTTTTCGTTTCATCCAAGCCAGAAGCAGGGGAATACGCGTGTAGCTGAGCAGGGGGCATATCGGCCAACTCATGCATGGTTTTTGCAACTTTGTCAGGAGCTGGGACGCTGGGGTTACCGATGCTGAAATCGAAAACCTTGTCTTCGCCAATTTCGGCCTTTCGCTCAAGGCCGTACGCGAAAAGCTCGCGGATTGCAGAAGGGGCGTTGCCCAAACCGTACATGGTTTCATTGATCATGGTATTTAATCCTCCTAACATGAGCCAGAAACTGGCTAAAAAATTATTATGCGCCTGCACTAGCGCACACTGCAAGAAATCCCGCTCTACGGATTGTTTATAGCTAGTTAAAGGAGACTGATAGAAGGCCAGAAAAAATTTCCCGCAAAGGGATTATGAATAATTCGTTTCTGATGACGAATTCTCTGGTTTTAGGTATAATGCAGTTCTGCGCCCGAGTGGCGGAACGGCAGACGCGGCGGTCTCAAAAACCGTTGTCGAAAGACGTGCGGGTTCAAATCCCGCCTCGGGCACCACTTCACATGATAAAGGCTTGCTTTCAGCAAGCCTTTTTTTGTTTTCCGCACTTCTTTGATGCACCAATTCGTGATACAGGCAAATGTACCTCGGGGCAATTTGGCCGATAGAGCCGTTTTGGAACCTCGAAAAACAATAATGCGACTCGATTTGCAACTTTTTTGCGATTAGGGGCTACCGCGGTTCGCCAAACAACAGATTTAGGCCCAAAAACGCAGCGAATCGACTGCGAAACGGCCCATTTCCGCTTTGCAAAGACAGAAGAGAATCCCTAATCGCAAAAAAGTTGCAAAAACACTTGGATTTTTGTTTTCGTGACGGGCGCACCAACCTAATGGGCAGATCGGCGCAACGAGTCAGCCCCCATTCATCCCATTCCTACAGAACGAGCAGAAGCCAACAGGGCCACACCAATGCCGGGGCAAAGGGGAAGGTTTTGCTCTTCTTCGCAAACAGCCAAACCAAAGCAAGAACAATACCCATCAATGCAACAAACAAAACATAGCAATCAAGATTGCCCGCACCGACAAACAGGCAGCATGCAGCCAGCAGCAACACGTCTCCCCCGCCCAGGGCAGCGCCACTCGAAACCTTAGACACCAGTTGCCCCAACGCCCAAAACAATGCCGTGACAAAACATGCCACCAAGGCGGAAACGCCCAAAGAGGCAAATCCCCATTGATGCGCCTGCAAACCAGATTCGTCAGGATACAGAGAAAGAGCTGCTGCAAGCATGCGCAGCGACACCAACATCAGCAGGTCTTCTCCATACACCAATCGATAGCGCACATCTCGTATCGTTATAAGAAAGAACAGGCAGAATAAAGCAATCAGCAACACAATCACAGCTCACCCTCCCACGCGGCTCACGTTGAAGAGACTATGGCAGAGAAAACTGCCCATTCACCTGCAACTTCATTGTTGAGCATAAAGCTATTGCCGCATTCGCAAGAGTTTTTCTTCCCCTTCGCGCTCTTTTCGCGTTTCTTTGATAGCGGACCGAAAAAGATCGCACCGAACGATCCTAGAGGCCCAAACCAAAATACTGGGAATATAGGGGCGGGTACCGTTTTCCCGCCTGGGTCTGACGCACGAAAAAAGCCCTGCTTGCGAAGTTGATTGCAAGCAGGGCTTTGTATGTCGGGCGGGGGAAACGGTACCCGCCCCTATATTCCCAGTTCGCAAATAAACCAGCGAACGCCGCCCTGGCGAGCACTGGAAAATTGAAAAGGGCAAGGCATTGGCCTTCGCGCCATGCCTTGCCCTTTGATGTTTCCCTGTGCCGCCAGAACAGCACGCAGCGTCATTGCGCCTCTTAGAGCGCGAAATTCTTTTCGCCGCGGAATACAGCCTCAGCGTCTTCAACGCTCCAGTCGCCCAGAGTAATAGCGGAAATAGCGTTGCACAGACGGATTGCTTCTTCGGTGGAACGCATGTGGATGTTACGACCCGTAGCGTTACCGCAAGCACCACCGATGTGGATCTGGTTGTGCAGTTCGGTGAGGAATACGTTAGCGTCTGCCTTGGAACCACCAGCGCAAACCAGGCCAGTACGACCGGCAGCCTTGGAAGCGATAGCAAGACCCTCTGCAGAGGTCTGGCCCTCAACTTCGTGAGGAGGGTTAACCTTTACAAAGTCTGCGCCGAGGCACAGAGCAACACCTGCTGCGCCAGCGATCAGATCGGGATCCTTTTCGTCAGCAACAGCCTTGCCGCGGGGATAGATCCACAGCACAACCAGCAAACCAGCAGCATGAGCCTCTGCGATGAGCTCGCCAGCTTCAGCCATCATGGTGGACTCGTACTCGGAGCCCAGGTAGATGGTGTAGCCAAGGCCAACGATGTTCACGCCAGCTTCGCGCATAGCCAGAACAGCTTCCAAATCATAGAGTTGGGGGCTATAGGGATCGTCCTGAGAACCCTTAACCAGGTTGGTCTTGGAGTTCATCTTGATGAGGTAGTTGATCTCCGGATAGTCGGGAGCATACTGAGCAACAAGACCACGCTGACCAGCAAGAACACCGATGGTTCCCTGAGAACCGATCTCGAAAAGATGCTCGGGCTCGGCATCGGAGATGTCGATTCCCTCACCGTAGAAGTCCTTGTTCAGGTGCTCAACCTTCTGGTCGCAAGCAAAAAGCATCAGGCGACCCGTACCACGGGTTGCCTTCATGTAATTGTCAATGTACGTCTCACGAGCTTCAGGCATAACGTCCGCAGGGACTTTAACCTGATCACGGGTGATGGTGGGCATAATGTTCCTCCTTAAAGGCATGAATACACACGATGTCACTATTATATCGTGCTATCGCCACAGACATAGCGACATCGCACGATAAACCCCATAGGCAACATCTTCCAAACAAATAGCTCCGCGAACACGAACGAACCTCCGTTCATTTCTCGTTGCCCGAGAAACAGAAAGCCGCTCAGCGAAGACTGAAGGGCTAAAACCATTCACGTTTGCCATACACGTAAATTTGCTCGAACTCACTCTGGCTTTTCGAGAAATAGGCAATGGCTTCTATCGCCGAGATAATCCAAACAACCCCCGTTACTATTCCGAAGGTAAAAAGGCCACCGATAACAGTGAGGGCAAGCAACGTGAAACCTTGGGCATTGTAGCCCAAATAGAACTTATGAACGCCGAAAACGCCAAGGAGCAAAGCCAGAAACCCAGCAGCCACATGATCACGCGAAGCGAGCGGGGCGGCATAGTGAGGCTGCACGGGAGAAGCGCGAAACGCTTCAGCAGACTGGGCAGAACTCCCCGATGACCGTGCGGCAGAGCCCCCTGGTTGCGATTCCGGAGAATACGCGAACGGTTCCTGTTCCCTGCCGATCATGCTACTCTACTCTCTTTTCATCTTCCTGCTGAAGACGCTCGCACTGGGTTTTCTCTGCCTGCTTTTCTTCGTGTTCTTTATCCATCTTATGAAGCGCACGCTGGGTGCCCAACACGCACATAATCTTGTCGCGGAAGATAATGCCCAGGATCATGAGCACGGCAGCAATGCCGAAAATGATGAGGCTCGTGGTGATGTCGCCCTCCGCCAAACCGGCAGCAGCGTACGTGGAAATAATAACGCCGGGAATACGCCCCACGGTCGAAAGAACCAAGAACGCACGCATGCGCATGTTGGTAAGAGGGATCAGATACGTGAACACATCTTTCGGCATGCCGGGAATAAGGAAAAGCACGAACACGATAAGATTCAATTTCCCCGAGCGTTCGAACTCGTAGAACTTCACCAAGTGCTTTTCGTCCACCATGGCCCGAACGAAGGGGGCTCCCAACTTGTGAACCAGCGTGTAAATAAGCGAACTGGAAATGACACAGCCAAGCAAAATGATAAGCGTGCCGAACAGAGGGCCATAGAGCATGCCCGCAGCAACCTGCACCACTTCGCCAGGAATGAACGCAACGATGATCTGCAGCAGCTGAAGGCCAAGCAAGATGAGAACGCCCACAGGACCCTGGCTCTGAATGCTTTCTATCATCTGATCGAGGCCGTCAGGCTCGAAAATAAGAGAGAGGCTTGGCCACAACGCCGCCACGATGCCAAACACCAGAGCGATAAAGCACACCAAGCCAACAAGCTTGAACAAATCGCTCTTCTTAATTTTGTGTCCGAATACAGAAACGGTTTCCTTGGAAACGCCGCCCATTATTCCTCGCTATCCTCGCCATTGCGAGCTCGACGATACTCTTCTTTGAAATTCGAGAACATGCCCTTGGTCTTGGAAAGCTGAACGCCCAGTTTGTAAGCGCCATCGTTAACCGCTTCACCCGCTTTATGGGCCGCTTCCGCTGCGGCGGGCTTCACTTTGGCAGAAACGTTGGCCGCCGCACGCGAGGCCTTATCGTTAACCACAGCACTTGCCGAACCGGCCTTTTCCGCCAGGCCGCCTTCAGGCGCCATATCAAGCACCTCGGGTGAAACGATGATGGCACCACGAAGGAAATCTTCGCCATCTTCATTGTTGAGCCTATCGCCGACCCCCAATTTGAAGCCCTTCACCAGTGAAGCGGGGATATCGGTATAGCCCAACAGGATGTCGGCGGTTTTGCCCCTATCAACCGAAACAACCTTGACTGCACCATCGGCGCTGGCAAAACGAACATCCCCTACGAACCCGCAACGGTCGCCCGCTTCGGTCATAAGGGGAAGGCCCTGCCACATAATGCACTCATCCCAGGAAATGCCCAGCTGCTTGCAGGCAGCCTTGCCAACAGAAGAGCTTTTGGGGTCGATGAGGATATGACCTTCCTCAATTTCGAAACCATCGAGAGCCACAAAGAGATCGGACCTGTGGGCCATAAGCGCAATATCGGGACGCTTTACCGTGAACCCGACCACACGACGTGCCTTAGGATGAAATACGAAATGGCGCACCTTGCCCACACGCTTAGAAGGCTTTCCCTTCTTCCCTGGCTCGTAGACCGGCACACCGAGAAGCTCGCTGATAAGATATTCGCTTTTCTTCACCGAGCATTCCTTTCGCATATAACCCGCAGGTATAAAGAACGGCGGTGCAAACCGCCGTTCCCGCAGCCCCAAAAGACCGCATGTTCTTGTTCTACAGTAATCGCAAATCCTTACAGCAAACGAAGCGTCACCGAACCGTGTACTACTTGTCGGAAGGACGGACCTTTTCGGCCACTGCGGCAGCTGCATGTTGAGCAGTGCCGGCAGCTTCCTTGGCGGCATCGGCTGCAGTTGCGGCAGCACCCTGGACAGCCTCGGCGGCATGCTGAGCGGCGCCCGTTGCGGTTTCCTTTGCCGCCGCAGCGGCATCGAGCACGGCAGGAACCTTATCTACCGCAGCATCGCGCGCAGCTTCAGCGTTCTTGGCAACCTGGGTTGCAATGCGCTCGCGAGCAGCGTCGATCTTCTGACGAAGCTCGTCGCCGTTGGTATCAAACGCCTGAACCGGTGCAGGAGCAAACTTCTGAGCGCGCTCGGCAACGGCCTTGCGAGCCTCAGCGCCGTTGTCTACCACGGTATTGATTACTTTGGTGGAGGTGGATGCAGCGGCTTCTACAAACCGACCAGCCTTTTCCTGAAGCTGAGGCGGGCAGGAAACAGTGCCGCACTTCTCGTTTGCGACTTCACTCAAAAGCGCACGGTTTTCCGCGCCGGAACGGGGCGAAAGAAGCAGGCCTGCTACAGCGCCAACAGCGCCACCGATAAGAAATGTTGCGAACTTACCCATATGGAACACCTTCCCCAAAAGATTGGTTGCAATACCGTCATTATAAAGGCGCTGCCAGCCTTCAGGCAGCAGAACCGTTCACCTGGCACTCTTGTTGCCGAGGTGAAATATAGATTACGCCGTTACTCCTCTATCAGTCTGTCGAGTACGGCAGGAACGGAAAGCCCCGACGCCTCGCAGGCAGCAGAAAACACGGACCGTTCCGCCAGGGCCGGGGTTACGTTAACCTCAAGAACCTGCGCTTGGGCGCCGTCCCAAATAAGGTCGACGCATCCATAGCCCTCCATGCCAAACGCGCGGTAAACCTCAAGCGCCGCGCGCTCGATTTCCGAACGGATAGCCTGGGCAGTCGATTCGTCATGGGAAAGCGATTCCAGACGAACAGGCGCATAAAAATCGACTGCATCGCTACCCAGACGAGCATCGGTGAGATACAGTCCCTTGCGCGGGACGATTTCAACAGGCGGCAGAGCATGCGCGTCCCAGCCAGATCCCAAAATGCATACTGAAAGCTCAACGCCTTCAATCCACTGCTGGACAATCGCCTTGTCGTCAAAAGTGAATGCGTCGCGAAGTGCATCACGCAGCTCCTCTTTGTTGTTCGCCTTGTGAACGCCATAGGCAAGGCCTTCGCACGCAGGCTTTACCGCCATGGGGTAACCACCGGGAATACGGTCCTCGAACAGATCGACGGCGCCAAATGCGCCCAGTTCGTCAAACACAACCTTCGAAAAGCAGAAGCCCTGCGGCCATGAAGCTACGGTTTGCTCGCCGGAGAAATCGCATGCTGCTTGCATATGGGCAGAAAGCAGGCTTTTGTCGGCAACCGATCGACACACCTCAGAGCAAGACCCCACATAGGGAATGCCCAAGAAATCCAGCAAGCCCTGCAAGGTGCCGTCTTCGCCCATTTTGCCCGCCACGGCAACGATGCAAGCGTCGGGGCGTTCGGCTCGAAGCGTTGCCACCAGATCCTCCGAAACGTCGATGGCAACGGAGGTATGCTCGGCTTCTTCCAAGGCGGCAATGATACGCTTGCCGTTTTCCAATGAGGCGTCTCGCTCAGCCGAAGAGCCTCCCATAAGTACCGCGATTTTCATATTCGTCCTTTCAACAGGCCGATTGGGACCCCACCACTAGCGGACCCCCATGGGCGCGATGCGAACTTCGATTTTCCTTCTTGCCCAACAGGCAAAAACAAGCCTTCGCCAATGAAGCAAGAAACAAAGCGCATGATTCTATAGGAACCGAATCCCAACAGCGGAAAGCAGGCGCACAAAAACGCCCGCAGATGCCCAGCCATCAGCTGCAACATGTGCTTCACGCTATTATCTTAAAGGAGAAATGGGGCCAATATCAGCCACGTTGGTCGATAAGCACACCATTTAAGAATGAGAGCGACCGATTAAGCGCATCGAGTGCCACCAAATCGTCCTCATAGGAAAAGGCAACATGCGCGATCAAACCATCCCCCGCACTCCATTGCGTGGTACCCGTAAAGACCCTATTGGGATCTTTTGCAGCACGCGTTTGAGCATCGATGACCAAATGCTCAAGAAGATGCGGAGTGGAGGTGTTCCTCATTACCGAAGAAAACACCGGGCCTACGCTGTTACGACACGCGTGCTGCCCAAGCGTTGGCACATGGCCCAAGCACTCTGCTATCAGCCTGGAGTCTGTTTGCGCATAGCGACCAGCCGCCACAACGATCTCAACCTCTACCCTGTCGGGGCGCACGCGCACCCGTAAAGCACGAAGGGGCAGCTCCCCAGAGCACGCCCCTTCGCTCGGTCTCGACCAGCTCATTGCTGCTTCACCAATTTGGTCGAGGCCTTCCCCTGTTCGCTATCAGGGTTTTCTTCGGTGATAACAAGCGTGTCGCGCTCAGGCGAAAACGCATACGAACCCGAGCCCGTGTATTTTCCGAATGAGAAGCTGATGGTCTTGTTGAACGTATCGAGGGAATACGAATACGAAACATCATCGCTCATTTTGATTTCGGAATTGGTAACGGTGATGGTTGCGCTGCTACCGTCGATAACCCACGTTCCCTGAATGTCTGCCGCATCGTCGTAGCGCAGCCACTGATTCCACGAAAGCAAACCCGTGGCAATCGCCAACACCGCAACAATGGAACAGGCAATTATCATAAAGCGTCGCGAAAGACGGCGCTTGCGACTCTTCGCCTTGACGCTCATGCGAGGCGTTCCCGTCTTCTCGGAAACCGAATCGGTCTCCACATTCAGGGAAGACTTAGCCCTCTTGCCCTCGGGAATAGAAGGACGCGGCATGGGATGTGCCGCGCCCTTCGAAGAATCCTGGAACAAGCCTTCGGGTTTGCCCGCAGAAGCGCTAGGCACCGAAGCGTTTGAGACCTTCGTTTTGCGCCCCACCACTGAGGGGCGCTTGCTTGTGTTCTTTTCTGCCATGCCTTCAGGCTATCCTTTAGCGGATAACCTCAATGCCGCCCATGTAGGGAACCAAAACATCGGGCACCTTGATGGAGCCGTCTGCCTGCTGGTAGTTCTCGATAACGGCAGCCATGGTGCGGCCAACCGCCAGGCCAGAGCCGTTGAGCGTGTGCACAAGGCGCGAACCCTTGAAGTTTTCAGGGTCGCGATACTTGATGTTGGCGCGACGTGCCTGGAAATCCTCACAGTTGGAGCAGGAGGAAATTTCCTTGTAGGCGTTGTAGGAAGGCAACCAAACCTCCAGGTCGTAGGTCTTGGCGGCAGAGAATCCGATGTCGCCGGTGCAAAGGCTGATTACGCGATAAGGCAAGCCCAAAAGCTGCAGAATGTTTTCGGCGTCGGCAACCATGGACTCCAGATCGTCGTAGCTTTCTTCAGGCTTTGCGTACTTGACCATTTCCACCTTGTCGAACTGGTGCACGCGGATAAGGCCGCGGGTGTCACGTCCAGCAGAACCAGCCTCTTCGCGGAAGCAAGGCGTAAAGGCGCAGTACTTCAGGGGCAATTCGCTTGCCTCAAGCACTTCGCCGGAATGGATATTGGTGAGCTGTACCTCTGCCGTAGGGATGAGGTACATGCCTTCGCGGGTTTTGAACAGGTCGTCTTCGAACTTAGGAAGCTGGCCGGTGCCGGTAAGCGTGGTGGCGTTGGCCATAGCAGGGCACCACCATTCCTTGTAACCACGGGAAATGTGCGTGTCGGCCATGAAGTTGATGAGAGCACGCTCAAGACGAGCACCCAAGCCACCCAACAGCACAAAGCGGCTACCTGCGAGCTTTACGGCACGCTCGGCGTCGATGATGCCAAGCTCTGCGCCCAAATCCCAATGGGGCTTCATTTCGAAGCCTTCGGCCTCGAAGTTGCGCGGGGTGCCCCAGCGACGAACCTCGGGGTTGTCGTCTTCGTCCTTGCCAACCGGGGTGGAATCAGCCGGCATGTTCGGCGTGGACATGAGCATATCGCGCAGGCCTTCGTCGGCTGCAGCGCGTTCGGCGCTGAACTGAGCGATCTGATTCTTGAGCTCGGAAACCTCGGCCTTCGCCGCCTCGGCTTCTTCCTTCTTGCCTTCACCCATCAACTTGCCGATGGACTTGGAGATAGCGTTGCGCTTTGCCTGAAGCTCTTCTTCCTTAGCAATTGAAGCACGACGTGACTCGTCCAATTCCTGGAAGCGTGCAGAATCCCACGTATGATTGCGATTCTGCATCGCAGTAGCGACTTCATCAAGATGTTCGCGGACGAACCGAATGTCTAGCATGACTGCCCTTTCGACGTGCTTTATACGGTATGTTTCCGTTTGAAAACAGTAGCGCTAGTATACTCTTATTCACCTAGCACGCGCAGGCGGCTTACCCGTTCGCGCAATGAACAAATCCGTGAGAGGAACCCATGGACTTCGCCGAGCTCTATCATTTCCTATTTGAAACCATCGAAGGCATCGGCTGCCTTATTGTGGCATGCCTGGTTCTAACCACCATCATTGCTGCCATTTTGGAATACCGCACGCGCAAAACCTTCAAAGATCGCGGGGAGAAGGATACCGATACGGAGTTTTTCGACGAGGAATAGCGCCCCAGCCCAACGCCGAAAGATTTTCTAACTATCCCCCAACATGGGCGGCATAGCGCGCAGGAACAGGAATCCCACAATGAACAGCAGGGCAATGGAAAGCACGCCCAGCGAAGAGCTTCCCGTAAGTTGGGTAAAGGCGCTTACCAAAAAGGTGCCCATAACGGCAGCATACTTGCCGAAGATATCAAAGAACCCGTAGTACTCGTTGGCGCGCTCCTTCGGAATGAGCTTGCCGTATTCCGAACGCGAAAGCGCCTGGATACCGCCCTGGAACAGGCCAACGCAAATTGCCAGGATCCAGAATTCCACCGCGCTCTTCAAGAAGAACGCCGCAAATAGCACGATAAAGAAGTACGCAAGTACGCCCACTTTCAGCATGCGCTTGGTTCCAAAGCGTTTCGCCAGGTTGCCATAAGCGATTGCGGAAGGAAACGCCACGAACTGGGTTACCAGCAGCGCCAACACCAGCTGCGTCGAGTCGATGCCCAAATCGGTGCCGTAGCTGGTGGACATCTTGATCACCGTATGCACGCCGTCGATGTAGAAGAAAAACGCCAGCATGAAGAACAGCAGGCGCTTGTCCTTCATGATGCTCTTCACCGTTCCCTTCAAGCCGGAAATAGTGGTGCGCAGCACATGGTCGGAGCGCTTTTTGCCGTGCAACTGCTTCACGTTCTTGGCGACGGGCACCGTAAAAATCACCCACCACGCTGCAGTGATGATGAACGCGATCTTCATGCCGAGCTTCGCATCGATGCCGAAGCTCGATCCTCCCAGAACTACCGCCAAGCACACAATGAACGGGATGCACGAACCGATGTAGCCCCAGGCGTAGCCGTGGGAAGAAACTTTGTCATAGCGTTCTTCGGTGGTGGCATCTACCAGAAAGGCGTCGTAGAACACCATTGAGCCATTCAGCATAATGGCGGCAATTACATATACGACCAAAAAAGCAAGCGCATGTTCGGGGATGCCCAATGCAGCACAGGCAACAGCGCCGGTGCCCGCAAAGCCAACCAAGAACTTCTTCTTGTTGCCTGCCAAGTCGGCAAGGCTACCCAGCACGGGCATGAGCAGGGCAAGAACCAACGAAGCAACCGTTTCCGCATAGCCCCAAGCAACCACCACCGAAGAACCCGGGTCGGCGATAGAGGCAAAATACACGGGAATCAGCGCCGTGGAAAGCATGACGAAGGCTGAATTGCCCACATCGTAAAGAACCCAGCTCAGCTCTTTTTTAGTGAGCCCAAACGCCATAATCGTTACCCTTTCGTCCTTGAACGCACGCCCGTTTGGACGCATCATAAAACGCACACCAGTATACGGTGCATGCATATGGGATATCTAAAATATCCGTAAAGAAACGAAGGGGTGCATATGCCAGCAATTATCACTCACGACCAATTCGGTCGCGAAGCTCTTGTTAAAGCGGCTGCCGACGTTGTTTCCAATGAGCGCGAGCGCAATGCCTTTTTGCTGGGAAACCAGGGGCCTGACCCGCTGTTTTACTGTGTAGCGAACCCCACTACCGCCAAATACCACGAGTTGGGAAACCTGATGCATCACACCGATCCCAGCGCGTTGCTGTTCTCGCTCGCTCAAAGCCTGGTATACCTGCCAGAAGCAGCTCACCCTTTGGCGAAGGCCTATATCGCAGGATTTCTTTGTCACTACTTGCTCGACCGAGCTGAGCATCCTCTGGTGTACGCGCAACAGTATGCTCTGTGCGATGCCGGCATCGATGGGTTGAGCGACAAAGACGGATCAGAAGTGCATGCCATCATCGAAAGCGATTTGGATGAAATGGTGCTCTGGACCTGCGAAGGCAAAACCGTTGCCTCGTTCAGCCCACACAAGGAAATCCTGAAAGCCGATAGGCAAACGCTCGCCATCATTTCATACCTTGTTAGCATGGCGGTACACGACGCCTACGGCAAAGAGGTAAGCCCCGATTTGTTCACGAAGAGCGTCTTGGGATTCCGTCGCATCCAGCACGTGTTCCATTCGCCACGCGGCATTAAACGCACCGCACTGGGTAATATCGAGCGCAAGTTCCGCAAGCATTCGTTCGTGCAGGCCATGAGCCACCGCGCCGTTGAACTTACCGTCAGCGAGTTCGACAACCATCAGCGCGCCGCATGGATCAATCCCTTCACGAAAACGGTGAGCACCGCCAGCTTCCAAGACCTGTTCAACCAGGCACTTGAGCAGGCAACCGAATACATTCCCCAAATCGTCTCCGGCAACTTCACCATAGAACAGGCCCGCGAGCTTACGCAGGGGCTGAACTTTTCGGGAGAGCAGGTGGAGCGGTAGCGAGGCAGGAGCGGCGCCCTGCCTCGCCATATGCCCGTGCCGTTGTTTTCCAAGCTGACGCCCACGGAGCCGCGGCCGGCAACCCCTTTGGACTCAATGGCAATCCCGATGAGGTCGAGAAGGCTCGACTTGCCGCACCTGCGCACGCCTGCGATCACCTTGATGAGGTTGGTATCGTAAAAAAAGCATCGCCTCCTCGAGGTATCTGTCTCGGCTTTTTAACCTGTTGCCTTTCGAGAAATGCTCCTAAAACTCAAATTCAGTTTCACTTTTGGGAGCATCACAACTCCGCGACACAAAAAGAGCCAAGAGCCGATCTCGAGAGACATCGACCAGAAGGCTTGCGTTTCTGTCAGAAGGTGCGGCAGCTTACGTAATCCTCGCCAATCGGCAAATGCGAAGCCGCAAAAGCGGGAGCATTGAGCACACTGAGCGATTCGTTTCGCTAAATTGGCTTAACGGGATGGCGAACCACGGTCTTGAGCTTCTCCGGCGCGCACTTGCGCGGGTCGGAGAGGTAAATCTCGTGATGCAGGCGAGCTTCGGAGAAGTCGGGCGCATACCCCTGCTCCACCGCAAATGCGCGCATGACTTCTATGGTCGCCGGCTCGCTGTCGTAGGGTCCAGTATGCATGCATTGAACACACAGGCCCTCGTAGACCCTGAGCAGCTCGACCGCCGAGAAATCCAGCTTCTTTTTAGCGGCAGCTTCTGCAACTGCCCACTCGAAGTCGTCGCGGGTGACGAAATCGGGCAAGCGGATGCATGAGATGAAGTTGAAGTCGTCCTTCCGCGCATAGTCGATCTCGCCGTTGGTGCGCTCTTGCCACCAGAAGCCCTCGAGCGGCGGCACGACAAAGTCGAAATAGCCTTCGATTTCGCGCGGGCCCTTCTTCGACATCTTGATGGTGTAGGCCACGCCGTAGAGCAGCGGTATGGAACTCTGGTACTCGCCGCCCTCGGTATTGGGGTCGCCCTTGCCGCGCACGGCGATATAGCTCATAGGCGGAACGGTCAGGATGCTCGGTTTGGACGACGGCTTGTAAAGCTCCTTGAATTCCTTCTTGAAATCGTATGCCATCGCAACCGCCCTCCCAGGGTTTGAACTTCTCGCCGATATCAGTTTAAACACAACAGCGGGCGCGGCCTCGGAAGAAACCGCGTCTACGGGCAGATACCAAGCGCTGTAGCCACCCTCATCATATCGAAAAAGCGAGATCGCTCCCACTACTCCCCTTCACCAACGAAAGCGCGCGAAGGGGCGGCGGTGCAGGTAAGCGCTACGGCAACCACCAAAGCGGCAATTACCGGCACTAAGGCAAGCGGGTTGGCAAGCAAGGTAGTTCCAGCCGAATCGGCCAACGAGCCAGCCACAATGGCGCCTACTTCAAGCGCTCCGGCAAGTATCATGCCCAACGTGCAGAAAGCACGATTGCCCGTACCGCACAAAGCCGACGAAACGGCGGCAGCAGCAACCCAAGCCACCAAGGTTATCCACATCGAAGGCAGCACGAGCAAAGCGGCAACCAAATCTTGGACGCTGCCAGCAAGAGGAGCCAGGGCATAGGAAAACGCATCCCAGCCCGAAAGAACATGCGACCCCAAGCCTGAAAGCGTTAGGGCAAGAACGCCTGCAAACAACGTGGTTACCGCCGCATCGCGAGGACGTAGCAAATAACCAGCCGCAAAGGGAGCAAGCGGCGCAAATCCGAACGATCCGATAAGCGCTGGAAGCAAGCCAACATTAGCAGCTTCGCGCGAATGGCGAGCGGCGAAATACCACCAGCATGCCGCTGCAGCCATAAAGGCCACACCCAGAACCGGAGAACCGAACACGCACAGTGAAACACCCAGCGCTTCGCAGGCAAACAGGGCACCAACGGAGGGCAACAAGGCGGAAAGCAAAGCAAACGCCGCCAAAACGCCCCACGATATAGGATTGCTCCACGCATCGGGAGCCACGACGGAATTAAGCGTCAGGAAGCCCAGAACCGCTGAGCTCGCCGCTGCCCATATGCGAGAAAACACCGATTTCATCCGTGGCGTGGGATGCCAAGGCTCACGCCGCTCTTCAGGCAACTCCAGCTCAAATTCCTCGGGTTCCTCTTCCGCGGTTTCTTCAAGCTCGTCTCCCACCAGACGCTTTAGCTTGTTAGCGCCTTTACGCGGCCCGCCTAAACAAGGCTGCATCTGGTCGGCGAACTCTTTTATCGACGTATAACGCTCATCGGGGTCAGGCGAAAGAGCGCAAAACATCACATCGTCTATTGCGGGGTCGAGCCCTTCCATGCACAGGGAGGGAATAACCAGCTCAGCATCGTAGATTGCATCTTCGGCTTCAGGAATGCTGTTGGCCAAAAACGGATTGGCGCCCGAAATCATTTCGTAAGCCAGGCTTGCAAGAGCCCATTCGTCGCAACGCTCGCTCAAATTGCGCTGCTCCATCTGCTCGGGCGGCATATAGCCGATCGTGCCGCCCTCCGCAGCGCCATAACCAGCCTCTCCAGCCAAGCGTGCCAGGCCGAAATCGGTCACCTTAACATGGCCCTGTTTGTCGATCAGCACATTTTCGGGCTTGATGTCGAGATGAAGCACCTGATGGGCATGAGCAACCTGAAGCGCTTTTGCCACCGCTTTGAATACGGCAGATACAATATCGGGATCCACATCGTCGGGGTACATGTGCAGCACTTCGGCAAGAGTCATGCCATCGACATACTCCAAGATGAGGTACGCCATGCCATCTTGCACTTCGAAGTCGTATACCTGAACGATGGAAGAATCCGAGAGCTTTGCTGCAGTACGAGCCTCTTCCAGTCCAGGCACCGCAGAAGTGTCGATGGAACCCTTCCCCAAAAGGATGCTCCCGCCCTCAGGGAGCATTTCAGCAGCCTCTTCAAGGGGCATGCATTTTATGGCAACTCGGCGCTGTATGCGCGTATCCCATGCAACCTTCACCGAAGCAAAGCCACCGTGGCCAGCCTCCCCTTCCAAGCGATAACGTCCCAACAACAGGTTTTCCTGGCTGGACGGTTGCTCAGTGTTTTGTGGCTGCGCACCATGCACCAGCCGATCGTCGCACAACGGCGCATCGGCGTCCGCAGCGTCGGCGACGTTGCGGTTCAAGGGCGCAGAAAGCCGGGCTGGCAGGGTAAGCCAGCCAACGCGGCGTGTTTCTGGTGTTTTGCCCTCGGGCTTTTGCAAGCGCTATTCCTTGAAGCTCTTTACGAAATGCTTAATTAAGGCAGCAGACGTTGGCGTGCAACGTTCGCCTCCCATGCGCGGCTCAGCGAGCGGCATACCCTCTAGGATAGCGGCAGTTGCGGGAGCGGGCAGCGAAAGCACACCATGAGCGCATTCGATTTCGCCTTCGCCGGGCTGAATAGGGGTAGCCACAACCTCTTCAGGGGCAAGCACATAGAATTCGGCGCAGATAGCCAACGCGTTGCGGATGCCGCCCGCCTTCCCCACTTCATGAAAATGGGTTTGGGACACATCGCATCCATGAACCTTCGCCTCGGCAGCTGCAAGAATGGCATACACGCTACGCAAATCGTTTTTAACTTGATCAGGAGCGTCGAGCGCATCGATGGTCTTATTGATTTCGCCGATGTTGCGGTGGTGCTTTTCAGGTACTTCAGCGCGTTCGATTATCTCGTAGAAACGCTTGTGCTGCGCTTCGTCCATTGCGTTGAAGAGGGTGTCGAAGATCTGGCCACGTGTGGCGTTTTCGGTGAAGTCGAAGGAAAGCACCATATTCGCTCCTTACTGCTGTGCGGGCACTGCGCCCGGAAGATGGTTGATGAGATGGGCCTGGAAACCAGCACCGAAGCCATTGTCGATATTAACGACGCTCGTTCCGCTTGCACAGGAATTGAGCATGGAAAGCAGGGCCGACAAACCGCCGAATGAAGCCCCGTAGCCCACGCTGGTGGGCACCGCGATAACCGGGCATGAAGCCATGCCGCCCACCACACTGGCAAGGGCACCTTCCATGCCAGCAACGGTGATAATAACCTGCGCTTGCATGATGTCATCCATGTGCGCAAGCAGGCGATGAAGCCCCGCAACCCCCACATCGTAGAGGCGTTGCACCTGGTTGCCCAGGGCTTCGGCGGTAAGCGCCGCTTCCTCGGCAGCATACATGTCGCTGGTGCCAGCAGCAGCCACCACAATAGTGCCATTGCCCGTTGGTTCAGGCATGTGCCCAAGCAGCCCCACGCGAGGAATGTCGAAGTAAGTGAATTCATCGGCGAAGTGGTTGGTCATAAGGCTTACCGCTTCGGGCTTCATGCGGGTAACAAGCACCGTCTTTGCGCCGCCCTGCTGCAAAGATTCCGCAATGCCGCGAATCTGATCAGGGGTTTTTCCTTCGCCATAGATAACCTCGGCGGCGTTTTGGCGCAAGGCACGATGATGATCCACCTTGGCATACCCCAAGTCGGTAAAGGGCTCCTTCTTCAAGGAAAGCAACGCTTCGGCTGGCGTGGTTTTACCTGCGGCAACGCTTTCCAAGATCTTCTCTATAGCATCGGATTCCATGCACCCCTCCGATCAAATAGGAATATAGGGACAAGTATTATTTTCCCACTTATTTATTACGGCATAGCGACGCATTGCTGTTCGACAGCATGGTATCATAGGCGACACAACGTCACTAATTTAGCAAAGTGGGAATATAGGGACAAGTGCCGTATTTTCACCTTGGAATGGCAGTCAAAAAAGCCCTGCTTACGACATTGATCGCAAGCAGGGCTTTGTTCGCTATGCGGGAAAACGGTGCCCGCCCCTATTCTCCCAGCAGTTCGTCGACTTTCGGAAGCCACTCGCTGATGGCAATGTGCTGCGGGCAAATCTCTTCGCACGATCCGCAGCTTGTGCACGAATCGGCACGACGGCCATAGCTGGTAACCTCATTCTGGTAGAAATCCTTCGCCAGCTCCATATCGTCATACAGCGTACCCATGTTGTAGGCGCGGAAGTTATACGGGATAGCAATCTTGTTCGGGCACATATCCACACAGTAGTTGCAGCCGGTGCAGGGAATTGCCGCGCGCGAATCAAGCGCAGCTTTCGCCTGGTCAAGAACCTTGCGCTCTTCATCAGAGAGCATGCCCGGATGCGCGTTCTGCATATACCCGATGTTTTGCTGAAGCTGCTCGGGCGTGCTCATACCCGAAAGAACACAAGAAACTTCGGGCATATCCCATAGCCAATCAAAGGCCCATTCGACATTGCTGTGCTTGATGCCCGACTCGTCGAACACCGCCTGGGCGTTTTTCGGCAAATCAACCAGCAGCCCACCGCGCAACGGCTCCATAACCACTACAGCCATACCGCGCTCGGCTGCCATCTTCATGCCCTTTATACCCGCCTGATAATCGCGGTCATAGTAATTCAGCTGGATTTGGCAGAAATCCCAGTCGGCAGCATTCAGAATTTCTTCAAACAGTTCCAAATCATCATGGAAGGAAAACCCGATATTGCGTACTTTCCCGCTAGCTTTGGCGCGCTTCATGCCGTCGATTGCATTGTTGCGTACTGTCTTTTTCCAGCTGCCGCCATTCATCGAGTGCAAGAGGTAGTTGTCAACATAATCGAGACCCAGACGGTCAAGCTGTTCATCAAGGAAGCGATCGAAATCTTCGGGCGATTTGTAAAGCCATGCGGGTGATTTAGTAGCAACGTATACCTTTTCGCGATAGCCGTCCTTCAGGGCGTCGCCCAAGATTCGTTCCGAATAGCCGCTTACGTAGTTATAAGCCGTATCGAAGTAATTGACCCCGCCGTCAATGGCAGCGCGGATCATCGCTATCGACGTATCGACATCAACCTGATCGATAGTGTTGCTGTTTACTGTTTTGCCGCCATCTTTCATGGGAAGGCGCATAACGCCAAAGCCTAAAGGCGAAACCTTCATGTCCGTGTTGCCGAAAGCACGCAATTCCATGACACCCCTCCTGTCTTCGTTGACTGCGGCGCTTTGTCCCCTATGCCGCATAGAGCCAACGTACTTTAATTCAGCTGAGTTAAGGGTATCGCAAAACAACGCGCACGTAAAAATGGCCTCCTGAAGTTTTTCGGGAGGCCATTGGTCGCACTGCGTAAAATAACGCTTACACGTTGAACTTGAAGTGCATTACATCGCCATCCTGCACGACGTAATCTTTTCCTTCCTGGCGAAGCTTGCCAGCATCGCGACAACCCTTTTCACCGCCAAGGGCAACGTAGTCTTCATATGAAGCGGTTTCTGCTTTGATGAAGCCACGTTCGAAATCAGAATGGATAACGCCAGCAGCCTGAGGGGCCTTTGCACCTACGGGAATGGTCCAGGCGCGCGTTTCGGTTTCACCACTGGTGAAATAGCTCTGAAGACCCAGCAGCTTGTACGCCTCACGAATAAGGCGGGAAAGGCCCGACTCGTCCAAGCCAAGCTCTTCCATGAAAATGGCAGCCTCTTCAGCATCAAGCTCGGCCAAGTCGGCTTCAATCTTCGCGCTGATGGGCACGGGTTGCTGCCCATCGATTTCGGGAAGTTCTGCGTTAACCTTGTCTTCGTCCACATTGGCAATGTAGAGCATGGGCTTCATGGTAAGCAGGCACAGCTCGCGAATGGCATCCTGCTCTTCTTCGGAAAGGTTGAGCTGCAGGGCGCGCTTACCTTCGTTCAGGCCCTCGAGCACTTTCTGGGCAGCTTCGAAATTGATGGCCTTTTCCTTATAGCGCTTACCTTCCTTCTCCAAGCGAGGCAACGCCTTTTCGATGGTGGCAATATCGGCAAGGATCAATTCGGTCTTGATGGTTTCAACGTCGCTTTGCGGGTCAACCTTCTTGGATACGTGCTCTACGTTCGGATCGCTGAAAAAGCGAACTACTTCGCAGATTGCATCCGTTTCGCGAATATTCGCCAAGAATTTGTTGCCCAAACCTTCACCCTGGGAAGCACCGGCAACCAAACCTGCAATATCAACGAACTCCACCGTTGCAGGGATGATCTTCGCCGGGTGATCGATGGCAGCAAGGCCGTCAAGTCGCTTATCGGGAACGGGGACCAAGCCAACATTGGGCTCGATGGTTGCAAAAGGATAGTTTGCGGCAAATCCGCTCTTCTTCGTAAGGGCGGTGAACAGAGAAGACTTGCCAACGTTCGGCAGGCCAACAATGCCAATGGAAAGGGACACGTTTGCTCCTTGATAGGGTTCTCATTTTGTACGCATTCCATCATACCACCCAAACGGAAAACGCCCGAAAGGGGCATAAGTCGCGCAGCCGCAACTGCTGGGAATATAGGGACAGGTGCTATTTTCCCAGTCTTCAGGACAGATACCGCTTTCCCACCAAGAGATGAAACACAACGGAGCAGGTACCGTTTTCCCGCCAAGAGGCGGCACGCAAAGAAAAAGCCCTGCTTGCGCAATTAGTCGCAAGCAGGGCTCAATTTGCTAGCTAGGAAAATAGGGGCTGTCCCTATTTTCCCACTTACATGCTGAAGAAGCCGAAGGTCTGTGCCACGTAGGCTACCAGGATAACCACCAGCGCAACAGGGGCAAGGTACTTGATCATGAAGACCCACACCTTACGCAGCCTGAACTGGGAGGAAAGCATAACTTCTTCTTCGATCATCTTCGGACCAACAATCCAGCCAATGAAGATGCAGGTCAGCAATGCCACGATAGGCATCATTACCGAATTGGAGATAAAGTCGAGGAAGTCGAGGATAGAGGTTCCCGCGCCCAGAGGCTCAATGAACGAAAGGGAGCTATATCCCAAAGTAACGAGGAGGCCCATAAGCGTAGTCCACACGATTACCGTAGCGAGGGCTTTACCGCGAGAGCAATGGGTTGCGTCCTGAATAATGGAAGTGCAAGTTTCCACTAAAGAAAGAGCACTAGTAAGTGCAGCAAACAAAACCAAGACGAAGAAGCCGACACCCACAACGGGGGCAAAGCTGCCCATGCCCTCAAATACCTGAGGCAAAATGATGAACATAAGGGAAGGGCCGGAGTTTTGGGCAACTGCTTCGCCAGAGCCCATAGCAGCAAACGTTGCAGGGATGATCATGAAGCCAGCGAGGAGCGAAACGCCGAACGTCGAGCCTGCAATCTGGGCAACGCTGGAAGTAAGCTTGGTTGCCTTGTCGAGGTAGGAACCGTAGGTAACCATAATGCCCATTGCCAACGAAAGCGTGAAGAAGGTCTGACCCAACGCCGCAATTACCAACTCGGGAGAGAACTTGCTGAAGTCAGGAACAAGGTAGAAGGCAAGGCCGTCGATTGCCCCAGGCATGGAAAGCGCATACACCGCAAGAATTGCCGCCACGACGATAAGCGCAGGCATCATGATGAAGTTTGCCTTTTCAAGGCCGTTATTAACGCCCAGACCCACGATGAAATAGGTGATGACCATGAAGATAAGCATGAACAGGATGCTTTCAGGACCATTGCTGATGAAGTTCGTGAAATAGGTGCCACCATCAACAAGAGCGCCCGCTTCGCCACCTGCATATGCTGCAAGGTACTTCGTTACCCAGCCACCGATTACGCAGTAGTACGGCACGATGATGAACGGCACGGCAGACATAAGAACGCCGATGAACGTAAACTTCTTGCCGAACGCCTTGAAGGCACCGATAGCGCTCTGTCCCGTTTTACGACCAAGAGCATTTTCCAAAAGCAGCAAAGAAATGCCGATGGTGAATACCAAGACCAAATATACAAACAGGAACATGCCGCCGCCGTACTTGGCTGCCAAATACGGGAAGCGCCACATCGCTCCCAGGCCAACAGCTGATGCTGCCGCCGAAAGAACAAACGCCAGTTTGCCCGACCAGGAGGCTCGACCGGCCAACTGAGCAGACTCGGTTGAGGTTGACATACACTCTCCTTCTATCCCGCGCATGCGGGAAGTCATACATGAGCTTTACGCCCACTAGGCGCCGCTATGCGCCTTAGACACTTATGAAACATGATGTAATAGTGGCTACTATAGCGTAAACGTTTATAGAGGTTTTGAGGGAAGGACGGGCGGCGTTCTTAACAAACTAACGGTACCGAAAACTCCTCATTGCCTCTCTCGTCTATAACGCTCATTTCAGCGGGTTATGCACACGCTCACCTTCGTAGCTAACGTTCCAAAACACCAAGCCCTGCGCTGGCGCGTTTTCGCCCGCCGCCGCGCGATTGCGCGCCTCGAGCACCTCTGCGATCCATTCCGGCCTGCGCCGCCCAAGGCCAACCGCCACCAGCGTACCCACAATGGTTCGCACCATCGAGTGGAGAAAGGCGTTGCCCTTCACCGTGATAACCACCAGATTTTCGCCCCACGCGTCTTCGCGCGACACGTCGATGCTAAACACATTGCGCATGGTTGATTTGCCTTCAGCGGATGCCGCCATGCAGAAGCTTTTGAAGTCGTGTTCGCCTATCAAGCAAGCAGCCGCTGCACGCATGGCCTCAAGGTCGAGCTCTTTGGGAATATGCCAACAGAACCCCTTCATCAAAAGAGGCTTATAAGCATCGGTGCAGATGAAGTACTTGTATTCGCGCATCGTGCAGGAAAAACGCGCCGAGAAATCGCTGCTCTGACGACGCACCGACTTAACGGAAATATCCTCATGGGTCAGAGCGTTCAGAGATCGCAGCAATTTGAACTCGCTGCGACAAGCAAGTTCTTCTTCCGAAAGAGAAAAGCTCACCACCTGACCACGCGCATGAACGCCCGAATCGGTGCGTCCCGCGCATACCGTTTCGATGGGGCGACGGAACACCAGCCCCAGCGCCTCTTCGATGCTTCCTTGCACCGTAAGCTGGCCGGGCTGTCGCGCAAAACCGGCAAAGGGCTCTCCGTTGTACGAAACCAAAAGGGAAAGGATCGCCTCGCCCTTCCCCTCTTCGGTTGCCTTCCGTATTGCATTGCCGTTGTTACCGGGTTCCACTAAGAAGCCCTCCAAACCGTGCGTCCAAACAGGTCATATAGGTGCGCCTTCAAATGCTGATTGCCCGAATCGGCCGTCATGGGCAGCTCGGCGCGCATGCGTCGTCCGTCGGCCTGACGCACATAGAGCACTACCGGGTCTTTTCCTGGATGATCTTTCAGGATGCGCATCAGCTTATCGGAGGTCACCGAATCAAGCTCGCGCGTCGCAATGCTCAACTCAAGCTGAAGCGGGGCAACATTAGCGTCTTCGTCGGAAAGTTCCAGTAGAGCAGCTTCATACACGATGATCTGGCTGCCGCGATCGCTTACTTCGAATTTACCCTTGCAGGTGATAATCGCATCTTCCTGAATGGCTTCCTTGAACTTGTCGTAGTTGAAGCAGACACACTCAACATGCCCCGAGGTGTCTTCGAGCGTGAAGCTTGCCATCAGGGTACCGCGCTTAGTTCGCCGAACATTCGTCTCGGAAACCATTCCCGCAAACGTAGCTGACTTGATACCCTGCTCTCGCTCGCTCAATTCACCCAAGGTGTATTTCATGGTACGCGAAAGGTAGTTCTCATAGCGACGCAACGGATGGTCGGAAACGTACATCTTCAAGATGTCCTTCTCGAAGGCAAGCAAAGTCTTCTTGTCCCACTCCACGCCATCGGGCTCGGGAATATCATCCTTGAAGCTTTCGTCTACATCCGAGAACATGCTGAACATATCAAGCTGACCAGCCGCTTTATCCTTTTGACGCTTTGCCGCGCTTTCAAGGAGGGGCGTTTCGTCGATAAAATGCATCAGCTGCTTGCGAGTATAGCCCGTAGAGTCGAACGCTCCTGATTTCACCAATGCCTCGAGCGTCTTGCGGTTATAAGCCGAAGAGTCGACGCGATTCACGAAATCATGCAGCGAAGTAAACTCGCCGTTCTTCTCTCGCTCATCGATGATACACTGAGCCACTTTTTCGCCTACGCCGCGAACGCCCGCCAAGCCAAAACGGATCCCCTCTTCAAGCGGGGTAAATTCCAGGTTGGACGAATTGACGTCAGGCGGCAAAACGGGAATGCCGCTGCGGTTGCAGCTCGCAATGTACTTGATAAGGCGATCGTTGTTGCCCATGTAGCTGGACAGAACAGCAGCCATGTACTCATTCGGATAATGCGCCTTCAGATATGCCGTACGCATAACAAGCAGCGCATATGCCGCAGAGTGCGATTTATTGAACGCGTACTTTGCGAACTTCTCGGCGTCTTCCCAAATTTCTTTGGCAATGTCGAGCGAATAGCCGTTTTCTACCGCGCCATTGTTCCAATCTTCTTGAAGCTCGCGCATAACATCGAGCTTCTTCTTGCCCATTGCCTTACGCAGCTTATCTGCCTTACCAGCAGAAAAACCACTCATAACCATGGACACCTGCATGATCTGTTCCTGGTACACCATCGTGCCGTAGGTTTCTTCCAGGATAGGACGCAGACGATCGTCGTAATAGTGGACGGGGCTCTTACCTTGTACCACCTTTACATAGTCTTCGACCATGCCAGACTCAAGCGGGCCCGGGCGGTTAAGTGCAATGGAAGCTACAACGTCAGAAAAGCGCTCTGGCGGAATCTGCGCAAACAAGCTCACATACAGCGCGCCTTCAACCTGGAACAAACCATCCATGTTGAGGGGCATTCCGTTCTTGCGAAGCTCGCCACGCATCAGGGCAAACGCACGATCATCTTCAATGGGGATTTCTTCCGGAAGAAGCTTTTCGCCCGTGGTTGCCTCAATGTTGTTGCAGGCACGCGAAAGCACCCCCAAGGTACGCAGGCCAAGGAAGTCCATCTTTAGCAGACCCAGGTCAGGCGTATAGTGACCGTCGTACTGGGTGATGATGCCGCCGCCCTTGGTATCGCGCTTCATGGGGACATGATCGCTCATGGGGTCGCGGCAAATGATGGTTGCGCACGCGTGCACGCCTTCACCACGCACATGGCCCTCGATAGACTTTGCGGCGTCAATAACGCGCTTTACATCTTCTTCAGTATCGTAGGCTTTTTTCAGGTCGGGATTGGTCTCGAGCGCACCATTGATGGTGATGCCCAGCTCTCCACCAATAAGTTTGCAGATACGGTCACCCACGGCATAGGGGTAGTCCAAAACACGCGCAGCATCACGCACGGCGTTTTTTGCCTGCAACTTGCCGAACGTAATAACGCCCGCAACATGGTCTTCACCGTAGAATTCGCGAATATGTTCGATAACATCCTGACGATGCTGATCGTCGAAGTCGACGTCGATATCAGGCATCTCAACACGTTCAGGGTTGAGGAAGCGTTCGAACATCAAGCCGTTCTTAATGGGGTCGAGGTCGGTGATGCCCATGGCGTACGTGCAGAGCGATCCTGCAGCAGAGCCACGACCAGGGCCTACGCCGATGCCATTTTCACGAGCCCAGCGGATATACTCCTGAACGATGAGGAAGTAAGCTGGAAAGCCCTGCTGAATAATAATGTCAGCTTCGTATTCGTACTGTTCCAGAACCGACTTTTCCTTGCCGGTGTTGTCGGCGATAACGACATTGCGCCAATCTGGCCCATAGCGATGCTCGAGACCCTTCTCGATCTCTTCGCGGAAGAGCATTTCTTCGGTATAGCCTTCAGGCAGCGGGAAGCGCGGAAGAATTTCATCTCGTTCCAGTTCCACATTGCACTTTTCAGCGAGCAGAACCGTGTTGTCGCACGCCTCGGGGAAGTCTTTCAGCGCTTGGCGCATTTCTTCCTCGGTCTTCATGTAGAACTGGTCGTTTGGGAATTTGAAGCGCTTTTCCTGAGTAACCGTGGCGTTGGTGCCGATGCAGAGCATAATATCCTGCGCCATTGCATCTTCCTGCGTAAGGTAATGGAAGTCGTTGGTGGCAATGGTTTGTAAGCCCAGCTCACGAGCTAGCTGGGTAAGCTTGCAGTTCATTTCATACTGGGACATGCCAGCGTTCGTAGTAATGCCCTGGTCCTGAAGCTCGATATAAAAATCGCCCGGCTCGTAAAGTGCGGCGAATTTCTGCGCCCACTCCTTGGCCTCGGCAAACGCTCCATCATCGATGCAACGAGGGATAATGCCTGCAATGCATGCACTGGTAGCGATAATTCCCTCAGAATACTTCTTGAGCATCTCGAACGTAGTGCGCGGACGATAATAGAAATTGTCTACATGCGATTCGCTGACCAGTTTCAACAGGTTGTGGTACCCCGTATTGTTCTTAGCCAAAAGAATCATGTGATGAAGCTTTTGCTTTTGCTTCTTCAGTTCACTATCGGTGGTGAAGTAGATCTCACAACCAAAAATAGGCTTAACCCACTTGCCGGTTTCGTTTTTGACCTTGCGGCAAGCTTCATCAAGCTCTGGAACACCAGACATAACGCCATGGTCGGTGATAGCCACGGCAGGCATATCCAAATCGGCTGCTCGCTTGACCATGTCATAGATGTGTGTAGCACCGTCTAGCAGAGAATACTCAGTGTGGCAGTGTAAGTGAGCAAATGCCATGTACGTCTCCTATGCTGTGCGCGAATGCGCAACCTCGAATTTCTTTTCGTTCCTTATTGTGCCATCGAATGCAAAAAAAGGCAGACTTGCAATCAAAACAACAGTTCTTGTTCGATTAACGCGCTGGAGCGTCGAAATGAAGCCTCCCTCAGGCGCGCATAACGAAAGACGCGAGGGTAGCGCAAGCACGAGAAGGAGGGCCTGCGGGTCGGTAGCTTAATCCTGGGACGCGAGCTTGCCATCGTCGATTGAAGCTCGCTGGCTCCAGCTGGGGCCAGCGGCTCTGGAGGGCATGGCTTCTGTGTTATTTCACCAAGGCATGCTCCGAAGTGTTCGGCGGGGGCAGAATTTCACAGTGATCCGTTCTCCGCGTGTCGGCAGTGGCAAAATATTCGTCTAAAGCTTTCCCAGGCACTCATCCGTGGCAAGATTTTCGCTTGATGTATGCCAAAAGGGGCCTCGGACGGAAAAACACCCCCTCTGTGGCAATATATCGCCGATATGTATCCAAAATGAGCTGGTCTTGGCAAGATTTACGCGCCGCGTATCCAAAAAGCCCTGCAAACAGCTGTTTGGGAATACATATCGTAAAAATCTTGCCAGGAAGGGCCCCTTTTTCTCGCCCGAGGCCTATAAATCATACATAGCGCGAATATCTTGCCATCCTGTCTCCCCAAACCGCGCAAAATCGCCAGCGCCTGATCGCCTGCACTTACAATCTCCCGAGCAATCGGCATTGCCACCCACCTCATACCTTCACAAACAAAAAAGGCGACCCCGTAGGGTCGCCTTTCAATTCTGGCACAGATCAGAAAAACCAACTGAAGGTAATCGTGGATGATCCTTACTTGTACAGGTCTTCCTTTTCCTTTGCAGCAAGCTGAACCTTACACCAGCGCAGCTTACGCGTCAGAAGAGAGCGAGAAACGATGCTCGTCTCGCTGAGGTTAGCGATCTTCTCTTCAAGCACAGGAATATCCTTGTTAAGCCTGTCGACGTTGATGCGCTCGATCTGGCGCGTCTTGTCGCAAATAACGATGACGCGGTCCTTCAACACCTGGACATAACCACCCATGATGGCAGCGCTCAAAACTTCGCCGCCCTCCTGTTGGGTGCGGGCCCAGATGACGCCGTCCTTAAGGGCGGATACAAATGGCTCATGGTTTTCCATGATACCCAGTTCACCTTCGGTGCCGGGAACCATGACATTGTAGAGCTCACCTGAGAAGAGCACCTTGTTCTTTGCTACGACATCACACCTGATCACCGACATGACTTACTCCTCTGCCTGAAGCTTCTCGTAGGCTGCGTAAACATCCTCGATAGAACCGGTAGTACGGAAGCAAACCTCGGGGATATGGTCACAGTTGCCCTTGAGGATCTCGTCGAAGGAGCGAACAGTGTCCTCCATCTTTACATAGACGCCATCCTGGCCGGTGAACTGCTTAGCAACATGGAAGTTCTGGCCGAGGAACTGCTGCACCTTACGTGCGCGGTTAACGATGACCTTCTGATCTTCCGTGAGCTCGTCCATACCAAGAATTGCGATGATGTCCTGGAGGTCCTTGTAGTTCTGCAGGATCTCCTGAACGCCAACTGCAACGCGGTAGTGCTCTTCGCCAACGATCTCGGGATCGAGAGCGCGAGAGCTGGACTCCAACGGGTCAACAGCAGGATAGATGCCCATTTCGGCGATGGAACGGTTAAGAACCGTCTTAGCGTCGAGGTGGGTAAACGTCGTGGCCGGCGCGGGGTCGGTCAAGTCGTCGGCGGGAACATATACGGCCTGTACGGACGTAATAGAACCGGTCTTGGTAGAGGTAATGCGCTCCTGAAGGTCGCCCATCTCGGTAGCGAGGGTGGGCTGATAGCCTACTGCGGAAGGCATGCGGCCAAGAAGTGCGGATACCTCAGAACCTGCCTGGGTAAAGCGGAAAATGTTGTCGATGAACAGCAGAACGTCCTGACCCTGGTCACGGAAGTACTCTGCTTCGGTCAGGCCGCACAGGCCGACGCGAAGACGAGCTCCCGGAGGCTCATTCATCTGACCGTAAACTAAGCAGGTCTTGTTGATAACGCCTGCATCGGTCATTTCCAGGAACAGGTCGGTACCCTCACGGGTACGCTCGCCAACGCCGGTGAATACAGACGTACCACCATGCTCCTGGGCCAGGTTGTTGATGAGCTCCTGAATGATAACGGTCTTGCCAACGCCTGCACCGCCGAACAGACCGGTCTTACCACCCTTAATGAAGGGCTGGATAAGGTCGATAACCTTAATACCGGTTTCGAAGATCTCGGTCTTGTTGACGAGCTCTTCATAAGCGGGAGCGGGACGATGGATGGGTGCCCACTGCTTAACGTCGGGCATGGGCATACCGTCAACGGGCTGGCCCATAACGTTCCAGATGCGGCCGAGGGTCTCAGGACCTACGGGCATCTTCATAGGTGCACCAGTGTCCTGTACGGGCAGACCGCGTACCAGGCCGTCGGTAGACGACATGGCAACGGAGCGAACCAGGTCACCAGGGAGGTGCATCTGAACCTCGAGAACGACATTGATGTCGCCCACGGGGGTAGTAGCTTTCACGGTCAGAGCGTTGTAGATCGCCGGCATATGATCCGGAGCGAACTCAACGTCGACAACAGGGCCAACGATACGGACAATGTGTCCGATGGCACCCTGCGTGGCCGCAGAAGCAGTATTGGTTTCTTCAGCCATTTAGTCCTCCAAAGCTGCGGCGCCACCGACGATCTCGTTGATCTCGGTCGTAATAGCGCCTTGACGTACACGGTTGTAGACACGATTGAGAGTCTCAATCATGTCATTGGCGTTGTCCGTCGCATTCTTCATAGCATTGCGACGAGCAGCCTGCTCAGCTGCTGCTGAGTCAATGAGCATATAGTAGAAATGACCTGCAATATACTCGGGAAGGAAGTGATCCAAGACATCTTCCTCGCTGGGCTCGTAATCGATAGCACCCGGAAGATCGGGGTTATCGGGAGTCGGCTCGGTGATGCCGCCGCCCTTGACAAATGCCTCGCCCTTGGGGAGGAATGCCTTCGGGTTTACCGGCAACAGAGGCTGCTGGATCAGAACCTGCTCACCTGCGTTCTTCGCATGGTTGTAAAGAACGACTACCTCGTCAATTTCGCCAGAGAGGTAATGCTCCATAGCATAGTCAGCCAGGGCATCAGCCTCTTCGACGCGAGGATCAGCGGACAGGTCGCGGAAGGCAAGCACCGTATCGATACCACGATACTTGAAGTAGCCGATCGCCTTCTTGCCACATGCGGCAACAGCGACCTCCTTGCCCTCTGCCTTGCGCTCCTTCATGATCTGCTCGGCACGACGAAGCACGCTGGAATTGAAGCCGCCAGCCAAACCACGGTCGGAGGCGATGACCACAATAAGGGTCTTCTTAACCTCGTCATGCGCCGTCGCGAGCGGTGCAGTAGTACCGCCCATGCGTGCGATGTTGGCCAGCATCTCCTTCACAGCCTCGCCATAAGGCGTAGCAGCTTCGACACGCTCGGTCGAATGACGGATTTTAGCAGCAGCAACCATCTGCATGGTATGCGTAATCTGCTTCGTCGATTCGACGGACTTGATTCGCCTTTCAATATCGTGAAGGTTGGGCATAGTGACCTACCTTACGCGATGAACTGAGCCTTGAATGCCGGGATAGCAGCATTCAGTTCAGCCTCTACTTCGTCGGTGAACTTCTTTGCATCAGCAAGCTTGTCCATAACGCCATTGCCGGAGTGATGCAGGTAGTCGAGCATTTCAGCGCGGAAGCGAACAATGCTCTTAACCGGTACATCGTCCAGGAAGCCATGAGCGCCAGCCCAAATAGCAGTTGCCTGGTCTTCAACGGACATCGGGGTGTAACGACCCTGCTTAAGAAGCTCGGTCATTGCAGCACCACGGGTAAGCTGCTGCTGAGTTGCAGCGTCCAGGTCGGAACCGAACTGGGTAAATGCAGCGAGCTCGCGATATGCAGCGAGGTCGAGACGCAGCGTACCAGCAACGGACTTCATGGACTTCACCTGAGCGGAGCCACCAACGCGAGATACGGAGATACCAACGTTAACAGCAGGACGCTGACCCTGATAGAACAGGTCGGTGGTGAGGTAAATCTGACCGTCGGTAATGGAGATAACGTTCGTAGGAATGAACGCACCAACGTCACCAGCCTGGGTTTCGATGATAGGCAGTGCGGTAAGAGAACCTGCACCGTTTTCATCGGACAGCTTACATGCACGCTCGAGCAGGCGAGAATGCAGGTAGAAGATGTCGCCAGGATATGCCTCGCGTCCGGGAGGACGATGCAGGGTCAGGGACATCTGACGATATGCAACGGCCTGCTTGGTGAGGTCGTCGTAGATGCAGAGTACGTGGCCGCCAGGATTCTCAGCGTTAGCGGGCTTGCCGTCTTCGCCGTTGTACATGAAGTACTCGCCCATTGCAGCACCAACCATAGGAGCCATGTACTGCAGAGGAGCAGGATCGGATGCGGTAGCGGCAACAACGATGGTGTAATCCATAGCGCCAAAGCGCTCGAGGGTCTCAACAATGCCAGATACGGTGGAAGCCTTCTGGCCTACAGCAACGTATACGCAGACCATGCCCTTGCCCTTTTGGTTGATGATGGCATCAACGGCAATAGAGGTCTTACCGGTCTGACGGTCGCCAATGATAAGTTCGCGCTGGCCACGGCCAATCGGAATCATGGAGTCAACTGCGAGGATACCGGTCTGCATCGGCTCTTCAACAGGCTGACGCTCATGAACGCCGGGAGCCTTGAATTCTACCGGGCGGGTAGCAGTGGTCTCAATGGGGCCCTTGCCGTCGATAGGCTGGCCGAGCACGTTAACAACGCGGCCGAGCATAGCCTTGCCAACAGGAACCTCAAGAATCTTGCCAGTGGTACGTACCTGGTCGTTTTCCTTAATTGCGGTGACGTCACCGAGGAGTACGGCACCAACCTCATCTTCTTCGAGGTTCTGCACCAAACCGGAAACGATACGTCCATCGGAAGCGACGAACTCGAGAAGCTCGCCAGACATCGCACCCTTAAGGCCGTCGATACGCGCAATACCGTCGCCAATTTGTACAACCGTGCCGGTCTCGCGAGACTCAACGCTGGTGTTGATGGCGTCGAGCTGCTTGCGCAGTGCGGCGTCGATAGACTGTGCGGTGATTTCAGTCACTAGCATTCACCTCCATCTTTCTTTTTCAGAGCAATGCGAGCCTTGTCGAACTGCGTGCGAACGCTCGCATCGACATATCGGTCGCCAGTGCTCAGGATAATGCCGCCCTGGATCGAAGGATCGATGTGCTCAACAAGAACACAGTCGCGACCCAGATCAGATTCGGCCTTATTGGTAATTACGGTTCGCAGGTTGTCATCAAGTTCAACAACCGTCGTCACATCAACAACGTTGAAGTTAAGCTTGTTCTCGATGAGATCCTCATACTGAGAAACAACGCGGCGGAACAGCCCTGCGTCGCAGCGAGAAGCCATAACTCCAAGAAGCTCTTTGACCACTGGGTTGTAGCCATCGAAAACGTTGCCTGCAAGCGCCTGGCGCTCTTCAGCAGTGTAAGTCTCGTTATCCAACGAGAGACGTAAATCGATGTTGGTTGCCATGAACCCAAGGATCTGGCGCATCTGGTTGCGAACCTCAACGACAGCGTCACGACCGCCGGTGGCATTAGCGCCATCGATGGCAGCGTTGGCGTAGGCTGCAATCGTTTCATTGATGACAAGACGATTAGCCATTTAGACTACCTGCCTCTTTCACGTAGCGCTCGATGAGCTTACGGTGCTCATCGTCGCTGAAATCCTCACCGATCAGGCGAGATGCAACGGCAATAGAAGTATCTGCCATGGTAGCCTGAAGCTCCTTGATGGCGTTTTCCTTCTCCTGCTCGATTTGCGCACGAGCCTTGTCGACAATGGCATCTGCCTCAGCCTGAGCCTTAGCGGTGATCTCCTTTTCGAGAGCGTCGCCAGTGAGCTTGGCATTGTTGAGGATCTGCTGAGCCTGGGTTTTTGCACCCTCGAGCTGCTCACGATACTCAGCCAGAAGTCGTTCGCTTTCCTGTCGTGCCTCTTCAGACTTCTCCAAAGAGTTCTTGATCGTTTCCTCACGCTTGTTCAGCATGCCCTCGAACAGAGGCCAACCAAACTTGGCAAGAACGATCCACAAGATGATGAAGGCGACGAGCATGGGGATGAATTCTTCCATCTGAGGAAGAATTGCATTGATTCCTGCCCCTTCGTCAGCGAACGCGCATACCGGGAATGCCGCAGACGCAGCCGCAAAGGCGATCATGCCACTTGCGCAGTTACGTACGTGTGCGTTCAATTCGCGTGCCTCCTTCTCTTCTTTCGGTTTCTTCGTTAGTTACTTACTTCGCGAAGTTCTAGCCGATGAAGAAAAGAACCAGGCCGAGCAGTGCGAGTGCCTCAGACATAGCAGCACCGATGAAGAAGTAGCCCATGAGCTGACCCTTCATCTCAGGCTGACGAGCAGCAGACACGCACAGGCCGTAGGTAGCAACGCCGATACCGATGCCAGGGCCGATTGCTGCGAGGCCATAGCCAACGACCTTCAACGCAGCGATTGCGAGAGTGAGTTCCACGATTACCTCCTTTAGTTGGACAAGGGCCTTTCCCTCGTCCCTATTACTTAATCAGCTGAAATTTTTCTTGTACCAGCTGTAGTACACAAGTTAGGTGGCGGTCTCTAGACCGCCTGCGCCGCTAAGGGCGCAAGCCGAAAACCGTTTCTTCCTATCAGTGAGGATGGATTGCCATGCCGATGTAGGAAGAAGACAGAATGGTGAATACGTATGCCTGCAAGAAAGCAACGAGGGTTTCGAGCGCATACATGAAGAACAGCAAGAAGAACCATGCGATTGCAGGCAGACCCGCAACGATGTCCATCTGGAAGATGGCGGTCTGCAGGAAGATGGTGGTTGCCAAAGAGAATACGGCGAGAACCATATGGCCTGCGAGCATGTTGCCGTAAAGTCGAACGGCAAGAGTCAGAACGCGGATTACCATGGAGAAGAACTCCAGGAACCAAATGATAGGGGCAATGGGAGCCGGTACGCCCGAAGGGCACAGCGACTTGAAGTAATGGAAGAAGCCAAGCTCCTTCAAGCCCCAGAAGTTAAAGTAGATAAAGGAAATAGCAGCCAGTGCCCAGGTGATGGAGATGGTGCCCATAGCAGCCTTTGCACCAGGGATGAGGCCGATAATGTTGGCGGTAAGAATGAAGAAGAACAGCGTAGCCAGGAAGGGAACGTGCTTCTTGAAGCCTTCGCCGATAACGTCGGCGCCAACGCCTTCAGAAATGAAGTTGTAGCCGAACTCGAAGATGTGCGCGAACTTACCGTGAGGTACAAGCGTAAGCTTGCGTCCCGCGATAAGAACCAATGCAGCTACCAGAACGAGAGCGACCAGCATGTACAGGACGTACTGGGATACGTTCCAACCCGCAATGGAAAAGACCGTCGTCGAGTCGAACTGAGACGAGAGATGCTGTGCCTCCTCGACGAACTGTGAAAGAGCTTCACCCATCAGGATTCCTTACCTTTCCGTTACTTACTTATTTCTTGCGCTTAGCAAGGACGTTCTTATAAACGACATATGCAGACGTGGACACGATAAGCGCCACGATCTCAGCCACACCAAAGGGAAGAACCACATCGCGCGCAACCATAGCGCACACGATAAGAGCGACGGCAACCACGATGAGCGATACAAACGTACCAGCCAAACCGTACAAACCAGCGCTCATGGCAGAAAGACTCGTGGAGCGGCGTGCAAGGCGCAGGGAAATGAACAAGGGGAGAAACCCGATGATTCCTGCTGCGATTCCTGCTGCTACTGGTGCGAGCATTTCTTCCTTTCTTCCGTGTTCAGAGCCTAAAGCCCAATTTTGACCACATGCAGCATAAACGCCATCACATGGTTGTTAACAGTGTTTCCGATAACGTGCAATAAATTTGGGCGAGTGGTATCTGCCCACAAACCCAGCTGAATACAATAGCGTACTAAAACGCTATCTGAAACCTCTATTTAAGAATCTAACGGGCAATACCATTGTTTTGTCCTATATTTTGATGCATTTCAAACTATTTAAACACGTTCTATTTAGCAAACATGGTCATCTGTAGAAAATACGCTACTCACTTTTTGAAGTCTGTCCGTCAAATATGCGAATTTTGATATTTGACTCATTCAAAAGTTCCATTGCAAGTTCATCGGGATACGGATTGCGGTAGATAATCTCACTGATTCCAGCATTAATGAGCATCTTCGCACACACTACACAGGGCTGCGTAGTGATGTATATGGAAGAACCTTCAATGTCGATACCGTAACGCGCCGCCTGAAGAAGGGCGTTCTGTTCTGCGTGCAGTCCGCGGCAAATTTCGTGGCGCTGACCCGAAGGAACGCCGAGTTTTTCGCGCAGGCATCCGGTAACAGAGCAATGACGCAGCCCCGTGGGCACGCCGTTATAGCCAGTAGCCAGGATACGCTTCTCCTTTACGATGATGGCCCCCACCGCGCGACGCAAGCACGTTGTGCGTGTGGCAACCTCATCTGCCAAGGTCATAAAGTACTCGTCCCATGAAGGGCGCTCTTGCCTGATCATCAGACCCTCTCCCGCTCTTAAGCCAGTTCGCTTTGAACCGGCGTGCCTTCAGTACGGAAAATACGATCGCCCGCGTCACCCAAGCCGGGGACGATGTAGGCATCCTCATTAAGACCTTCATCGATAGCGCAGGTGAATAGGCGCACAGAGGGATCATGCTCAAGTACGGCCTGCACGCCCTCGGGCGATGCGACGATAACGCAGGCTGAGATATCCTTCACACCTCGCTTGCGCAACGCGTCGATTGCCGCGCAAAGGGATCCACCTGTAGCAAGCATGGGATCTACGAGCAGCACCGAACGCTCGGCAATGTAGTCGGGCATTTTCGCATAATACTCGTGGGGTTCGTGGGTTATCTCATCGCGGTACATGCCCAAATGGGCAACGGGAGCAGTGGGAATCAGATCCAACATGCCGTCGAGCATGCCAAGGCCTGCACGCAGAATGGGAACAACCACCGGCTCGATGCCCCTGATGGATTCACATTCACACGTGGCAATAGGCGTTTTCACCTCGACCGAGCGCGTTGCCAGGTCCTGGGTGGCTGCGTAGCCTTCCAAAAGAGTAATCTCGCGCACGGTCTGGCGGAAAAGATAATCGGGCGTATCTTCATTGCGGATCACCGACAGCTTATGCTTAATAAGCGGATGATCGACAACGGTCAAACGCTCTTCGCTTGCGAAGTCCATGCGTTTCTCCTTACTGCTGTACGCTTCTTCGCTGAACAGTGTATTGCTTTTGGCTGAATCAAAACAGGAAAAAGGCAGGGTTTGCGCATTCATAGCAAGATATCACCTGAAATAGGTGAGGCGGAATGGCGAACTGGGGCCCCGATCGCGCCATCACCCGACGATCCAACCCCTTGCACAGACAGAGAGCACGAGTCTTGGGGATATAGGGACAGGTCCTATATCCCCATCCAATGAAAAGAACCCCGCTTGCGATGCATTACGCAAACGGGGTTCTTCCTTTGTGCGCTATAACCCGGTGGGAAAATGGGACAGGCTCCTATATTCCCACTTTACAGCTCGGGATAAAGAGGGTGCTTGGCAATGAGACCCGCTACCTCTTCCTTGATCTGTGCGAGGCGTGCCTTATCTTCAGCGTTGAATACCGTGGCAGCGATAAGCTGACCAATGCGATGGAATTCATCGGCATCGAAGCCACGCGTGGTGCCCGCTGCCGTACCAACGCGAATACCGCTGGTTACGAAGGGCGAGCGCTTTTCGTTGGGGATAGTGTTCTTGTTCACCGTCAAGCCCACGGATTCAAGAAGCTTCTCTGCGTCCTTGCCGGTAATGTCGGCAGGAGTAAGGTCTACCAAAACCAGGTGATTGTCGGTGCCGCCCGATACCAGACGCAGACCGCCTTCCACCATGCCTTCGCCCATAGCAGCGCAGTTCTTAACCACATTTTCCATGTACGTCTTGAATTCGGGCTTCAATGCCTCGCCGAAAGCAACGGCCTTTGCTGCGATGATGTGCATCAGAGGACCGCCCTGCGTACCAGGAAATACCGCGGAATTGATTTTCTTCGCCAGGGCCTCGTCGTTAGTGAGGATGAAGCCGCCACGAGGACCGCGAAGGGTCTTATGGCTGGTGGAAGTTACCACGTGGGCATAGGGCACGGGGCTCGGATGCAAGCCGGCAGCAACCAGGCCAGCAATGTGCGCCATATCGATCATGAGGTATGCACCAACCTCGTCTGCGATTTCGCGCATACGCTTGAAATCGATAATGCGAGGATATGCAGAAGCACCACCCACAATAAGCTTGGGCTTATGCTCCTTGGCAAGACGCTCGATCTCGTCGTAATCGATAAGTTCGGTTTCGGGATTAACACCGTAGGAGACGATGTTGTAATCCTTGCCCGAGAAATTAACGGGAGAACCATGGGTCAGGTGACCACCATGGTCGAGGGAAAGGCCCAGCACGGTATCACCCAGGTTGATCAGCGCCTGATAGGCGGCAAGGTTGGCGTTAGCGCCAGAATGAGGCTGCACGTTGGCAAACTTGCAGTCGAACAGCTTGCAAGCGCGCTCGATTGCCAAATCTTCAACGATGTCGACCTTTTCGCAGCCGCCGTAATAGCGCTTGCCGGAATAGCCTTCAGCATACTTGTTGGTAAGCACAGTGCCCATTGCCTGCATTACGGCAAGTGAAGCAATATTCTCTGATGCGATAAGCTCGATAGTTGAGCGCTGGCGGGAAAGCTCCTGCCCAATTGCGTCTGCTATTTGAGGGTCTTCTGCTGCGAGATAGTCGTAAGACATATGCCGCGCTCCTTTCGAACTGCGCTTAGCACTTTTGTAATGCTCTCAAAGATAGCACAGCGTCATAAGAAAAGGAGCCGTAGCACCGCTCCTGCGGCCCTACGGCTCCTTGTTTTCGACAAATGTTACGTGCGCGAAACGAATCCGCCACGAACCCCTTAGCTACCGAAAGCCTCGGAAGCGGAGATGCCGCCACCGAACATGCTATCGGCAAGCGCCTGCTGGTTGCCGGTATTGTTCATATCGAGCTTCCAATCCTTGCCGTCCTTGGTCAAGGTAAAGGTAACTTCGGTTTCTACCGGAGTTGCTGCATCGAGTGCCGCCATGAACGTCTTACCTGCATAAGCGTAGATCTCGTCGGTGGTGCTGAAACCCTGTTTCATAGCGTCATCAGCAAAGGAGTCGCCCCAACTCGTAAGAACAACGTAGAGCTGCTTGCTGGTGATCTTGGCAGGTGCCTTGGCGGTATCGCCGTCAACCTTCACATCGCCAATTTCATAAGCGAAGCCGTTCACCCAAGACTTGAACAGAGATTCCCCGTCCATGCCCAGCTGCTCGAGCTGTTTCAGGTCAGAACCGCCCATTTGGCCAACAAGCTTAGATGCCTCATCGTCGCTGGGATTGACGAACTGGGAGAGTTCGGCGTCGAGCGCCTGCTTCGCCTTTTCCTCTTCGCTTGGGCCGCAGCCAACAAGGCCGAGGCACAGAATTGCCGCGAACAGCGCCACGGCTGCCGCCAAAAGCCAATGGCGGGCTTGCGTCTTTGCGTTGTCCATCTTTTCCTCCTTGCATTCGTCTTTCCGCACGAATGCAGAAAGATATTTTTTCAAGCTCGAACGAGCTTGTCCCAAACATATTTACCCAAAAGGGACGCTATTGGCGCGAATCAATTGCGCAATATGCCATATTAGCTGATAAATGCCTTAGTCGAGCGCATTGATCTTCTCAACGCGGCCAGCATGGCGTCCACCGGCGAATTCCGTGGCAATAAAGGCATCCAAAATGCTTTCGTTGTCTTCCAAGGAAACGAAACGACCGGAAAGCGTAATGACGTTGGCGTCGTTATGTTCACGGCAAAGAACAGCAAAATCGCGGCGAACCACATTGGCTGCGCGAATGCCCTCCATCTTACCTGCCGCCATGGCCATACCGATGCCCGTACCGCACACCAAAACGCCACGCTCAGCAGCGCCCGACTGCACGTCTTCGCCAACCTTAACGGCGAAATCGGGATAATCTACACGGTTGTCGCTATCGGGACCACGGTCGATAACCTCGTGGCCTTCGCCCTTCAAGTAAGCAGCAAGCTGCTGTTTTTGTTCGAAGCCAGCGTGATCCGATGCGATAGAGATCTTCATGATGCCTTCTCCTTTTCCGCGCTAAGGCGGCACACAGACGCAAGGCTACGCAGCCCCGCTATAGATAATCTATCCACATTATACGGAAGAAGCGCGCAAGCTCGCCTAGCTTAACGCTGCCGAAACGGAAAAGGGATCCGTTTGTGCCGAGCGCTATCGGGAACGCGTCCTATCGACGCACTCATGCCAATAGTCGAGCATGCGGGAACGCGTGCCGGCGCTCACATTCGACATGAAGGTGCGCTCAATGCTCCGCAAGCTCGCGATCTCTTCAGTGTTGCGCCAGAAACCCGTAGACAAACCAGCCAAATAAGCCGCTCCTAAGGCCGTGCTTTCCACGCATTCGGGACGCTGGATGGCAGCACCCACGATATCGGCGCAACACTGAAGCATGAAATTGTTGCGACAGGCTCCGCCATCAACCGCCAACGCAGATACCGGAATTCCCGCATCGCGAGCCATGCCTTGCAGCACGTCCTGTACCTGGAATGCTTGCGCCTCGAGGCACGCACGCACTATGTGCGCTTTTGTGGCCCCGCGCGTCAATCCGTAGATGGCGCCGCGCGCATTGGCGTCCCAGTACGGAGCGCCAAGCCCTGTGAACGCAGGCACCACGCACACTCCCGCCGAATCGGGCACGCTCATTGCAAGTTCCTCGGTTTGAGAAACGTCGTCGATAATCCCCAGGCCATCGCGCAGCCACTGAATAAGAGCGCCTGCCATGAACACGCTTCCTTCCAGCGCATATTCGAGACCGGCCGCACCCAGCGCAGAAGCAGCAACCGTGGTTACCAGGCCGTGGGTAGAAGCGCATAGCCGCTGCCCCGTGCTCATAAGCAAGAAACAGCCAGTGCCAAACGTTGCCTTCACCTGACCGGGCTTGAAACAGCATTGCCCAAACAGCGCCGCCTGCTGGTCGCCCGCCACGCCGCGAATCGGAATAGTGCCGGCAATAACCGGATGATGCATCATTCCAAAATCGCCTGAAGAGGGACGAACTTCGGGCAACATGGCTTCAGGAACGTTGAACAACCGGCACAACCATTCGTCCCACTGCCCCGTATTAATGTTGAAGAGCATGGTGCGGCTAGCATTGGTGGGGTCGGTCGCGTGAACCTCGCCCTGAGTTAGATTCCAAATAAGCCAAGAATCCACCGTGCCGAAAGCCAGCTCGCCGGCTTCGGCGCGCTCACGCGCACCGGGCACCGCATCCAGGATCCAAGCGATTTTCGAAGCGGAGTAATACGCATCGGGAATCAAGCCCGTTCTGTGCGTTACCTCAGCAGCAGTTTCCGCATCCGAGCAACAGCGCTCCACGATTTCGGTGGTGCGACGGCATTGCCACACAATGGCGTTGTGAATGGGTTCGCCCGTGACGCGATCCCATACAACGGTGGTCTCTCGCTGGTTGGTAATACCGATACTGTCTATTTGGCTTGCCGATACACCTGTTGATACCAGTAATTCCGCCAGCACCTTAAGCTGACTGGAAAGAATGTCTTTCGGAGAATGCTCCACCCAACCTGGTTGCGGAAACAACTGGGGAAATGGGCTTTGGGACATGCCCTTTATACGGCCCAGCCTATCTATCAAAACCGCACGGGAAGACGTTGTCCCTTGATCAAGTGCAATTACATATTCACCCATACTGGCTGCTCTCCTTGCTCTTCGGAGGGTCGAGGCTTAGCGTTGTTTAGTTTTCAGAAGTGCCGGATTCTGCAGCAGCGGCGCCCTCTTTCGCTGGCGCATTGCCTTCCTTGCCTTCAACATTATGGGGCTGCGAAACTTCACGCGTGCGCACCACAGCATTCATAACCACGCACTCGGTGAACCACTGCTCAACATCGGTGAACACATCAACGCGACGCGGCTCATTCAAAATCTCATGGCGCATGTTCGGATAGATGATTTCGCGAACGTCTTCAACACCCTGGCTACGATATAGGTCAGCCGCCGCGCGAACACCTTCGCCGCACGCACCCACAGGGTCATCCGCACCGGCCACAAACAGCAGCGGCAGGTTCTTCGGCACTGCTGCCGCGCTCTTTTTTGTTACCACTTCTGCGGTAAGGTCGGTGAGCGTTGCGTAGGCACCGGCAGAAAAAGCCTGGCCAGAAAGCGGATCGGCTAAATAGGCATCAACGACGGCAGGGTCAGTGGAAATCCAGTCGGAATCGGTACGTGCATCTTCGATGGCAGAAGAAAACGCGCCGATTGTCAGCGAATCAAGCAGGCGAGAACGATACGTTTCCCCACGTAAGGCGCCAATCGCACGCGAAAGCGTACGGCCCAGCAAGGAAAGTGCACGAGGCTGATTGCCCGTTCCGCACAGCACAGCGCCCGTAAGGCCCTTCGGGTTGCGGGCGATGCAGGCACGCACCACAAAACTTCCCATGGAATGACCGAACAAAAACAGCGGCAGGGCGCCTGTTTCACGGCTTGCCTTGAATGCGGCTTCGCGCGCACGCAGCACATCGGCAATCAGGATGTCTTCCCCCCCTTGAAGAGGCATGCATCCCAGCTCATCGGCAGAAGAGACGCTTTTCCCATGACCGATATGATCGTGCCCGAACACAACATAACCTAAACCCGCCAAAAAGCGAGCGAACGAGTCATAGCGCTCAATGTGCTCCGCCATGCCGTGAACCAATTGAACTATACCGCGACGACTGTATACCGGGTCGGGCAGCCACACCATAACGCGCAGCCACGACCTGCCGTCGGCGGAAAGCGTAGAGGTTTCTTGCACAAGAGGGTAGGTATTACGAGCCATAGCTGTGCCTCCTTTTAGGAAAGCGCGCGAATATCGGCAACAGTAATTGCCCCCTCGCGCACCAACACAGGATGATCGCCCAAGGCGCAGTTAACGATAGTAGAAGCAATGCCGCTTTTCGGCTCTTCGTCGGAAAGCGCTGCACCTACCGCGGCAAATATTGCCGGATCGATTTCGTCGAACGCGATGGTGTTTTTCTGCCCCGAAATGTTTGCCGAGGTAGTGGCCAGAGGGCAACCCAATTCCCCAATAAGGGCACGAGCTGTTTCGTTTGCGGGCATACGTAGGCCGATGGTGCCCTCCTCCGAGCAAAAAGCCGCAGGCACTTCGTCGCTCGCCTTCACAATGATGGTAAGCGGGCCAGGCCAAAACGTGCGCGCCAAGGCAAAAGCGAAATCGGGAACCATCTTGCCGTAACGCTCAAGATCTTCGATACCACCCACCAACCAGGCGATGGGCTTTTTCTTTTCGCGATGCTTGATAGCGTACAGAATATCGGGGCTCGGCGCATGCAGCACCGAAACACCCAACCCGAATAGGGTATCGGTCGGAAAAACGATAGGCTGACCGTTCTTCAGCGCTTCCAGCGCCTCTTCGTGTGTGTGCGCTCCATTGGACATTTTCATCAAAGCTTTCATGATTATGGGACGTTTCGCCACGTACTTCCGCGCGTGGCACCAAGCCTTGTTTCAGGACTTCAATAATACCGCGCCCGCAGCACACAGCACAGCATTACCTGCGGATAATGGTTCGCTTTCAGCGAATCGTTACCTTGTTTTTCGGCGGTGGCTAAAACGGAAGAGAGGCCGCGCTCACCGCGCCCCAGGCCCAGACGCCGCATCCCAACATCGGCAAAGGGGAAGAGCCTAAGCCGCAAGCAGAGTGCTCGCGGATTTTTCAGCCGGGAAACAAGACTGGTCTAATGGGTGCGCAAGCCGAAACTACGCTCGCAACGATCACCGCCCAAATCCGATGCCCACGCTAGCCCCCTGGGTTTAAAAACGAGGCCCCAGGAGCACATGCTCTTGGGGCCTCGACTCAAGATTAAACGTATCGCTCGGCAATTCTACTGGCAATCCGCAAGCCATCGCAGGCGGCAGACATGATGCCACCTGCAAAGCCGGGGCCTTCCCCGCAAGGATACACCCCGTTACCGGGAAGCTCTTCGAGCTCTACGCCATCCTTGGCAAAGCGCGCTTGCATATCGCGGCCGCGGCAAATACGAACCGGCGAAGAAGATCGCGTTTCCGGGGCTATCATCAGGGCATTCGGATCATCAAAACCCTTCAGCTTTCGGCCCAGCAGAGGCAACGCCTGCGCCAGCGACTCCGACACGAAAGAAGGAAAGCACTCGGCAATGGGCGCTTCGATCACGCCGCGGGCATACGTTGGCGCGGGCTTTGCGCCCTTCACCGGAGCAGAGCCGCCCAGAAAACTTCCCACGCGCTGGCTTGGCGCTTCGTAGGGTTTCCCACCATGTTCCGCAGAAACACGGAAAGCCGCCTGCTCTATTTCACGCTGGAGCCGAGCGCCTGCCAGCACATCGCTGCTTCCGAAATCGGCGGGATCGACGTTCACCAACACTGCCGAATTGGCGTTCTTGCCTGCACGCGCATAACGACTCATGCCGTTGGTAACGATGCCGCCCTCTTCGCTGGCGGCAGCCACCACTTCCCCACCAGGGCACATGCAGAACGTATACACGCTGCGGCCCGTAGGCAGATGCACTGCTAGCTTGTATTCGGCAGCGCCCAAGGCAGGATGTTTCGATGCTTTCCCCCATTGAGCCTGATTAATGGCCTGCTGCGAATGCTCAATGCGAACACCCACCGAAAAGGGCTTCTGTTCCATAGCGAAGCCCTGGTTGCGGCACAGCTCGAACACATCGCGCGCCGAATGACCGCACGCCAACACCAGTTCAGCAGCGGCAACTTCTTCGCAAGCACCCGTTTCCACGTTTTCCAACTGCACGGTAGCAAGCTTGCCTTGCGCAAAATTCCACCCAGAAAGGCGCGTGCCGAAACGCACTTCCCCGCCGCGCTCGATTACTTCGTTGCGCATAGCGCTTACGATACTTGGCAGGTTATCGCTGCCCAGATGAGGATGAGCGTCTACTAGAATGCTTTTCGGCGCGCCTGCATCAGCAAACCAGTGCAGCACATGCTTTGCAAAGGGATTCTTGATATTGGTTGTAAGTTTGCCGTCCGAAAAAGTACCCGCTCCACCTTCTCCGAATTGGATGTTGGAGTGGGGGTTCAAGGCGCCCGTTTCCTGGAAAGCCGCAATGTCTTCCGCGCGTCTTTCCACGTTAAAGCCACGCTCCACCACCAAGGGACGAAGCCCGCAGCGAGCCAGGTACAGTGCGGCAAAAAGCCCCGCCGGGCCCAATCCCACTACCACGATCCTGCCGCCCTGATTACGATTGGGATGAGAGCAGTCGGGATACGAAAGCGGCTCGAATTCTTTTGCCACGCGAACGTTCAGGCCTTTTGGCGCCCCTTTAAGCAGGCGCTGTTCCTGAGATTGCGGCAATTCGACGCGAAACGAAGTGGTGAAATGAACGTTGTTCCTCTTGCGCGCATCCACGCTTTTGCGCGTCAGAACAGCGCTGCAGACATCACGCTCGGAAACGCCCAGCGCTCGAGCCACTTCTTTCGTTCGCATTTCGACATTTTCCGGTAACGCCGCATCCAGCGAAAGGCGAATACCCGAAACCTCTAGCATGACTGCTCCTTCTTTATCTTCCGTGCGATATCCCTGCCCGCAAGAATGCCGCACGCCCAAACCCAATGAAGGTTGTATCCGCCACACGGGCCGTCAACATCAAGCGCTTCGCCCAGTACGTACAAGCCCGGCCAGGCTTTCAGCTCCAACGATTCCGCGCAAACAGATTCGGGAGCTATGCCACCGCGATGAACCTGGCACTGTGATTCATCGGCAATGCCCTGAACCATTAGGGGGAATGCCTTCATGATGCGCGCTATACGACAGCACAGCTCCTGTTGCAGCGGTTCATCAGGCCGTATCCCAGATGCCGCCAGCAGAGCAGCGCCCAATTCGGGCAAAACGAATCCCCGGAACAGCGTATGCGCCGGCTGGCCCTGAAGACGTTCAGCACGCGTACGGATAACGTCTTCGGCTTCACGGAGTTTCATTGCCGGCAGAAAATCGACCAGCAGCGTTTCGCCTGTATGCGCATGGCGTGAAGCGTTGAACACCACGATGCCCGATATGCCGTAGCCGCGGAACAATACTTCGCCCTCTTCGGAAAAGCCGCTGCTCGGAAGACTAATGCGTACGTGGGAGCGTATACCATCCAGTTCTTCGCTCGATACGTTTTCAGGGAATGCTGCAGCGAGAGGGCCGAGCGTTGGACGCCACGGTGCGGTAGGCAGCGCAGGAATAGCACCGGCCAGTAAAGACTCCGCGCAGCCACCACCGGCAGCAACAACCACTCGCCCTGCGCGAACCATTGCCTGCTGCGGCACCCCATTGGATTCGCCGGCAGCCGCACCTCCGTTGCCCGTAGCTGAATGCGACTCTTCGAGAAGAACATCGAACCCATCATGGCTGCGGTGAGTTTCAAGTGCCTTTACGCAGGGGTGAATATCGACAACATGTGTTGGAAGTGCTGCCATAAGCACTTCCAACACCGACGAAGCTTTGTTCGAAAAGGGATACAGCAGCCCACCGCTTTCAGGAGCTTCTTCCCATACGAGGCCCAGTTCTTCAAACCAGTTGGTAATAGGGCGGACAGGGTCGTCGCCAAGAAAGCCAAAGGCTTGGGACACGAATGCGCTATTCCAATAGCGGCTAACATCCAGCTGCGAATTTGAGAAGTTGCAGCGGCCGTTGCCGCTGCGCAGAATGGGAGCACCGATTCGTTTTCCCTGCTCAACCAAAAGAATGTTTGGCAGTGCCGCCCCCGCCGCACGGGCTTCCCGAAAACACGAAACTGCGCAAGCGAGGCCAGATGCCCCACCGCCTACGATAACGACATCGTACGATTCCCTGAAAGCAAACGGCTTACGCTGCTCGGCAGCCTGCCGTTTGCGCTGTGTGTTCTTCTTTTTGCTCATGCATCACATAATACGTGAGCGCGTGGCAATTAATCGCTTGAAGAGCGCGGCGCCATGAAAGTCCAAAAGAAGCCGGGCTGCGCACCGAGCCGCACTTATGCGGCAGCAGCCACGCTACCGGCATCGCCTGCTGCGGCGGTTGCGTTGCCGGCACCCGACGCATATTGAATAATGCGCCTGCCCCTTATTTCCCTTGCACAAAAAACTGACCCCGGGATTAAACCCCAGGGTCAGTTTTGTCTGAGTCTTTGATTACGTGCAGCCCATCCGATTTCCAAGCTGTTTTTGCACCAGCGCTTAAGCCAAAGCGCCGCCCACTCTCGGACTCGTTTGAATTACTCGGCAACGATTCCGCCCACCCAAGCTAACAGGTGCAACGTTGCAGGGTTTGTATTCTGCCTGTTTGCTTCGTTAGCAGGAAGGCCAACTTGGCAACACGCTACTGGACGTCCGCCTTCCACAAGCCGTGCAGATTGCAGTACTCGTATACGGCAACAGGCTCTTCGCCAGGAACAACCGCAAAATCCGCCTTGGGCTCTTCGCCAGGCTGAAGATGCTTCACCTGGAAGCCCTTCGAGGTTTCCAGCACGATCATGGTGATGAAATGAGCCTCCATCATGGGGTGCAAAACGCTACCTACCTCAACGTGGATGGTTTCGCCTACCGTGACTACCGGAACGTGCTTTTCTGCAGCGCCGTCGGTTTCGCCTGCACGGAGCAGCTTCATTTCTTCACCACAGCATGAAAGCGGCACGCCCTGGTCGAACAGCTTAACGGCAACGTTTCCGCAGTGAGCGCATTTGTAGAATTCAAGTTTCATGATATTCCCCCTTCATTTGGGACGCTGCCGATACATGGGCTCTTCGGCAGCGAGTTAGCTTCGATGCCTTTATTATGCTACTTCTAGAGTAGCATTTCTAGATAAGAATCGGTGAGCGGTAGATGGGCTGAAAGAATCCCGTTTCTATCAGGCAATACGCCAGGGCGCAAAAGCGAGCGCGTTCAGCCGCCTCCGCAACAAAGCACACCCTCCCGCCCCTTCGCGTCAGACAATATCTTTCCGCTCTTTCACGGCAGGCAGCGCGTGCAACCAACCCCTCTATGCCAATCGGGGGCCTTCTTGAGGATGTTTCGTTTTCAGCGCATACACCAGCAGGACTACGCCCGCCACAATAAGCGGCACCGAAAGTACCTGCCCCATGGTGAGCCAGCCGCCCCAAAGGTAACCGAGCTGAGCATCGGGCTGACGCACAAATTCAATAAGGAAGCGGCAAATGCCATACCCCACCATGAACACACCAAAATACGTGCCGCGCGCAAACGGCGGGCGCTTGCGCGACATCACAAAGAGGATCGCAAACAGCAACGCACCTTCCAGCAAAGCCTCGTACAGCTGGCTGGGATGACGTGGCTCCATGCCGGCAGAACCGCCAAACACAACGCCCCAGGGAAGGTCGGTTGGCGCACCCCACAATTCACCGTTCACGAAGTTTGCGCAACGGCCGAAGAAAAGGCCAATGGGAACACCGATAATTGCCAAGTCAACAAGGGAAAGATAAGGCATGTGCACCATGCGCGCCGCCACGATACCAGCCACAAGCGCACCGATAAAGCCGCCATGGAAGCTCATCCCCCCGCGCGAAAACTCGAGAATGGCCAGCGGATTCGCGGCGTACATATCCCAGTTGTAGAAAAGGACGTAGCCCAAACGACCGCCCACGATAACGCCGATCATGGCGCATAACATAATGATACAGAGCGAGTCGAAGTCGAAACGCATCTTCCAGCGCTTGCCAACCACATACATAATGGCAATGACGCAGATAAAGCCCGCCACATAGGCAAGGCCGTACCAACGCGCCGAAAAAGGGCCAATGGTAAAGGCCACAGGATCAAGGCTCTGATAAAGGTTGTTTAACATGTATCCCTTTCGCTGTCTTTAGGCAACAAGCGCTTGAAGGTGCGCATGATTTCTGGCGATTACCCTAGCACACCTTTACGCCTTGGCTCCAAGAGGGGAATCAAAACAAAAAAGCCGCTCCGGAGAGCGGCTTTCGTTTACTTTTCAGCATTCGTCGAAGGCGCATTGCTTAGGAAGAACTCGCAGAAACGGCAGATATCCTTCACGCTTTGCTCCCTGTCGATATCACACCTAAACAGCAAATCAAGGTTCGAGGTTACCTTGTGGGTCGGACGTTCGCAGGCTGCAAAATGGCAATCTGCCGGGCACGGCTCACCAGGTACGTTATGAGGGCAGCGCGACTGCATTTCATCGTCGCAACCGCGAAGTTCCCAGCAATGCATAGCGCTTTCCTTAGGATGCAGGTACTACGCGGGTTACGCCAGGAACGCGATCCTTCAAAACGCGTTCAACGCCATGAGCGAGCGTCATCTGAGACATAGGGCAGCCCTTGCAAGCGCCCTGAAGCTCAACGGTAACTACGCCTTCTTCGTCAACGTCTACCAGCTGAACGTCGCCGCCATCTGCCTGGAGGGAGGGACGGATGAGCTCGAGCACTGCAGCTACATCGGACTTCTCTACCATATTTTCTCCTTACATTTGCCGGGGCCCGCAGTTGCGAGCCCCGTTTCTGCTTTATTCCTGGGTCATTCTATCATGCACAAAGCGGCCGATTCGCTCGAAATCGGCCACGAGCGTTTCCATGCGCGTAGGGTCATGAAGCGCTGCGGCGGGGTGATACACCGGCGCCACCAAAAAGCGTCCGGTTTGCCGCACTGTGCCGCGCAAATGACTCACTCCCATGTCGGTTTTCAGGATGAACTGGGTGGCAAAATTACCCATAGTGATGAGCAGCCACGGACTGACAGTTTGCACCTGCGTGCGCAAAAACGGGGCGCACGCTTCGATTTCCGACGCTGAAGGATTGCGATTCGACGGCGGTCGGCATTTCAGCACGTTGGCAATGAACACCTCTTCGCGACGAAGATGGGCATGCCACAAAAGCTCATCGAGCAATTTGCCAGCGGCACCCACGAAGGGACGCCCCTGTAAGTCCTCATACCTACCAGGGGCTTCGCCGATAAGCATGATGCCCGCATGAGGATCCCCTTCGCCAAACACCGTATTGGTTCGGCCTTCGCACAAGCTGCAAGCATGACATGCCGCCACTTGCTGGGAAAGCTCGTCAAGGGGAATCGCTTCGATCTTCATGGTGCTGCCTAACGGTAATAGCGTGGCATGCGGTGCGAGAAGCCGATGGTTACCTCGTGTTCGATGGTGGCTGCGCGCTTTGCCATTGTAGTGATGGAGCAATCGACCGTAGGATGCGGACCGGCGATGATGACTTCGTCTCCGATGTGCGGATCGAGCGTAGGAGCCGAAACGCGCGAGCGGAGATCAACTTCGAACATGCACTGATCCATGCAGATGTTGCCCACCTGATGAACCGCACGATCATTAAAAGCAAAGTCGATTTTGCCCGAAAGCAAGCGAATCAGGCCATCGGCATACCCGATAGGAACCGTGCAGATCTTCACGCTGCCAGGGCTGCGGTAGTTCATGCCGTAGCTTACGCCTTCACTCATGGGCACCGTCATAACGTTGGTGATGCGCGCATGCACGCTCATTGCAGGACGCAGGTCGATGAGCTTGTGCGTATCAGGCGCGGCTTGGTAGCCGTACATGGAAATGCCCAAGCGGCACATATCAAAGTGGGTCTTCGGGAAGCGATACGTTGCCGCGGAGTTATCGCAATGGACAATGCCCGGGTCGAAGCCCGCCGCTTCGATAGAACGCATTGCTTCGACGAAGCGCTTGATCTGGATCTGGAAGTCGAGCGTTTCCAAGCTGTCCGCCGTAGCGAAATGGGTAAAGCAGCCCTTAAGCTCTAGGGCACGATGGAAGCTTACCTGGTGAAGGAATTCCACTGCGCTGTCGTAGTGCACGCCAATACGATTCATGCCAGAGTTGATGGCAAGATGATACGGGGCCTTCAAACCCTGCGCATCAGCTGCTTCTGCATAGGCAATGGCAAATTCGGAAGTGTAAACCGCGGGCATGATGTTGTAGTACAAAAGCAGCGGGATGGCTTGGGCAGGAGGTTCCGCCAGCATCAGGATAGGCTCACGCAAACCAGCGTTGCGCAGCTCAATTCCCTCATCGACCGTGGCGACACCCAGGTAGGATGCACCCGCAGCCGTTGCAGCCTTTGCAACCTCAACGGCGCCATGGCCATATGCGTCAGCTTTAACGACGGCAAGAAGACGGCAGCTGCCGCCCAGCTGTTTTTTGGTCTGAAGCACGTTGTACTGAATTGCGCTTCGATCGACCTCTACCCACGACCAGCGCCTATCGTATTCGGCGATTGCCTGCACTTCTTCCTTGGAAAGCGTAGGCGTCGGAGTGTTGTCTTCCTTCGGCTCTTTATGTTCGGCGCGAAGAAGCGCATCAAGCGGATTGGTATTCTGCTCTTTGGCTTTGTTCGCAAAGCCAGTAAAGCCATTAGGTAGGTCTTGCACGAAGAGCCCTTCTTTCGTTGTATAGGATAAAGAAGAGTATACCGCGCCACGCAAGAGGCTTGCAGTAATCGCCCTATAAAGGCCCTTTGGCCCAGGCTCGCGCCGACGGGACCGAAGCGCAGCCGGCTGGCACTCGGGGCGGGATCGCTCCGCCGCGCAGCAATGACGCCCTTCGTTCTGCACCGCTGAGGTACCCCCCTCGTTGCAGCACTGCCAGCTGCAACACCTCCTCCCCCGCGGCACTGCCGGCTGCGGCAAGCTTCCTGTTTTAGCGCCGCCGGCTGTGACATCCGCCCTGTTGTAGCTATCCGCTCGTTTTGAAAACAAAAATCTCGCCCTTTCTGCAACTTTTTTGCGATTAGGGGCTGCCGCGATTTCTTTAAATACTGATATTGGCTCAAAAGTGCAGCAAATTAACTGTTGGGAGGCTTTTTTCCGTCTTTTGCGGGTGGGCGAGGATTGCCAATCGAAAAAAAGTTGCAGAAAGGGCGAGATTTTTGTCTTTACGCTTCCGAATCGGCACTATTGGATTCAGCGCCATGAAACAACGTGAACAGCTGGCACGCGAAGGCAACGCTGACGATTGATTTCGATATCCTTCACACCGCTTTCTCGTGAAATTAAGAAACGCCTGTCATATTTCCCAACATGGCAATTTTCATCGGACATAATACCGCCCTGGCATATTGGCGAACTCATGATAGAAATTGGGCGCAACCCATTTCACGGGCAGCACCACAAGAAAACAACTCCCCTTACTACGCCCAAATGGATACTGGCATCCTCTGGAAATTCGGCATCGACAAAAAGCCTGTATCGATTTTGGTTTCTTGCAAAGCAAACATGAGAAAGTCGCAAAACCTCTCTCCTCGCATTTGGTCGGGGAAACATCCCTCCCGTTCGTTCTACAAGATCACGCAGGACTTATACATAAGCACGCCAGAAGCAACGTTTCTTCAACTCGGAAAAGAATTGAGCTTGATACAGCTCATCACTGTCGGATATGAGCTTTGCGGTTCCTACGGACTCAGCGTTCAATCCAGCAGCGGCTTCCTCCGAAGAGAACCGCGTAGCAACCCCCAGCTCATCGAACGTTATCTCGAGAAATGCGAAGGAATTCACGGGGTCAAGGCGGCGAAACGAGCATCGAGTTACCTCATCAAAAGGTCCGCCTCCCCAATGGAAAGCTTGCTTTCGATGCTTCTTTGTCTTCCTCCTTCGTTGGGCGGATTTGGCTTGCCCCGCCCGGAGCTTAACTGCCCTATCGAGACCAACGAGGGAAGCGTCGCGATGCGCCGATGCGATTTATGCTGGCCCGACCAGCAGTTCGCACTCGAATACGACAGCGACACCTTCCATTCGGACGCAAGCAAGCTTCACCTTGATTCAAGCAGAAGATCGGCTCTGGAGAAGGCAGGGGTTCACGTTGTCTCCGTCACAAAAAACCAGGTTTTCGACAGAGGCCAACTGTTTAATCTTGCAACAATAGCATCGAAAAGACTGGGGAAGCGCCTTTCCCCCACACCCTTCAACTTCGCCCAGAAACAAGACGAAATCTATCATGCCGCTTTTGAATAACCGCTGATCATTGACTTGATAAAGGATTTTGACACCAGTCAATCCAACAACAATGCGCCATGTCGAAATCGTTGGGTGGTAGAGTTTTTCAGAGCACGTCATCCTGGAATACGAAGGCAAGCTCAGGATTGCCTATGCGAGCAAGGAGCAATAAGTGGATGCCACAGAAATGGAACTAGCCGGACAGATAAAGAAGCACCGCCAAGCACTGGGCATTTCCCAAGAAGCGCTAGCGGAAAAAATCTACGTTTCCCGCCAGACCATTTCGAATTGGGAGACAGGACGCACGTACCCCGATGTTCAGAGTCTGCTTTTGCTCAGTGTTGCCTTCGATATCTCTATCGACGAACTGATAAAAGGAGACGTGAAAACCATGGAAGAATCCGTCCGCAAAGCAGACCACAGCCTTATTTGGATGTATGTCGCCGAAATGCTGCTAACCGTTATTGCGATAGTCGCCTTGTTCTTTGCGCTTGACAGCTTTATTGAGAAAAACACCGCATCGGGCTTTGCCTGCCTGCTCGTTTTCTTAGCAACTTTCGCCACTGCTCTTGGGCTTAGCTTTGCCGTAAATAAGACAAAAGTCCGAAATAATATCCTTACCTACCAGGAAATCCTGGCGTTCTGCGCAGGTGAAGAGCCCAACCGCACCTCGCGATACAATGCCTTCGTACGCAAACATAAATCCGCGCACGATATGCTTTTGGTAACGCTCAGCGCAATCTTTGGCGCCGCGTTCGTCGTTGTTCTTCGCTTTATATTTTAAGAAACGTTGCGTCACTTAAATAACTCGTTGCGGTACCATAGTGAAAAAGAATAAACTCCGTTCTGAGGAGCCGCTATGGCCAAAGCAAACCCGCAAACAGCAACCAACGGCAGCGTTCGCGTGCCGTTCGATCAGCGCAATGGCGTAACTTCCGACGTGTTCTTCACGCGCGATCTTTCACCTGAAGGCCTGCGCCGCGCGGTTGCCAAAGTAGCTCCGCGGCTTAGTGGCAAGATTGCCATCAAGTTGCACACTGGCGAAAAAGACGGCCCCAACATCATTCCTTTCGGCTGGGTGAAGGATCTCGTCTCCAAAGACCTACCCGATGCCACCATCGTGGAAACCAACACCTACTACGAAGGCGACCGCTACACCACCGAACGGCATCGCGAGACCATCGCTCACAACGGCTGGACGTTCTGCCCTGTAGACATTATGGACGAGGAAGGCGTTGCCACCCTGCCCGTCGCCGGCGGCAAATGGTTTAACGAAATGCATGTGGGCACTCACATGCTTAACTACGACTCCATGCTCACACTCACCCACTTCAAGGGCCACACCATGGGCGGCTTCGGCGGATCGAACAAAAACCTGGGCATTGGCTGCGCCGATGGCCGCATTGGAAAAGGCGAGATCCACACCGTGCCTGGTTCTGACAACCTGTGGTCTATCGCCGAAGAAGAGCTGATGGAACGCATGACCGAATCCACCAAGGCGACCATCAACTTCTTTGGGGATAACATCGTGTACGTCAACGTTATGCGCAATATGTCGGTTTCCTGCGACTGCGAAGGCACGGATGCCATGCCAGTCGTCACGCCGAATGTGGGAATTTTGGCATCGACTGACATCTGCGCCATCGATGCTGCCTGCGTCGATCTGGTATACGCCATGACCGAAGCGGAACTCTGCGACAACCGCGACCTCGTCGAACGAATCGAAACACGCCATGGCCTGCGTCAGCTCTCGTATATGCACGAGCTGGGCATGGGCAACTGGAAGTATCGTCTGCTCGACCTGGACAACGGCGAAGCAGAAATCACCCAAGCTGAAGCTGTTGCGCACGTAACGCCCTTCGAGGGGTAAGCAGTTTCTAAAGTGAATGCCTTCGCGCCCAGGCCCTTGGGATACGGAGCAACCCCAGACAACTCCGTCATTCTTAAGAAGACCCTCTTCTTTGCTGGCGAGTTGCCTCCAGGGACACCGGCGCACCCCGGGGGCAACTCGCTTCAGCAGGCACGGCCCCGACGGCCGCACCCGTCATGCCCGCAAGCGCCCCCTTTGACAAACCGCCTCGGCAGAGTGCGGCTTTTGCACTTCGCCCCAGCAAGCTATTTGGCCCTGGGACGAGAGCTCCGGCAAGCTATTTTTAAGCCCACAATATGAAATGAGCCCATTTAGGGGCAAAAAACGCAAGAAGGCCCGCCAGCTTTACGCCTGCGGGCCTTCTGGGAATATCAATCCGATGTTCTAACGATTGATGTTGTAGAACGCCTTCATGCCAGCATACTGGCCAGAATCGCCCAGCTGCTCTTCGATGCGGAGAAGCTGATTGTACTTGGCAACACGATCAGAACGGCAAGGAGCGCCGGTCTTGATCTGGCCAGCGTTGGTTGCAACCGCGAGGTCGGCAATGGTAACGTCTTCGGTTTCGCCGGAACGATGGGACATAATGCAAGCATAGCCAGCCTGCTTCGCCATCTGAACAGCCTCGAGAGCCTCGGTGAGGGAACCGATCTGGTTAACCTTTACCAGGATTGCGTTAGCGCAACCAAGCTCGATGCCCTTGGCAAGGCGCTTGGGGTTGGTTACGAACAGGTCGTCGCCAACCAGCTGAACCTTGTCGCCGATGCGGTCGGTGAGAGCCTTCCAGCCGTCCCAGTCTTCCTCGGCCATGCCGTCTTCAATGGAGATGATGGGGTACTTCTGAACCAGAGCCTCCCAGTAGTCAACCATTTCAGCGCTGGTAAGTTCGCGGCCTTCGCCAGCCAAAACGTACTTGCCAGTTTCAGCGTTGTAGAACTCGGTAGAGGCCGGGTCCATAGCGAACATGATATCGGAACCGGGCTTGTAACCTGCCTTTTCACATGCCTCAACGATGTACTTGAGGGGCTCTTCGTTGGTGGTGAAGTTAGGAGCGAAGCCACCCTCGTCACCAACGCCGCCACCGAGGCCAGCTTCATGCAGAACCTTCTTCAGAGTGTGATAGATCTCCGCGCACCAACGCAGCGCCTCAGCGAAAGAGGTTGCGCCAACAGGCATGATCATGAACTCCTGGAAGTCCACATTGTTGTCTGCATGCTCGCCGCCGTTCAAGATGTTCATCATAGGCGTGGGCAACATGTTAGCGTTTGCGCCGCCAACATACTTGTAAAGAGGAAGCTCTGCGGACTCTGCGGCAGCCTTGGCAACAGCCAAAGAAGCACCAAGAATGGCGTTTGCGCCGAAATTGCCCTTGTTTTCGGTGCCGTCAAGCTCAAGCATGATTGCATCGATACCGCGCTGATCGTCGGCTTCCATACCGATAAGAGCATCGGCAATTTCTTCGTTGACGTGAGCAACAGCCTTCAGCGTGCCCTTGCCCAAGTAACGCTCGGAATCGCCATCGCGAAGCTCCACTGCTTCAAAAGCACCGGTGGATGCACCGGAAGGAACAGCGGCACGACCTGTTGCATAATCGTCGAGAACAACCTCTACCTCTACCGTGGGGTTGCCGCGGGAGTCAAGGATCTCACGACCGAACACATCGATGATGGTACCCATGTAATTTCCTCCTTGGAAACGTTTTGTTCAAACACTCGAATGATACCATGCGCCCCGCATTCAACCCGCCCCGCGCAGGCAAGCGCAACGTTTACGGTTAAAGAATGCACGCTACCACCACCAACAGAGCCGAACATGCCAAAAAAACAACCGCTTGCCGCAGGCATATGTGGGGTTCCTCAAGGCTGGTTCGCTGGGTGCAGCCGTAGCAACGCGCCACCATGGAAACGCTTAAAGTGTCGGCGCGGCGAAACAAGCGCACTATCAAGGGGATGAATACCGTGCGGTAAGCGAACAAGCGCTGCCAAACACTGCCGCTTTCCAACCGTGCGCCGCGCGCCGTTTGGGCGCTGCGCACCAACGCCAATTCCCCTGCGGTAAGGGGGATAAACCGAACAGCAAGAGAAAGCATGGTGGCCACATCGTCGACGGGAACGCGAATGGCGCGCAGAGGTCGCATCAGCGACGCAAAAGCACCCGTCAACGCTTCGACGGATGTGGTAAACGAAACGGCGAAACTCGCCCACAAGATAAGAAGGATGCGAACCGCATAGAACAAGGCAAACATGCATCCTTGCGGCACGAACCCAAACGTACCAACCAGCGCAACGGGCTGCCACCCTTCGGCAAAGCCAGCAGAAACGCCACCGAGCCCCGATTCGGCCAGACTTCCGACATCGAAGGCAAATGCATTGCACGCCCAAATAAAAGCAAGCAACACCACCAAGGGGAGCGACAATGCACCCAGTCGCACCAGCGGCATACGACCCGCCACAACCACCGCGGCAACCGCCAGCGAATAGACGCCGAGGCCTCGCCAGGTATCGACAAAGAACACCCCTACCGAAAACAGTAATAACAGCACGAGTTTCACGCGCGCATCGGCACGATGAATGGGGGTATCTCCCTGAATATATATGCGTAATGAAGCCGCCATGATGCAAGTATGCCATGCGGCGCTAACGACGAATGCCCGCAACGGGTTATCGCCGAAAAGAAACTATTGCGCGTTTGCAAGCCGCGATTCAGCCCCGTAGCGCATAAAATGCAAAAGCTCACACCGCCAGTAAGAGGCAATCTTGCCCGCCTCAGGCTCGCCGCGCCTCAACACCGCGCCCCCATACAACGTAACAGCGCCCGTCGGGTAGATCTCTACGGGCGCCATTCTTGCTCAAAACACTTATGGTTACATCGAATGGGTGCTGTACACTTCTTCGTCTTTCCACAGCACCACTTCGCCGGTCTTGCGCGTTTCGTTCATGTCGATAACGCGCTGGTTCGACGAGCCGCAAAAACGCAACGTGATGTCACGCAGACTGTCGATATAGGGGCCATCCACCAAGACATCGATCAAGCTCAATAACTCATCGGTCTCCGCAGTATGACGAGGCGAAGCGGCATCGATCAGGTCTTCATACATGTCGCCGGTATAGCACCAGATGCTTTTCTCGGGGTGCAGTGCCTTTGCCTGTTTTGCCAGATCAAGCAACCCGCGCTGGTTTTCCGGCTCCATAGGCTCGCCGCCCAAAAAAGTCAAACCGTCAATGAAAAAATCGTCGAGCGTTGCCAACACCTCATCAGCAACTTCGGCCGTGAATTCCTGGCCATAGGAAAAGCTCCAGGTTTCGGGCTGAAAGCAATTCTCGCAATGATGAGAACACCCCGATACAAACAGGGTGGTGCGCACCCCTTCCCCATCAGCGATATCGCGATATTTAATGTTGGCGTAGTTCATGAATCATCCCGTCATACATTTCTTTTGCAAGAAATCACCCAAGGAAAAGTTGCGCCGCCCCACCAAGGGGCAGCGCAACGGTGTTTACAGGTGCAGAACGCGGTCGCGAATTTCTTCGGTGCGACCCTGGTTCCAGAATTGGGTGCCGATGTAGCCGCAGGTACGGCGAGCAACGTTGAGCTTTTCCTGGTCGCGGTTGCCACAATGCGGGCACTCCCACACCAGTTTGCCGTCATCTTCGACGATTTGGATCTCGCCGTCGAAGCCGCATTCCTGGCAGTAGTCGCTCTTAGTGTTCAATTCCGCGTACATGATGTTGTCATAGATGTACTGCATCACGCGAACAACGGCCTTCAGGTTGTCCTGCATATCGGGCACTTCCACATACGAGATTGCTCCACCCGGAGAAAGCTGCTGGAACTGGCTTTCGAATTCGAGCTTCTTGAACGCATCGATCTCTTCAGACACATGAACGTGATAGCTGTTGGTGATATAGCCCTTGTCGGTAACACCGGGGATGTTGCCAAAGCGGCGCTGCAGCGACTTGGCGAACTTGTACGTGGTGGATTCGAGCGGCGTGCCGTACAGGCTGAAATCGATGTCGGTTTCAGCTTTCCATTCCGTACATTTATCGTTCATCTTCTGCATAACAGCCATGGCAAACGGCGTTGCCTCCGGATCGGTGTGACTCTTGCCCGTCATGTACTTTACGCACTCATACAAACCGGCATATCCCAAGCTGATGGTGGAATAGCCACCATACAGAAGCTTGTCGATGGGCTCACCCTTTTTCAAGCGAGCAAGCGCACCGTACTGCCACAGAATAGGAGCCGCATCGGAAAGGGTTCCCTTCAAACGATCGTGACGGCACATCAGCGCCTTCCGGCAAAGCTCAAGACGCTCTTCGAAGATGCTCCAGAACTTGTCCATGTCGCGATAAGAAGAGCAAGCAACATCTACCAGATTGATGGTAACGACACCTTGGTTGAAGCGGCCATAGTACTTGGGTTTGCCCGGTTCGTAGTTTCCTGCGTTTGCCACATTGCCATATCCGTTGCCCGAACGATCCGGAGTCAGGAAGGAGCGGCAACCCATGCAGGTATAACAATCGCCGTTGCCAGGGGTTTCACCCTTGGAAAGCTTCAGTTCTCGCATCTTCTTCTCGGAAATGTAGTCGGGAACCATGCGCTTTGCCGTGCATTTGGCAGCAAGCTGGGTAAGGTAGAAGTACGGGGAATCCTCGGTGATGTTGTCTTCTTCCAGCACGTAGATGAGCTTCGGGAACGCCGGGGTGATCCACACGCCCTCTTCGTTCTTTACGCCTTCATAGCGCTGACGCAGCACTTCTTCAATGATGATGGAAAGGTCGTGCTTCTCCTGCTTAGAACGCGCCTCGTTCAGGTACATGAATACGGTAACGAACGGAGCCTGGCCATTGGTGGTCATAAGCGTTACCACCTGATACTGGATGGTCTGAACGCCACGACGGACCTCATCGCGCAAACGGCCTTCAACAATACGCGAAAGCTGCTCAGCAGAAGGCTCTACGCCAACCTCATTAAGCTCGCGGATTACATCGCGACGAATCTTCTTACGGCTGACCTCGACAAACGGAGCAAGATGCGTAAGAGAAATAGACTGGCCGCCGTATTGGCTTGAAGCAACCTGAGCAATGATCTGCGTTGCAATGTTGCAAGCCGTAGAAAAGCTGTGGGGCTTTTCAATGAGCGTTCCGGAAATAACCGTTCCGTTCTGCAGCATGTCTTCCAGATTTACCAAGTCGCAGTTGTGCATGTGCTGCGCAAAGTAATCGGAGTCGTGGAAGTGGATAATGCCCTCTTCGTGCGCCTTTACCACATCTTCGGGAAGAAGGATACGGGTAGCAAGGTCCTTAGAAACCTCGCCCGCCATGTAGTCGCGCTGAACCGAGTTTACCGTAGGGTTCTTGTTGGAGTTTTCCTGCTTAACCTCTTCGTTGTTGCATTCGATGAGAGCAAGGATTTTGTCGTCGGTGGTGTTGGAATGGCGCTTGATGTTCTGGACGTAACGGTAAATGATGTACCGACGGGCAACTTCAAACTTTTGAAGCGCCATAATCTCGTTTTCAACCATATCCTGGATTTCCTCAACGGAAACGGTATGGCCGGCGGTTTCGCATAGATCCGCAACATTGTGTGCGGCATAGTCGATCTGACGGGCAGTTAAACGCTCGTTTTCGGGCGATTCATCGCTTGCGCCCTTAATGGCGTTGGCAATCTTGCTCAAATCGAATACAGCTTCAGAGCCGTCGCGCTTGATGATCTTCATACGCTCCCCTAACAAAATATATCCAAGAGGAAAGGACTTCCCTTACCGGAAGCTAGCTTTCCCTATCGAAGGTCGCTTTTCTTATTCGTAGCGATCGCTGAGCTAGCAGTGGTTGAGCTAGCGATGGCTATATTACGCCCAAGAATTTTTTAAATAACCCCTTGATTTTCTAAGCGGTATATTATTTTTGGGCACCATACATACCATATGTAGTGTATAAGAATAAATACGAACACATTATGTAGATTACATGATAACCGCCATACCTATCGGCGGATCAGGGCTAGGAACGCTTCTCTTCTTTTACGCCGCATTTTGGACAGGTGACGAGAATCTTTCCTTTGCCCTTAGGCACATTCAAAACCGTGCCGCATCCTTTACATTTGAAGTAGATCGTGGTTTTACGGTTAACCCACTTCTTATTAAGAAGACGCCACCAAGCCTTCGGCTTCACCATCGCATCTTGGTACTTTGCCAACTCACGAGATCTTGCTGCGATGTTCCTTGAATAGCAACGGAAAATGCCCAGTGCCATGAACAACAGGGCAAGCACTGACAAAATGCCAAAATGCGCGAAGAAATTCACCAGAACGAATCCGCATCCCAAAAGCATCAGGGCCTGAGTCAGCTCGTCGATGCCATAGCGACCCACCATCCATTGAGCCATACGATATTTGAAATTGCCGCCCTTGCTAAAACGTGCCATAAGAACAATCAGCCAAACTTTCCTATTCGCAATACGAGAATACAGTGCGTTATTCATAGTAATCGGGCTAGCGAGGCAGAATTGAAGCATCACGGTTTCGCCACGATCTTGTTGAAATTGACCCATCGCAATTTCGCAGAACCTTGTTGAGGGCTATACAAGCCTATGTTTGCTGCTTTAGGCTAAATACTCGCCAAAAAGCTGAAACGACAGCGTAATGCGCTTAGGTAGCGCTCCTACAACAAAGTTGCATGGGGCATAGGCGTCGGATTTCGGAAGCTGCACGCTAAGCTATTGGTACACCAAAACAAAAAGGACCCGTTCCTGCGAACGGGTCCTTTGAAAGCTATAAAGCTAAAACTATTCAGCAGCCTCTTCGGTTGCCTCTTCAGCCTTAGGCTCCTCTGCAGGCTTTTCTTCCTTCTTGGGAGCTTCCTTCTTAGCTGCAGGCTTCTCAGCCTTTTCCTTGGGCTGTACCGGCTCGGTGCAGAGCTCCATGATTACCATGGAAGCGTTGTCGCCCTTGCGGTTGCCAAGCTTCATGATGCGAGTGTAGCCACCCTGACGATCAGCGAACTGACCCTGAGTAACCTTCTCGAATACCTCGCGTACCAGCTCCTTGTCGCCAAGTGCTGCGATAGCAAGACGGCGGGAATGCAGGTCGCCCTTCTTTGCCCAGGTGATGATCTTGTCTACATCGGGGCGGATTTCCTTGGCGCGCGCCTCAACCGTCTTGATGCGGTCGTTGGTGAACAGCGCAGCAACAAGGCTCTTTTTCATGGCCTTGGTATGGCTGAAGTCAGTGCCAAGCTTGCGGCCCTTATAGTTGTGCCTCATCTTTAAATCTCCTATTGCTTCAAATTGAGGTCCATGGAAATGAGCTTGTCCTTCACTTCCTCGATGGACTTCGCGCCAAAGTTCCTGATGTTGAGCAGGTCGTTCTCAGAATACTCAACCAGCTGACGAACAGAGTGGATACCAGCGCGCTTCAAGCAGTTGTAGGAACGAACGGAAAGGTCCAGATCCTCAATCTGCTTGTCGAGCTCAGCGTTGGTCTCCTGGTTTTCAGGAGCGAAGATGGAAACCACTTCGCCCTCTTCGTCTTCCTCTACCTCATCAAGCATGAGGAATGCGCCCATGTACTGGTTAATGATGTTTGCAGCACGGCACACAGCCTCGGTGGGGTTGATGGAGCCATCAGTCTCAACTTCAAGAACAAGCTTGTCATAGTCGGTGCGCTGGCCAACGCGGGTGTCGGTAACACCCATGGTGCAGCGACGAACCGGCGAGAACAGCGAGTCAACGTGGATGATGCCGATAGGATCTTCCGTGCGCTTGTTGCGCTCGGCAGATACATATCCGCGGCCCACGCCAATGCGGACGGTCATCTCAAGCGTGCCGCCGTCAGCAACAGTTGCGATGACGTGCTCGGGGTTGATCAGAGAGAATTCGGTGGGAACCTCGAGATCGGCACCAGTAACGGTGCAAGGACCCTCAGCATGTACATGCGCAGTGGCCTCGCTAATGTCACCGTTAAGGGCACTGAAAACCAGGCCCTTAACGTTCAAGACGATATCGGTGATGTCCTCGATTACGCCCTCAGCGGTGGTGAACTCATGCTGTACACCATCAATCTGAATTGCAGTCGCCTTTGCTCCGTCGAGAGACGAAAGCAGAACACGACGCATGCAATTGCCAAGAGTGTAACCGTAGCCACGCTCTAGCGGCTCCACGATGAAGCGGGCAACGGTGTCGTTGACCTCTTCGATCGTTACTGTCGGCCTCATGAACTCTGTCATATTGAATAAGCCTCCTTAATAAACCGCAGTGCGTACGTTACTTCGAGTAAAGTTCGACGATAAGCTGCTCGTTGATGTCGAGGTCAATCTGCTCACGCTCGGGAAGAGCAAGAACGCTGCCCTGCAGCTTTTCGATGTCAACCTCAAGCCATGCAGGAACCTGTACACCTTCGTTGGAAACGAGAGCGCTCTTGATAACCAGAAGTTCCTTGGCCTTAGGGGTAACAGCAACAAGGTCGCCGGGGCGAACGCGGAAAGACGGGATGTCTACGCGACGGCCGTTTACCTGAATGTGACCGTGGGTAACGATCTGACGAGCTTCCTTGCGAGTCTTGGCGAAGCCGAGACGGAATACTACGTTGTCGAGACGAGACTCGAGGATACGCATCAGGTTGTCACCGGTGATGCCGGGCATTGCCTTAGCGCGCTTGAAGTAGCCGAGGAACTGCTTCTCGAGAACGCCATAGATGAACTTGGCCTTCTGCTTCTCGCGCAGCTGCATACCGTATTCGGATTCCTTGCGACGACGCTTAGGCTGACGGATGGATTCCTTCTTGCTGCTGTAACCGAGAACAGAAGGATCCAGACCGAGCTGGCGACAACGCTTGAGAACCGGAGTCCTGTTAATTGCCATAGTGTATCGATCCTTTCAGTTAGACGCGACGACGCTTGCGCTGACGGCAACCGTTGTGCGGGATAGGGGTGCAATCCTGGATGCTAGCTACTTCGAGGCCAGCTGCCTGAAGGGAACGGATAGCGGTTTCGCGACCGGAACCGGGACCCTTCACGAATACAGCAACCTTCTTCAAGCCATGCTCCATAGCGGTCTTTGCTGCTGCCTCAGCTGCCATCTGAGCTGCGAACGGCGTGGACTTACGAGAGCCCTTGAAGCCGACGGTACCAGCGGACTGCCAGGAAATTACATTGCCCTGAGGATCCGTGATGGAAACGATCGTGTTATTGAAAGTGGATTTGATGTGTGCAGCGCCAACAGCGATGTTCTTGCGGTCAGAACGCTTGATGCGCGTGCGAACGTTTTTCTTAGCTGCCACTAGTTACACCTCTACTTCTTCTTGCCACCGATTTGACGCTTGGGACCTTTGCGCGTACGAGCGTTCGTGTGAGTGCGCTGACCGCGAACGGGCAGGCCACGACGATGACGCAGGCCACGGTAGCAACCGATTTCCATGAGGCGCTTAATATTCTGAGATACTTCGCGGTGCAGGTCGCCCTCAGTGGTGAGGTTAGCCTGGATGTAGTCACGAAGCTTGGAAAGTTCATCTTCCGTAAGATCGTTTACGCGGGTATCGGGGTTAACACCGGTTTCTGCGAGGATCTTCTTGGAGGTGGTGAGGCCAATGCCGTAGATATAGGTCAAGCCGACTTCAATGCGCTTGTCGCGAGGAAGGTCGACACCAACGAGACGTGCCATGAATACGTTCCCTTTCTCTTTAACCCTGACGCTGCTTGTGACGAGGGTTCTCGCAGATTACGAGTACCTTGCCGTGGCGTCGAATGATCTTGCACTTGTCGCACATTTTCTTGACCGAAGGACGTACCTTCATTTCAATTTCCTTTCGGTAATGTGTTTCTCTTTTATCTACCACGCCCAGCCGCAGGCGATAGTTTGTTTCGTTTCCGCTTCATGGGGCGGCTTTGGGTTTCCCCTTCCCCACTAGGATGCGTTTGCGCCGCGGGTTCGCAAACGACAAAAGCGCACTTCACCCTGTGAGGTACGCTAGCTTGCTACTTACTTGTAGCGATAAGTGATACGACCGCGATCGAGATCGTATACAGAGAGTTCAACCTGAACCTTGTCGCCAGGGAGGATCTTGATGTAGTGCATACGCATCTTGCCGGAAATATGGGCAAGGATGGTGTGACCGTTTTCAAGCTCTACCTTAAACATAGCGTTTGGAAGAGCCTCGAGTACGGTGCCCTCCAGTTCAATTGCATCTTCTTTAGCCAAGGTAGCTCCTTTAAGCAAATAGGTAGTCAAACGCAAATGGAGATTTTAGCAAAACACCCATTCTCTTTGCAAGGCACCATCACAAGGCCACCATATATACTGACGCCCGCTTTCCTATGAATAGAACCCAGGAATGCGATGGGCTCGATCAAATACGCAGTTGTATTGAAGCCACTGATACTCACGGATCGAATCGGTGAACGCCGAAGGCACCGTGCCAACCTTGTCGCCGAATGCGGTAGTGAGGTATCGAGCCGTAACTACCGGGTGTTCCATGCGAAGATCCGCCAAGTATTCCTGGTATGGCGAAAGCTGCACCCCTGCCGTCTGGAACAAAACCGTAGACAGATAGTTTAGTGAAACCACCGAACCCTTCTGGATCGATTCGGTGTTCAGATTGTAGTTGCCCCATATGAAGAAGGGGGTTTTATGAAGTTGAGCCGTGGTTTCCAGGTCGAGATCGTTCTCATCGGTAAACCAGCTTGAGTAAAATTCATTGGAAAGGCGCGGCTCATGGTCGCCGAAGAAAAGCACAACCGTGGGTTCGTCTACCGTTTCGAAGTACGAGATGAGCTGACGCACCGATTCATCTGCCATGTGAACACTGGATTCGTAGGCGATAACCGATTCATCATATGAATTTACCGGCGATACCTCATGAACGCGAACAGGCCATTCGTAATTAAACGCATAGTAGCCGCCGTGATTCTGCATGGTGGTGTTGAACAGGAACTGGGGAGCACCGCCGCGGTTTTCCTCGAAGTCCTTAATAAGCTGACGGTAGTTCGCTTCGTCGGTCGGGTAGCCGCGAGCATAATCCAGATCCACGTCGAAATCTTCTATGCCCTTGTATGTTTCGAAACCAAGGCGGTCGTACACCTTCACGCGGTTGTATCCAGCACGCTCATAGGCATGCATGGCCATGGTGCTGTGACCAGCAAGCAACGACGCCAGGCTGGGCGTTTCCATGTCTATAAACTGAACATACGGGGTATTCCCCTTGAAATAGGCCATGGAATTGCCCGTTAGGAACTCAAACTCAGAATTGGCTGTGCCTGTACCCATATCCGAGGAAACGGCGCAGGTGCCCGAAACCACGTCGCCGCAATTCATGAGCGAACGCACGTAGGGCATTGGATCGGTGCTTGTTTCGTAGCCCTCCAAGTAGGTGGTAAGGTCGGAAAACGATTCGTTCATTACCACCACGATATTGGGGGATCCTTCGGTTGCTATGGTAGGCATTCGCCCGAAGGATCGCCTCCCTCGGCATCATCCCGCAGCACCGCGCCCAGACCGTCGCCGGGTTATCCCGCAACGTCAAACTTGCACCACACCTGGATCATCCTGCAGCGCCGGGCTTGGGCCGCGCCTTCCCCGATACCACCCTGAACCTTTTGCAGGGGGGACTGAAAACAGAAATACGGCTCGAATTGCAACTTTTTTGCGATTAGGGATTGTTGCGGGCTCCCCCGATCGCGGATCACGGTGCAAAAGCGCAGATAATCGGCTGTGCGGCAGCCTATTTCCGCTTTAGAGGAGCAGAAAAGAGTCCCTAATCGCAAAAAAGTTGCAAAAATGGCGGGATTTTTGTTTTCCGATGAACCGATTGCCTCAATAGGGCAGATCCAGCAAAGGGCGAATCACCCCTACAGGGCGGATCCCGCAAAAAACGCACAGGACGCCAGCGGCTACAACGGGCCAAAACCCGCGAATGAGGGATATGGGTAAGAGGGGGGTATAGGCAAAAGTATCCTATTGCCCAAAACAAAAGTGGCGCCCATTGCATGCAAAAGGCCCGCCTTACGGCGGGCCTTAGTTGCGAAGTGGTGCGCCGTGAGGGAATCGAACCCGCGGCCTTGGGATTAAAAGTTTTTACCTAATCAAAACTCCCTGCTACTTTATATATAGAATTCGACTGCAAAGCACTCAAACTTCCGTGTTTTCCGCTCTCAAAGGGGAAAGATAGGGGAAAGGTTTTCGAATCTAAGGGGAAACTCAGTCCGCTACCTTCTGCACCCTTCTAACCAAATCCTCAACGTCTGGGCGATCGTAGTGGCGATAGGTGATCGAGTCGGTGGTATGCCCTAAGAGCTTTGCCACGTCTTCAAGCTCCATGCCTGCCGTGTGCATGTTGGTGGTATAGCTGTTCCTTAGGTTCTTAAACGGAATATACCTCTCTCCCGCCAAGCCGAACCAACGCCTGTATGCGCCCACCAAACGCTCTGGGTTCGGCGTGTCGGGCGTTCGAGAGTTAAGCCATGGCATAAAGGGATGGGCTATCCCCGTTTCGGCTTCAACGGAGTCAACGAGCGCTTGCGCCTGCTCTGCCAGCTCGATGATCCTGGATGAAAAAGGCGGTGCCATGACAGCCCATCTGTTGGAATCGCGCGTCTTAACGCCGGTTATCCGAACCTCACCGTCGATAACCTGAACACCGCGCTCGATCTTCAAGGCTGCGTATATGCCTTGCGGGGTCTCTATGGGGATTACGTCGTTTGCCGTTAGCCCGAATGCCTCGCTTCTGCGGCACCCTGAAAAGGCAGCCGACAGAAATCCCGCTTCCCATTCCTCGCCTTGAGCTTTCATGGCCAACCGCTCAAGCGTCCCATAGTCTGCCACGGTATCGTTTACCGCTCGCTGCTGGACCTCTCTTTTAGGCAGCCTGTAGCGGCGCGCCATCACGTTGTCGCTTACGTAATCCAGTGCGTGAGCCCGTCCTATGATCGCGGACAAGACCGCCTTGGCGTGCCTGGCCGAACCGTAGCTCATGGAATCTATCCAGTCCTGGATCTCGCGCCCCTTGATGCCTGAGATAAGGCGATCGCCAAAGCAAGGCGCTATATTGTTCTTCCATTCTTTCTGATACCCCGCAACGGTAGAAGGGGCCAGGGTCGCCTGGATCTCGGGCATGTACTCAGATTCCCAAAAGCCAGAGAGGGTAACGGATTCCGCCAACCCGTCTGCTTGCGAGGCTTGGATGGCGCTTAATGCAGCACGGGCATCTTTCTTGGTCCCCCTGATGGTCTTGCTCTTACGCTTGCCCGCAGAGTCGAACCAGCGTATCTCCCAACCGCTCCCCTTCTTGCGGATGGACCCGAACTCGCTCTTTGCCATGATATACTTCACCTAACCTTCCGTTTCCTCGGTCGGTAAACCTCGCTTCGGTCGCCAAACTTCAAGCGAGGTTATTTTTTCTTTTTAGAGGGTTATCAGGGGTTATTTATCCTGTTTTGATCTGTATAGATAACGGTTATTTCATTTCTTCCCCAGCTTGGAACCAAACAACCTTTCCTCCAAACTCGATAACATGGTCCTCTTGGTTGGTGATAACAATATCCTCATGCTTGGGGTTAAAACTGTCTGGAGACAATACAAGCGTATTCGCAGTCCTATATAGACGACGCATAAGGTAATCTCGCCCATCAATCGAAACAACAGCTACAGAGCCGTTTATAGGTTGCTTATTAGGAGATACAACAATCACACACCCTTCTGGGTATACGCGATTCATGCAATCCCCCTCTGACCGGAGCGCATAACAGTCAGGATCGGAATCAACTAAGAATTTAGGTATTTCAATGCTCGAATATTCAAATAAATCAGGTTCAGTCGGCTTGCCAGCATGAACAGTGCCATACAAGGGCACTCTAGTATTTTCACCCACAACGACAGGGAGAGCTTTAGAGGGATGCCTGCTCAAAGATGGGTTATCCTCTCCGACCATATCAGACACGGTGACGCCGAAAACATCGGCTAGCTTACTGATAGCGCCCATGCGAGGCTGAGACCATTCCCTTTCCCATTGAGTAACGGTTGCCCTAGTTACTCCTATCCTCTCAGCAAGCTCAGATTGAGTCATCCCCGCTTTCAGTCTAAGAGCTTTGATATTTCTTGAAATACCCATGTCGTTTCCTTAGTGGTAAATTTTCTTAACATTTTAGGTAAATTTTCTTGACATAACAATGTTCTTTTAATTAACATTTGCTGCGAACCAATCAGAGAAAGGAGGAAAATGAAAACGCTTAAAGAAGCACGCGAAGAACGAGGAATCAAACAGAAGTCGATCGCTGACTACATGGGGATTTCACGTCAAACGTATGCGCGATACGAAGAAAAGCAAGAAAGCTTGTCGATAGAACAAGCAAAAGCTGCCTGCGCTTTTCTTGGGTGTGAACTTGATGAAATTTTTTTAACTAAAAAGGTTAATTAAACGAACATCAAAGGAAAAAGAAAAGAACTCGAGAAGGAAAGGAGCAACAAATGGGAGCCGTTTACTTGCTTTTAATCGCGATTGCAATGCTGGCGTGCACTGGAATTTTGGAGATCGAGCTGAGAGCAATCAAGCGAACCCTAGAAACGATTCAGGAAGAACTCGACCAGGACCGCGATGGTAGGCCCTAGCAAAGTGGCCACGCCTAAGAAGAGCTGAGCGCAACGAGTCTTTTTCTCCTCTAGGAGCTTTCGTTCTTCCAGGTCCATATGTTTAGGGATTCTTCTCATTCCCCTATTAAAGGTTGAGCGTCACCGCAATTAGAAAGGAGCAGCAAATGGAAGCAATAAAAAAGCCCCTGCATATAAAGCAGGAGCCTCAAAACCGACCTCAGTATACCACGACCGACCCCGACACCGATTGGCTCACGGTGAACCAGTACGCAGACCTGATGCACTGCAACTCCGAGACCATCAGGCGCGCTTGCGAGAGGGCTCAGGTCCCTGGGGCCATGAAGTTCGGCACGCTGTGGCGAATCCCCGTCCGAAAGGGTGCGCCATGCTAGAGGGGATCAAGCTTTACGCGGCGCTCATCGCCTGCGCCCTGGCCATCGCCGTGCTTTTCGTCTTCGGTGTCGGCCAGGCATCGCAGAGCGCCTACCTGGACGGCTACAACCACGGCAAGGCCCTGGCAATGCATGCTGCGTACCAGGAAGGCTATGACAGAGGCTACGCATCCGCCGAATACGATCTTAAGGCTTGAGCATGAACATAATCGCGATCGACCCCGGCACGCGCCACACAGGCATCGTCTACATGGACGAGAGAAGGATCATCGACGTAAAGACGGTGGCCTTCCCCTCCGCCTGCGGCGTCGACCAATACGCGCTTGACGAGCGCTGCCGCAACATCTGGCAACAGGCAGAATCCTTCCTCTTGACCCATGACCACGAGAAGCTCGTCATAGAGGGGTTCGTCCCCTACCCGGGCATGAGGGTCGCGAGGTCGACCTCGCACCAAACCCCGTGGCTGGTGGGCTATCTCTTGTCTGGTCTTGAGGGGATCGGAGAAGACGTTGCGATCCAGACCTCCAAGCAGGTGCTCAACCCTCGCACACGGGGAAGCTTGGCCACGCAATACGACATGCTCAAGAACCCTAAGACATGGGTTTACAAGGGAGACGACCTCCTGACAAACGACCATCTGCGCACGGCGTTCCTGCATGGATGGTACTACCTGCTCAGCCTGAAAGGCCGCTGATGCGCAGAGGGAGCAGGAGGCAGGATTGGACGCTTGGCGAGATACGCTTCTTGAAGGCGAACGCCGGGAGAATTCCCAAAGAAGAGATCCAGCGCACACTAGGCCGCTCAGCGAAGGCCGTTGACCACATGGCATCACGCCTAGGGTTGTCGCTTCGCTTCTGCGCTTCCTCCCTTGTGTGGTGCCCTCGCTGCGCCACATGGAGAACCGCGTTAAACGCGCGTACCGGCGACTGCCCTGTCTGCGCTAAGCGCGAGCAGCTGCTGAGGGGAGAACGGCGTATCTCGCAATCGCTCAAAAGGCTCAATGAGGCGCAGAGGGCCGCTTACTTAGGCCAAGAGACGCGAAGGGGGCCTAGGAGCATCCCCAGCAAGCCAACAAGAAGGCAAGATCACCATCGTCAAAGCGCCTACCAGGCATCCAAAGCGGAAGAGGCGTACCTGGTCGAGATCGAGAAATGGGAGATCCGCTGCCTCGAGATGCGGATAAACGCCGACAAAAAGCGGCTCGAGAGAATACGGGCAAAGAGCGGAGACAACCCGAGAAGAAAAAAATGAAAATGAATGGGGAGTTTGTTTCCCCAGTTCAACAGCTAGTTTTACAGAGTTATGGAGAAGATATGAGCGTAAAAATCACAAGTTTCGAAGCAGAGAACGTCAAAAGGGTGAAAGCGGTGGCCTTGGAGCCTGCGCAAAACGGGCTGACCGTGATCGGAGGCAGGAACGCCCAGGGCAAAACCAGCGTTCTGGACGCCATCTCCTGGGCATTGGGCGGCGGCAGGTGCAAGCCCACAAAGCCCAAGCGTGAAGGGGCTGTGTCTGACCCTTACTTAAAGGTCGAGTTGTCCAACGGAATCATCGTAGAGCGCAAAGGCGCAAACTCGACCCTGAGAGTGCTGGATTCTGAGGGGAAGAAATCGGGGCAGGCGCTCCTGGATGAATTCCTCGAAACCCTCGCGCTTAACCTCCCTAAATTCCTCCACTCTACCGATAAAGAGAAAGCGGAAACGCTCCTGAGGATCATCGGCGTTGGGGACGAGCTCGAAGAGCTCGACGGCAAGAGCCAGGCAATCTACGACCAGCGAACCGCCATTGGCCAGCTCGAGCGCCAGAAGCGCGGAGCAGCGGAGGAGATGACCTTCTGGCCAGACGTGCCAGCAGAGCCGATCAGCGCGTCTGAGCTGATCCAGGAACAGCAGACGATCCTGGCACGCAACGGGGAGAACCAGAGGAAGCGCTCGCAGGTAGTCGAGCTAGAGGCGAAATATAGGCACTTGGCTCAGAGAATCGCCAACTACGAAGAAGGCATCTCCGCGAAAGAAGCCGAGCTCGCAGCGCTGAAAGAACAGCTTGAAACCAATCGCTCGCTTCTTGGCAAGATCGACAAAGACGTGGCAATCGCGAAGAAAACCGCCGATCAGCTCCAGGACGAGTCGACCGAGGAAATCGAGAGGTCCATCGCAAGCATCGATGCGACCAATGCGAAGATCCGCGAGAACTACCTGCGCACCGATGCGATCAAGGAAGCCGACGAGCTGAAAGCCCAGTACGACGACTTGACCGAGACATTGAACGCGGTGCGCAAGCAGCGCACCGACCTCTTGGCCAACGCGAAGCTTCCTCTTCCAGGGCTTGGGGTTGATGAGGGCGGAGTACTCACCTTCAACGGGCAAGCATGGGACGGCATGAGCGGGTCGGAGCAGCTGAAAGTCGCCACCGCCATCATCCGCTGCTTGAAACCCGAATGCGGTTTCGTGCTCGTAGACAAGCTCGAGCAGATGGACACGGTGACGCTGTCGGAGTTCGGCGCCTGGGCGGAGTCCGAGGGCTTGCAGGTCATCGGCACGCGCGTAGGCACCGGGGATGAATGCTCCATCGTCATCGAGGACGGGCAGATCTTAAGCCAGAACGAGACCCCCCAAGCTCCCACCCAACCAGAACGTCAAGCCTTCCAGCCAGACCAAGAACCGAAGGCTGCCCCTGCACAGAAATGGAGCTTCTAAATGCTGAACATCACACGCGGAGCGCAACAGCACGCTCAGAAGATCGTCATCTACGGCCCTGAGGGAATCGGCAAGACCACCTTTGCCGCCAAGTTCCCCGATGCGGTATTCATCGACACCGAGGGCGGCACCAAGGGCTACGACGTGGCACGCACTGAGCGCCCATTGTCCTGGACGGCTCTGGTGGAGCAGGTGAGAGAGTTCGCCAAAGACAAGCCATGCGCCACGCTGGTCGTCGACACTGCAGACTGGGCGGAACGCCTCGCTATCGACGAGGTGTGCAAGGCAAACAAATACACTTCTATCGAGTCCCCTGGCTGGGGCGTCGGCTACACCAAGCTCGCGGAAACCTACGGGCGCTTCTTAGACGGGCTGTCCAACGTCTGCGATGCCGGCATCAACGTCGTGCTGGTCGCCCACGCCATGATGCGCAAGTTCGAGCAGCCCGACGAGGCTGCAAGCTACGACCGATGGGAATTAAAACTCCAGCGCAAGGTAGCGTCCTTGGTCAAGGAATGGGCGGACGCGCTCCTTTTCATCAACTACAAGACAATCGTCGAGATGGTTGGCGAGGGCAAAGCCGCCCGCGGCAAAGCTCGTGGCGCAAAGCGCACGCTGTTCTGCTCCCACAATGCGTGCTGGGATGCCAAGAACCGCTGGGGGCTGCCTGAGGAAGTGCCCTTCGAGTACGCGCAGATTGCCCCATTCGTCCATGATCTGCGCAACATTGCGCCTCCACAGCCTGGATCGGCTGCGATTCCTGTAGCTGCACCGACGAAACCAACGCCTGCACCGGCTGCAGAACGGTCAGCCCAGAGCAATCTTCCCGAGCTCCCAGGCAATCTCCCCGAGTTCTGGAACCCTGCCTTGCAGCTCATGAGCCGAGATCGGGTCGGGATGGACGAGCTGCGGGCAGTCATCGCGCAGCTTGGCCACTTCACGCTCGACACGCCGCCCGAGAACATCGCGGCCGAGTATGTGGGCGGATTCCTGGTGCCAAACTGGGCTGAGTTCATGAAGAAGATCAAGGCAAACCGCCTTGTCGACAACGACCCTATTCCCTTTGACTAGCAACGAAAGGACAAAGAAATGGTAGAAGATTTTGACCGCGGCGAAGCCCTGGACTGGGATGGCTACGTAGAGGACACTGGCGGGTTCCTGCTTCTCGATGAGGGGTTCTACCCCTTCACCGTTGCCTCGCTCGAGCGGGAGCGGTTCGAGGGCAGCGAGAAGATGGCGCCTTGCCCTCGCGCCAAGCTGACGCTTGAGGTGGTCGCAGGCAACCGCGCCACCAAAGTCACCGACCGCCTCCTGCTCTCCACGAAGACCCAGTGGCGCATCTCGCAGTTCTTCGAGTCCCTGGGATTCAAGAAGGAGGAAAGCGGCAAGATCGCGATGCATTGGAACGAGATCGTCGGCAGGTCGGGATGGATCGAGGTCGGAGTTCGCGAGTACATCAGGAAAAACGGCGAGACTGGGCTTTCCAACGAGGTCAAGAGCTACGTGCATCCTGACGACGGGGAGAAGGCGGCCAAGTCCTACGCCGCCATGTTCGCCGCGCCTCCAGTGCCTGCCCAGCCTGCCAGCCATCAGCCGGCGGTACCGCAGCAGACCGCGATGCAGGTGCCCGCGCAGCCCGCTCGATGCGTCAATCCTTCGACCGGTGAGCCTTGGAGCATGTGATGGGAACGGTTAGCTTGAGGCCGTACCAGGAAGAAGCGCGGAAATCTATCGAAAACGAGTGGGAAGAGGGGCGTCGCAAGACGCTCCTCGTCTTACCCACGGGATGTCACGCCAAAAGTGAATATGTTCTTCTTTCCAATGGCCAGAAAGAAAGAGTCGAGAACATCGTCAAAGGCGACGAGCTCCTGGGCGCAGACGGCAAACCCAGAACCGTGCTGGCAACCCATAAGGGCATCGACGACCTGTACAAAGTCTCACCTGTAAAAGGGGAGCCATTCGTTGTCAACTCCGGTCATAAGCTATCGCTTGTTCAAACGAATCAGACGAGCAATCCGAAGTACAAAAGCGAGATGACCGGTGGAAACATCGTGGACGCTACTGTCGGTGAGTGGTTTAGCTGGTCTAAATGGAAGAAGCACATACACAAGCTGTATCGAAGCGGAGCAATCGAGAGGTTCCCGTACAACGACGGATCCTCATTGACCATCGACCCATACTTTCTTGGCGTGCTTCTCGGCGATGGGGACATCACCCATGGGGTGAACATCACGACGATGGACTGCGAAGTAAAAGACGTTATACAAGATCAAGCTGAAAAGTATGGGTACACGATCAGACGCGAGCCGTCCGGTAAGGCTGAGACGTTTTTCCTCCGCAGCGGAGAAAAAGGCTGCAAAGGCGGGAGGTTGACGAGGCAGCTGAAGATGCTTGGCTTGTTCGGCAGCAACGCATCTAAAAAGCACGTTCCGGCAGAATACAGAACCGCTCCGCTGAAGCAGCGCTTAGAGGTTATAGCTGGGCTGATCGACACAGATGGATCGCTTCACTCGTGCTCTGGGTACGACTTTGTATCTAAGTCCAAAGATCTGTCGGAAGACATTGCCTTCATGTGCCGATCCGTTGGACTTGCCGCATACGTGTCCAAGTCGATTAAGAGCTCGCAAAACGGATACGCAGGCACCTATTGGCGCGTAAGCATCAGCGGCGATTGCTCGGTTATCCCCTGTAGGGTCGAGCACAAGAAAGCGAGAGAGAGAAAGCAAGTCAAAAACGTCTTACGCACTGGGTTCTCCGTTGAGCATGTCGGTAAAGGCGAGTATTTCGGCTTCACCGTCGATGGGGACAACAGGTACCTGCTGCACGACTTCACCGTTACGCACAACTGCGGGAAGACTATCGTCTTCTCGATGGTGGCGAAAGACCAGGTCGACAAGGGGGAGCGCGTCCTTATCCTCGCCCATAGAGGAGAGCTTTTAGAGCAAGCCGCCGACAAGCTGAAGGCGGCAACAGGTTTAGGCGCGAGCGTCGAGAAGGCAGAGCAAACGAGCCTCGATGGTTGGTATCGCGTGACGGTGGGCAGCGTGCAGACGCTGATGAGGGAGAAGAGGCTAAAGCAATTTAGCCATGATCATTACGACACGATCATCGTCGACGAAGCGCACCACAGCCTAGCCGGCAGCTACCAGACCGTCCTCGACTACTTCGGCAAGGCAAAGGTCCTGGGCGTAACCGCCACCGCCGACAGAGGGGACAGGAAGAACCTAGGCACCTACTTCGACTCGATCGCCTACGAGTACACCCTGCCGCGGGCGATCCGCGAGGGGTACCTCTCCCCCATCAAGGCGCAGACGATTCCCCTGCAGCTTGACCTGACCAAGGTGAGAATCACCAGCGGCGACTTCAGCGCGAACGACATAAGCACCGCGCTCGACCCGTACTTGGGCCAGATCGCGGAAGAGATGCTGGCGGCAGGGTGCATGGAGCGCAAAACCGTCGTGTTCCTGCCGCTGGTGGCCACGTCGAAGAAGTTCAAGGAAATGCTGGGCCAGCACGGCTTCAACGCGCTCGAGGTGAACGGCGAGAGCAAGGACCGCAAAGAAGTCTTAGAGGAGTTCGACGCCGCAGGCCCTGGCGCGGTCTTGTGCAACTCGATGCTGCTCACGGAGGGGTGGGACTGCCCAAGCGTGGATTGTGTGGTGGTGCTCCGCCCAACGAAGGTCCGCAGCCTGTACGTCCAGATGGTGGGCAGGGGAACCCGCCTGTCGCCTGAGACGGGCAAGACGGATCTGCTGGTGCTCGACTTCCTGTGGATGACGCAGCGGCATGACCTATGCCATCCTGCGCACCTTATCGCCGACACTCCCGAGATCGCAGAAGCCATGACGGCTCGCATTGAAGAGGGAGCAGCCCCCCTTGACCTCGAGGAGGTGGAGCATCAGGCAAAAGAGGATGTGGTGACACAGCGCGAGGAGGCCCTAGCCGAGCAGCTCAAAGAGATGCGAACCCGAAAACGCAAGCTGGTTGACCCGCTGCAGTTCGAGATGTCCATCCAGGCAGAAGATTTAGTCGGCTGGGAGCCTACATTTGATTGGGAGATGGCCCCCGCAAGCGAGAAGCAGCTCAAAGCCTTGGAGAAGTTCGGTATCTACCCTGACGAGGTGGAGTGTGCAGGCAAGGCGAGCCTCCTTCTCGACAAGCTAAACAAGCGCCGCAAAGAGGGGTACACCACGCCCAAGCAGATTCGCCTGCTCGAGGGCAAAGGCTTCCAGCACGTGGGCAGCTGGTCCTTCGAGGCGGCGCACAGGCTCATCAACCGAATCGCCGCAAGCGGATGGAAGGTGCCCCGCGGCATCGATCCTGGCACGTATCGTCCAGAAGAGGGGATGCTATGAGCTACGACCTCACCGATTGCCTCGCCTCAATTGACCCCGCCACGCTCGATTACACCGAATGGGTGCACACAGGTATGGCCCTCCACGCAGAGGGCTATGGCTGGCAGGTATGGGACGAGTGGAGTCGCCGCGATTCGCGGCGATACCACGCGGGAGAGTGCGAGCGCAAGTTCAAGACGTTCAGGGCGAGCGGAGACATAACGGGCGGTACATTGGTTGAAATGGCCAGGAACGCCGGCTGGGAGCCGCCAGAGAACGATCTAGGCACCGCTTTGGACTGGGACGGGTTTGTGATCGACAATAAGCCCAGAAGCCAGCATGCAGGCTCCCAGCAAGCGAGGGAGGCGTCCCACTACCAGATCGTCGACCCCACATGGGTGGAATCGGAGGAGATCAAGGAGCCTGGCCAGGATTGGCAAGGCTGGCGCGACCTCGTCGCATATCTGGAAGCGCTCTTCTCCTCGGAAGAGATCGTGGGCTATGTGGTCGAGTCCTGGGACAAGGACGGCAAGTGGATACCGAAGTCCAAGGGCTCGTACACCGAGAGCGCAGGAGACCTGATCGCGCGGATCGAGAAATACCAAGACGACTTCGCCAGCTCGATCGGGTTCAACAACACGCAGGCAGGCGCATGGATCCGCTTCAACCCGCTCGATGGCCAAGGAGTAAGGAACGACAACGTGGCGGAGTTCCGCTACGCGCTCGTGGAGTCCGATGAGATGGCGCCGTCAAGGCAAATCGCCATCATGAAGAGCCTGGAGCTGCCCATAGCGGCGATGGTCCACAGCGGCAACAAGAGCATCCACGCCATCGTAAAGGTCGATGCCCCTTCCTACGACGAGTACCGCAAGCGCGTGGACTTCCTCTACCAGACATGCCGCGACAACGGGCTCAAGCTCGACACGCAGAACAAGAACCCATCAAGGCTCTCGCGCATGCCCGGGCTGATGCGCGCCGGCCGCAAGCAGTTCCTGATCGCCACCGACATGGGGAGGGAGTCGTGGGCAGACTGGAGGGAGTGGTTAGACGAGCAGAACGACGACTTGCCCGAGCCTGAGAGCCTGGCGGACGTTTGGGACGCGATGCCGGAGCTCTCTCCCCCGCTCATCGACGGGGTATTGCGCCAGGGGCACAAGATGCTCATCGCAGGCCCTTCCAAGGCGGGCAAGTCGTTCGCCTTGATAGGGCTGTGCGTGGCGCTGGCTGAAGGCCTTCCGTGGTTCGGCTGGCATTGCGCCCAAGGGCGCGTGCTCTACGTGAACCTCGAGCTCGACCGTGCGAGCTGCCTGCACCGCTTCCGTGATGTGTACGAAGCCATGGGGGCGGCTCCCGTCAACATCGCGAACATCGACATCTGGAACCTGCGCGGCAAGTCGAAGCCCATGGACCAGCTGGCGCCTTCGCTTATCAGGCGAGCGCTGAAGACAAGGCCCATAGCCGTGATCATCGACCCGATCTACAAAGTCATCACGGGCGATGAGAACAGCGCCGATCAGATGGCGACGTTCTGCAACCAGTTCGACAAGGTGGCAGACAGCCTAGGGTGCGCGGTCATCTACTGCCATCACCACTCCAAGGGGTCGCAAGGGCAGAAGCGCTCCATGGACCGCGCAAGCGGCTCGGGCGTGTTCGCCCGCGACCCCGACGCACTCATCGACATGATCGAGCTCCACCTGTCGGACGAGCTGATCAAGCAGCAGGAGGACCAAGCGGTCTGCCGCGCTTGCGCAGGATTCCTTGACGACGACCCTGCCGCCCATGGTGGCTGGAGGGAGGCGGTGCCCCTGGACGATCAGGTAAGCGCAGGCAAGATGCTCGCCGCAGCCAGGGGAATGGCACGTGGGGCGGGCAAGGAGGACGAGCTGCTTCGCCGGGTCTACCTGGCCAGGACGAGGGCGCGTGCAAGAAGCGCGTGGCGCATCGAGGGGACCCTGCGCGAGTTCCCCCGCTTCGAGCCCGTGAACCTGTGGTTCGAGTACCCGCTCCACCGGGCGGACGCCGACGGCGTGCTGAAGGACTCCAACCCCGAGGGCGAGCAGCTCACGCGCGAAGGCTACCGCGCACAAGGGAGGGAGCGCAAGGCCAAGAACGACGAGAGGAGGCAGGCTGAGAAGCTGGCGGCGCTGCGCGAGGGGATGGACGCATGCGACCGCGACGGGGTGGAGCGCACGATCGCCAACGTGGTGGAGCGGATGCCAGAGGTAGGCGGCAAGCAGGTGAGCAAGAGCACGATACAGAACTGGGTAAAAGACGACAAAAACGAGTGGTGCCCAATCGTGAACAAAGGCGGGAAAGGAAAGCCCGGCGTGCTCTGCGACCCCGATCTGGAGGAGGCTTTAAGGAACTGGTAGTTAGGTTAGGTCGTACTTATATCTAAAGATATAAGAGTAACCTACCTAAGCTAACCGGAGAAAAGGAGGCAGGACAAGGTCAGGACGTGCGTGCGGGCTAAAGCCGCGCCCGCACTCGTACGCGGGGGCTGAACGCCTGACCTTGCCTACCGTCTTCTTTTCTGGATACGAATTGAGAAATATAACAAATACCCTAGACTATATATAGGGAGTACGTTATAATGATAACTGTCAGGAACAAGAGAGGAAGGAGGAACATGGAATACCTAATAAGTTTTCTGTTGATGCTCGCAGCGAACATAGCTTCAGGCTTGCTGCTCTGGCTGATAGAAAACAAAAAGCCCCGCCGCAAGAAGCCAGGAAAGCATGAGCGGCGAGACTAGAGCAAAGGCGGGAGGGCAGAACCTCCCGCCCCTTGGAGACAGATTATAGCAAAGCAAGCGGGAAAGGAGACAACCATGGACTACTTGATCTTCGGGCTGACGGCGTTCGCCGCTTCCTTCTTGGGCAACATCGTCGTCCACCTCATCACAAGGAGGTTGGGCAATGGCGGTAAGTGACGCGCAGAAGAGGGCCAACGAGGCCTACCGCAGGAAGAGCGTCAAGCAGACCACCCTGCGGTTCTACCCTGCGGACGCAGAGCTGTGGGAGCACCTCTGCAGGCAGGGGAACAAGGCGGGATACCTGAAGGAGCTGATCCGCAAGGACATGGAGGAGCAGGATCAAAGATCCAAGTGACCTCAGCCAAAGCTTCGAGTGACGCCGCAGCGATCATAGGAGACAGGGGCGGCCTGGAACCCGCCCTACCATATCTCCCTCCTAGAGGGTTGGGCTTCGACCTTGGCCCAACCCTCGCTCGATTTTAAGGACGATCTTGTGGCCAAACGACTGAGGATACCCCGCCTGGTGCCAAGCGGCTCGCGCGCCAAGCTCGCAACGCACGTGCAGCCGAGGCCGCGGGCTTCGCGCTCGCCCTACAGCGCCGATGATAGGAAGCGGCTGGAGGCAGAGCCGTGGCGCGCCGATGGCTACGGCAGGCAGTACCGCAAGCAAAGGCAGCGCGTGATCGAGAGGCAGGGCGGGCGGTGCGCGGTGTGCGGGAGGAAAGTCGCAGAGAAGACCCCATCAGGGCACTGGAGCTGCGCCAGGCTGGGCGGGCAGGTGCACCATGACAAGCCGCTGAGGTCGGGCGGCACGAGCGACGTCGGCAACCTCACGCTGGTATGCCCATCGTGCCATGCCTGCCTCGATGCCGCGCTCAGACGGGCAGAGGGGTCGGGAAAATCCCTATAGGCAAAGTCCACCAAGACGCCACTCTCGCGAAAAAAATGCACGCAAATTGAACTTTTTGCCCAAGCGGGGAAACAGGTGCGTAGCGTTTAGTGACATCTGCTTCACCATGATTCGCATGGAATACAAGAAGACATGCCCTATCTGCGGCAAGGAGTTTGCTGCCACAAGGCGAGACGCTATGTGCTGCTCGTCAAGATGCCGTGTGCGTAAAACGCGCGAGGCGCAGATGCTGCAGGACGAAGAAGGGATCCTCCTCTCGCTGCGGACGATGCCGCCAGCGCCGCGCAAGGCGAAGCCTGCGACAACCGAGAACATCGCCGAGGTTTTAACGGCGCTCAAAGGAGAGACCACCGCGCTTAGGTTCTATGCGCGGAGCTGCCCGATTTTCTTACGACCACGACTCACCGTTCTTGCCGACTGTATAGACGAATCGATGAAGGAGCTGGGGTTTTAACATGGCCAAAGGAAGGAAACCAGCTCCTAAAGCTGTGCCGAAGAAGAAGGCGATCCAGAGAAAAGAAGAAGCGGTGGCGGCTGAAATCATCCAGGAACCGCTAGATGCAGCTACGGGCAAGATCCTGCCTATGCCGGCAAGCGTGGCAATGCTCCCCGCCGCTGCAGAGTGCTGGCACGTGGTTATGGACAACCAGACCCGATTCACCGCGCATGAGGTCCCGCTGGTCGAGTCGTACTGCGTGGCGTATGCCGCCATGCGCCAAGCCGCTGCGAACATGACAGCGCAAGGAGACGGTTCGATGGAGATCTTGATGCAGCTGCCGGGAATGGCGCCCAAAAAGAACCCCAATTGGTCGGTGTTCTCCGAGGCAGTGGACAAGATGCGCCACCTATCGGGCGTGTTGGGCCTAGACACCTTGACCGCAGAGCGCCTTAACCTCACCAAGGCCACCACTGCGTCAATCGCTGCCGACCTCCCAGCCAAAATCCGAAAAGCAGCACGCGAGGCCCTGAATGATCGAAGCTAAGCCCAAGCCGTTCGAGCCAGGCGTCGACAGGGTCCGCGTCTCCAAGGCAGGCAAAGAGGAGGCTTTCGCCTACAGGCTCTTCTTCGAGACGCACATCAAGCACACCGACAACAAATATTTTGGTCAGCCTTTTATCCTCGATGATTGGCAATGGAAGGACATCTTCCAGGCAACCTTCGGCCAGGGCCGCTCAGTGAAGGCAGGCTCTGAGCGCATCTTCGAGCGCTCTAAGCGAATCGTCGTCGAGGGCGTGCCCCGCTCCGGCGGCAAGTCCGACTTAGCCTGCGGAATCCTGCTCACGGTGGCCTCAATGGAGCCTGTCTACAACGGCGAGTACGCGGTTATCGCCTACTCGAAAGAGCAGGCACGGAAAGACTTCGGCAAGCTTAAGACGATGATCAGGCTAGACGATGAGCTGCGCGCGATGTGGAAGCCCTTGACCGATTGCATCATCAATACGGAGACAGGGGCAAAGATCATGGTCATGCCCTACTCCGAGAACGCCTTGCAGTCGTGGCATTTGAACGTGGCCATACTGGACGAGGTCCATACCTACAAGGACGACGAGCTGTACAACGCGGTCATCTCCGGCCAGCGAGACATCTTCAACGCGCTCTGCATCGTCATCACCACCGCTGCCGGTGCGCGCAAAGGCTTCTTATGGGAGCAGCTCCCCAAATGGCGCGAAGAAAAGGAGACGCATCTAGCCTGGTGGGGCGCCAAGGACACAGACGATCTGGACGATGAGCGGATGTGGAAGCGGACTCACCCTATGAGCTGGGTTTCCATCGAGCAGGTGGGAAAGCAGCGGTCCAAGCTCTCTCGGAAGAACTTCGAGCGCTACGAGGTAAACCGTTTCCCTCTCGAGAAGGCAGAGGACAAGGCCCTTAAGGTGCGCGAGGTGAATGCGTGCGCGAGAAGCGACGCTCGGTTTGATTTCGACAAGCCGTTCGTCCTCGGAGTCGACGGCGCAACCAGCGGGGATTCCTTCGCGATCGTCGCGCATCAAACCACGAAGGAAGGCATCGATTGCTACCATGAGTGGGTTTTCGACGAGCCTACCGAGTCGGGTTATTACGACCTGAACCAGATCGAGCAGCTTATAGCGTGGATCTACCAGAAATACCAATGCCCAGTGGGAATCGACCCTGCGCGGCTGCTGTTGATGGCGCAGCAGCTCCAAGACGATTACGGCGTGTCGATATTCGAAGTGCCTCAATCGAACAAGATCATGTGCGCAGCCTCCGATATGGTCACGCGCTCGATCAAGGAGAGGCGAACCTCGCTGAAAGGGTGCCCGAAGCTCGCTGACCACCTCACGAACTGCACCATCCTCACGCGCGAGCCCTACGGCTGGCGCTTCGGCTCTGAGAAGCATGGCCAAAACTCAGACCGCATCGACGCGGCGATCGCTGCCGCCATCGCCAAATACGTCACCCAGACCATGGGAACGCGCGTCAGCTTCGCCGATTCTGGCGGTGTCTGGATCGTGTAAGTGACACTTGCCCGATTCTTTTGCCTAGCAACTAGACGAAAGAGGGGGGCGCATGGCCAACAGCAAAGGAGCCGACGCGAAGGTTCAAGACCTGAGATCGCGCATCGGCTCCATCAGGAACCAAACAACCTCAGCGCCGCAGATCCTGACCCCTGTAGGGATGATCGACCTAAAAGGGCGGGCCCTTCTGCCAGCCCGCCAGTACGGAGCGATGCTCTCAAGCGATTTCGTCGCGTGCGAATCGACGAAGATACGCGCTATCCGCTCTCTTCCCGTAAAAATCTTGAAGGATGGCGATTACGGTCCCGAGATCGCAACAGAGCACCCTCTCTATAGCGTTCTGCGCAGGCCCAACCCGCTCATGTCGTGGGGGGACCTCGTTTCATGGGCCGTCCTTCGCAAGGAGGTTTTCGGCGTTGCCTACATACGCGTTCAGCGCGATCGGCTCTACCAGATCACAGCGTTGTGGCCAGTGATCGCCAGCGTCGAGGTTCGTTTCGACAAGAACACGGGCGCGGTTGTGTATTCCGCGCCTATGGACACCCTCAACCCTTCCTGGACGGCACGAGAAGACGGCGTGATTGTCCTAAAGACCGACATCAGCGAAGATGGCGGCGTTACCGGCAAGAGCGTAGCCGAGACTGCGGCAGGCGACATCGGGCTGTCGATCGATCTGGCTGAGTTCTACCGTTCGGTTCTTAAGAACGGCACCCACATGGGCGGGTGGCTCGAGCATCCAGACCGCTTAGACCGCGAGGATATCATGGCCATCCAGGGCTCCCTGAAGGCCCAATCGGGCGTTGAGGACGCTGGCGGGATTCGAATCTTCGACCGAGGGCTCAAGTACCACGAGGTGGCTTTCTCGCTCGGCGAGATGAGCCTGATCGAGCAAGAGCGGTTTGTCCTTGAGAAGGTTTGCCGCGCCTGCCATGTGGACCTCCACCACGTGTACGCCGACGGCGGGACCACCGCTACGGGCTCGGACGGCTACGACATCGACTTCGTGAAGCATACGGTCCTGCCTGAGATCACCGCACTGGAGGAAGCCTTCATCCCGATCCTCGACCTATCGAGCGCAGCGGGTGGCGGCAAGAGCAGCGGCTACCGCATCGACTTCGACACCAACGGGCTTTTGCGTGGCGATTTCAAGACGCGAATGGACGGATACCGCACAGGCGTATACGCGGGGATCTTCACGAGGGCGTGGTGCTGCGAGCAGGAGGGCATTCCGTGGCTTCCTGGGCAAGACAGGCTCTTGCAGCCGACCGCTTACTACATGGTCGGAGAGGACGGCGAGCCTTATGTCCCCGCATCCCCCACGGAAGGAACAAGCGGCCAGTCTGACGGCGTTTCCGGAATCGACCCCAAAAAGGCAGACGAATAACGCATAGGAAGGATAACGAGAATGCGCAAATGGTTCGACATCCGAGATGAGGCGGAAGAGCTTCGCATCGACATATACGGCCCCATCGGAAAATGGTCGTGGGACGATACAGCCGTCTCCGCGAAGGACGTCATGGACGCAGTGGGGCAAGCGAATGGCAAGCCCATTACCCTCCACGTCAACAGCGAAGGCGGCTCTGTTTTCGACGGCTTCGCGATCTACACGGTTCTTCGCGATTGCCCTTCCGAGGTGACGGCCTACATCGATGGCCTTGCAGCTTCTGCAGCTTCTTACGTGGTCATGGCAGCGGACGAGATCATCATGTCCGATGTCGCCTGGATGATGATCCACAGCGCGTCGTCTTGCGTGTGGGGCAACAAGAAGGACTTCCAAAAAGAAGCTGAGATGCTAGATGGCATCGACAAGGGGATTGCAAAAGCTTACGCCAATCATTCAGACGGCTTAGGCTTCGAAGAGTTCTTGGCGCTCATGGAAGCAGAAACGTGGCTCGATGCCGAAACGGCGAAAAGCTACGGGCTTGTCGATACCATCAACGAAGCTCTCCCTGCTGCCGCAAGCCTCGATCTTTACGACTCTCAGCTCCTTGATCGAGCGCCAGATGAGGCGCGAAAAGCCGTTATGGCCATGTCCAAGAAAGCTAAAAGTGACACTTCCACGATCATCAACAAAGTCGATGACGCGGATGAGCACCGCACCAATGCCTCTGACGAGGAAGCCTTGTACCGCGTCATCGATGGACGACTTTTCCGGTTAGAAGGAAGAAAGGAAGGCACGAATGCCTGAAATTGCAGAGCTGCAGAAGGAGATTCGCAATCTCGAGCAGCAAGTAACGGACTTTGCTGAAGCTGGCAAAGTCGACGCGGCTCATGAGGCCACTGGCCGATTGGGCGCATTTCGCGAGATGCTGGTAGACGAAGCCAATCGCCTTGAAGAAGCCAACAAGGCCCTGGCCGAGCGCCTTGACGCCGTAGGCCGCAAGGGTCTCCGTACGGTCGGCGAGCGTGCCTTGGGCGCAGAGGACGCGTTCCGCGAGATTGCTCCAGGCTGGCAGGCTGTTGTGCCTAATGCTGGCACCATCCACAACGCCGCTACCACGCTCCCAACGCCAAAGATCGAGGACAACAACCTTCCCGCTTTGGTTACTCAGCCTATGGGCTTTTTGGACACTATCGTTCAGGGCGTAACCGCTGGCGACGAGAAGTACTTCCTGCCACCAGCCCTCACCAATGGCGCAGCTACCTGGACGCTTGGCGCAACCAAGGCTGAATCCAGCATCGCATGGACCGAGCACACCTCTCAGCTCGAGACGATTGCGCACTGGATTCCAGTCCACAAGCAGATGGTGAACCGCTACAAGACTCTGGAATCCCAGATCTCCAACGCGCTTATGACGGGCTTGCGCATGGTTCGTAATCAGAAGTGCATCTTCGGCAACAACTCCAACGGCATCATCGGCATCACGAATTTCCCTGGGATTTTGACCTGGGCGAAGAACGCATCCGACAACATCGTTGATAACCTCGCTGATATGGCCACGCGCGTGCGTGTAGCTTCTGGTTATTCCCCTAACTGCGTAGCTCTTTCTCCTGAGACGATCCGTGAGATTGCCAAGACCAAAGACCAGAACGGCATGTACCTGTTCCCCAACTTCAAGGCAGGCGATGTGGTGCCTGGCACCAACATGGTCGCGGTCGAGGACGTGAACATGGATGTGACCACCGTCACCGAGAACAAGGGAGACCAGACCAACACCTACACCACCAAGCGCGGTGCCGTCGTCTACTACAACGGCGTTATCTCCTACAAGGCCGCTATGGCTGACGAGGTAACTATTGGTTTGGTTGACAAGCAGTTCATCCAGAATTCTTACACCCTTCTTGGCGAAGGCGACGGCCTTCTTCGCGTCGACGCTCCTGCGGCTATCTGCTTCTGCGCTGAGCTTGGCACCACTCAGACTCGCACCGAGCCTACCGCTGCGTAGGGGAGGTGGCAGAATGGGCATCTACAGAGTACCTGAGCGAATCGAGCGAGACGGGCGCTTGATCGCTTTCGCAGGCGAGATCATGACCGAGGAGGAAGCTGTTGAGCGCGGAGTTCTCCCAAATCATGAAGCCGAAGAAAAGACTGAGGAGGAAGCTGTTGAGCGCAAGCTTGAAGACCTCTCCAACCCTGAGCTGAAGGAATACATCCTCGAGCACGGTGGAGAGTTCAAGGCAAAAGCCACTCACGCTGATCTTCTTGAGATCGCAGAAGGTCTGGAGTAGGCCATGGCCATAGAGCTGTCGGCATACCGCACGAACAGGTGGGCTGCCACCGATGGCCCCATCGCTCTCAAAATCGACGGGGAGCAGGCTAGCGTAGCTGTCGGCAGCTCGCTAGCCACGCTCCCTGTAGTCGACGGCACGGCAGAGATCCCTCTAGCGAAGGCTCTTGAGCTGTTCCCTTCCCTTGGCGTTTTCGAGCTGTCGGTTACGTCAGGGGAGGCGGCTCAGGAGTACCGTGTGGAGCGCGTCAAGAATCGCTACACCGATCGAGAGCAGATCATTGCCTACGGGAAAGAATCGAACGACGGGTTCGAGGACGAGACCCGGTATCCGCTTGAGAAGCTCACTGCAGCGATCCAGGCAGCGGAAGAGACAATTGAGCGCGGATGCCGTAGGCGATTCTGCGCAAGCAGGGCAGAAGTAACCCTCTACCCTGGCAAGATCTCCGAGCTGCCCATGACGGACTGCTGGGGCATCGAGTGCGAGGATCCAGAGGTAAGGCTTGTCTCGGCTTGCCAGGCCATCGGCGTCACATACGCCATCCGGGCAACGGTAAGCTATGGCCTTTCCCCCGATGCACGCATCAACGAGGCGGCCACCCGCCTCGCCGCCGCCTATTTGCGCCCTCGTGCTGCAGCTGAGAACGCGCGCGGCACGGCCATCGACGGCGTATACGTCTCCTACGATCTTGCCACAGGCGATGATGGCGGATGGACCGGGCTTCCGTACGTGGACTCCGTAATCGAAGCGCGTCGCAGCCATAGGAGCATCATCGGATGACTTCACGTGTTACCGACATAGCAGGATCCGCGATCGAGCGCGTTTTCTCCTCAATGCGGAAAATCTTCTCAGAAGAAGTCTTGAAAGCGGTCTACCCAGACGTGCCCGCCCCTCGCGTGACGCTCGACATGCCAGGCAGCGAGCCTGAGCCTCTTCACGTTTTCGTGTGGGGCACCGCTCGGGATTTTGATGCCGAGAGCTTCCTTACGGGCGCATGCATGGAGGCGAGCTTCCATGTATGGGTCACGCTTGTTGCTTCGGCATCGTCTTCTGAAGAAGCCTCTCGAATCGCGAACGCCTATCAGGCCATGGCGCTGCAGCTTTGCCTGTGCGACCCGTTGCTTGGAGGGCTTTGCACCGATGCGACCGCTCCAACGGTCAAAGAAGCCGACAGCTGGGCCGACTCGTCCGGGCGCAGGCACGCTGGTTATTTGCTCGATTTCTGTTACTCAACATCTATCCAGGCCGCGAAAGAAGTGGCCAACGTCCTAAAGGAGAACTCGTAATGACCGATAAGATGAACAAGAACTACGGTCTGTTCGGCGCTGCTTTGCAGGCTGCCAAAGGCACGGCTGCCGCTGCTCCGACCGTGTCTTTTCACGCATCAGGCGATTCCAACGGCCTGAGCGCAGAGAGGACCATGGGCAGCATCAACCTGACCAAAGGCTCGCCTACCACAGCTGGTTCCTATATCGAGGAGATCGCCCCTAAGTTCGAATGCACAACGCTTGGCTTCCCTGATGTGCTCGCCCTATTCGCGTATGCGGCCTTGGGCAAGATCACCGACGGCGGCGCTGCCCCTACTTACACCCATGCGATAAAAGCAGGCGGGACGCTTCCCTACTTGACTATCTTCGAGCAAAAGGGGGCGAATGACGCGCCTATCGTGACGATGAAGGACGCCAAGGTCGACAGCATGAAGATGTCTGCTGAGGGCGTTCAGCCTATCGCATTCGATTACACCGTCAACGGGTGCGCCATGGAGTGGACTTCCGCCACGAATTGGACTGGACCTGAGTTCGATGTCTCCGATGGCTGGTTCGTTTTAGCTGACGCTGAGGTTCTTTTCAGCCTTTCCTCCGGCACTCCTGTGGCAGTCCCGGTAAACGTCACGCTCTCCAAGCTCGAGGTTGAGATCGCCAACAGCGTTGAGGGCAAGGCGCCTCTCGGATCTGCCGCTCCCAACTCCCAGGAGGAAGGCGGCACAGTTGTTACCGTGTCCATCGAGGGAACCACTACCTCAACCGCAATGTATCGTGAAGTCATGACGGGGGCCCCTGCCGGCACATCGTTGGCCTCTACCGTTGTCACTGGATCTCTGCAGATGACCTTCGCTCACTCTTCTAACCCTAATTACAGCTTCACGCTCAAGATGCCCGCAATTCCTTGGAACTGCGACGCTATGGCGGTTTCCACCGATGGCGGTCCTTTCGACTTGAAGCTCTCCACTGATGGAGCGCTTGACCTGGGCAGCGGCGCTATCGAGATCATCATCGCCAACGGCACCGAGAAATACACCAATTAGTTCTTAAAGGAGAGAGAGTAATGGAAGAAAAATACGAATTGGGTTCCCTTGAGTTCGCCTTTAAGTTGATTAACCGCAAGACGGGGGAAGAGAAGGTCGTAGTCTCCACCCCGTCCATGTGGGCACGAATGACGGAATTCAAAGACCGTATGACCGTGGAAGCAAAACACTCTAATGCTTACATTCTCGAGCGTTATATAAACGGGATGGTCATTCTTGCAGCTGCTTCCGCTGGCGTATGGCCAACCCCCGCAAAAGGAATTCCCTCATTCTACGAAGAAGCTTACTTCGTAAACACTTATGACGCGATTGATGTGACTAACGAGTACCGCACTTCCAAGGAGGATGAAGCGAGAGAGGACCCTTTCTCCTCCGACCAGGAGGAAGGCCAGGAAGCCCAGTAGGCAATATGGTGGCCGCTTTGGCCATCGCCACAAAATCCGACCCTTTGGGGCTGATCTCTCTCCTGCACGGTCAGCCTGATGTTTTCGATTCCCTTTGGTACTCCGTCTATATGCCAGTAAAGCCTGCTAGCACACGAGAGATCAAACCAAAAAGTGACATTGACGAAATACTGGGACGGTAGGTAAAGCAGGAAGCAAAAAGGAGGCCATGTAATGGGCGTGCCCATCGAGATACAACTTGATGGATTGAGCACGGCATTACGTGGCCTTAACAATGCCCAACCTCAGCTCAAAAAAGCCACTGCCCCCATCCTCGGCGAGATCGCCAAGAGCATCAGAAGCAGAGCACGCGCAGGAGTCAACACCTCCCACCCGAGGAACTTCTTCGTGGGAAACGGAGGAGCTAGGCTCTCCCCCTCATATCGCACGAGCAAGCGCGGCGAATTCTGGTGGACAGTGCAAACGCCTTCTGGCGATGCCGGAGCGCGTGAAGCGCAAGCGGAGTTTGCGGCAAGTGGATCAACGTCTCAAGGTGCCGCTCTCGTCCGCGGTCTTACTTCTGTATACGGAAGAGCTGGAGGCTCAGGCAATGGCCGAATTCTTTATAAGGCACGTGATGAAATAGACGCAAGCGCAGCAGCGAAGCTTGAGGCAGGTGTGGCCAAGGCTGCCGCTGTCATTGAAAAAGAGGTAAATGGTGGCTAAAGGCGCGGTTAAACTCTCCATTCTCTCTAGTTATAACAAGTCGGGTACCGACCAGGCGGAAAAGGCTCTTGAGAGATTTGCGAAAAAATACGGGCAGGTAAACGCTGAGACGAAGGCGATAACGCTTGATGAGAGCGCGGCGGCTTTTGCCCGCCAATCTATCGCAGCGGATCAAGCGGCGGCAAAGCTGGACCAATTCAGCGGTGCGGCTTTAGCAGTCGGCGGCGCTCTTACCAAAGGCGTGACCGTCCCCGTGGTAGGCGCTGGCGCTTTGGCCGTTAGTGCAGCGGCGGGCATGGAGAGCTCTTTCGCCAATGTCCGCAAAACCTTGGACACGACCGAAGAGGGGTACCAGAACCTCTACAACGCCTGTGTAGAGATGTCGAAGGTCCACCCAATCAGCGCTTCCGCCGTGGCCGACATAATGGCTTTGGGCGCCCAGTTGGGAATCTCCGAGGGGGCTTTGGTCGGCTTCGCCGAAACCGCTTACGGCATGGACATCGCTACCGATCTTGATGCGGGAACGGCGGCAACGGAGCTTGCCCAGTTCGCCAACATCTGCGGCACGGCTCAGACGGAGCTATCCCGTGTCGGCTCTGCCGTTGTTGCGCTCGGCAACACTTCTGCAACCACCGAATCTAATATCATGGACATGGGCATGCGCATAGCCGCCTCGGGCACTCAGGCAGGCATGAGCGAAGCCGACATCTTGGCTCTCTCTGCTTCGCTGGCCTCTTTGGGCATGGAAGCCGAAGCCGGCGGTACCGCAATGTCCACCACCATCAACCAGATCGACAAAGACGTGGCCACCAATGGCAAGAACCTAGAGACCTGGGCGAGCTTAGCAGGTCAATCCGTCGGCGAGTTCGTGTCCGCGTGGAAAGCGGGCGGAGACTCCACCACGGAAGCTTTCGCGAAGGTCGTCCAAGGCATGGCCAAGACTTCAGACGAGGGCGGAAACCTCACCGTGCTGCTCGAGGAATTGGGCATCACGGGAATCCGCCAGTCCGATGCGATGAAGCGCCTGGCCTCGTCTGGCGACCTGCTCACCGACTCCATCAAAGAAGCCAACACGGCATACGCCGAGAACACGGCTTTAGGGCAAGAAGTCGCGAACTTCGAGGACACCTTAGCGAACAAATGGGAGACCACCAAAAACAAGATGCAGGCTGCTGCGATTGTCGCAGGCGGTCCCCTCTGCGATGCTCTGTCTGACATAATCGACGATGCCCAGCCTCTGGTCCAGACAACGGCCGATCTAGCCCAAGGCTTCGCCGACATGGACTCAGGCGGGCAAAAAACAGTCTTAACCATTGCCGCCATCGCCGCAGCAACAGGCCCCACCGTCATGGGAATGGGCAAGCTTGCCGGCGCAGGGTCCAGCGTTCTCAAGGTTTATGCCGACATCACGGCAGCTTTGGCCAAGAAGGCCGCAGCGGAAGCGGCTGGCACCGCATCAACCTCCCGATTGGGCTCGGCTTTATCGGGAGCGTCCACTAAAGCACGCGGTTTCGCCACCGCGTCGAACCTCGCCAAAGCAGGTGTCGCAGCCCTGGCCGTTGCCGTGACCGCATTCGCCGTAACCCAGGCAGCGGAATACATCCGCAAGCAAGAGGAGATGAAGAAAGCCACTGCTGGCCTGAAGAATGCTCAGCTGTCGGCGATAGGCACAGCTAAGCTGCAAGCAGCATCAACGCAACAACTTATTGATAAAACAGGCGAATTTGACGCATCAACACAAGATATGGTGTCTCATGTCGAGAGCGCTTCTTCAGGTTTGGCGGCCAGCGGCGAGCTTTACCGAAGCGTTGCGTCGGGAATCGATCAGCTACGCGAGTCTCAGGCACAGCTCTCTCAGAGCATCCAAGAGACGTTCAGCCAAGCCTACTCGAGCAATGCCCAGCTTGACGTGTACATGGCCACGATCGACTCCTTGGCCAACAAATCGGGTTTGAGCGCGCAGGAGCAAGCTCAGCTTAAGGTTGCGGTAGACGGGCTCAACTCCGCATGCGGCACAGCCTACAGCATCGTCGATGCAGAGAACGGCGTGCTCGCCGACCAGAGCGGCATTGCGCTTGAGACCACCGACAGCATCAAGAAGCTCGTAGAAGCCAAGAAGCTGCAAAACCAAGTAGAGGCCCTTAACAGCGCCTACACCGACACGCTGAAATCTCAGCAAGAGGCAGCGAAGCAGCTAGCCGATGCCCTGACCGCCCAAAAGGCCGCTCAAGACGAGCTGAACAATTGCCTGGACAGCGGTGGCCAAGCTTACGAGGTTTACCAGGCGAAGCTCGACATGGCCAACCAAAAAGTAGGCGAAGCCCAATCCCTGTACGACAGCGCAGCGCAGTCAGCTGCCGGCTACGACGGGCAGCTGACGCTGCTTGCCATGGCCGAGCAACAAGGAGCCGATTCCAACGCGGCATGGTTGGCTCAGCACAGCCAGGTAGGCGCCGTCATGTCAGCGAACGGCCAGGACGTCTCGGCCTTCGCCCAAAGCCTTGACGACGCCGGCATAAAGATGGCCGACTTCGGCAACCTTGGCGATGACGTCTTAGCAGCCATGGCCACGAACTGGGACGGCTCGCTTGTAAGCCTTGCCCAGACTTGCCGCGACAAGGGGGTAGAGATCCCCCAGTCATTGCGTGACGGGATCATGAGCGGGTCAGGAGAGGTGGCAAACGCTACCGGAGCCTTGAAGGACGCTGCCGTGCTTGAGCTTGCCGGCGGAGACGTCGAGCTGGCCGCTCAGCTTCTTGGCCACGACATCGACGATGGCCTCAAGCAAGGCATCCTCGATGGCACCAGCGGCCCACAGGACGCTATTGGCAAGATGTCAGAGGAAGCGAAGAGCAAAGCGAAGGAGATGTGGCAATCTCACTCTCCAAGCCGCTTCATGCAGAGCTTAGGCAACGACATCGACCAGGGCCTTGCCAACGGGATAAGCGAGGGGGCAGGCGGGGTAACCTCGGCAATCGCCTCAATGATGCAAGGCGCCCAGTCGGGACTCTCCGATTTCGTGAATGGTGCGTCTACCGCCGGCGCAGATTTCGTCAACGCTTTAGGCGGCGCGATCTCGGCAGGCGGGCAGTTCGTGGCAGACACGGCTGGAGGGGTCGCCACGTGGGCGGTCAACGCCGCCACGGGCAGCTCGAACGCTGCAGGGTCGGGCAATTTGCTCACGTCGACCTTTGCCGGCGGCGTTAGCGGCCTGTTGGGCTCCGCGACGAATGCGGCCGCCTCAATGGCTGGATCCGCCGTGTCCTCGGCCTCTGGGAGCGCAAACGCAAGCGGTGGCGGATCGCGTCTCACCAGCACGTTCGCTGGAGCGATCAACGTAGGCACTGGCAGCGCAAAAGGCGGAGAGCTTGGGCGATCGGCTAGAAACTCCCTCAGGGACAACGCCGACGGCTCCGGCGCGGGCTCGTTCATGGGCGAAGGCTTTGTCCGCGGAATAAGCGGATGGATCGGCAGCGCCGTCAGCGCAGCGGCCAACCTCGCAAGGTCGGCAATCGACAAGGTGAAGGCAGTCGGTCGAGAAGGCTCGCCGTGGAAGACCACGATCGAATCAGGCGGCTTCTTCAGCCAAGGTTTCGCTGTCGGCATCGAGAGCGAGACCTATCAAGCCGTCACGGCGGCGCAAAACCTCGCCAATGACGCACTGGGCGCAGCCCAAGCCCGATTGGACGGCGGCCTAACCATGTCCTACGGCGCAAAAGGCTCAGCCTCCGTCGACAAAGGGGCGGCTCAGGTTCAAGCCCTTCTCAACGCGCAGTACATGGCGCAGGTGAACATGCTCAACGAGCTAAAGCAGATCAAGAGCTTGGTTGGCTCTTTGGCGGCGAACAGCAACGCCCCGACGAGCGAGCGCGAGCTGGCAAGAAAAGTCCAGAGATTGGCAGCGATGAATGTTTAAGCCTGAGATGAAATACACGAATGCACGGTTAGAGGAGTTTGTCTTCGGCGATGAGACGGGCGTGTACTTGGACGAATCGGATCTGTTCGATTACTCCTGGGAGACCACCAGCAGCCAAGGTTCCATTGTCCGCGTCCATCGGGAGGTGGAGATCAAGTCCGTCAAACTGCTGTTCTTGAACGGCACCGACCCCTCCCAGATCAACCGCTTTCTCGACATCGTGGACCACGATGCGCGCACGTGCCAGCCAGGCACGCTTGAGGTCGACGGCTATAAGCGCAGGTGCATGTTTACGGGGTCTTCCGCTGACGAATACCAATGGAAACCAGGGCTGATGTACCGAGAGACAAAGTGCGTAATGGTCGATCCAGACTGGAGCAGAAGCACTCTCTATACCTTTGACGTACGAGAGGATGAGACGGCGGGCGGCCTAGACTACCCCTATGATTATGGACATGACTACGGAGCTCCAGCCCCCGCTGCGAGCGTTGTCAACGCCAACGCCAGCCCCTCAGAGTTCATCCTTCGCGTGTATGGCCCAGCTTCCAACCCAGCCGTCCGCATCGGCGACAACGTGTACCGCGTCCGTGGCGAGGTCGAAGCTGGCGGATATGTAGAGATAAATAGCACTGAAAAAACCGTGAACATTCTCTCTCAATTCGGCATCCTTACCAACGCATTTGCCGCCGCCTCTGTCGGCTTCCGCGGCTCTGGCGAGTACATCTTCGAGCCGATCTCCCCTGGAGCCAACAACGTCTCGTGGCCAAGCAGCTGCCGCGTCGACCTGGAGATCATAGAGGGCCGCTCGGAGCCTCGCAGAATGGGCGGGTGGTAGAGATGGAGTTTATCTACACCGACGCCCAGCGCGTGCCCGTTGGCGTCCTTGGGTTTGAATCTGTCGATATATCCATCGGAGACTCGGGCAACGAGATAGAGGTAGTCCAGGAGTCGCGCTCGGCGACGCTCAAAGAGGGCTCGCTCGTTTTCGCGCTAGGCACTGAATGGGGCGGCTTGATCCGCCATCGGGACACCAAGCCATCGTCTGACGGAACCCGCAAGGTCACGTTCACGGGCCCCACTTGGACAGGGCTTCTTGCCGAGAGGGTCGTGGTGCCCCCAGCAGGCAAAGACCACTACCGCATGGAAGGCGAAGCCAACTCCGCCATCAACAGCCTAATCTCCTATATCGGCCTAAGCGATATCCTCGTCTCGTCTGGGGAGGATAGCGGAATAGCATTGGCAACCGACCTCAACCGCTTCTGCAACGCGTGGGACGGGTTGAGGGAAGCCCTTGCGGACAGCTCGGCGAGGCTTGGCGCTGCCTTCGACTACGAGCTTGGCAAAGTCAGGCTTTGGGCGACGCAACGCGAGCAGTTCAGCCTAGCGGTAAGCAGCGAGAACTCGCCTGTGGAGATTACCGTCAACTCCCCTGTCAACCATCTTGTCTGCGCAGGCGCGGGCGAGCTTCAGGAACGCATTGTGGTTCACCTATATGCAGACGATAAAGGGAACGTAAGCCGAACGCAGACGATCAAAGGCTTGAAGCGAATTGACGGCTTCTACGAGAACACAACCGCTGATCTGGAAGAACTCGTTGAGGCAGGCACCAAAAAGCTCAAGGAGCTGCAAGACGCTTCATCGGTCACCTTCGATATCGAGGATTCCGCTACCGACCTTTTCTCTCTCGACCAAGAGCTAACAGGCTACGACAGCGACATAGGCATTCAGGCGACCACCACGATCGGAAAGAAAGTGCTCGTCATCTCATCAAATGGCGACACCTTGTTTCGCTACGAGCCTTCAGAATCCCAGACGACGACCTCCAGCCTGTCAGGCTCCGGAAGCGGGACAACGGTGGCTACCTACAGCGCCGGCAAGGGCATCAGCATCTCAGGCAGGACAATCAGCGCGGAAGTCTCAGCGGCCGACTTGACCAACGCTGCCGCCGAATTGGTGAAGAGCGTTGTCGCCGAAGGCCCCGTTCTGTCCGAGCGAAACGGGCAAGAGGTGACACTGGCGCTAGATTTGGTGACAGCGACCGAGGCCAACGCCTGGTTCGCCTAAAAGGAGGAACGCATGGCAGGAAAAGCATTAAGCGAAGATGCGGGAAAAGAGATAGCGGCGCTTGTCCGCTCGAACTTTGGCACGGCTCTGGCCATAAACGGGCTGGAGATCCAGCTGAAAAACGGCCAGGCTACCCCTGTGATCCTCGGCTCGGTCAGCATCCCGACCGTGACCGAGAGCGCGGCTGGCGCAATGTCGGCTTCGGACAAGAGCAAGCTCGACGGGGTTGACGTGGGGGCAAACAAGACCATTGTCGATTCGGCTTTGTCTTCTTCCAGCGACAACCCTGTGCAAAACAAGGCGATCAACGCTGCCTTGGGCGAAAAAGCCCCTCTTGCGAGCCCCGCTTTTACCGGTACGCCAACAGCTCCTACCGCGGCATCGGGCACCAACAGCGCCGTTGTGGCAACCACTGCTTTTGTGACCTCGGCCATCAGCAATGCCTTAGCAAGCGCAATGACGTACAAAGGCGCAGCGTCAGCATACAGCGCAATCACGGAAACGCCCTATAAAGCGGGTTGGTGCTGGATCGTGTCAACCGCTGGCACGTTCGCTGGCCAGGATTGCGAGGTTGGCGACATGGTTGTGGCCAACAAGGCCAAGGGAAGCTCTGCCGCCGACTCTGACTTTGATGTAATCCAGTCGAACATGGAGTACGTCACAGTCGATGACGTAAGAAGCTGGTTCGCGTAATGGCGAACCAGCGAGTGATGACAGAGCCAGCGGGACGCGAGCTTGCAGTTCAGCTGAAGGCCCTCGTCGCTGGCGCTCCAGCCGCTTCTTTTTTGGCGGCATATCCTCCTAAGTCGATCTTTTGGACCACCGACTCGTCAAACCCCGCCGCCAAATACGGCGGGTCATGGGAAAGCCTGCCTACCATGGGGGGCTACGCATGGGTCAGGACCGATTCAGGAACGAGCAGCGACGGCTCAACCGAGCAGTTCCTTTTCTCTCACCCAGTGGGATCGATCTTCTGGACTGCAGACACTGCCAACCCTGCAGCGAAATACGGTGGGTCTTGGAAAAGCCTGCCGACTAACGGCGCGTTTGCATGGAAGCGCACAGCTTAAAAGAAGGAGATAAAAATGACGATCGAATTGAAAACGGGCAAAAAAGGCGAGCTTCATATCTCGAGCGAGGACGATCGTTTGCTTCATTGCCGATCTTTTGGCACCGGTGCGTATGTGCTTAGCGGCTGTGCGGTCACCATGACGAGCGTAAACAAAGCCCACATCGCAGAAGGCGAGCTGATGGTCCAAGGCGGCTATGTCCGCATCACTGGCGGCGGTGAGGACGTGGCCATAGCCAACGGCGTAGCAGGGCAGAAGAGGAATACCATTATCGCTCTGACCTACACGCGCGATTCAAACGGGATCGAGGCTATGTCATTTGCCGCCGTAGACGGGACATCGACTGCGGGTACCCCATCAGACCCCACCGTGACAACCAACGACATCAACGCAGGCGCTTCATCGAGCATGTGGAAGTTTGCGCGCATCCGGCTTGACGGTTTGACGGTAGGCACGCCGCAGGTCCTCTTTACAACCAAAGCGGCTGCGTTGCTGGATCAGATTTCTTCCCTTTCTAGCCAAGTTGCCTCGTTGCAGGATTCCGTATCCCCATCGAGCTTTCTGAACAGCGAATCCCTGAAGATAACCATGATAGGCAAGCTGGCCATCGTACACGCCAACTGGCTCCCATGCGCAGTCAGCGGTGGTGGATGGAAGAGCATCTATACTCTTCCAGACGAGCTGAAGCCCGAGAATGAGATCTACGAGAACGCATTAGCGTCGACCTCGGCATCGGATTTCTATCCCACCATCATGCGCATAGGCAATGACGGCGTCATACAGGTAAACGCTATGGGCAAGTCATTGCACAACATTTACTTCTCGGCAGTATACGTGGTAGCCTGACGCGCCATGAACTTCTGATGCCGCACCCGACTGCCCTCCCCACGTTACACGGGGCAGGTTGTCTGCACGGTTTAGCGCACCCACGCGAAGACAAAGCGCATTTCAGATCCGTCGCCAAGATTGGTGTCTTTGATCAGCCATAGATGGGGATCGGAGCCGCCGCAAAGGCGGCAACCGACGGGCTTGTTCTCGCCTTTGATGTTCCTTTGCTGCTCGCTGTCGAACTCTACAGGTAGGTATTCGCCGATCTTCGCGAGACCGTCAGAGTCAACCAACTCGGTGAACTCGGTGATGGTACGCGTGGTGATTGCGTTGATATAGAGCGCGCAGAAGTTCCCGCAGACATTAAGCTGAACAGGCGCTTTAGAGTTCCCGCGAGTCGTCATGCACGGAGAGCTGAGGTGGAAAGTCTTTGTCTGGGATACGGAATGCCCATCCAGAATTCCGTATCCCAAGCTCTTTTCAAGAAGGTCACGTACACGAGCGGTAAGCAAAATATAGAATCTGGCGGCGTATTTGAATTCACCAAGAAATTGACCGCCATTAATGGCTATAAGCCGGTTGGCATCGTGGAGACTAACACTAATCACGATTGGTCATTCGTTCTGATGAGGGCAACCATCAACACTGACGGCACCTTTACGACGACATGGATGAACCTAAACAAAGGCACGTGGAACGGCTCGATCGGTTATGTGACAGTGCTTTACCTTCGATCGTGATATTCCGTATCCCAAATTAACCAATATCCTGGCGGGATGTCAGGCAATGTCATAGA